>JAAIGE0101247393.1_pt1 | contig 16124 bp, 20 predicted proteins | sample 6487951 | NCBI WGS metagenome assembly JAAIGE01 (sample SAMN13974128, study PRJNA590717) | phyllosphere metagenome | biome: tomato field; feature: multiple bacterial spot infested tomato fields; material: tomato leaves; isolation source: leaves from tomato fields | host: Solanum lycopersicum ... | reverse complement strand
CGCCGGGCGGGGTCGGGTTGCGAGGATCCCTGGCCATGAGCATCGCGTCCGCCCCGACTTCGACCCGCGGGCTCGCCGCGGTCGCCGAGCGGGTGCGCGAGCGGCTGCGCAGCGAGCAGGTCGACCCGTCGCGAGACCCCGACCGCGCAGCGTTCATCGCTCGCGCCGAGGTGCGTCGCCACAACGACTTCGCCCTCGCGCGGGGCGTGGAGGTCATCGAGGACGAAGCAGGGTCCGTCCGCGACATCCTGTCGACCGTGGCGGGGTACGGCCCCCTGCAGGCGCTCCTCGACGACCCGGAGGTCGAGGAGATCTGGATCAACGCGCCCGACCGCGTCTACGTCGCCCGCGAGGGGCGCAGCGAACGCGCACCGATCGTCCTGACCGACGCGGCCGTGCGCGACCTGGTCGAGCGGATGCTGCACGCCACCGGCCGCCGCGTCGACCTCAGCCAACCGTTCGTCGACGCGTCGCTGCCGGACGGGTCGCGCCTGCACGTCGTCATCCCCGACATCACGCGCCGGCACTGGGCGGTGAACATCCGGAAGTTCCTCACCCGCTTCCGTACTCTGGACGACCTCGTCACCGCCGGGTCCGTCGCCCCCGAGGCGGCGGCGATCCTCCGCACCGCGATGCGCGAGGGTACGAGCTTCGTCGTCTCGGGCGCGACGCACGCCGGCAAGACCACGCTGCTCGGCGCCCTCATCGCCGCCGCACCGGCGCACCACCGCATCGTGACGGTGGAGGAGACGTTCGAGTTGAACGCGCAGGCCCCCGACCTCGTCGCGCTGCAGGGCCGTCAGCCCAGCCTCGAAGGGACCGGCGAGGTGTCGCTGCGCCGGCTCGTGAAGGAAGCGCTCCGCATGCGACCGGATCGCCTCGTCGTCGGCGAGGTCCGCGATGCGGAGGCCCTCGACCTGCTGCTCGCCCTGAACACGGGCGTCCCGGGCGCCGCCACGATCCACGCCAACTCGGCGCCCGACGCGCTCCGCAAGCTCGGCTCGCTCCCGTTGCTGGCCGGGCGGAACATCGACCGTGACTTCCTCCTGCCCGCGATCGCCGCCTCGGTCGGTCTGGTCGTCCACTGCCGGCGGGATGCCGACGGTCGCCGCGCCGTCGTGGAGATCGTTTCGCCGACCGGCCGTGTCGTCGACGGCGTGGTCGAGACCCGCACGATCTTCGGGGGTGCTCCGGCATGACCGTCCTCCTCGGCATCACCCTCGCGGCGGGCATTCTGCTCGCCCTGTCACCGTGGCTCTGGCCACCGCGCGCGGGGGAGCCGGCGCCCGTGCGGCGCGATGCGGCATCCGCTCGTCTCCTGCAGAGCGCCGGATTCGGCCATGCGACGCCCGGGCACCTCGCGGCGGTCTCCTGTGCCGCGGCGGCGCTCTCGGGGGCGATCGTCTGGCTCGTCACCGCCCTGCCCGCGTTCGCGGCCGTCGCAGCTGTGGCGGGATTCTTCGCGCCCGCCGGGTGGCTGCGAGGTCGCGCCCGCCGGCGTCAGAAGAGCCGCCGTCAGCTGTGGCCGGACGTGTGCGACCTCCTCGTCGCCTCGGTACGGTCCGGGATGTCGCTTCCCGACGCGGTCTCCGCGCTCGGCGAGGTCGGGCCGCCGCCGCTGCGCCCCGCGTTCGCGGCCTTCGCGTCGGACGTGTCGGCGTCGGGGCACTTCGATTCGAGCGCGCTGCGCCTCAAGGCCCGGCTGGCCGATCCGGTCGCCGACCGCATCATCGAGGCGCTCCGGATGGCCCGTCAGGTCGGCGGGACGGAGCTCACGAGCGTCCTCCGCGCCCTGTCCGCCTCGGTGCGGGCTGACGCGGCGCTGCGCGCCGAGATCGAAGCGCGTCAGTCCTGGATCCGCGGGGCCGCGGTACTCGGCGTCGTCGCGCCGTGGATCATCCTCGGCCTGCTCGCCCTGCGTCCCGAAGGAGCGACGGCCTACAGCAGCCCCGAGGGCGTCGCGGTGATCCTGCTCGGCGCCGCTGTCTCGGTGGTCGCGTTCCGACTCATGGTCGGCATCGGACGCCTCCCGGAGCCTCGGAGGTGGTTCGCATGAGCGCGCTCACGGAGCTCGCGCTCGCGATCGTGCTCGGCGGCGCCTTCGCGGCCGGCGTCGTGCTCGTCGCTACCCGCGTGCCACGGCTGGCGGCGCCCACGCTGTCGCGGCGCATCGCACCCTACCTCCGCGACATCGCCGACCCGCGCGGTCTGACCCCCCTCGAGTCCGCCGGGACGGACTGGCGCACGCGGCGCGATCGGTTCATGGCCGCGTTCGGGGGAGCCGCCCGTCTCGAGCACCGGCTGCGGCAGGCCGGCTGGACGCAGGATGCGGCCGGGTTCCGTGCGCGGCAACTCACCTGGATCGTGGTGGGTGCACTGGCGGGAGGGGCCGTCCTGGTCCTTCTGGCCCTCGTCGGCCGGATGAGTCCGGGAGCCGTGCTGCTTCCTCCTGTGGCCGGGGCGGCCGCGGCGGCCGTGCTGGATCTGCGGCTGACGTCGGCGGGGCGCCGACGCCGGGCGCGCGTCGAGGAGGAGCTGCCGACGCTCCTCGAGTTCCTCTCGCTCTGCCTCGCCGCGGGCGAGGGCCTGCGCGACGCCCTCCGCCGCGTCGGGGAGATCGGCTCGGGGGAGTTGACGGCGGAGATCCGCCGCGCCGTCCTCGACAGCGGCACCGGGTCGAACCTGTCGGACGCCCTCGTGGACCTCGGCCGGCGGCTCGACGTCCCGGCACTGTCGCGCGCGCTCGAGCACCTCGTCGCGGCCATCGACCGCGGTGCGCCGTTGGCGGGGGTCCTGCAGGCGCAGGCCGGCGACGCCCGCGAGGACGCCAAACGCTCGCTCATCGAACGCGCCGGCAAGAAGGAGATCGCGATGCTCTTCCCGATCGTCTTCCTGCTGCTGCCGATGAGCGTCCTCTTCGCCGTCTTTCCCGGCATCGTCATGCTGCGGCTCGGGGTCGGCTGATACCTGACCGAAAGGAGAACATCATGATCCGTTCCACTCTGTCCCGTTTGCGCGCCGCCTGGGGTGCCGTGCTCGGGGACGTCCGCGACGACGATCGGGGCGACGTGCCCGGCTGGGTGTTGATCACCCTCATGACCGCCGGACTCGTCGTCCTCATCTGGGCCCTGGCGGGTCCCGCGCTCGCCCAGCTCTTCGAGCAGGCGATCGACCAGGTCTCGAGCTTCTGAGGACGTCGACGTGCGCCGGCTGCTCTCCGACGAACGCGGCTCGACTCCGGTCGAGTTCGTGCTCGTCGGCGTGCTGCTGACCGTGCTCACCCTCGGCGTCCTGCAACTGGGGCTCGCCGTGTACGTCCGCAACGTCGTCCACGACGCGGCGGTCGAGGGGGCGTACCACGCGGCCCTCGCCGATGTGGAGACCGCGGCGGGGGCGCAGCGCGCCCGGGATGTCGTGGAGCGCGCCGTGGGCGACGGTTTCGTCGAGAGTGCCACCGCCTCGGAATCGACCGCGCTCGGGTACGACACCGTCGCGGTGACCGTGACGACACGGCTGCCCCTCATCGGCCTCCTCGGCGTGCCGCACGGGTGGGAGGTGACCGTTCATGCCCCGGCGGAGACCTTCGACTGATCGCCTCCTCGGCGACGAGCGCGGGTCGGCCGCACTCGAGTTCATCGTGGGCGGTGTCATCCTCCTCGTCCCGATCGTCTACCTCATCGTCACCCTCGGGATCATCCAGTCGCACGCGCTGGGCGTCGAGGCGGCCTCTCGACATGTCGCACGCGCCGTCGCGTCAGCGGAGAGCGTGGAGGATGCCGACGCCCGGGCAGCGGCGGTCCTCGACTCCCTCGTGCGTGAGTACGAGATCGACGCGGACACGCTCGCCGTGGACGTTTCCTGCGTCGGCCGGCCGGCGGAGTGCCCGGGCGCGGGCGAGACCGTCCGGGTGACGGTCGCGGCCTCCGTGCCGCTGCCGCTCGTGCCGCCGGTCCTCGGGCTCGACGAGGCGACCCGCGTGGGCGTCGAGTCGTCGTCCGTGCAGAAGGTCTCGCGCTACTGGAGGGACCGATGAGAGCCCGCGACGAGGACGGCAGCATCCTGATCCTGACGATCGGCTACGCGCTCCTGGCACTGGTGCTCGTCTTCGTCTGCGTCGACGCGACGAGTCTGTACCTCGCGCAGAAGCGGACGCAGGCGGCGGCGGATGCCGCGGCTCTCGCAGGCGCCGACGGGTTCGCGCTCGAGGTGCACGGGGATCAGCCGCGCGCAGAGCTGACGGACGCCGGCGTGCGGGAGCAGGCGGAGGCGCTGGTCGCGGCGAACGGCGAGGTCGCGCTCGTCTCGGCATCCACCCCCGACGGGGTGTCGGCCCGCGTGGTGGTGTCGACGACGTGGCATCCACCGATCTCGTCGATCTTCGTCCCCGCGGGGGTGGTGCTCGATGCGACCGCGACGAGCCGCACATCGCTGGACTGAACCGATGGACGACAATGACGTCATGGTTCCGAGGACCGATGCCACCGACCCGCACTCGTGCGGGATGATGAGCACGATGGTGGCCGACCCGCGGTTCGCGGTGCGGTACACCCCTCGTGATCGCAGCTACGCGATCGAGGAACGCGGCGACCACGCCCCCGGCGACCTGCGGGTCGTGCAGCGGATCGACTTCTGTCCGTGGTGCGGCGAGCGGCTTCCGACGGATCTGAGCGAGCAATGGTGGGATGCCGTGGACCGGGTCACCGGCGGCGCGTACGAGCTCGGAGACCCGCTCACCTCACTCCCGGAGCCCTACCGGACCGATGCGTGGTGGCGAGGCCGATTCGACGACGAGGGGAACCTCGTCGCGGAGCCGGAGCCGTGATCGCCCGAGGGAGCCGGCGCGGCGATCAGCCTCCTGCAGCCCTGCGGATGAGCTCGAATCGCCGATCCGTCTCGGCGCGCTGGGCCGCAACGGTCGTGACCGTGTCGGGATCGGCGGGTGCGAACACGTCGACGAGGTCGCCGACGCGGTCCTCACCGACCCGGTAGGCGCGCAGCCCGCCTCCCTGATCCCGCGCCATCCCGCTCGGCCACACGTCGGCCTGCGCACCGACGACGCCGATGCGCCAGCCTCTCGGCTCGAGGTGGTCGCGAACGCGGCACAGCGCCTCGAATGCATCGTCGGCGACCTCCTCGACCGGATCGAACCCGTCGGAGGACAGGGTGACGGCGTATCGCCAGCCCTCCCGACGCCAGGTGAGGCTCGCGCGGACCGCGAGGTCGCCCCGACGCATCGCGATCGCCGTCGTGTCGCTGGTCATGAGCGGCGGTCCACGTGCGGCAGGAAACGGGGCAACCAGCGCACGAAGGCGACGGCACCCAGCAGGCCGATCAGACCGACCGCCCCGGCGGCGAACGACAGGGACGAGATCGCGGTGATGCCGGTCACGATCAGCGGGGTCGTGGCACCACCGGCATCCGTCAGCGTCCGCCAGGACCCGAGGAAGGGAGCGGGATCGTCCTTGGGAGCGAGGTCCGCACCGATGGTGAGGAGGATGCCGCTGGACAACCCGTTCCCGACGCCGAGGACGGCGGCGAACATCGCGAACCACATCTCGGCGGACGCTCCGTCGTGGGTGACGGAAAGGGCGAGGAAGCCGCTGCCCATCAGGATCATCGCGGGCAGCGCGGCCCAGAGGCGTCCGAAGCGGTCCATGACCTGGCCGCTCGCATAGAAGAGGGCGAAGTCGAGCGCCCCGGAGATGCCGACGACGAGGGCGATCGTCTGCGCGTCGAGGCCGATCGACACACCCCACAGCGGCAGCACCACCTGACGGGCCGACCGCACGGCCGACAGGCACGCCGCTGCGAGTCCCACGCGCGAGAGCACCCGCCGGTGCCGCCACATCGTCCGGAACACGCCGATGCGCTCGGCCACCGGGATCGATCCCGTCACCGGCTCGCCCGAGTCCTCGGCGTCGTGGCTGTGCACGGGCTGCGCGACGAACTGCTTCTCCGGATCGGGACCGAAGGTGACGAGAACGATGAGGGCCGCGAGGCAGACGGCGAAGAACCAGATGGTCGCCCGCTCGTCGCCGAACAATCCGATGAGAGCGGCGGCGATGAACGGGCCGGTGAACATGCCGAGCCGGAACGTGCCGCCGAGCAGCGAGAGGGCGCGGGCGCGGAACAGCACCGGCACACGCGTCGTCATGAAGGAGTGCCGCGCCAAGCCGAACGCCGCGGCGCAGAACCCGATGAGGAAGACGGCGCCGGCGAACACGGGCAGCGACGGCAGGAGCGCGGCCGTCAGGGAGACCATGAGGGCGAGGCCTCCGGCGGCGATCATCGTGGCCCGTTCGCCGACGCGCGCGACGGCCCAGCCGGCGGGGAGGTTCCCGATGAGCTGGCCCACGACGAGCATCGACGCGATCAGCGCCGAGAGGGCGACGTCGGCGCCGAGGGAGCCCGCGAGACTCGGGATGAGGGGGAGGACCGCACCCTCGCCGATCGCGAAGAGGGCAGTCGGTGCATAGACCATGGGGCCGAATCGCCAGAGCACATCTCGAGCAGCGGGGGAGTCGGGGCGGTCGGTCATCCCCATCCACGTTACTCTGGAGTGTCATGCTTGAATTCGATCCGTCTGCGGACATCCAGGCCCTCCGTTCCACCTTCGGTGAGATCAAGGCGGTCGTCGACGTCGACGCTCTCTCCGCCGAGATCGCCCGTCTGTCCGACGAGGCGGGCGCCCCCGACCTCTGGGACGACGTCGAGAAGGCGCAGAAGGTCACCAGCGCCCTCAGCCACCGCCAGTCCGAGCTCAAGCGCGTCACCGAGGTGGAGCAGCGGCTCGACGACCTCGAGGTGCTCGTCGAGCTCGCGCAGGAGATGGACGACGAGGACTCCGCCGAGGAGGCCCGTCGGGAGATCGCCGACCTCGAGAAGGTCATCAGCCAGCTCGAGGTGCAGACGCTCCTCGACGGCGAGTACGACGACCGCGGGGCGGTCGTCACGATCCGCTCCGGCGCCGGCGGCGACGATGCCACCGACTTCGCCGAGATGCTCATGCGCATGTACCTGCGCTGGGCCGAACGCCACAAGTACCCCGTCAAGGTGATGGACACGTCCTACGCCGAGGGCGCCGGGATCAAGTCCGCCACCTTCGAGGTGGATGCGCCGTACGCGTATGGCACGCTCTCGGTCGAGGCGGGCACCCACCGCCTCGCACGCATCAGCCCGTTCGGCTCCGCCGACAAGCGCCAGACGAGCTTCGCCGCCGTCGAGGTGATCCCCGTCATGGAGGAGGCCCAGGAGGTCGACATCCCCGAGGGCGACATCCGCGTCGACGTGTTCCGGTCGTCGGGGCCTGGCGGACAGTCGGTCAACACGACCGACTCGGCCGTGCGACTGACCCACATCCCGACGGGCATCGTCGTCTCGATGCAGAACGAGAAGAGCCAGATCCAGAACCGCGCGGCCGCGATGCGCGTCCTGCAGACCCGACTCATGCTGCTGCAGAAGGAAGAGGAGGCGGCGAAGAAGAAGGAGCTCGCCGGCACCATCACCGCGAGCTGGGGCGACCAGATGCGCTCGTACTTCCTCTACGGTCAGCAACTCGTGAAGGACCTGCGCACGGGACACGAGGTGGGTAACCCCGCGGTCGTGTTCGACGGCGACCTCGACGGCTTCATCGCGGCCGGCATCCGCTGGCGCAAGCGCAAGGACGACGACGACTGAGTCGACGCGGAGGAATCTCTTCGAGATTTTTCCATCCACCTGCATCCAAAGTCGGTGGACCGCGGGAATACCTCTGTGAAAGCGCGAACACCTCGCGCCGAATCAGAAGGAGTTCCCATGCGCAAGACACTCTCTGCGGGCGTCGCCCTCGGTGCCGCCGTGGCATTCGCTGCATTCGCCCCCGCATCCGCTGCCACGTCGGACACGGCCGACCTCGCGGTGCTCCACGCGATCCCGGACACTCCCGTCGACGTGTACGTCAACGGGGACCTGACGATCGACGACTTCCAGCCGGGTGACCTCGGCGGTCCGCTCGAGCTTCCCGGCGGAACCTACTCGGTCGCGCTGACCGCCGCGGACGCCACCGACGACTCCGACCCGGTCCTCGGCCCCATCGACCTCACCCTCGAGGCCGGCATGAACTACACCGCGGTCGCGCACCTCGACGCCGAGGGCACCCCCACTGCGAACCTGTTCACGAACGACACCTCCGAGACCGCTGCCGGTGAGGGTCGTCTGACGGTGCGCCACGTGGCCGCCGCTCCCGCGGTCGACGTGCTCGCCGGCGGCGAAGCGGTCATCACCGGCCTCACCAACCCCAACGAGGAGTCGCTCGACCTGCCCGCCGGCACGGTGAGCGCGGCCGTCGCGCTCGAGGGCACGACCGACCCGGTCATCGGCCCGGCCGACGTCGAGGTCCAGGAGGGCGTCCTGACGATCGCCTACGCCTGGGGCTCGGCCGAGGACGGCAACCTCGCCCTGGCCACGCAGACCATCGACGGTCTGCACTCCGGCCCCGACGGTGTGAACACGGGTTCGGCGGGCCTCGTCGCCGAGAACGGCCCGAACGGCTGGCTCATCGCCGGTGGTGCCGCCCTCATCGCCGGCCTCGTCGCCGGTGGTGTGCTCGTCGCCCGTACCTCGGCTGCGCGCCACTGAGGTCCTGACATGCGCCGCCTGTCGATCATCGCCGTCACGCTGACGGCCCTGATGCTGGCGGCCTGTGCACCGGTGTCGGAGGTGGGATCACCCCCCTCCGACACCGGTTCGGGCGCGACCGGGACGGTCTCCCCTCGACCGGCGGCTCCCACGCCGCAGGTCTCCGTCCCGGTCGCTCCGGCCACTCCGCAGGCCGTCGTGCGCGCTCCGGCACCGGAGCGGCTCGCCATCTCGTCGCTGGACGTCGACATGCCGGTGGAGGCGGTCGGGGTGCAGGACACCGGTGAGATGGAGATCCCGGAACGTCCGTCGATCGCGGGGTGGTACCGCTTCGGCAAGGCTCCCGCCGACGCCGAGGGCACGACCGTGATCGCGGCCCACGTGGACGACCGGGAGTACGGTGTGGGACCGCTCGCCAGACTGCGTGAGGCGAAGGAGGGCGACGAGGTGACGGTGACGGATGCCGACGGCACGGTCACCACCTACGTCACCGAGTCGGTCACCTACATCCCCCGCGCGGAGCTCCCCGTGGACGAGCTGTTCACCCGTGAAGGTCCGCGGACCCTCGCCGTCATCACCTGCGGTGGTGATTTCGATCAGCAGACCCGCACCTACAGCGATAACGTGGTGCTCATTGCGAAGGCGCAGTCGTGACCATCACGGCCCCGCATCGGCTCGCCGCACGGAAGGAGCAGGCCGTCGACGACGACACCCACCTCGCTGAGCGTTTCGCGGCGGGTGACGAGACCGCGGTGAAGGCGATGTACGACCGGTGGTCGCGCATCGTGTACACCCTCGCCGTCCGCTCGCTGGGCGACACGACCGAGGCGGAGGACGTCACACAGCGCACGTTCGTCTCGGCGTGGACCTCCCGGTCGTCGTATCGCATGGACGGGGCGCCTCTCGGCGCGTGGCTCATCACGATCGCGCGTCGCCGCATCGCCGACGCCCACGAGGCCCGTGCCCGCGCGGCACGTCTCGAGGAGGCATTGAAGGCGGTCGTCCCCGACGAGGTCGCCGAACACGACGTCTCCGACGCGATGCTCGTGGCCGACGAGGTCGCCCAGCTCGAGCCCGACGCCCGTGCCGTCCTGGCGCTGGCGTTCTACGAGGATCTGACCCACCAGCAGATCTCCGACAGACTGGGGATGCCGCTCGGCACCGTCAAAAGCCACATCCGACGAAGTCTCACCCGCCTGCGAACCCGATTGGAGGCGCACCATGTCACATCTTGACCCCGAGGTCGCCGCCCTCCTGGCGATGGGGGAGCAGCCGTCCGCCGACGAGCAGCACCACCTCGATACCTGTGCGGACTGCGCCGCCGAAGTCGCCTCGTTCGCGCGCGCGGTCACCGCAGGTCGGGCGACCCGCACCGGCGAGGAGCTCCTGACGCCCCCCGACCGCGTGTGGGAGTCCATCCGCAGCGAACTCGCTCTGCCGTCGGAGCCGTCGACCGCACCGGAGGCGACGCCCGACGAACCGGCGTCCCGTCCCTCCGAGGCGCCGCCGACCGGCACCCGGCACGTCGCACGTCGTCGGCGGGTCAGTCGTCGCCCGGTGTTCTTCGTGATGGCGGGAGCGGCCGTCGCCGTCGTGGCGATCGTGGCAGGTGTCTGGATGGCGGGGGGCATCGCCCCGCGTCCCGAGATCATCTCCGAGGCCCGGCTCGACGGCTTCCCGACCTGGGCGGGCGCCCAGGGCGAGGCGATGCTCGAGCGTGTCGACGGACACGACCGCGTCGTGGTCGACCTGACGGCATCCGTCCCCGACGACGGCTACCGCGAGGTGTGGCTGCTCACGTCGGACGCCAGCGACCTGATCAGCCTCGGCGTGCTCGACGGCAGCTCGGGCTCCTTCGACATCCCCGACGACGTCGACCTGTCGCGATTCACCGTGGTCGACATCTCGCAGGAGGACGTCGACGGGGATCCCGGTCACTCGGGCGACTCGATCGTCCGGGGAACCCTGTCAGCCCCCTGAGCGCGCGGGAGTGTCGCTGACGGATGCGGCGGCCCCGCCGCTTAGGCTCGTCTGGCCATGATCCGCTTCGAAAAGGTCTCCAAGAAGTACCGCGGCACCAGCAAACCCGCCCTCAGCGACGTCGAGTTCGACGTCCAGCGCGGGGAGTTCGTGTTCCTCGTCGGCGCGTCGGGCTCGGGGAAGTCGTCGTGCCTGCGCCTCATCCTCCGCGAGGACACCGCCTCCGACGGTCGCGTCGTCGTTCTCGGACGCGATGTGCGCGGTCTGAGCACGCGCAAGGTCCCCTACTTCCGTCGTCACATCGGTTCGGTCTTCCAGGACTTCCGTCTGCTGCCGAACAAGACCGTCTTCCAGAACGTCGCGTTCTCGCTGCAGGTCATCGGGTCGAGTCGCGCGTTCATCCAGCAGTCCGTCCCCGAAGCCCTCGCCCTGGTGGGCCTGGCGGGCAAGGAGAAGCGCCTGCCGCACGAGCTCTCAGGCGGTGAGCAGCAGCGTGTCGCGATCGCGCGCGCCATCGTCAACCGGCCGCAGATCCTGCTCGCCGACGAGCCGACGGGAAACCTCGACCCGGGAACGTCCATCGACATCATGCAGTTGCTGGCCCGCATCAACGCCGGCGGTACGACCGTCGTGATGGCGACCCACGAGGCGGGCTTCGTCGACCAGATGCAGCGCCGCGTCATCGAGCTGCGCGGCGGCGTGGTCGTGCGCGACGAGCGCCACGGCGGCTACGGCGACACATCGGGCTTGCCCGTCCTCACGCCCGAGACGGTCAAGGGCGCGGCGGCCACGGCGGCGCTCACGGCCGTCCTGGAACTGCAGAAGCAGATCGCGACCGGCGACACGGGGGCGGTCGAGCCCCTCCCGGACCCGATCGAGCCTCCGGCCCCGCAGCCCGAGAGGGTGCTGCCCGCCGTCCCCGTCGTGCAGGACCCGCCCCCGGTGACCGAGGTGCAGACGGATGCCGCGGCCCGGGCAGCGGCGTCCGAGCCGGACACGGGCACCAGAGGCATCCCGATCACCCCCGCCGACATCGACCTCGGCGACATCGACGGGCTCGGGGCAGCGGACCGTCTGGGTCTCGGGCACCGCGACGACGACGAAGTGGGGCCCACCGCATGAGAGTCCGTCTGGTCCTCGGCGAGGCCCTCACGGGTCTTCGTCGCAACGCGGCGATGGTGATCTCCGTCATCCTCGTCACCTTCGTGTCGCTCACGTTCGTGGGCGCCGCCCTGCTCATGCAGATGCAGATCGCCAAGATGCAGGGGTACTGGGCCGAGCGCGCCCAGGTCGCGATCTTCATGTGCCGCGACGGGTCTACGGAGACCACCTGCAGCGACGGCGAGGCGACGGACGAACAACTCGCCTCGGTCAAGGAGAAGCTCGAGAGCCCGGCACTCGAGGGCATCGTCCGCAGCGTCCGGTTCGAGACGCGCGAGGAGGCCTACCAGAACGTCCTCGACCTCATGGGCGAGGACTACAAAGACTTCATCACCCCGGCCCAGTTGAACGAGACGTACTGGGTCAACCTCGTGGATCCCACGCAGACGGATGTCATCGACGAGGCGTTCTCGGGAACGCAGGGCGTCGAGGGGGTGACCGACCAGATGGAGTATCTGCAGCCGCTGTTCTCGGCGCTCACGATCGCGACGTACTTCGCGGTGGGGATCGCGGGGCTCATGCTGGTGGCGGCCGTGCTCCTCATCGCCACCACGATCCGGCTGTCGGCCTACGCGCGGCGGAAGGAACTCGGCATCATGCGTCTGGTCGGGGCATCCAACCGGTTTATCCAGACGCCGTTCGTCCTCGAGGGCGTCTTCGCCGCCTTCATCGGCTCGGCACTCGCCAGCGTCGCTGTCTGGCTCGGCGTGCAGTACGGCGTGCACGGGTTCCTCGTCGACGAGATCGACTTCGTGACGACGTGGATCGACGGACGGGATGCGCTGCTGGTCATCCCGCTGATCGTCGGCCTCGGTCTCGTGCTGGCGGCGCTGTCGGCCAGCTTCGCCATCCGCCGATGGCTGCGCACCTGAGCGCAGGCCTCCGTTAGACTGGCAGGCCGGTCGCGCGCGGAGCGCGGCCGCGTCGAGGAGTCATCATGCCCAGGGAACGCGGGGAACAGGTCATCGCGACCAACCGTCGCGCGCGCCACGAGTACGCCATCGAGAAGACCTACGAGGCCGGTCTCGTGCTGACCGGCACGGAGGTGAAGTCCCTGCGTCAGGGGCGCGCGAACCTGAGCGACGGCTACGCGTTCATCGACGGCGGCCAGGCCTGGCTCGACGCCGTGCACATCCCGGAGTACTCGCAGGGTCACTGGACGAACCACGCCGCCAAGCGCACGCGCAAGCTGCTCCTGCACAAGGACGAGATCGTCAAGCTCTCCCGCGCGGTCGCCGCCGGCGGCTACACGCTCATCCCGCTCAAGCTGTACTTCTCGGACGGGCGGGCGAAGGTCGAGATCGCCGTCGCGAAGGGTAAGCGCGAGTACGAGAAGCGTCAGACGATCCGCGAACGCGAAGACAAGCGCGAGGCCGAGCGGGCCATGCGCAGCCGCAACCGTCTGGGGGAGTGACCCTCAGGCCGTTGGCCGCCGTGGCCGCGGTTCCGGGGGCGGTGGGACCGCCTTGGCGGCGATGACCGCCGTGCGGCCGATGCGTTCGAGCCCGCGCTTGCCGTCGACGACGATCACGTCGGGTTCGACCGACACGAGCTCGCCGAGGGCGTCCGTCGCCCGCCCGTCGGGCAGCAGATAGCGCACCACCACGCGGGTCCCGGGAGCGGGGAACGGGGTCACCAGCGGCCCGGCGCGTAATCCTTGAGGAAGACGCCGAAGACGTCCTCGCCCGCTTCGCCACGGACGATGGGGTCGTAGACGCGAGCGGCCCCGTCGACGAGGTCCAGCGGGGCGTGGAACCCCTCCTCCGCGAGGCGCACCTTCGTCGGATGCGGCCTCTCGTCCGTGATCCATCCGGTGTCGACGCTCGTCATGAGGATGCCGTCGCTCTCGAACATCTCGCGGGCGCTCGTCCGGGTCAGCATGTTGACCGCGGCTTTCGCCATGTTCGTGTGCGGATGCCCGGGGCCCTTGTACCCGCGTTCGAAGACACCCTCCATCGCGCTGACGTTGACGATGTAGGTCCGCCGGGCGGGGCTCGCGGCGAGCGAGGGCCGGAGCTTGGACACGAGGAGGAACGGCGCCGTCGTGTTCGCGAGCTGGACCTCGAGCATCTCGAGCGGATCGACCTCCTCGACGCGCTGCACCCAGGAGTTCGTGTGGTCGAGGTCGGGGATCAGACCGCCGGCGTCGATCGCCGTCCCCGCGGCGAGACGGTCGAGCGACGTCGACCCGGCGGCCATCGCCTCGCGCGTGAGCACGTCGGCGCGGTCGGCCGCCGCGGCGAGGATCGGGTGCGCGCTCACCGACCGCTCGAGGGCCTCGGGGTGCCGGTCGTTGGTGTGCCCGAAGGTGACGAGTTCGGGCAGCGGGCCGTCGGGGAGCGGTGCGAGTTCGGCATCGACGAGCGGTTGGTAGGCGCCGGGGGAGCGGCGAACCGTCTGCGTCGCGTTGTTGATGAGCACGTCGAGCGGGCCTGCAGCGGCGACGTCGTCGGCGAGGGCGATCACCTGCGCCGGGTCGCGCAGATCGATGCCGACGATCTTCAGCCGGTCGATCCACTCGGCCGAGTCCGGCAGCGCGCGGAACCGGCGCACGGCGTCACGCGGGAACCGCGTCGTGATGGTGGTGTGGGCGCCATCGCGCAACAGGCGCAGCGCGATGTACATCCCGATCTTCGCGCGCCCACCCGTGAGGAGCGCCCGCCGGTCGGTGAGGTCGGTCCGGGCATCCCGCTTCTCGTGGCTGAGGGCCGCGCAGTCGGGGCACAGCTGGTGATAGAAGGCGTCGACGATCGTGTACGGCTGCTTGCAGATGTAGCAGCCGCGCGCCTTCTTGAGGACGCCGGCGATGGGGGCGGCGGTGCGGGTGGCGATGGGGATGCCGCGCGCCTCGTCGTCGATGCGGTCCGGCGCTCCCGTCGCCGTCGCGTGGACGACCTCGCGGTCGGCGGTCGCGACGGCCTCACGGATCTCGCGGCGCCGTTCCTTCTTCGCCGCCTTGAACATCGCTGCGCTCGCCTGCCGGACGGCGATGAAGTCGGGGTGCGTCCGGGGGAGGGAGGGGAGGGTCGCGAGCACCCGGAGAGTGGTGGCGAGATCAGCGGGATCGATCGCCGTGTCGGACGAGAGAGTGTCGGGAAGCACACGAGATTGTACGTCGAGTCGGATGCCGAGCCTGTTAGCGTTCAGGCGTGACCGCCTCCGACGACGCCTCCGACCGCTCGATCCGGGTCTCGGCCGCCGTCATCCGCGACGCCTCCGGGCGGCTCCTGCTGGTCCGCAAGACGGGCACGACGGCCTTCATGCAGCCCGGCGGCAAGCCCGAGACGGGGGAGGGCCCGGCCGAAACGCTCGTCCGCGAGCTGCGCGAGGAGCTCGGTGTCGACGTCGCCGTCGACGACCTCCGATCCCGGGGTGTCTTCCGGGCGGCGGCAGCGAACGAGGCCGGGCATACGGTGGTCGCGGACGTGTTCGACGTTCCGCTCGGTCGCCAGGAGCCGCGCGCCGCGGCGGAGATCGCCGAACTCCGATGGGTCGGCGAGGCGGAGGCGCAGGCGCTGGAGGTCGCGCCGCTCGCGCGCGACTACTTCCTCGTCGACTGAGCCGGCCGTTCGGGTGGTATTCTGGGATGCTCGGACGCTCCGGCATCCGAGACAGGACAACTCCACAGTGTGACAACGGTCCACACGCCGTCAGGCGTCTCGGGGATGATCGGTTTCGACATCGCCTGTGACTCTGCGGGAAGCGGGCCGAGGATGCAGGGTTATCTCGTTAACGATCTCTGCGAACCAATAACTGCCGAAAAGAAGCAGTCCGACTTCGCCCTCGCTGCGTAAGCAGCGAGCCCGAGTCCGTCAGTCCGTGAGTGATCCCCTCGCGGTCCCTGGCGTCATCTAAGGGATCTCGCTGCGTGACGTCGCCTGAGCGTCACGCGGGACTTTCTTCAGGCTGGGCTCGTCGACTTATGTGTCTGTACTGAAGGTCGGAGCCGAGCAGAACGCCTTTTACAGACTGCGCCCGGAGAAGACGCCGTCTCTCAGCGATGGACGGGGGTTCGATTCCCCCCATCTCCACGAACCGTTGTCACGGAGTGAAGCCCCCAGTGTCCGTACGGATGCCGGGGGCTTCGTCGTGCGTCAGCCGAGCTCGATGAGATCCAGGCCCTGCCGGGTGTCCGAGACTTTCACCCAGCCGTCGCCGAAGAGGTAGGTGACGCCGTATCCCTGATCGTCCACGCGGAGCGCCGCGTCCGGGTCCTCGGTGATGATCACGCCGGCGTCGTCGTCCTCGCGGAGCCATCCCTCCGCCTCGAGCGCCGCCTCGGTCGCGTCGGCATCGGCCTCGGAGATCGGGGACCACCCGAAGAGGACGAGGTCGTCGTTGGTGGGGGAGCTGAAGTCGCCCCAGGT
>JAAIGE0100953636.1_pt1 | contig 16128 bp, 19 predicted proteins | sample 6487951 | NCBI WGS metagenome assembly JAAIGE01 (sample SAMN13974128, study PRJNA590717) | phyllosphere metagenome | biome: tomato field; feature: multiple bacterial spot infested tomato fields; material: tomato leaves; isolation source: leaves from tomato fields | host: Solanum lycopersicum ... | reverse complement strand
TCTGCCCTTTCGACAGGGCTTTCATCGTGCAGGATGCCAGTTGCAGCGCAAGGATGGATTCCGCACCCTGATTTTCGTTGACCCCATGCGGGGTGAGGCCGTCGTAGCATCCGCCGTCCGCGCTCGCGAGCGGCAGATGATGGTCGTTCTGCCCCAGGAACCAGCGATAGGCGTTTTCCGCGACGGACAGCCAGTGCGGATCTTTCGTCACGGCGTAGGCCGCCGCTGCCGCATCGACGCTCGCCTGGGCTTCGAGCGGCTGCTGGTCGAAGGGTAGGGGGTGGCCGAAGGGGCGACCGAAACTTTCGGTGCCGATCGCGCGGAAGTGGCCTTCGGGCGCCGTCTGCTGCTGCGTCAGCCAGCCGAGCGTTTCCAGGCCGCGATCGATGAGGCGCTGGTCGCCCAGATGCTGGCCAGCGCGCAGCAACGCCTGCGGCAGACGGGCATTGTCATAGGCCAGAACATCCTCGAACCATGTCCATCCGGGCTTTGCGGCGTGGAGCGTCATCAGGTCCGCCGACAGGCTTTCGATCATGTCGCGGGCAAGGCCATGGCCGGGCAGCGCGTCGAGGATCGCGCCGGCACCGAGGATCAGGAACGCCTTCGCGCGGGGCGATCCGATATGGCGATGCGTGCCCGCCGTCTGATCGAACAGGGACAGTGCCCAGCGGCGATGCTTTTCGGCCTGTGAGTCGCGCGCCGTGACGCCGAGCGCCCAGATTGCGCGACCGCCGCTATCCTCGGAACCGATATCCTCGCACCAGCTGCGATCGAACGCCATGAAGTTGCGGAATCGCGCCTTGTCCGGGTTCCAGGCATATTGGACGAAGGCCGCATAGGTGGTCATCCACCGGTCGCGGATCGTCTCGTCCATCTGCGGCAGCTGGCTCATCAGAATGAGCGCGCGAGCATTGTCGTCAATGCAATAGCCATGGCGATAGTCGGGGACGGAAAGGATGCTGTGCTGGAAGATGCCGGTCGAATCGCTCATGCGCAGCACGGCGGTAAGGTCGGGGGGCAGCATATCGTAACGGCGGCGGGGGACGAGGCGCGCGGGCTGGATCGCGCGGGCTTCGCTCAAGGCGCGCTCGACATTGCGGGCAAGTTCGCTCCAGATCATGGTGCGGCCATAGGCATAGGCCCGCGTCGCATAGCCTTCGCGCAGGGCTGAATCGTCGAGCAGGGCGCATAGCGTGTCCGCCATGGCTTCGGCATCGCGGAAGGGGACGAGGCGGCCGATGTCGCCGCCCAGCACTTCCTTCGCCTGCACATAGGGAGTCGAGACGATCGGCTTGCCCATGCCGACAGCGTAGCTCAGCGTTCCCGACGTCACCTGCGCAGGGTTAGTGTAGGGGGTGACGTAGATGTCGGCGGCCTGAAGCTGATCGAGCAAATCTTCCTGTTCGACATAGCGGTCGACGAAGGCGACATTGTCGGCGACGCCCAAATCGCGGGCGAGAGCCTTGAGATCGTCGCGCAGCACTTCACCGCCCTGTTCGCGCACGATGTTGGGGTGGGTCGCACCCAGCACGACATAGAGCGCTTGCGGATGGCGGGCGACGACCTGCGGCATGGCGCGGATCATCACGTCGATGCCCTTGTCGGGCGCGAGCAGGCCGAAGGTCAGGATCACGGGGCGGTCCTGCCAGCCGAACTGCGGCTTCATAGCGGCGGGATCGACATGAGCACGGTCGGGCACGCCATGGGGGATGACGGCGATCTTGCTGTCGGGAACGTTATAGTGGGACAACAGGATTTCACGGCCCCGCTGCGCCATGACCATGATCTGGCTGGAACGGGCGATCAGCGCCTCTGCGACGCGGCGTTCGTGCGGGTTGGGCTGTTCGAGAATGGTGTGGAAGGTGCTGACCAGCGGCAGGCTGGTGCGTTCGAGCAGGCCGAGGATCATGTCGCCGGCGGGTCCGCCGAAGATGCCGAATTCATGCTGGAGCCAAATCGCTTCCGCGCCGCTTTCCTCGATCCGGCGGGCGGCTTCGGAATAGGCGATCGGGTCGAACTGGGCCACGCGGATGACGTCGGTGGGATAGGCGATGTCGCCCTGGCCATCGTCCATCGCATAATGATCGACGATGAGGTCGGGAAATGCCTGCGCCATGGCGTCGCGGCAATGGGTGGTAAAGGTCGCTATGCCGCAACGGCGGGGCATGGAATTGCCGATCAGGGCGATACGGCGAAGAGGCGCAGGCATGATTTCCTTGTCCAGAGGCATACGCGACATGAGCGATCTTTCTGAAAAGGGCACCCGCCTCCGGCACGCCTGACAAGGCGCGGAGACCGGACACCGCTGGTGTATGGAAGATGAACGTGCCGCAGCGTAAAAGGTTGCCTGCCTGTGACAGCCATAAAATTACCTTGTGTTAATGTGCGGCGCGCAACTTCGTGCGCGGCGGGGGATTGGAGCGACATTCCCAGAAAATACGAGGACGCTGCATGACCGACGCCGCCGACGCCCATACCGATCAGCCTTCGCTCTCCGGCAAGCGCGCCATCATCACCGGCGGCACGACCGGGATCGGGCGCGCGATCGCGGTGCTGCTGGCGAGCGAGGGGGTGGAGGTGTTCGTATGCGGGCGGACGGCAGAGCATCTGGACGACGCGCTGGCCCGCATTCGCGAGGTAGGCAAGGGTGACGGCCTTGCGATCGATCTGGGCGACGAGGGCGGGGTGTCGCGCTTCATGGATGCGGCGCGGGACTATCTGGGCGGGGTCGATATCGTCGTCATCAACGCTGCCGTCCCCGCCAAGGGGCTGACCGACATGCGCGCCGACGAGGTGCGCTATGCGCTGGCGGTGGACTTCACGGCCTATGTGATGAGCGCTCATGCGGCGGTCGAGGCGCTTGAGGACAAGGGCGACATCGTGCTGATCGGATCGATGAGCGCGCATGTGCTGGGGCCGGGATCGACCGTCTATGCCGGGATCAAGGCGGGGATCGCGGGCTTTGCCGAAGCGCTGCGCCGGGAACTGGGGCCGAAGGGGATCAAGGTGTCGCTGGTGGAGCCGGGCAAGACCGGGGCGGACTTCCAATATCCCGACATTCCTGCCGAAAAGCAGGGTGCCATGATCCGGGAGGAAACGATGCTGCGCGCCGAGGATATTGCGGTCGGTGTCCATTATCTGCTGACCCAGCCACGCCGGGCGGTGGTGCAGCAACTGACGATCGTGCCGCGCGTGCTGGACGAAGAATGAGCTACGCGGTCGATCAGCTGGTCTTCGTCCCCGATGACGTCGACCTGTCTCGCTCGCCGCTGGCGGGGAAAGTTGATGCCGAAACTTATGTGCTGGGCGCATTCAATCCCGGACTGACGCGGCTGCCCAACGGCAATCTGCTGATGATGGTGCGCGTGGCGGAGGCGCTGCGTCAACCCATTCGCGACGGCCATATCCATGCGGTGCGATGGGCGGACGGGGGCTATCATCTCGACGCCTGGCCGCTCGATCAGGTGGAGACGAACGACCCGCGTACTTTCCGCATCAAGGGGCAGGGTTGGGACGTGCTGGCGCTGACGTCGCTGTCTTGGCTGTTGCCGGTGGAACTGTCGCCCGATGGGCTGTCGGTGGTGGCGGTCCATTATGACAAGGCGATCGTGCCGGAACATGACTTCCAATGCTATGGCATCGAAGACCCGCGCATCAGCAAGGTGGGCGAGCAATGGCTGATGACGACCTGCGCGGTCAGCCCGGAGCGGCACTGCACGACGCTGCATGTGTCGGACGATGGCCTCAACTGGCGGTTCGAGGATATCATCCTCGACCATCAGAACAAGGACATGCTGATTTTCGAGGGGACGATCGGCGGGCGATACTGGGCGCAGACGCGGCCGCTCGGCGATCTCTATTTCGCCTATCCGCCGGGCAGCGAATGGCGCGCGGGACCGTCGATCAATCTGGCGACATCGCCCGACGGGCGGCACTGGAAGCCGTATGCCCGGCCCGGCATCCGCCCCCATGCCGCGACCGACGCGACGGTGCGGATCGGGGGCGGTGCGCCGCCGGTGCTGACTGACGCGGGATGGCTGACGCTCTGGCATGGCGTGGAACCGAGCGGGATCGCGGGCATTTACCGCACCTATTGGTCGTTACTGGATCGCAACGATCCCTCGATCGTGCTGCGGACCGATCACGCGCCGCTGCTGGAGGCGAACGCCGCGCTGACCCAAAGGCTGGCGCATCAGCTTTATCTGCACGACATCGTGTTCACGACGGGAATCGTGGATGGCGGCGATCATTATATCGTCGCGTCCGGCGAAGCGGATTTGGCCTGCCGGATTACCCACATACCAAAAGAAATATTCCGGCACGGCGTAGCGGAATAGGTCTTAATCCGCGTAATCGACGTGGAGGTTGAACTTGCCGTCGGGCTGGAGGGTGAAGACGAAATGCTTCCATTTCGACTTTCCCTCCTGCTGCATCCCGTCGCGCAGCTTCGCCAGCTGGGCGTGGATCACCTCATTCTGCTCGTAGGACGGGGTGAAGTAATTGCGATCCTTGTCCGGCGAAGCATAGGCGAAGAGCAGGTCGCTGTAACCGTCGCCGACCTCACCCTCGGTCCAGAGCTTCTGCCAGCCGGGAGGGGCGGCATCCACCAGCTGGCGGGCGATCGTCATATGCGGATCGGCGTCACTCACTTCTGTCCTCCGGGCACATTGTCGAACATGCGCGTACGCGGCACGCCGTCAATTTCGTAGGTTACACGGAAATTGTCAGGGCGTTGGCTGTCGGAGCCATATTTCACCTCGATTTTCACATCAACCGTCTTGCCTTCGGAAAGGGCGATCTGGAACGAGCGCTCCAGATCGCGCCACGCCCCCATGTTGAAGTTTCCGTTCATCGGGACGAGGTTCACGCGGTCGCCCGGACCGTTGAAGATCGAGGCGATGAGGTGGCCGCCCTGATCGTCGGGAAGGCGGTCCTCGCGCCCCGATACGCCCTGTTGATAGCTGTTGCGGTCGGCGGTGTTGAGGTCGAGCTTGCCCTCCACATCCGACACGCGGCCCTGTGCATCGGTGCGATATGTGTAGCCGTTGACGACATAGTCCGCGTCGGGCTTGAGGTTCCGGGCGTTGAGTTCGGATGACCAGTCGCCCTTCTTGCCGCCATCCATTTCGATGCGGGGGCGGGCAGCCTGAGCCACTTCGTCACTGTGGCGCGCAGCCTGCTGTGCGACTTCGCTGCCCGCATCGAGCGCCTTTTCGCCGCCGCGGATCGCGCCCTTGGCGATGTCGCCGACGCCCGGCACCCAGGCGAGCGCGGTGAGGCCGAGATTGCCCCATGCCCCGTCCTTGCCCTGCGCGACGTCGCCGATGGCGGCGATCGTGTCGCGCGCGTCGCCGATCTGGCCGACGACCGGGATGAAGCCGCCGACGATCTGGCCTGCGGTGGCGGACCAGCTGTCATTGTCGCCGAAATCGCCCTTGATGAGACCGCCGAAGAAGGAGCCGATGCCTTCCTCCGACTTAGCTTCGGGCTGGGGTTCGGTGTCGCTGGGCGGCGTGGGGGCTGGCCCCGGAGAGGGCGACGGCGCGGGGCCGGGAGAGGGCGAGGGGGGTGTGGGTTCAGTCTCGACCGTGATGGTGTCGAGCGTCGTCACCTGATCGGGCGGCGTCAGTTGCGACTCGATCGCGGCGGTGACGGCGGCGGGATCAGTGGTGCCGATGCGCTGGGCCGTGGCGTCCCATGCCTCCTTGTAACCGCTGCCGACGGGCTGCGAACCCCATGTCGCGGCGGCGGGCGCGTCGGGATAGTCACCGACGGCGAATTCCTGCCCTTCGATCGACACGCCGAAGGCTGACGCAGGATTGTCATTCGCCGCCTGCATCGCGGCGCTGAACTGGCCGCGTTCGACGGGCGTCATCTGCGCTTCGATCTGCGCGGTCAAATCCGCCTTCGCCTGCGGGTCGCCTGCGGTGCGCGCCTGAACGTCTGCGGCGAGCGCCGTCGTATCGAGGGTGCCTGCGGTACGATGGTCGTTCACCATGTCGGTCGCGACGGCGGTCGAAGTGGACGTAGTCGAACCGATGCCCGCCGATCCCTGGCCTATGCTGTCAGCAGCTTCCATACCCATGATTACACCCTCGATACCTCGAAAAATGGGGTGGGGCGGCCGAACGAAAGGGGGGGAGGGGCGGCCGCCCCCGGCGGTGTCAGGCGCGGCCCGAAAGCCCGCCCTCCAGCGCCGCGCTCGTCAGAGCCTGCACGAACCCGAACAGCAGGAAAGTCGAAACCTGCTGGCTGATTTCGCCAAGGCTCGGCATGTCGCTGCCCGGACCATAGATCGCGCCGACCTTGGTCAGGTTGAGATCGGCCTGCGTCGCGATGTCGCCGGTCAGTTCCGACCGCCAGCCTGCGCCGGTCGCGTTTTCCTGAAGCACGAAGCCGTCGCGGGTCAGCGCGTCGAGCGCTTGGCCGTTGTTCGACTGGCTGATCGACAGGTCGCCGATCTGGTTCTGGCTGATGCCATCGACGACGATCGCCTGATCGCCCTTGGTGATGGTCAGTTTCGACGCGACATATTCATTGGGGTTCGGCGCAAACTGTTCGGTACCGATCGTGATCTTGGTGCCGTTTTCCAGCTCGAAGGTCGTCGTGCCCCAGAAATCGAAGGCGTGCTTGCCGTCGATATCGACATGCGGGTCGCCCCAGATGCGCGTGGTTTCGCCGGTGTCGGCGTTGTAGATGCGCACTTCCGAATTGCGCTCGTCCAGTTCCAGCGAATAGCCGTCGCCAAGGTCGATCGACCCTTCGCTCTCGTTTTTGAGCGAGGCGGTCCAGCTGGCCTGCGGCGCGGGGGCGAAGGTCGGGACGGAGCCGTTGCCCGGCACCATCGATCCGCCCTGAAGATTGAAGAGCGCGGGCAGGGTGGCGGAAGCGAAGGCGCTCGCCATCATCGGCTGAAAATAGCTGGCCAGGATGCCGCTGGCGAGTTGCAGCGTCATCGTCGCGCCAAGCTGGCTTGCCGGGGCCGCATTGAAATTGTTGACCGCGAAATTGAGATTGAAGCTGTTGTTGACGATGCTGGTCATGTCATTCTCTCCCTGTTGGCCCGCTATTGCGATCAGCTTCGGGCGGTGTCGAAATGGGTGCGCGCCTGCGCCAGCGCGTCGATGACGCCGCCGATATCGGTGGCGGTGGACAGCGGTGATGCGGCGACCGCGCCGTCGAGATGATCGAGCGTGCGTCCGTCGGCGTAGGCCGCCATGTCGCTGGCGATTGCGCTCGCAAATTCCTCCAGTTCGCGGGTGAGCGCACCGATATCGGCGGCGTTGCTGCCCCCGAACTGCGCGCCGATACGGTCGGCAAGCCCGCCCAGGCCATAGATGTCGCCCTGACCCGGCGCGCTGCCGGGGGCAAGGCCGAAGCTGCCCGCGACCTGCCCGACGATGTCGAGGCCGAGGCTGCGAATGTCGGCGGCAAGGTCCGGGCCGGACGATCCGCCGCCAATGCCCCCGATCGCGCCGATGTGGGCGGGGCCGTTGATGCTGGGGTCGATGGTCATGGCGGCGTGTCTCTTTGCAGGGGTGGTTCGTTGCGAGGATAAGAGCAGATCGGCGCGCAAAGGTCGCTCCACGATCCGATTAGCGCGATAGTCGGATCGACTAGGGTCATTCCGTTCTGGCGGGCTGCGCGAAGTCGAAGCCCATAGTTTCCAAGAAAAGAAGGGCCCTTCGACAGGCTCAGGGCGAACGGTGGAAGGGGGAAGCGGTGCTTCTTATTTCCGCCGGAAACCCTGGTCGGTGAGGCGGATGTCGGCGGGGTCGGCCTGAAAGAGCTGGCGGCCACCCTCGCGCGCCATGGCGGCGTAGCGGTCGAGCGTCGCCTGATCGCCCGCCCGCAGCGCCGCTTCATGCGTGCCCGCGATGATCGCGCCCTGGATCATCAGCATCTCGCCGAACTCCTGCCGCAGCGCATCGCTGTTCACCTGATCGGCGACATTGGCGAAGGCGGCGGCGGCCTGCGCACGGACTGCTGCGGCCTGGGCGCGGGTGATGTCGGGGCGATAGTCGTTGGCGACGCCCCATTGCGCGAGCAGATAGAAGGCGAGGCCGTCGATCGCATCATTGGGGCGATAGCCAAGGCGGGGGGCGACGCGCTCATATTGGCGGACGGCTTCGCCCGACAGGACCAGCTTGCGCATCTCGTCGGCCTGCATCTGGCCTTCCCTCGCCGCGCGCTGAGCCATGATGTCGGCCAGCTTGCGGCGCACGGCGGGGTCGGGACGGTAGGCGGCAGACTGCGGCGCGTTCGAAGGCGCAGCGTCGGGCGCGACGGTCAGGCCGCGCGGAAGGGCAGCGGGATCGAGCGCGAGCGCGGGGGTGGAGGCCAGCGCGGCGAGGAGAAACAAACAGCGGATCATGGCGCGGCGACAAGGCTCAGCATCTGGCTATCATGGCTGATATCGATGCGGGTCAGCTGGATCGCCTGCGCATGGTCGCTTGCCGGGGCCGCCGCGATGGCGATGGCCGTGCCGTTGTCCAGGCCGAACCAGCTGTCCTGCGCCAGCGCCGGACCACCTTCGCCCCAGAGGATCGTCTGGTCACCCGTCGCGAGATGCTCGACCGCGATCTGGCCGTTGTCGGCATCGAGGTGGAGGCGATAGCCTGGACCTGCATCGACATTCGCGCGCGGGGCAAGCGTCAGATTGGGCGCGGCCTCGGGATCGGAAAGCGAGCCGCCGATCGCCTCATAATGTTTGGCGAGGCGCGGGAAACCGAGGCTGCCTGCGGACAGACTGTCGCCGAAAGAGCCGAAGACACCCGGCCCCATGGCGAGGCTGGTGGCGGTCGCGCTGCGGTTTGCGCTGCTGTGGGGCGGCAAGTACCAGGGGAGCGTGTCGAGCGGGCCGCTCAAGGGCGGGGCCAGATCGCCGATGGGATTGGTGAGGACGCCGATGCCCATGGGCCGTCTCCTTTCATCGCATGTCTGGCTTGCAGGATGACGGCGATCAGGCGGCGGCGCACTCGCCGATTAGATTAGCCGGGCTAGTCGATGCGATTAGAGGCCAACACCTGCGCAGAGCGAGTTCAGCTGCTGCACCTTGGGATGGTCCGCGCCATATTGCTGGCGAAACATCGGACGGTTGGCGCAGGCCTGGCGCTGGAAGGCGGTCGGCGTTCCTTGCGAGCTGGCGGAGCGGACGCCCTTGCGGTCGCGCATCGCCTTGGCCTGAGCGCCCATGCGCGAGCGGTGGAACGCGCCCTCCGCGGCTTGCGAAGGGCTGATGACGGGCGAGATATCCTGCGCAGCGGCCGAAGCGGTCGGAACGATCATCGCCAGCGCGATCAGGGCAGTGCGGATCATGTTCATCCTCCTGTCTGTTCAGGAACTTCCTACAATGGAAGGAGGCCCTCTCCAAGGGAAAGGGCCTCCAACTGTTCGCTTTGCGGGGTAAGTGGTTACTGCTTGCGGGCAGTGTTCGCCATCGCTTCGCCGACCGACTTGATCGCGTTGTTGGTGGCGTTCATCAGCATCGAGAACTGCTGCGACACGACACCGAATTCGGCCGAGGCGCTTGGATCGTCGCCGCTCAGCGATTCCGCACGCGAGGACATTTCGTCGCCCAGGCGGTCGAGCTCGCGACCCAGCGCCTGGGCCATCGCCATCAGCCAGCCCGGAGCGCCCTGAACGCCGCCAGCCGAACCGCCCTTGCCGCCGGATGCCTTGGCATTCTTGAAGTCTTCACTCTGGCTCATCTGGTCGACGACGTTCTGCATCAGCGACTGGAAGCTGTTCTGCGCGCTGCCGACTTCGGTCGGGCTGGCGCCGGTGCCGGCACCGAAGGCCGAAATCGCTTCGTCAAGGTTCGACGTCGCACCCTGGAAGTCGCCGATCGATCCCGCGAAGGACGACTGGGCGAAGTCGATGGTCGACTGCGGCAGGCCGAGGTTCTGGCCGAGCTGCTGGATCAGGTTCTGACCGAAGGACGAAAAGACCTGCTGCGCCAGTTGGGCGACGACGCCGCCGATCGGGCCGAACATCGAGGTGGCGAGGAGGGAAACGGGGTTGAAGGAATCAAGGCCGAACATCGCATATCTCCTGACTTGGGAATATCAGTGCCCCTTGCGGGTCGTGACCATCGGCGCTGCGCCGTGTCGCCATTCTGTATGCCGCGCCTGCTTCCTGTCTGCCCTCCCCGATCCGACTAGTCGCCTAAGCGATCCGATTAGGTCAAAGGATGGAAGAGCAGGCCCGCCAACGCGTTCAATTCCCGCACGCCGTCCAGTTCGAGCTTGCGGCACATATTGTTGAGGTGAACGCGCACGGTATTTTCGCTGATGACGAGCAGGGTCGCGATGTCGGCATTGGCGCGGCCCCACCCAAGGAAGCGCAATACGGCGACCTCGGTGCGGGTGAGCGTGCCGACGCCGTCCAGATGCCGTTGCGGGACGCGCGAGCGGGGGATGCGAAACTCGCCGATCGGCACATCCTCCTGCGCCGCCTGCGCATCGGCCTGTCGCAATAGGCGCATCAGTTCGCGCAGGCGGGCTTCCTCGTCTGCGTCGCCGGTCATTGCGAAAGCCCCCGGGCGACGGCGCGCACGACATCGCTGCGGGTGGAAAGGTCCATCAGCACCGCTTGCGCCAGCATCGGCACGAGGATGAGCAGCAGCGCGGTCGCGGCAATGCTCTTGATCGAGAGCGAGAGCGAAAAGACGTTGAGCTGCTGCGCGAAGCGGTTGAGCAGGCCCAGCGATGCGTCGACGACGTAGAGCATGACGAGGATCGGCGCGGCGAAGACGAGGGCGAGGGTCATCAGCCGCCCGAATTCCCCTTCGAACAGCAACAGCGATCGGGGGTCGAGTTTGGGCCAAGTCTGCGCGATCGGCCAGACGGCGAAGCTTTCCATGATCGTGCCGACCAGCAGCAGCAGCCCGCCCCAGGCCGCGAACAGGACGTGAGCGAGTCGTTGCAGTAGCGATCCGGTGAGCGACGTCATGGTGCCGCCATTGGGCTCCAGGATCTGGCCGATGGTCGCGCCGACCTTCGCATCGATGATCTCGCCCGCCGCCTCCATCGCCCACAGGATCGTGGCGAAGAAGAAGCCGATCGCGAAACCGATCCCGGCTTCCCGCAGCAGCATCATCGCCCAGCCGAAGGTGCCGATATCCCTCACCATGAAATTGGGCTGGAGCGCGAAGGCGATGCCGCCGAAGGTCAGGATGATCGCGTTGCGCACGGTCGCGGGGATCGTATTCTGCGCGAACAGCGGCACGATCGCGAAGGCGAAGCCGAACCGCGCCGACGCGATGCCGACCAGCAGCAATTCCATCATCCAGCCGGGAACGCCCTGCATTATTGGCGCACCATGGAGGGAAACTCGGAGAATATCTGGTCGCCATAGCGATAAAGGCTGCCCGCCAGCAGCGATGCGGTGAGGAAGATAGTGGCGACGATCGCAAAGAATTTGAGCGTATATTGCAGCGTCTGTTCCTGAAGCTGCGTCGCCGCCTGCACCAGCGCCACCAGCAGGCCCACCGCCGACGCCGCGACGATCGGCGGCGCGGACAGCAACAAGACGAGCCAGAGCGCGTCGATCGTCATGCGCACGATGCTGTCAGACATAGGACAGCACCAGTCCGTGAGACAGCTTCACCCAGCCATCGACCAGCACGAACAGCAATATCTTGAACGGCAGGGATATGGTGACGGGTGAGAGCATCATCATGCCCATCGCAAGCAGGATGTTGGAGATGACGAGGTCGATCACCAGAAACGGCAGGAAGATGAGGAAACCGATCTGGAACGCGACGGTCAGTTCGCGCACGATGAAGGCGGGGACGACCACGATGAAGTCGGTCGCGCTCGCCGCCTGCGTGCCGCTTTGCTTCGCGACCCGCTGCTGCGTGCGCAGGAAGAAGGCGCGCTCATTGTCCGCGCTATGCTTGATGAGGAAGGCGCGCAGCGGTTCCTTGGCGCGATCGGCTGCGGAAAATATCTCCGCTGTCTGCGACGGGATCGTCTGTTCGCCCGATGCGGTCGCCATCTGCTGCATGGTAGGATACATGACGTAGACCGACAGGACGAGCGCCATGCCGTTGAGCACGACATTGGGCGGCACCTGTTGCAGCCCCAGCGCATTGCGCAACAGCGAGAGGACGACGACGATCTTGGTGAAGCTCGTCACCATCACCGCGAAAAAGGGAGCGAGCGCGATGAGGACGACGACGACCAGCGCGCTGCCGGGTGTGAAGGCGGAAACATCCATCTGGGCTTAGCCCTCCTTCAGGATCGATTCGACGAGGATGCCATAGCTGTCGCCGATCGAGACGATCTGGCCGGTGGCGATGGCGCGATGGCCCGCAAGGATGCGGACGGGCAGCGCGCCCTCGCGATCCTCCAGCGGCACGACACCGCCACCCTGAAGCGCCTGAAGGCGAGAGAGCGGGATGTCGAGCGGGTCGAGTTCGAAGCGCAATTGCACCGCGAAATCGTCCGTCGGGAAGGTGGTCGCGGCGGGGGAAGGGCCGGGCGACAGGGTCGGGGCTTCTGCTTCGTCCATGGCTTTGGTCCTCTTTCTCGTGTCCGGGATCAGCGCGGCGTGGCGCGAAACTGGCGGTCGGCGGGGTGGATGGAGCCGGTCAGGGGCGCGCCCCTGGCCGGGCGCAGGGTGGCGGCAAAGGGCGCGGGGCCGATCAGCAGCAGGTCGCCCGGCGCGAGCGCGGCGGCGTCGATCGGCGACAGGCGTGGGCCTGCGATCCCGATGCGGGCTGGCAGCGGTATATGGCCGACCAGCTCCGGCGCGAGGGGCGCGGGCGTGGAGAGCAGCGGGGCATCGATCGGCAGGGCGAGGTCGATGCGGCTCGCGTCTGTCTCGATCGCGGCGACGATGGTGGCGGTCGGTGGACGATCGCCCATGTCGGCGGGTTCGAGCGTGATGCCGAGCGCGACCTCTATCGCTGAGAGAAGCGGGTCGGCGGCGTTGAGCAAAGTTGCCATCGCCGCGCCGTCCTGTGCGTCCATGCGGACGGGTCGGCCATCCAACACTTGGATGCGAAAGGCAATGTCATGAGCGCACAGGAACCATGTGCCCTCTGGCGGCGCGACGATATGGGCGTGCAGCACATCGTCGCCGACGCGGGCGCCGTTCAACGCGGCAAGCAGGCTTTGCCGCAGGTGCGCGTCCTCGATACCGAGCGCGGGAAAGGCGGGAGCGGTCCAGTTCATGGCCGCAGTTGCTCGATCGTGGCAGGGGCGCTGCCGTCATTGGGCCAGCGGGCGAGCAGGCTGATGCCGCCGCTGGTGACGCCGATCAGCATCACTTCGCCGCGCACTTCGACCAGCGATATGCGCTCGCGCTGCCCGACCGCCATCGCGCGCAGGAAGCGGATCGGGGTTTCGTTGCTCTCGCCGCCCTGGAAATGATCGTTCCAGCGGCGCACGAGCCGCAGCGCGACCCAGGCAAGGCCGAGCACCACGGCAAGCGCCAGGATAACGGCCAATAGGCTCAGGAAAAATGTGCCTGCGTTCATTCGGCGTCCTCTCTCACGGGGGTTTCCAGGCCGTCGCGGGCGCGCCGCGCCCACAGGATGATTTCGGCGATGGCGTCGAAGCTGTCGCGCGGGATCGGCCCGCCGATCTCGCTCTCCGCCCAGATGCCTCGCGCGAGGCCGATGTTGCGTACGATCGGCACGCCCGCGCGCTCGGCCTCGGCGCGCATCGCGGCGGCGAGTGGGCCTTCACCCTTGCCCGCGATCATCGGCACGGGGCATTCGTCGGGATCATAGTCGAGCGCGATGGCGAGGTGCGTGGGATTGGTCAGCAGCACATTGGCGCGGCCTGCGGCGGCGATGCTGTTCTGGTTCGCCCATTCCTCGTGCAACTGGCGGCGCTGGGCGCGCAGCATGGGGTCGCCTTCATTGTCCTTATGCTCCTGCTTGATGTCGCGGCGGCTCATGCGCAGCTTCTTGATGAAGCGATGATGCGCCCAGGCGCGATCGGCAGCGGCGACAGCGAGGAAGATGGCGCAGGTCCAGGCGAGCAGCTGGATTGAGAGCGATCGCATCAGCGCGAGCATCGCGCCCGCCACCTTTTCGCCATGGCCTGCGACCGGCGACCAGCCCGCCGTCTGGATGAGGCTGATGAAGCTGTCGGCGGAACGATAGAGGATGACCCCCGCGATCGTCAGGATGAGCGCGGCCTTCGCCACCGTCTTCACCAGTTCGATGAGGTTATCCATGCTGAACATGCGCTTGAAGCCTTCGACCGGGTTCAGCTTGTCGAGCGAGGGCTTGAGCTTGTCGGTGGTCACGATCGCGCCGACCTGAAGAAACTCCGCGACGACGCCGACGACGGCGGCGGGACCAAGAATCAGCAGGCTGGCGGACAACATCACCAGCAGCGCGGCCCAGCCGAGAGTCGGCGCGGCATGAGCGAAGTCCATGGTGGTGGCGGTGCTGACGGTGTCGCGCATCAGGGCGGTGATCTGCGCGCCGGCATGACCGGCGGCGAAGAGCAGCAGTAGGAACCAGAGAATCATGCCGATGGCGGGTGCGACATCCCTCGATCGCGCAACATCGCCCTTACGCCGCGCATCGCGCAGACGCTTGGGGGTCGGCCTTTCGGTCTTGTCGCCGCCGTCATTCTTTTCGGCCATGGCTTGCTCCCACACGGCATCGAACTTGCGCTGCGCCGACGCGCGGCACCTGCGGAATCCGATGATTGGAAAGTTGTTGCGCCGCAAAATCCTTACTTAAGGCCGATCAAGCAAAGCGCATGAAAATCGTGTGTGGACGTAAGTAAAACTCACGACAGAATCGCTGTTCGTCAACCCCGACTTGGCGGTTCGGGACGAGCCGTTGCGATCCGTCGATGTTGCGCAACCGATATGGTCTGTCATCTAATCGAAACGATTATGCTGCTGATTTGTCACGGTTCCCAAGGAAATTACAGCATAGACACATTTCATCGCCTCCGATGCACGACCCGTCTCGCCAAGCTAGTGTTGCAGAAAAACACGGGCAACATGGCGGCGTTCAAGACGGTCTGCCTGGAGGGCGGCGGACCCGAATAAAACGCAAGTTTACCTGTAATCTATACTGTTTCAGACGGATCGAGAATTTGGTGTGTGGACGTCACCGAATTGGGAGATCGTCAGGATGGGTATTTTCGGTGCGCGTTACATGCGCCACGCTTGCGTCGTTGCAGCGTTCATCATGAGCGGAACTGCGGCGGCCAAGGATAATTTGAGCTGGCGGAGCATCGATTTCGGCTCTTGCCCGCTCAATTCCAACCTGCGCGTCGCCGACACGGCGAGCGCGGAAGGCTATATGGCGCTTCAGGGGTGTGCGGCGAAGATCGTCGTGCCGCCTAAGCGGCCGATCAGCACAACTCCCGACGTGGCGCGGATCATCGGCGTCAGCGAGGAGAAGGGCGCGAAGAAGCGGGCCAAGCGGCGCAGCGGAGAGCTGGCCGAGCCACCGCCCGGCACGCAGCGCATCAGCGCGATGCTCGACAGGCCGGTGAAGATAGGCCGCCTCGATCGCAGCTTCGATCCGCATATCCTGGCGAGCGCGCAGGCGCATCGCATCGACCCGCTGTTTCTGCACGCGATCATCGGCACCGAATCGACCTACACGCCCGCTGCGCTTTCCCATGCAGGGGCACGCGGGCTGATGCAGATCATGCCGGGGACGGGGACGCGCTTCGGCGTCGCGCAGGACGCGCTCTACGATCCCGCCACCAATATCGAGACCGGCGCAAAGCTGCTGAAATCGCTGCAAAAGCGCTATGGTCGCGACTTCAACCTGATCCTCGCCGCCTATAATGCGGGCGAAGGCGCGGTCGCGCGTTATGGCAACCGCATACCGCCCTATCGCGAGACGCAGGACTATGTCGTCAAGGTGATGAACCGGTACGCGGCGCTGCGCGGCGGCAGCGGGTCGTAAGATCATGGCCGCCTCCATCCTCTCGCGCCTGCCGCGCGGCGCCGTGCGTCCCGCCGACCTGATGCTGATCGTCGGCGTCGTGGCGATCGTCGCGCTGCTGATCCTGCCGCTGCCGACGCTGGTCATCGACATGCTGGTCGCAACCAACATCGCGATCGGGCTGCTGTTGCTGCTGTCGACGCTGCACATATCGAAGCCGCTCGATTTTTCGACATTCCCGACCGTGC
>JAAIGE0101158097.1_pt1 | contig 16131 bp, 13 predicted proteins | sample 6487951 | NCBI WGS metagenome assembly JAAIGE01 (sample SAMN13974128, study PRJNA590717) | phyllosphere metagenome | biome: tomato field; feature: multiple bacterial spot infested tomato fields; material: tomato leaves; isolation source: leaves from tomato fields | host: Solanum lycopersicum ... | reverse complement strand
CGAGCAAGCGGTTAACGGCAAATCCCGCCGCGCCCAGCGCCCACATCCGGTTCGATTCCGTCAGAAACTGCAGCGGCGTCATCTGTGGCGTCAGTTTCAGCCGGTAGGCCTGGAAACTCTGGGTGATGTGATCGAGCAGAATGCGTGACGCCATGTGCGGCTCCATCGCCAGATAGACCACATCCGGATCGTAGGCCACCGACAGGTTTGCCAGCGAAATGCCCAGTTCACGTCCCGCCTCTTCCAGCGCCGCCAGCACCTCTGGCGTGGGCCGCTGATCCAGCGCCTGCAGCGTCACGCCCTCCGCATCCTGCTCCGCCACCCGCTGCAGAATGGCGCGCGAGGAGGCGACATCTTCCAGCAGGCGCAGCGAACCGTCGCCCACCAGCCCGTTACCAATCTCGCCCGCCTTGCCGTGACGACCGCGATAGAGCTGACGATTAAGGATGATCCCCGCGCCAATCCCTTTGCCGTAGGTGGCGATCACCGCCGACTGCGCATTGCCGAGCTGACCAAACACCAGCGCGGCCATGGCCATGGCGTTGGCGTCGTTTTCAATGAAGACCGGCAGCGAGAAGCGCTCTTCAAGCAGGCGCGCAATCGGAACGTTATCCCAGCCCAGCACCTTGGAGCGGATGCAGTAGCCGTTTTCAGCATCGACCAGCCCCGACAGCGCCAGGCCAATGGCCCCCACCCGCTTCTCCTCCACGCCGCGCAGAAACTTCGCCAGCGCATCGCCAAGCTGGCGCGGCGTCAGCGTGGCTTTTGGCATCTGCTGTTCGCCCAGCAGGTTGCCGCTGAGATCGGTCATGACGATCAGGTTGCGTTCCGCATTGAGCTGAATCCCAATCACGCTGGCGCGGTCGGGGTTGAGCCCCAGCAGGGTTTTTGGCCGTCCCATCGACACGCGACGCAGCCCCAGCTCCTGCACAATCTCCTGCGTCAGCAGGCGGTTGGTTGCCTGTGAGACGGTCGACATGCTCAGTCCGCTGCGAACTTTCAGATCTGACTGGCTGATTGGCGCATTTTCGACAATCAACCGCAGAATGCGCGCGGTTACGTTGGGAGCGGTCATAGATTCCTCGGGTTATCGGGCTGAGGCAGCTCAGCCCGCTTGAGATCGGTAATCGGCAGGCGTCAGCTGCTGCGCCAGGGTCAGCGCCCCGCTCAGGGCATCGCCCTGCGGCACCACCAGCCGGGCCTGAATATCTTCATCCAGCCAGCGCTGAATCGGTGCGGCCACGCCGCCCATCAGCGCCACCGGCCCGCTGCTCAGGGCGATCAGGCGTCGCACCATCAGGCCGATATCGGCGGCGGTCTGTTGCAGCAGCTCCTGAGCGTGGCTGTCACCCGCGTCGGCGGCTGCAAAAATCTGTGGCACCACGCGGGCCCAGTCAGCAGGCACCGCCGTGCGCGTCCAGAGCAGCATGGTTTCCGGGCTGTCGCCGAACTGCGCCATCAGCTGGCGGGTCAGGGAGCCGTGCGGAATGATCGACTCATGCGCCAGCAGCGCCAGACGCAGCGCGCGACGGCCCAGCTCCGCCCCCGATCCCTGATCGGAGAGGGCAAAGCCCCAGCCGCCAAGCAGCGTAAAGCGTTCGCCATCCCAGGCGGCGCCCTGACTGCCGGTGCCGATGATAAAGACCGCCCCAGGCTCGCCACCGTGCGCGCCCGCGCAGGCGATCTCCACATCGCTGACCACCTGCAACGCCGCGCAGGCGGGCTGCCAGCTGGCGAGGCGCGCCTGCACTGAGGCGACGTTAGCGCCCGCCAGGCCCGCCACCAGCGCGGTCTGCGCCAGCGCCTCTGCGGTGAGTCCCGCCTGGATAAATACCTGTTCAGTCAGCTGCCCGACGCAGGTCAGGGCCGCGTCATAATCTGACCAGACGTTAGCAGGCCCCCCGATGCTTTCTGCCAGCAGGCGGCCCTGCCGATCGGTTAAGCGCGCGCGACACTGCGTTCCGCCGCCATCGATGCCAAGAAGATAGTGTGGTTGCACGCGCTTCCTTCCCTGATTAAGGGTTATAGCCATAATGAGCGAACGATAGGATAAAAAAACTTAAATCGCAATAACAAATAAATATGGTAAAAACATCCTGACTATTTTTCCTTAATTTACATAAATATAACAAAAAAACACCCCGCAAAACGTGCAGTGCGATGTTGACATTACTTTTTCTGCCGTAATAAGTTGATGGTCAGATTATCAGCAGCCGCGCCCGACCGCTGGCGGGCTTTGCATCATCCGATCTCAGGAGCAGGGGTTTACCATGAAAGTAGGCATTATCGGTCTCGGCTTTCGTCTGTCCCACGTCATGAAAGAGTTCAGCAAGGCTGACGACAGCTTTTCCGTCGTGGGCTATTACGATCCGGCCCCCGCCGGATTGCCGAATCTGCACAGCTTTGGTATTGCGCCCGGCCAGGCTTTTGCGTCTGTGGACGCCCTGCTGGCTCACGGCGGAATGGATGTGGTGCTGGTGGGTTCACCCAACTTTCTGCATCTGGAGCATGTGGGTCAGGCGCTGGCGGCAGGCTATACCGTCTTTACCGAAAAGCCGGTGGTAATTAATGAAGAGCAGACCATGGCGATGGCAAAGCTGGTGCGTCAGTATGGCGAGGCGCGCATTCTGGTCGGGCTGGTGCTGCGCTATTCACCGCTTTATCACGATCTGCTGGCTGCGCGCGATGCGGGCCAGCTGGGCGAAATCACCTCGATTGAGGCAACCGAACACATCAAGCCTTATCACGGTGCTTTCTTCCAGCGCGACTGGCGACGTCTGGAGAAGTATGCCGGTCCCTATATTCTGGAGAAGTGCTGCCACGACATCGATCTCTATCAGGGCCTGCTGCAGCGGCGTCCGACTCACGTCGCCAGCTTTGGTGGCCGGAAATCCTTTACCCCGGCTCACGCCCCGCAGGGGGCGATCACCCCTGAGTCGGAGCTCTATCACGTCAAACCCAGCGGCTGGTCCAGCACAGATGCGGTCTTCGACAGCGATGCCGACATTGTCGACTACCAGACCGCGCTGATTGAGTATGAGGGGGGAGCCACCCTCGCCTTCCACGCCAACCTGAACGTGCCGGATGAGTTCCGCCGTTTCTGCGTCATGGGCACTGACGGCATGGCGGAAGGCGACTTTGTGCGTAACTACTTCCGGGTGCACAACGCCCGCAGCGGTGAGAAAGAGGTCGATACCGCCTACAGCGGCAACGCTTATGATGGCCATTACGGCGCGGATGCGCTGATGGCTGAAGAGATCGTCAAACATATTAAACAGGGAACACCGCTGAAAGTCTCAGTGGTGGACGCGCTGGAAGCGGGCCTTACCGCCATCAAAATCGATGAGGCACGCAAAACCCGCAGCGTAGTGGACATGCGTGAAAGCTGGCTGACATTTGACGCCAACCTGGGAAAATCCGGGGCCTGACGGCCCCAGCCTCAGGGGCGGCCTCCCCCGCCGTCCCCGGCTTGTTACTGGCACTCTGACTGGTACTCTGCTGAACTGGCCTTCGGGCCAGTTACTTCTCAGGTGACGGGCATTATTTACCTTCAGGCCTGTCGCCTTATGTCAGCAACAGACGCAAGAAAACGCCTTTAAATGGCCTCTTCCGGTATGAGAATAATCGACAGGGTGTTGCTCACGCAGGCTGCAGAGCAACGATTGAACCCATGTTGACGCGCGGTAGTCGCTGCTGCCTGCTGGTCAGGCGTTTTGCGTGGCCTATTTCCGATCTTCTTTAGATGAAATCATCCAGGCTAACCCGTAAAGAACCAGTCCAGCGAGAAAAACGAGCAAGGGGGCGAGTACGCGCATAATCCCTTCATTCGCAAAGATGGCAATGAACATGCCCGGCACTACGGCGCTGATCACAACCGCCCCTGATAACTCAGAAATGACTTTTCTGATGACTCTAAAGATTCTCGATTGCACTCAGAAATTGCTCCGTTTTCAGAGGGGTTTTATCAAGCGTAAAAAGATTAACTACCCTCAGCAACCGATATGGCGGGTGACTTTGCGGAAGACGCAGGCTCCCTGAAGCCTGCGCGGGATGTGCCTGCAGCGACCTTCCTGAAACGGGAAGCGGCTGCCGGATGTGAAGCGAAGGGAGCATATGTCTGTAGCAAAGCATAGCGGGCCACGGATGGCCCGCGCTGAGCCTGCCAGGGAGGGCGTTTTTGCGTCTTTGCGGAGGACATATGCTCCCTGAAGCCTGCGCTCAATTTATCAGCGATAACCTTCCTGACATCACAAGCGCATACAGCTGCCCTGGGTCAGACCGCATCCCCCTCATTCTCCAGCTTCTGCCGCCGCCGCAGATGCGGAAACAACTTCATCCACAGGGCCACCACCACCAGCGTACCGATCCCGCCAATCGCCGCCGCCGGGGCTGCGCCCATCCATGCTGCCAGCATTCCCGACTCAAACTCACCCAGCTGATTCGACGTATTGATGAAAATGGCGTTCACTGCATTCACCCGCCCGCGCATCGCATCCGGCGTATCCAGCTGCACCAGCGCACCGCGAATCACCATACTGACCATATCGAAACCGCCCAGCGCACACAGCGCGAGCAGCGACAGCCACAGCTGCGTCGAGAGCGCGAACACCAGCGTGGCAACACCAAAGCCCGCTACCGAAACAAACATAATCATCCCGACATGCTTATCCAGCTTATGCCGGCTCAGCCAGATGCCGACCAGCAGCGCCCCCACAGAGGGCGCGCCCCGCAGCATCCCCAGTCCCCACGGCCCGGTATGCAGAATATCTTTGGCAAAAATGGGCAGCAGCGCGGTCGCGCCACCCAGCAGGACGGCAAAGAGATCGAGCGAAATCACGCCCAGCACATCTTTGCGTTCGCGGATAAAGTGAATCCCGGCAAACAGATTCTTCATGTTCATCGGCAGGCGCGGCTGCAACGGGCGCTCATAGCGCAGCAGACTCACCAGCGTCAGCGAAATCAGATAGAACAGCGCAGACACGCCATACACCACATGCGGTCCCGCGACATAAAGCAGCCCGCCCAGCGTCGGTCCGACGATAACCGCCGCCTCGCCGCCCACCGAGTTCATCGCCATCGCCCGCGCCAGAATCGCGGGCGGCACCAGCGACGGCAGCATTGAGGACATCGAAGGCCACTCCAGCGCTTTCGCCACCGCAATCATAAAGACCAGACCCCAGAGCGTAACCCGATCGGCGGTAGAGAATAAGGTAAGCACCACTAATGCCAGCAGCGCAGCAAATTCCACCAGCTGACCGAACAGCACGATACGCCGCCGGTCATACTGATCTGCCAGATGCCCTGCAGGCAGCGCCAGCAACACCGACGGCAGAAACTGCATTAAGCCGATCATCCCTAACGCCATCGCGCTGTCGGTCAGCGCATAGATCTGCCAGCTGATCGCCACCGAAAACATCTGAAAACCAAACGATGAACAGGTTCGTGCCAGCCAGAAGGCGACGAATGCCCGATGTCGCCACAGCGGCTCTTCCGCTGCCGATGCCATAAATCCCATGTCTTATCCCAAATTTGATGAGCCGTCCCGCGTCGTTGCGCGGTGTTATTTGTGCGGTCGATGAGGAACGTCAGATAACAGAGCGGATGAAGTATAATCGCGATGGTTTCCCCTCTGCTGCTCCCGGCGATAAATCGCCTTCCTGTCCATGCCGGGCCTGAAAAATCTCTCCTGATTATTACCAGCCTATTGGTCCCGACTATTGAATATATTCCACGTCATCATCAGACGCCAAAGGAATTATTGCTTCTGTGCCGAAGCGTTTATTTACGCTCCGCGACAATAAAAGGATGATTTGGATTAAGCAGATGATCTATATTTATTCACGCGTTTGGAAAATGCGACCGTTTATATGATTGATTATCAATAAATCCTTTTTTATTGCACGCCAAAGAGATAATGAAAAACAGTTTATATAACCCTTATGTTACTGAACCTATCCATCACGTTACGCGTAATGTCACGGGCATTTGCTATAGCGTGCCATATCTTCAGCAAAATCAGGACAGCCGCAATATACTTAATACAAACAACATTATTTCATTACACAATCAAATCGCTACTGAAGCAGCATTAATGATTGTCCCGGTAGAAGACTTTCGGCTGCAGGGAATGATTGCGGTTCCGGATGCTTATTCTCATTTACAGGATGGGCGAATCAGAATTGGTATTAATTATACCAGTTTAGCCGCACACCACGCCTCACTGCTTGAATTAACAGAGAAATTTGATTTCTGGCTTTATGATTTTGCTCCGCCCGGTGCAGACTGGCGACTGCTGGAATCCTTTCCTTTTTCCGGGATTGTTTTAACCGAAGCGTTCTTTAATGACAATTATGAAAAGTTTACCTTTCCTTTTTTCATGGCGACATTCCGTGAGAAAGGGGCCGAGGTGATCGTGCGAAGTCATACGCCGCCTTTAAGCGCTGAACAGTTTGCTGAGATAAATATTAGCGGCTGGCAACAGCAACGCTCGGACGGCGACCTGATTAGCTGCTGAACCACAAATCCTGCCCTCCGGCGTTAAGGGCACACGGCGGTGCGCTTAACGTCCATTAATCCCCCATAAAATGTCGCATTACTTCATTTGTTAAGCGCTTTGAGCTAAAAAAATCAAACCTTGATCTAATTTTGCTATAACATTTAACACAAAGGGAGCGTCTGTCTTAGCGGAAGAGATTCTCAAGAACACCCTTAATCATTTGTACTTGATAACTGGAAACAGCCTATCTGGTTGTTTTCGTATGTTTTATGGCAACAAAACGAGGTCGATATCATGGGGAAAAACTCCTCATCGTTTAGCGTAATTCGTTTCCTGACGATACTGTTCGCAGTACTGACGGGCGCGTTTATGCTGATTGGCGGTGGCTGGTTAGCCGCTATTGGTGGTTCCTGGTATTACGTTTTCGGCGGTGTGGTTATGCTCATCACCGCTTATCTGCTTTCCCGCCGTAAAAGCACCGCGCTGGTTCTCTATGCGCTGCTGCTGATCGGCACCCTGATCTGGGGCGTGTGGGAAGTCGGGACGGACTTCTGGGCGCTGGCGCCACGCACCGATGTGCTGGTGATTTTTGGTGTCTGGCTGATCCTGCCGTTTGTCTATCGCAGCGTTAACGCCGGTAGCAAAGCAGCACTGGGTACCATGGCTGTGGCGCTGATTGCCAGTGCGGCCGTGCTGGCCTACGCGGTATTCAACGATCCGCAGGTCATTAACGGTTCTGTGCCGGAAACCGCTGACAATGCGCAGCAGGCTGCACCGCTGAGCAACATCCCGGATGCTGACTGGCCCGCTTATGCGCGCGATCAGCAGGGAACCCGTTTCTCGCCGCTGAAGCAGATTAACCACGAGAACGTGAAAGAGTTGCAGGTTGCCTGGCAGTTCCAGACCGGCGACATGAAAACCCCTAACGATCCGGGCGAAATCACCGACGAAGTGACCCCGATTAAAATCCGCGACACCCTTTACCTCTGTTCGCCACACCAGATCCTGTTTGCGCTGGATGCGGCTACAGGTAAACAGAAGTGGAAGTTTGATCCGGCCATGAAGGTGAATCCGACCTTCCAGCACGTGACCTGCCGCGGCGTCTCCTACCACGAAGTGCCGGCAGCCGCTGATGCAGCAAACAGCCAGCCTGCGCTCTGCTCACGTCGTATCTATTTACCGGTTAACGATGGTCGTCTGTTTGCACTGGACGCCGAAACCGGCGAACGCTGCCCGACATTTGGCGTTAACGGCGAGCTGGATCTGCAGCACAAGCAGCCTGTCACCACGCCGGGTCAGTATGAGCCGACCTCACCGCCGATCATTACCAACACCACCATCATCATGGCGGGTGCAGTCACCGATAACTACTCAACCCGCGAGCCTTCCGGCGTGATTCGTGGCTTTGATGTGAATACCGGTAAACTGCTGTGGGTCTTTGATCCGGGTGCTAAAGATCCGAATGCCATTCCGGCTGATGAACACACCTTTACCCTGAATTCACCGAACTCATGGGCACCGGCGGTTTACGATCCGAAACTGGATACCGTTTACCTGCCAATGGGCGTGAGCACACCGGACATCTGGGGCGGTAACCGCACACCAGAGCAGGAGCGCTACGCGAGCAGCGTGCTGGCGCTGAACGCCACCACCGGTAAGCTGGTCTGGTCTTATCAGACGGTGCATCACGACCTGTGGGATATGGATCTGCCGTCGCAGCCGACCCTGGCTGACATCACCGATAAAGATGGCAATACCGTCCCGGTGATCTACGCGCCGGCTAAAACCGGTAATATCTTCGTCCTGGATCGCCGTACCGGCAAGCCAGTGGTTCCGGCGCCAGAAACGCCAGTGCCACAGGGTGCTGCGAAAGGTGACCACGTTGCCGCCACGCAGCCCTACTCTGAGCTGACCTTCCGTCCGAAACAGAACCTCACGGACAAGGATATGTGGGGCGCGACGATGTTTGACCAGCTGGTGTGCCGCGTTATCTTCAAGCGTCTGCGCTATGAAGGTCCGTTCACGCCGCCATCTGAACAGGGTACGCTGGTGTTCCCGGGCAACCTGGGTATGTTCGAATGGGGCGGTATCGCGGTCGATCCACATCGTCAGATTGCGATTGCTAACCCGATGGCGCTGCCGTTTGTCTCGAAACTGGTTCCGCGCGGTCCGGGTAACCCGATTGAGCCGCCGAAAGGTGCAGAGGGTGGTTCAGGGACTGAAACCGGTATTCAGCCGCAGTATGGCGTGCCGTTTGGCGTCGAACTGAATCCGTTCCTCTCTCCGTTTGGTCTGCCATGCAAACAGCCAGCCTGGGGTTACATCTCCGCGGTGGATCTGAAGACCAACGACGTCGTGTGGAAACAGCGTATCGGTACCGTTCGTGACAGCTCACCGGTTCCGCTGCCGTTCAAGATGGGTATGCCGATGCTGGGTGGTCCAATCACCACCGCAGGTAAGGTATTCTTCATTGGTGCGACCGCCGATAACTACCTGCGCGCTTTCAGCACCGACACCGGCGAACTGCTGTGGCAGGCACGTCTGCCAGCAGGCGGCCAGGCGACCCCGATGACCTATGAAGTGAATGGCAAGCAGTACGTTGTCATCGCAGCAGGCGGTCACGGTTCGTTTGGTACCAAGCTGGGCGACTATGTGATTGCCTACGCACTGCCAGACCAGAAGTAATTCCAGCTTCGGTCAGTAACAAAAGGCGGACTCCGGTCCGCCTTTTTTGATCGCGTTACTTTTTCATTTCGCGCCAGTTGAGCCATGCGCAGAAGAGCATCACCGCGCAGGTCGCCAGAAATACCGGCCGCATCCCGAACGTCCCGCCGACCACTCCACCGAAAAGCGGACCGCTGACCTGACCCACATATTGTGCCGAAGTGGAATAACCGAGCATCCGTCCGACCTGCGAGCCCGGTACGTTATGACGGATAATCGCCGTAATGCATGGCATCAGGCCGCCCAGCGCCATCCCCATCAGAAAGCGCAGCAGCACCAGCTGCCAGGCCGCCGTGATAAACGCTTGTGGGATCAGCAGCACGCCGCTCAGCAGTAATCCCCCCGTCAGAACCCGCCAGTGTCCGACGCGATCGGCCAGGCGACCGAGCCGCGGTGCCGCCAGCACCGTGCCCAGCGCGGCGGCGGACATCACGATTCCGGCCATCAGGGTGATCTGATGTTCACCCTGAACAAACTCGCCGACGTAGAGCGTAATAATCGGTTCAATCGACATGCTGGCAAGAATCAGCAACATGCCGGAAAGCCACATCAGCCGCACCAGGCGGTGATTGACCGGCGGCTCTGCCGGCATCGGTGAAGGACGATTGCGGGCGGTGACGCTGGCACGCGGCTGCTCTCTGAGTAAAAAGGTGGTGGCGAGGAAGGCGAGAAAAATCACCGCGCCGGTCAGCCAGAAGGTCTGCCGGATGCCAATCAGCGGCGGCAGCAGGCCACCCAGCAGCGGCCCGACCACGTTGCCGGCCATAATGCCGGAGGTGAGGACGCCCAGCGCCCAGCCTGTCTGCGCTTTGGGCGTCTGCGCCGCCACCAGAATGGTTGATCCCGATGCGTAGCCACCCAGCAGTCCCGCCAGCAGACGCAGCGCCACCAGCTGCCACGGCGCCGTCGCCATGCCAATCAGCGACATCGCAATCGCCATGCCGAGGCTGGCCCGAATCAGCATCAGCTTGCGACCGTAACGATCAGCCAGCCGGCCCCACAGCGGTGCCGTCAGCGCGGCACTGAAAAAGGTCGCCCCATAGGCCAGGCCGGACCAGCGCGCAATGGCGGCGGGCTGCTCAACACCAAGCTGCTGAACATAGAGCGGCAGAAAAGGCAGCAGCAGCGTCATCGCCACGATAGTGGTAAAAGATCCGACGACGCAGACCGCTAAATTACGTTTCCAGTGGTGAAACACTGCCGTTTCGGGTGAGTGTTGCATAGCCATATCCCTTGAGTGATCAGGGATACAGGCTAACCAGGGCGGCGGATTAACAACAGTCACGCCGCAATAGTTACTCTGTGGCGATGATTGTTGTCAGCAGGCAACAATCAGCCCGTGCTCAGCGCCGCAACCAGCGCATCGCTCAGCAGCGTGACGGGCGACGCCGTTTCCGGGGTGTCGTGCAGCAGCAGATAGCTTTGCAGACGATCCATCTGCCACTCCGGCAACAGTTGCTGAATATCACCCCGCCCGACCGCCTCCTGCGCCATGTAGGCGGGCAGATAGGCGATACCGCTGCCGGCCAGGGCCGCATTCAGCAGCGCCATGCTGTTATTGGCGCGAAAGCGACTGCGTACATCCAGCGCCAGCCGCTGCTTATCGCGGCGGAACGGCAGCGCAGCGGTGTGGGCCGGGCCATGAAACAGCAGAAGGTCGTGACGCGGCAGCATCCCGGGGTGAGTGATGGCCGGACGCTGTGCCAGATAAGCAGGCGCGGCATAGAGCCCCCAGTCGATATTACTCAGCAGCCGGAAGTTGCCCTGACGCGGTGCCCGGGATCGGATCACAATCGCCAGATCATCCTGATCGTCCAGCCGATCCTGGCTGCGATCGGTGAGATCGAGATCGACGTTGATATGCAGATGGCGGCGCAGAAAGCGATTAACGACAGGCACTACGCACTGACAGCCGAACGTGACGGGCGCCTGCAGCCTGACATGACCGGCGGCCTGCTGATGCAGCTGCTGAACGAACGCCTCGGCGCGCTGCGCTTCCGCCAGCATCCGGACACAATAGGGGTAGTACGCCTGCCCCAGCTCGGTCAGCGCCAGCCGCCGGGTGGTGCGCTGCAGCAGCCGGATACCGAGCCTGAGTTCCAGCCGGGCGATCTCCCGGCTGACATGCGATTTGGACCAGCCCAGTGCGCGAGCGGCCTCGCTGAAACTCTGTAACTCCACCACCCGTGCGAATACCAGCATGGCGGTTAAATTCGCGCCATTTTCCATGTTTCCCGACTCCGACAGTAAGGGGATGCAGGCAACAAACTAGCATGTTCAGGCGGGATGACTGTGGGGAGGAGGCAAAAAAAACAGGGCGATAACAGCCGAAGCGAGGGTAATGCGCGGAGTGACCTTTCCGTCTGCCTGCCGTGACGGAAAGGCCTTGTCAGGCATCAGCTGGCCATCGCCAGCGGGAACAGCAGTCGATCTGGCTCGACGCGACGCTGGCGGCGCAACTGGCCCGGCGTCACCATAAAGTAATTTTTGAAGGTCCGGGTGTAGGCCTGCTGGGTATCAAAGCCGTAGTTCATCGCCACCTGCAGAATCGCTTCGTTGCTGCTCAGCAGCGTGAGCGCCGACTCCGTCAGGCGACGCTGACGGATATATTCTGCCAGGGAAAAGCCGGTATGCTGGCGAAACAGGCGTTGCAGATGCCAGCGCGAATAGCCTGAGCGGCGCGCCACCTCATCCAGATGCAGATCGTGTCCTAAGTTGTTCTCTATCCAGTCCAGCAGACTCCGAATAAACTCGCGCTGATTCATGGTTCCTCCTGTTCAAGCTGATGTGCAGTGGAACCACTCTACCCGCTAAAATTTATCCCTTAATTAGCAGAAAATTAGCGCAGAATTAGCAAGGGGTGAAACGGAGGCCAGAGGGTGCGGCCAGCGGGGGCTTTGAGTAAAAATCTGTCGTGAGATTACTGTTAGAAAAGAGAGGCATTTAAAACTCATTTAGTCAGCAGCTTTTATTACATTCCTGTTTTATTAATTTTTTATATCAAAACAGGAGCCGAAGCCCCTGCACATCTAATCTCTACACTTAAGTTTTTTTACAGCTGCCAGATGCACTGAAAAACCTTGAGCACAAAAAAATAGTCAGTTTAACAAACGTAGTCAGTGTAGCGATTGTAACGACCATTTTTGATGCATTTTCTGGCATAGCATACCAGCCTTCATACGAAACGCCTGCGCCACTCAAAAACATTGCGCCCACTAATATGCTAACCAATATAGATAGATAGCGTACTATTTTTTGCATAAAACCCTCAGCCATCATTTATCATGAAGACTAATTTCACCAGGTGCATTGACCACCAATACTGTTACCAGCATTGTAGTTTCCAGAATTATTAAAACACGAACCAATACCACCACCAATCGCACTTGCCACAGCTGAGCCCGGACCACCTACTGAACCACTAATCATCCCACCGAGGATGCCATTGAGACAGCCCACCATTTCAGGATGTGCAGCCACAACCTGAATTACGCCATTACTTGGACCAAACAGATTACCGGATTGACTGGACTTATTACCATGCTGACTGGCATAAGCTGATGCCCCAGCATAGGCAGGGTCGTATGCACCGCTTGCACCAGTAACCAAAAGCAAATGACTATTTTCTAAGATCTTCATTTAACAAACTCCTTCTGTTTTTTATTAATGGCAAACCCTGTTGCCAGAAATTTATATCAATTAAATATTCCATGTGCAAAGAGTTATTACCCTTATTAAAATTTATAAAATAAATTTCCTTATCAAAGAGATGGGTGAAAAAAGATGTCATTTCTTGTTATTTCTTCCCAGATCATCCTGATAAAATATTAATATTTATCTCTTTATGTGACATAAGGCACAATTAATTTTCAGAGTTAATTTCTATTGCATAATTTTAACATCTATCTACTCAGGAATAACCTTACTAACATAGAGCCCGTATCTGATAAAAATCATTTCTATCCTGAATTAGTCATACAACAGTTAAATAGCATTATTCACGTCTGAAAAGGGTAGTATTGACCTAATGATAAAAGCGTCAAAATTTTCGTCCTCAGGCCAGTGGTTTTACTCTCGTTTACTATGAAAAATGCGGATAGAGTTCTGATGAAGCACTGCAGATGCAGCCAGCGCGGCGACAGCGGGAAGTGTGAAGGCGGATAATTCTGGCCTAACAATTGATGAGTAAACTCTCTCCCATCTTTGCAGAGGAGATCAGCCATGCGCGTATTACTGGTTGAAGATGATGAAATGATCGGCGCAAACCTGCAGCAGGCACTGGAGGGCGCGGGCTGGTCGGTCGACTGGGTGCGCGATGGCGTCTTTGCCCACAATGCCTGGAGCGAAGGCGGCTACAGCTGCGTGCTGCTCGATCTCGGCTTACCCCGCGATGACGGGTTACAGGTGCTGCGCCGGGCGCGCGGGCGCGGCGACTCCACGCCCGTGCTGATTCTGACTGCCCGCGACACGGTGGCGCAGCGCATTCAGGGGCTCGACAGCGGCGCTGACGACTACCTGCTTAAACCGTTCGACCTCCAGGAAGTGATGGCCCGGATGCGCGCCATTACCCGACGCCGCCACGGCGCGGCAGATTCGGTGCTGGGCAGCGGGGATGTTCAGCTGGATATGATGACCCGCGAAGTGCTCTACAAGGGTCAGCGCGAGCAGCTGACCGCGCGCGAGTATGCCCTGCTCTACGCCCTGCTGGAGCGGCCCGGTGCCATTCTGTCGCGCGAGCAGCTGGAAAACCGCATCTATGGCTGGGGCGATGAAGTCAGCAGCAATGCGGTGGATGTCCTGATTCACGGCATGCGCCGCAAGCTGGATAACGACGTGATCCGCAACGTGCGTGGCCTGGGCTGGCGGGTTCCGGCCATATGAAACCCTTCACCTTTATGCGCTCGCTGCGTAATAAACTGCTCTCTACGCTGCTGATTATTCATCTGCTGATGATTGGCGGTGTCACCTGGTATTTCTTCAGCTGCTACGGCGATATGGTCGGCACCATGAAGGACGATCAGCTGGCAAAAATCGCGGACGCCTGGTCCACCAATAAGCAGATGCCCGCCCTGATGCCGATGCTGATTGCGCCGGATAAAGCGAAAAGCGCGTTTGTGGTTCAGCTGTGGGACGATCGCGGACAGCTGCGTGCCAGCTCCTGGCCGGAGCTGGCGGCCCCGTTACAGAACCAGCGGGGTTACCGCGACGTGCATGTCGGCCAGTGCCGCGACTGTGAATGGCGGATCTACACCCGGCCCGGTTTGCCCGGCAGCGCGATCAAAACCATTCAGGTCATGCACAACCTGAGCTACATGAAGTCCACGATGGTCAAGCGGGCGCTGGCGGCGATTATCCCGATGATCCTGATGATGCCGCTGTCGCTGCTGGTGATCTGGCTGGTGGTACGCAAGATCACCCGCGATCTGCAGGTGGCTTCGCGTCAGATCGCGGCGCAGGAGACCCATCATCCGCACAACGTCTCGCCGGAGGGGCTGCCGGATGAGATCCTGCCGCTGGTGGCTGCCTACAATTCGTTGCTGAGTAAACTGCGCGAGGCCTGGTCCTCTCAGCGTCAGTTCCTGGAGGACGCCGCCCATGAACTGCGCACCCCGGTAACGGCGGTGACCTTACAGCTGGAGAATCTGCGTCAGCATATCCAGCCGGGCGAAGCGAGCCGGCAGTTCAGCCAGCTGGAAGCGGGCGTCACGCGCACCCGTCATCTGGTCACACAGCTACTCAATGTGTCGCGCCAGGATGACCAGAGTGTGGTCGCCAGCGTCGAGCATATTGACCTGGAAGATCTGCTGAAGGAGAGCATTGAGCAGCTGATGGTGGTGGCAGATAAGCGCGGCATCGATATCGGCTTTAACGGCTCTGCTCAATATCGTCTGCAGGCCAGTCGTTCTGAGCTGCGCAGCCTGTTTGACAACCTGATTGGTAACGCCATGTTGCACACGCCGGAAGGGAGTCTGGTCGATGTGCTGCTGCATCGGGTCGCGGGCAAAACGGTGGTCGATATTGTCGATAACGGGCCAGGCATGCCGGAATCCTTTATCGAGCGCGCATTTGATCGTTTTACCCGCTCGCCTGACGTTAAAGCCCAGGGCAGCGGGCTGGGATTATCCATCGTGCGTAACGTCGCTCAGAAACATCAGATTCACGTCGCCCTTTCCAACTGTCTGACCCCACAGGGTGCGATCTGTGGTTTGCAGGTTCGCGTCACTTTTCCCTGATCCCGCCTTTTTGATCACGAACCAGACAACGTAAACGGTTGCCTGGTTCCGTTCGATCATGGTCTTAATTGTGAAGTGCATCACATTTTAGCTGAATTGTAATGCAACACTTTTTGACAAACGTGAGCAAAATCTATTTTCTATCGATCTGTTACAGGCACGCTACGCGGGCTGAACAACCGGCTGTTTTTTGCTGACATCCTCATTCCCTCCAGGGACCGATTTCTCTCTGACTGCGTCTGCTGTGCGGCGGTCAAAAGCATGTGGCTGATGATAATGAAATATAAAACGTTGATAGCAGGTGCCGTGCTGGCATGTTCACTGAGTGGTGCTGCGCAGGCCGCAGAAAGCGATCCGCAGTATCTCTCTGACTGGTGGCATCAGAGCGTTAACGTGGTAGGCAGCTACCACACCCGTTTCGGACCGCAGTTCAACAACGACGTCTATCTGGAATATGAAGCGTTTGCGAAAAAAGAGTGGTTCGACTTTTACGGCTATCTCGACGTACCTAATTTCTTCGGCGTCGGCAACAGCAACGCCAACGGCGTATTCGACCACGGTTCCCCGATGTTCATGGAAATTGAGCCGCGCTTCTCGATCGACAAGCTGACCGGCACCAGCCTGGCGTTTGGTCCGTTCAAAGAGTGGTATTTTGCTAACAACTACATCTACGATATG
>JAAIGE0100330022.1_pt1 | contig 16134 bp, 14 predicted proteins | sample 6487951 | NCBI WGS metagenome assembly JAAIGE01 (sample SAMN13974128, study PRJNA590717) | phyllosphere metagenome | biome: tomato field; feature: multiple bacterial spot infested tomato fields; material: tomato leaves; isolation source: leaves from tomato fields | host: Solanum lycopersicum ... | reverse complement strand
TGTCTGTGGTCTCGTCGTCGGCATCCTCGTCACCGCGTTCCGCGTCCCTGCCTTTATCGCCACGCTTGCGATGATGTCGGTCGCGCGCGGTCTTGCCAACATGATCACGGATGGCCAGCAGATCGTCGGTTTTCCGGACTGGTTCATGATGCTGGCGATTGACCGTCATTTTGGCGTGATGACGGCAACCGTTCTTCTGATGCTGGTCGTCGTCGCTGTATCCTGGGCATTTCTGCGTTACAGGTCCGAAGGACGTACCGTCTATGCAGTGGGTGGAAACGCGGAAGTGGCGCGCCTCGCAGGCATCAATGTTCCGCTTGTCACGATCGGCGTTTATGTGATCTGCGCGGTTCTGGCCGGTCTTGCTGGTATCGTGCTCGCCGCTCGTCTCGACTCTGTTCAGCCATCCAGCGGCTTCGGTTATGAGCTCGATACCATTGCAGCGGTCGTCATCGGCGGCACATCCCTTTCCGGTGGCGCTGGCGGCATCGGCGGCACGCTGATCGGCGTGCTCATCATCGGCGTGCTTCGCAACGGCCTCAATCTTCTCAATGTTTCACCGTTCCTTCAGCAGGTCATCATCGGCGTCGTCATCGTGCTGGCCGTCGGTGCGGAGACCCTGCGCCGCAGGAAAGGCTAAGTTTCGCTTTCAGGCGGGGAGTTCCGCCTCAAACAGACCATCTCCCTCCAACGAGGGATGGGATAAACGGCCCGAGGGGAGGAGGCTCTGTCTCCCGAAGGCCATAACCAAAACCGGAGGAAAAGAAATGAAATTGTCTCGCATTCTGCTCGCATCCGCAGCACTCGCTCTCTCCCTCGGCTCGGCCAATGCCGCCGAAGTCAAGAAGATCGGTCTTGCCGTCGCCAACCTTCAGGCAAACTTCTTCAATCAGATCAAGCAGTCCGTCGAAGCCGAAGCCAAGACGCGCGGGATCACGGTTGTTACCGTCGATGCCAAGGGCGATGGCCCGACGCAGGTCAACCAGATCCAGGATCTTTTGACCCAGAACATCGACGCGCTAATCTACATTCCTGCAGGTGCGGCTGCCGCGACCGTTCCGGTGAAGCTTGCCAAGGCCGCGGGCGTTCCCGTCATCAACATCGACCGTAACGCCGATGGCGCACCCGGCGATACGTTCCTTGCGACGGATTCCGTTGCTTCTGCCAAGTCAGTTTGCGATTACATCATCAAGGAAGCTGGCGGTAAGGGCAAAATGGTCATGATCCATGGCCAGAAGGGCACGACGCCGGAAGTGGACCGCACCAAGGGCTGCATGGAATCCGTAAAGGCCAATCCTGACGTGAAGATTGTTGCCGAGCAATGGTCGAACATGTGGAGCCAGGACGAAGGTTTCCAGATCATGCAGAACATGCTGCAGGCAAACCCTGACGTTTCCATCGTGTTTGCACAGGCTGACGGCCTCGCACTCGGTGCGGCACAGGCCATCAAGGTTGCAAATCCGTCGCAGAAGATCGTTGTCGGCGGTTTCGACGGCGATACGGCTGCACTCGAAGCGCTGAAAAACGGCGTATTCGACGTGACCGCAACCCAGCAGACCCAGAAAATGGGCCGCACGGCCGTCGAAATGGCCGTCAAGATCGTCGGCGGTGAAAAGGTTGAGCCAGTTCAGCTGCTTGATGCAACGCTGACGACGAAAGAAAACGTGGCTGGCTTCATCTCCAACCATCCTTGATGACTATCCGGGTGCCGTCTTCGTGGCGGCACCCGTTATTTTCGAACCGACGCTCTCTCGCAGAGACGATCCGGTTCTCTTACATGAAATATTGGGAGGTTCCCCGACATGCGTGAGCCGGTTCTTTCGCTCCGTGGCATCAGCAAACGTTATGGTCCACTCGAGGTCTTGAAGAATGTCGATCTCGACGTCTACGCGGGCGAGGTCGTGGCGCTTCTGGGTGAGAATGGCGCTGGCAAATCCACCCTGTCCGGCATCATTGCCGGATCGCGCGAGCCCTCGCAGGGAACGATGACCTGGCTTGGCCAACCCTATGCCCCTGCATCTCCGCGCGAAGCCATCGACAAAGGCGTGGTGCTGATCCATCAGGAACTGAAGCTTCTGCCGGAATTGTCGATTGCCGAAAACGTCTTCATCGGTCGCTGGTTGATGAAAAACGGCAAGATCGACCGCACTGAGATGGTGCGGCGTGCGCAAGAGCAATTGTCGCGGCTCAACCTTCATATTCCCGCGAGCCGCAAAGTGGCTGGGCTGTCTACGGCCAACCAGCAGCTTATCGAGATTGCCAAGGCACTGACGCTGAATGCCAAGCTGCTTATTCTGGACGAGCCAACAGCAGCACTGGGCGGCGCGGAAACGCAGGCATTGTTCGAACAGGTACGCAAGCTGCGCGCCGAGGGCGTCGGCATCATCTACATTTCTCACCGCATGGAAGAAATCCGACAGATTACGGATCGCATCGTGGTCCTGCGTGATGGCGTGCGCGTCAACGAGTTTGCCGATAGCGCAACGCCCGTCCGAACCGTCGTCGAAAGCATGGTAGGGCGTTCGCTTGAGCGCATGTTCCCCACCTTGCCGGAAGCGCAGGACAAGGTCGTACTCGAGGTCAAGGGGCTGACAGGAGCGAACAACGCATTCCGCAATGTCAGCTTCGACGTTCGTGCAGGCGAAATCCTCGGTATTGCCGGCTTGATTGGCGCAGGTCGAACCGAGCTGGTGCGCGCAATTGCCGGTGCCGATGCGATCTCCGAAGGAGAAATTCTGCTCGACGGCAAGCCGCTTAACCTGAAGGCACCATCGGACGCCATCGATAGAGGCATCGTCATGGTGCCGGAGGACCGCAAGCTTCAGGGCCTTGTGGTGGAGCATGAAATTGGCGAGAACATCATCTACGCCAATCTCGACCTACTCGGCACGGGCTGGGTCACGTCTGGCGTCAAGCGCCGTTTCGCCAATGCTGCCATTTCGAAATTCGGAGTGAAGGGCAGGGGCGAACAATCCGCATCCGATCTTTCCGGCGGTAACCAGCAGAAAGTGGTCATCGCCAAATGGCTTGCGCGCAACCCGCGCGTCGTCGTGCTGGACGAGCCGACGCGCGGCATCGATGTCGGCGCGCGCGCGGGCATTTACGACATCATCGTCGATCTGGCGAAACAGGGCGTGGCGGTCATCGTCGTCAGTTCCGATCTAGAAGAGGTGCTGGGCGTTTCCAGCCGCATCCTCGTTCTCGCCCGGGGAAATCAGGCCGGTATTCTCAACCGTGACGAGGCAAATGATGTTTCCGTCATGGAACTGGCGACAATCTGAAGAAGGAAATTTTCATGTCCACCATCACGCTCAACGCGCCGAAGCTTTTCGATCTTTCCGGCCAGGTAGCACTCGTTACGGGTGCCGGTTCCGGCATTGGCCAGCGCATCGCCATGGGCTTGGCGCAGGCCGGTGCCGATGTCGCGCTGCTCGACAGCCGCACCGATGACGGTCTGGCCCAGACGGCGGATTTCATCGCAAAGGCTGGCCGCAAGTCCGTGCAGATCGCAGCCGATGTGACGAGCAAGCAGGCGCTTGCCGATGCCGTAGCGAAGACCGAAGCGGATCTCGGCGCGCTGTCGCTCGCGGTGAATGCTGCCGGTATCGCCAATGCCAATCCGGCGGAGGAAATGGAGGAAAGCCAGTTCCAGACGATGATGGACATCAACCTGAAGGGCGTGTTTCTGTCCTGCCAGGCGGAAGCGCAGGCCATGCTGAAGCATGGTCGCGGCTCCATCGTCAACATTGCCTCCATGTCCGGCGTCATCGTCAATCGCGGGCTGATGCAGTGCCACTATAATGCGTCAAAGGCTGGCGTCATTCACATGTCGAAATCCATGGCGATGGAATGGGTCGGCAAGGGCCTGCGCGTCAACACCATCTCTCCCGGCTATACCGCAACACCCATGAATACTCGACCGGAAATGGTGCACCAGACCAAGTTGTTCGAAGAACAGACGCCGATGCAGCGTATGGCCAATGTCGACGAAATGGTCGGCCCCGCGATCTTCCTGCTGTCGGATGCCGCAAGCTTCGTGACCGGCGTTGATCTCTTGGTCGATGGTGGTTTCTGCTGCTGGTAATTGAAGACCACAAGCCAGGTTTTGGTCCGACGCTTGATGAATTGAACCGGCGTATATCAGCTAATTTAATCGCCAGATGCGCAGTAGCATCAAATACGGTCTCGAAGATGTTGGTAGGCAGTTGGCCTACCAACACATCCGACAGGTCAATGGGCCTTATTGCGGTAGAGAAGCGTTGTCAGTGCAAGAGCGCAACCGACAGCGCCAACCACGGCAAATATGTAGAAATTCCATTGCGGCGCCAGACCCGCACCGAGTACCGCGCCGCCGATTGCCGGCCCGATCATGCCGCCAATACGGCCTATCCCGAGCGAGAAGCCGAGGCCGGTTCCACGAATTTCTACCGGGTAGAGATTACCCACAAGAACATTCGCCAGGATTTGAGTACCGATTGTGCCGGTGCCCGCCAATCCGACCAGGCCGTAGACGAGCAGCCCCTGATCGACCTGGGTCAGTAGCCAGATAGACATGGCGCCGATCAGGAACATGGCCGATACCACGACTTTGACATTCCCGCGATCGGCAATCTTCGCTCCGATTAAAAGGCCGATCGCCGCGCCTGCGTTGAGTGTTACCGAAAACATCAGGGCGGAGCCTATATCGTAGCCCATTTTGTTCATGATCGTCGGCAGCCAATTGACCATGCCGAACGTCAATAACAGCGAACAGAAGTGGATGCCCCAAGCGTTTAATGTCGGCAGGAGGCGGCCTTGCGAAAACAGCGATCGAACGCCGTTTTGACGATCCACGGCAGGTCTCGGAATGGGGTTAGGAAGGCCAAACTCGCTTGCAATCAGATTGGCCTCCGCCTGTCTGTTTTTGGTCGCGAGCCATTCAGGAGATTCCGGGATCAGCTTCATAATGAAAGGCAGTAGCAGGATCGGCAGTCCTCCGATCATCATCAGAGGCCGCCAGCCATATTCCCGCACCAGCAGCAGACCGAGAAGACCGGAAATGATGCCCCCAAAAAGATAACCGAGAAGTGCCAGCGAATAGGCCATCGCTTTACGTTTCGGTGGTGAGAATTCGATGATGAGCGCGGTCACGGTTGGAAACAGCGCCCCGAGGCCAAGACCTGCCAGAAAGCGTGTGCCTTCGAAAATCAAAAAGTTCGGGGCGAGGCTGCTGCCAATCATCATGAGGGAAAAGCTGAGTAAGCTGCCAATGATGACTTTGCGCCGACCGACCCGGTCTGCGAGTGTGCCGGCGATCAAAGCGCCCAGCAGCATGCCGAAAAGGGTCAGCGAAGCGGCCCGCCCAGCCATGCCGGGTGTCAGGCCCCAGCTTTGTTCGGCAAGCAGGGCAGGGACGACGGCGCCATAGACGATCAGATCGTAGCCGTCGAACAGAATGAGCAGGCCGCATAGTGCGATGATGATATTCGGGCTTCTGACCCGCTCTTTGGTGATAGCGATATTTTGTATGGCCATGTTGCCTCCCCATACATTGCGCACAGCGAGCCGATCCCGAATGAGTCGGGTCAGAATAGCCTTTTGTGCAAGTCCTCCAGAATCGCTGTCGTCAAGTTTCCTCCAAAACCGAACTGCGCCAAATATAAACGCATTATGACAACAACGTTGCTAATAGATAATTGCATCCAAAATATTTGCAACTGCAAACTTATCGATTGCCGATTTTTCCTTTGCCGCCTGCCGAGAGCAGGTTGGCGCGCATTTGGCGAAGTGCATTCTTGAATGCATCCACTTCACTATCTGTCATGCCCGCGATAGCGATATTTTCGACCTCTACGGCAATCGGCATAAGCCGCTCGGTCAAAGCTTCGCCTTGTTGCGTGAGCCTGACGATGACAATCCGGCCATTGTCCTCGGGTCTGGTTCGACTGACGAGCTTGCGTTTGGAAAGAGTCCCGATCAGCCTCGACAGCGTGGATACTTCTACCGAAACGACATCAGCCAATTCACCCAGCGTACTTTCGCCGCGCTCTTTCAGCATTGCCAGGACGCGGTACATGGGAACGGTGAGACCGTCTTCTGCTATTTTCTGAGAAAACACTTCCGCAATACCGACGCCGGAGCGATTGAGAAGATAGGGAACGGAATCGGTCAGTTTGTACATGCTCTTCGTCTTTTTAGGGTGTGGCCGGGGCCGCCTCGAACAAGATGATATGGTGTACAGCCATGCACGTATCGAGCTGGAATGACAATGTAAAAGCCTTTCTTTCCGGCCATTTTTCGCTTCGTCACATCCCGCGCTAAAAATTGCATTGACAATATTTGCAAACGCAATAGTCTTGATTGCAAGGAGACACGGGAGGAAACTATGTCTGCCAATGCTGCCGTCGGAGAATCTCCGGCACTCATTTCGACCAACAATACGTCGATCGGCGCGCAACCCATCGAACCTATGGCAATAGGCGAAGCCTTTCGTGCCACGATGCGACGCTTTCCAGCAACCGTCACGGTTATCTCGGCCTGTCGTCACGGAACTGACCACGGGATGACGGCGACTGCTGTCACATCATTGTCGATGGACCCGCCGTCTCTCGTGATCTGCCTGAACAATCGAACGTTTCTTCACGACATGCTTCTGGAAGTACCGGAATTCGCGGTCAACGTTCTGACCGATCGCCAGATCGCGATCTCCGAAGGTTTCAGCGGGAAAGTCGCCCCGGAAAAACGCTTCGATTCCGAACGTTGGACCCGCCATCCAAGCGGCATGCTGGTACTAGATACCGCCCACGCCTCCGTCGTTTGTCGACGCATGGGAGCAGTCCCTTATGGAACGCACACAATATTCATCGGCCAGGTCGTTGATAGCCGCCTGTCCGAAGCGACCGTTCCTTTGATGTACGAGAATGCCAGCTATTGCGCGCCTCAGCAGGCGCAATCTTTCTCCCGAAACTAAAAAGGGTAGGCCCATGTTAAACACGGCAACCAAGATCGCTTCTTTACCGCGGTCAGGAACTGCTCGTCTTGCGGAGCGCATCGTTCCTGTTCTCGAAAAGATCAGGCAAAGCGCCCGCGACACCGAGAAATCAGGACGCGTTCCCAGCGCTCACATCGATCTCCTTCGTTCTGTCGGCTACTTCGATATCGTGAAACCCGCGCGTTTCGGCGGCGAGCAAGGTGCGTTTGCGGATCTTGTAGAGGCCAACATCGAAATTTCATCCGCCTGCGCTTCGACCGGTTGGGTCGCCGGGCTCCTGTCTGCGCACCAGTGGCTTCTGGCCATGTTCGATGAGCGGGTGCAGGAGGAGGTCTGGGGCAGCAATCCCGATGCGCTTCTTTGCGGTTCATACGCGCCTGTTCGTATGGCCGAACGTGTCCCGGGTGGTTTCAAGCTTTCCGGTGACTGGGCTTTCGCAAGCGGATGCGAAAATGCTCAATGGGCACTTTGTGCGGCGATCATTCCTCCAGACACCGAGGGCGACCGAGCTGTGCCAGCGTTCTTGCTGGTTCCCGCGAGCGACTACAGCATTTCTGAGACCTGGGACGTGGTTGGTCTCGCGGGCACGGGATCGAAAAGCCTCGTCCTGCAAGACGTGTTCGTTCCGGAATACCGGATACTGACTTTCCCGGATGCGACTGCCGGTCGAACACCGGGTGGACGTGGATATAGCGGCGTCGGTCTCTACAATATACCGCTTCTGATGGGTGTACCGTTCTGTCTGGGAAGCGCTGCGGTCGGTGCGGCGAAGGGCGCATTGGAGAGCTATATTGATCTTATGAGCAACCGCGTCACGCGCGGCGCGGTTGCCGGTGGCAACAACAAGATCGCCGAGTTTCCGACGATCCAGCTTCGCGTCGCCGAAGCGGCCGCGTCCGTGGATGCAGCCCGGGAGATCATGCTGCGCGACATCATCAAGGCACAGGAACTCGCACAGGCACGGGAAGATGGTTTGGTAGAAATCACCGAGGAAGACCGGATTCTCGCCCGTCGCAGCCAGTCATTCTCGGTCAGTCTCGCGCTTCGGGCCGTGGAAGCGCTCAACGCATCGACGGGTGGGCTAGGTCTACAGATGTCCAACCCCGTACAGCGTGCGTGGCGCGATGCCAATGCGGTCGGACGACATATTTCCATGAACTGGGATGCCGTAGGCACCATGGCCGGACAGCAACTGCTCGGACTTCCACCCAAGGGTCAATACTGATCCGGCATCCTTTCATTTTCGATTGAAGACAAGAAAGAGAGAGTATCGTGCAAGGCAAGATCGCGCTCGAAGAACACTTCGCTATCCCAGACACGCTTCAGGACTCCGCAGGCTTCGTGCCGGGCGACTACTGGACTGAACTGTCCGCTCGGCTGCTGGATATTCAGGACAAGCGCCTGCGTTTGATGGATGCCTATGGCATTGAAAAAATGATTCTTTCACTCAACGCGCCAGCCGTCCAGGCGATACCGGATAAAGCGAAGGCGCTGGAAATTTCGCAGCGTGCGAACGATTTTCTGGCTGAGCAGTGCGTCAAGAACCCGAACCGTTTTCTGGGATTTGCAGCTCTGCCTCTACAAGATCCGGATGCGGCTGCGCAGGAGCTGCAGCGTTGTGTCACCACGCTCGGCTTCGTTGGTGCGTTGGTTAATGGCTTTTCTCAGGAAGGAGATGGCGCAACACCGCTCTATTACGATCTCCCGCAGTATCGGCCCTTCTGGGCCGAGGTCGAGAAGCTCAATGTTCCCTTTTATCTGCATCCGCGCAATCCCCTGCCGCAGGACAGCCGAATCTATGCCGGTCATTCCTGGCTGATGGGGCCTACCTGGGCGTTTGCACAGGAGACCGCCGTCCATGCACTTCGCCTGATGGGATCGGGCCTGTTCGACGAACATCCGGGACTGCGGATCATCGTCGGTCACATGGGGGAGGGGCTTCCCTACATGATGTGGCGCATCGACAATCGTAATGCGTGGCTCAAGGTCGAGAAAAGCTACCCGGCTAAGCGTCCGATAGCCGATTATTTCAATGAGAATTTCTACATCACCACATCCGGGAACTTCCGTACGCAATCGCTGATCGATGCGATGCTGGAAATCGGGGCGGACCGTATTCTGTTTTCCGCCGACTGGCCGTTCGAGAATATCGATCACGCGGCAGACTGGTTTGATAATGCCACCATCTCTGAGGCCGACCGTTTGAAGATCGGCCGCACCAACGCTGCTTCACTGTTCAAGCTCGACAGATAGAATGGTCAGGCCTTTCAGCTACAGCGTCAGTCCGGCGCAGATTATCTTTGGCAGCGGCTCGCTCAGCCGCCTGCCGGATGTCATCAAGGAGCAGGGCGGCACTCGCGCCCTGATCCTTTCCACCGTTCATCAGAAGGAAGAGGCGCAACAGATCGCCTCTTCCCTTGGCTCACTTACGGCGGGCCTGTTTACCGATGCGACGATGCATACACCCGTCGACGTCACCGAGCGGGCCGTTGCGGTATACAATGAGGTGAAGGCAGATTGCGTCGTTGCGATCGGTGGCGGCTCTACCATCGGTCTCGGTAAGGCCATCGCCTATCGAAACGACGCTCCACAGATCGTCGTCGCGACCACCTATGCAGGCTCGGAGGTAACTTCGATCCTTGGGCAGACGGAAAACGAGCGCAAGACAACGGTGCGCGGGACAAGCATTCTGCCTGAAGCGGTTATCTATGATCCTGACCTGACCCTGGGTTTGCCGGTCGCGATGAGCGTAAGCAGTGGCCTCAATGCCATGGCACACGCGGTTGAGGGGCTTTACGCGCAAGATCGTAATCCGATTTCGTCGATGATGGCCCTTGAAGGTCTGTGTGCGCTGAAGAAGGCCTTGCCGGAAATCGTAAGAACTCCATCTGACCTTGAAGCCCGAGGCGAGGCGCTTTACGGCTCCTGGCTTTGCGGGACCGTTCTCGGTGCGGTGGGAATGGCCCTGCATCACAAACTCTGCCACACGCTGGGCGGTAGTTTCGATCTACCGCATGCGCAGACCCACGCGGTCGTGCTGCCGCATTCAGTGGCTTACAATGCGGTGGCTGCCGCTGATGCGCTTCAACCGGCTTGTGAACTTTTCGGCGGGTCCCTCGGTGGTGGGCTTTATGATTTCGCGGCCTCGATCGGCGCTCCCTTAGCCTTAAGGGACTTGGGAATGGTGGAAGCCGATCTCGATAAGGCGGCAGAGATTGCCGTGAGCAATCCCTACTGGAACCCGCGCCCGGTTGAAAAGAATGCAATCAGGGAATTGCTCCAGCGCGCCTGGGAGGGCACGCGGCCGCAACAGTGATTTTGGCAGGAGAGACGCAATGGCTGAATACTTCAGCGAAGAACGATCTGTAGAAGCAGTCAATTCCCGGATGGCGGAAGATATAAATCCCCGGCTGGCGCAGGTGATGGCTTCGTTGGTGCAGCATTTGCATGCTTTCGCCAAGGATGTGAAACTGACCCAGGCAGAATGGGATTTTGCCATTGGCTTCCTGACACGAACTGGGCATCTTTGTCACGACGAAAGGCAGGAGTTCATCCTCCTCAGTGATGCGCTGGGCTTTTCCATGCTTGTCGATGCGATCAATAACCGGCGGCCCGATGGCGCGACGGAAAATACGGTTTTTGGCCCATTCCATGTGGAGGGCGCACCTGTCAGAGAAATGGGCGAAAACATTTCGCTCGATGGCAAGGGAGAAAGCTGTCTTTTCATAGGCCGCGTGCTTGATCTCGACGGCAAACCGATCAAGGGCGCACGGATCGACGTCTGGTCGGACAATTCGGATGGTTTCTACGATGTTCAGCAGCCCGGTATCCAACCGAAGTGGAACAACAGAGGTATTTTTATCACCGGCGCAGATGGCTGCTATAAATTTACTGGCATCAAGCCGGTGTCCTATCCCATACCCGACGACGGCCCTGTTGGTCAGTTGCTGACTTCACTCGGTCGCCATCCCTACCGCCCGGCACACACGCACTATCTGATAACGGCTGAGGGCTATCAGAAGCTGGTGACACACACATTTGTTGGCGATGACCCATACCTGGACTCCGACGCGGTCTTTGGCGTTAAAAACACCCTTATTGCGCCCTTCGAGCGGATCGAGGGACCCACTCTTTGGAGGTCGGATTTCGATTTCATTCTTACACCGACGAGAAGCGCTCGATGATCGTCGTCCGCTACGCGAAATCCGATCCCGGTCGAGGCGAGGATCGCTCCCGGTTGATAGAGCAGCACAAAGCTCATATTCGTAACACGAAGCTTCGAATTCTGCTGTCTGGACCTTCGGCATCGCAGCCGGATGGCGGAGCCAACGCCGCCATCCTCATCGCCGAAGTCGATACACTCGAACAGTTCGAGGAGTTCAGCGCATCCGATCCCTTTGTTGCCGCTGGGGTTTACGAAAGCGTCGAAATCGTTGAGTGGCGCCCCAGTTTCGGAAATCTATTGGATGCTCTGCATTCGAGATAACCAATAACGCTACCCGACTGATCAAGCCACAGCTGATTTTCGCGGTTCGTTTTATCGGATGACTGGCTCCCCGTGAAACCGACGTTTCGAGAGCTTGGAAACGCCGAATCCGACTTCCATCATCAGGCGAGGATTTTTCTTGGCCAGAGTGCCCATATGGAAACCAAATGGGTCTTCGACAAACCCCGTTCCGGCCTTGCCCGTGATCGTTACGGCTCTATCGCTGCCGTAATACCCGGTGACCTCCTCTGAAGGGTGGCCGACGACCATTGTAAGCTGGTGCTTCAAACGTCTCCTGTTGTGGCTGCCACGTACGAAGACATGGGGACCAGCATTCTCATCCACGTCGGTAAGGTAAAAGAAAAACTTGAGCATCCGCCAGTCGTCGAGATCGAAATGGTATTTGAATGATGCCCTGCTCAGATCGAGGTCCGTGGCCGATTTGGTCGGGAAACTCCACCACGTTCTGGTGGTGATTAATTGTGCTTCTCCGCCCAGGTAATTCATCGCGATGCTCTTGAGCAATGGATCCTGTTGGACAGTGATCGCGGCGTCACACTCTGAAACTCGTTCGAAGTGATGCCCGCTCAGGATGGACGTGCCAAAGTCACGCTCAGCGCGCTCATGCTCACCAGCCAGAAACTCCTTGTTACGATCAAAATTCCCAAAGCACGGAGTTTCCCGACCAAAGCGCGAGATTTCCTGGTGGATAGCGTCTGGCAGTGTGAGGCCGGTAAAGATACCGGAACTTTTTAGCTCAGTGGCGACAGCTTTGGCATCAAGATTTCCAAAAATCGAGCGTCCAGCTACGTTAATTCGCGGCGCAGGCTTTGCAAAAAGCCAGTGCGCCCGTCTGAAGGGCATGGTTCGTGCAAGAACAAACATTGGCAGCCAGAATGGGTTCTCGCGCAGATCGGTCATATACGTCGGCAGGCGCGCTTTCATCCGCTGCAACGTGCCTCCGGAACGGGCGATCGTTTCCAGGTCTTGCGGAGTTCTTTTCGAAGGAGAGGGCATGTGGCGACATCCTATACGGTTCTCCCCCAGCAGCTCAATGTTGATGTTCGCGCCTGATCGCACTGCATCAATGACTTCATTATTGCGATGCAGCATTTATTTGATAGTGCAAATAGTTGCCAATAATTTCAGTATGTTAACATGTTGTGAAGTGAAGCGTAAGATGCCGTCGCATCCTAATCACGCAGACGCTATCGGTCCAATCATCGCAAAACTGTGCAACAGTCTTGCGACAAAGACGTGCGAAACGAAACCCAAATCATGTCGCGTAAATCCTCTTTCACGCACCATGCTTTAGGGGGTCCACTTCATATTTTCTTTGACTACCCTCGCAGGGTTTCCTGCAACAACAGAGCCGGCAGGGACGTCCCTGGTGACAACGGCTCCCGCTGCAACAACTGCGCCATCACCGATTGTCACACCTTTCAGGATGATGGCACGCATTCCAATCCATACATTATTGCCGATTGATATGGGTGCTTTGTTGGCGCGGCCGACAATTGTATGGCCATCCCAGTCCCGTATGATGACCTGATCCGCGATGAAGACCTGCTCGCCGATCGTAATCTCAAGGCCACATGAGATCCAGGTATGTCGGTTTGCGAACCCACTGCCGAGTGTAAGCTTCGCTTCGCTCTGGATGCCGATGGTGCTGCCGCCGAAAACATCGAAGCGGCCATTGAGCCTTAGCTGGCCACCCGGCTGGATAATGAGCTGGGTTGGCTCCGGGACAAGTCCCTTCCATGCCTGTCCTAAAAATAACTGCCCCTTGCCAGAAATGGACCCTTTGACATGCGCTTTGCCTCCCTGAAGAAGTCTGATCGACTTATTTATTCTGGGCCTCAACAAACCTTGAAGCAGACTTTTAACCATGCATGGAACCCGTTCGGTCAGTGTTGAAAAATGTCATGCACTCTCAGCCACCACTGGCGTCGCCAAAGCCTCCTGTCTTCACCTGCAAGTCCAAAAAATAAAATTGCCCGGCAAAGAGTTTGCGCGGGTATCGGCAGTCAAATCCGCATGGTTTGCGAGTAAATACTGATGTCACACCAAGCGTTGTGTTCTCACCACTCGTCACAAATCCAATCGGCTGTTTAGCACATTTGGATATCAATGTTGCACTGCAAAAAATTGGGTATTTTCTACGGGGGACGATTGGAGCAAGACTTTTGCGGGTATTCTGGCTCAGCAAAGGATAGGGCCAGTTTGGGGTGCATCGGAGAATAAACTCGGATCGACCGGCTTCTCGTTAGCAGGGCCAGTCTTTCCCAAAGTGAGTTGACACGATGGTCTCCAATATCAATCGACGCCACTTCATCGTTGGCGCAGCACTTTTGGTAAGCTCAAGGATTGCTTTTGCCGCCGATAGGCAATCGGATCTCGTCATCTATGGAATGACAAGTGGGGCGGTCACGGCAGCCATTCAGGCGCGTGAGATGGGCTTGTCTCCGGTCATCGTCGGCGGCTGGCGTGACCGGCATATCGGCGGAATGATGACGGGGGGACTTGGCGGCACAGATATCGCGTCCGGACAAGCTTATGGTGGTCTCGCACGTCATGTCATCAGCCTCATCAATAAAGCCGCAGGGCGGCCCGACGATCAATTTTCTTTTGAGCCGCGCTACGCGGAAGATGTCTTCAAGACGCTGCTGAAAACCTATGACATTCCTGTCATCCAGACAGCCGGGGTCCATCGCGTCAGAAAAGACGGTTCAGTTCTGCAGGCCCTTGAAACGATGGACGGGCAGATCTTCAAGGGGCGGGTATTCATCGACGCCAGTTACGAGGGAGATCTCATCGCCGCCGCAGGCGTCACCACCATAGTCGGCCGTGAAGCTCGCAACGGGGACAACATATTGAACGGGTTTCGCGGCACCGACCACGCTGCGCTCGGCACGAACCATAATTTCTACAGCTGGCGCCGGTTCGAGAAGGTTCTGGGTCCGATTTGTATCGACCCGTATTCCGTGCGGGGAACTCCGGGCAGCGGGCTCTTGCCTGGTATTCGATCCTATCCACAGCCTGAAGAGGGGGCGGCAGACCGAGCAGTACAGGCCTATAATTTTCGCATGACCATGACCAAAGACGAAAGTCGGCGGGTGGATTTGCCCGATCAAGCTCCTCAAGGCTTTGATCCTGCCCGATATGAGTTGCTCTACCGATGGATAGAGATCCAGAACAGTCGAGGTCTTCTGGACAATCCTGCAGAGGCGGTGAAGGGATTTCTGCTTCATAACGATATTGGTCGCGACGTCTTTGACATCAATAATTCTGGTCCGGTATCCACGGATTTTATCGGCGCATCCTGGAGCTATCCTCAAGCCGACTATCCTACCCGTGAGAGGATATGGAAGGCGCATGAAATGTGGATCCGCGGACTATTCTACGCGCTCCAGCACAATCCAGATCCTCGCATGCCCGGAGCACTTCGGGATGCCTTCAGGCAGTACGGTCTCGACGAGGCTCACTATCCCATGCCCCACGAGAATGACGACCGACATTGGCCTTATCAGCTATACGTCCGCGAGGCGCGCCGTATGGTGTCGGATTACCAGATGAACGGGCGAGAAGTCGCTGCGAATGATGACATGGATCCGCTGGATTCCCGAACAATCGGGAGCGGTTCCTACAATCGCGATAGCCATCATACCCAGCGCATTTTGCGTGCTCATTCCACCGTACTCAATCTTTCGTCGGTGTCGGTGTGGAATGAAGGCAACTTCGAAGCTCCTTCCGGTGGGGCAGACAAGATTTTTCCCATACCCTACGGCGCTATTCTTCCACGCAGGTCGGAATGCTCTAATCTGCTTTCTATCTTCGCAATCAGCGCGACACACGAAGCTTTCGGGGCAACGCGTATGGAAATGTCACTCATGCAGCTTGGACAATCCGCAGGGGCGGCGGCGGGATTGACCGTCAAAAGCCAAGCCGACGTACAGGACATTCCTCACGATGAGCTGGTCTCCGCGTTTTTTCTACCAGACACCAAAACCCCTCCGGTATTGCCCCGGAAAGCCGTTCCTAAGAACCTCGTGGACGCCAACTCACCATCGAACTAGATTTGAAAATATGTTGCATCAACCACGCTGATCCTTTCGGCGACGGTGCGCTTGTCACTGTCGCCGAGGCTTCCAAAAAAGGTGTTACACGCTCTGCCCACTGATTGAGTGTTCGCGCCGCAGACTCGGTGCGGCTAAATATGTGGTCTGGCGGCGGAGATGCCTCCATTCACTTGCGACTGGACCATCACCGATCACGGACGGCAGACCCCTTAAATGGTCGTTTTCATTGGTGCGACTGAAGTTGTATTCAGGTCCATCCAATCCGCTGCTGCCTTTATTCCACCGAGCGGGAAGACGTGAAGCTGAGCGATCAGGCTGTCTGGATTACGGGCGACATAATCGCTGAGTCCAGCAACCATTTCGACCGGCTCGTAAGGGGAAAGCAGTCGGGTGACGTCAAGCGCACGTTTTTGCAGAACTTTGAGAGAAGGCCCCACGCCGCAAGAGATGGCAAACTGTATAAGGGTTTGTAATTTGGCTGGACCTGCAATTCCGACATGCACAGGCAGCGTAATGCCGGATGCGGCCATCCGCTCTACCCAATCGGTAATAACTTTGGGATCAAAGCCGAATTGGGTAACGATAGCCATGTCCGCATC
>JAAIGE0100455278.1_pt1 | contig 16140 bp, 19 predicted proteins | sample 6487951 | NCBI WGS metagenome assembly JAAIGE01 (sample SAMN13974128, study PRJNA590717) | phyllosphere metagenome | biome: tomato field; feature: multiple bacterial spot infested tomato fields; material: tomato leaves; isolation source: leaves from tomato fields | host: Solanum lycopersicum ... | reverse complement strand
TGGTGCCGCAGCTGCACGGCAACGACCTGGGCGTGCTGGGCGGCCGCCTGGCGAATGCGGCCGTGAGCATCGCCGACAGCCCCATGCGCGTCGCCTCCGGCGCCGTGATCGGCCTGGGCCCCAAGCCGAAGGACAAAGATGGCGTACCGCTGCCCGACGCCTACCTGGCCGAGCTGGACAAGGCGCGCTTCTCGGTACCGCAGACCTATCCGGATTACCCGGGCGTGTTCTGGGCCGACGGCAACATGCTCGACGCCCCGGGCAGCGACTTCCAGGTAGTCGAGTACCTGCGCATCGCCGACAAGGCCGCCCGCCGCGTGCGTGTGCTGCTGATCCAGCGCGTTGCCGATCGCCGCCTGAACAACACCCCCAACAGCATGGCCGCCAACACCAGCGCCCTGATGGCCCCTTTGCGTGCCATGGCCAAGTCGGTGCTGTTCGCTGGCCAGCAGTTCCCCGGCGACATCAAGACCCCGGTCGACGGCGACATCCAGTTGGTGTGGATGAGCAAGACCAAGGTCGAGGCGTACCTGAAGCTGCGCCCGCACAACTGCCCGAAAGACCTGGTGGCGAACATCGCCCTCGACCTTTCCAACGACGACTCGGAGTAAGCCCCAATGGCACGTATCAGCGGCAAGAACTTCGACGTGAACATTGGCGACCTGCTGGTTCACGTCGAGACCGCCACCCTGGACATCACCGATAACTCGGCCGTTGCCCAGGACAAGGGCGTACCCAATGGCCACGTCGACGGCGACGTGAGCGCATCCGGCGAGCTGGAGCTGGACACGTCCAACTTCACGCTGCTTATCGAGGCGGCGCGCCGCGCTGGCAGCTTCCGCGCCCTGGAACCGTTCGACAGCGTGTTCTTCGCCAAGGCCGGTGATGAGGAACTGCGCGTGGAGGCCTTCGGGCTGAAGCTCAAGGTGTCGAGCCTGCTGAACATCGATAGCAAGGGCGGCGAGAAGACCAAGCACAAGGTGCCGTTCGACGTTACCTCGCCTGACTTCATACGCATCAACGGCGTGCCGTACCTCGACGCTGCCGAGATCGAGGGCCTTCGCTGATGACCTGCCCGTTCGACCGCGCCCAGGCCCTGGAGCAGCGTCAGCGTGACCAGGCCATCGCCGCCCAGCTGGCCCGGCCGCGCTCGACGGGCCCCAGCCTGACCCACTGCCAGGACTGCAGTCGGGAGATTCCGCCGGCGCGCCAAGCGTTGGGCGGCATGACCCGCTGCGTGCCCTGCCAGACCACTTTCGAGAAAGGGGCTCATCGATGAGCACAAACCAGGCTGCCCAAGACACCGCCCTCGCCATTGCGAAAGCATCGCCCGCCCTGGGCGTTGCCGCGACCGGCGCGACCGGTGCCATCGACTGGTCAGCGGTGGCTTATGGACTGACCGCGCTCTACATGGTCCTGCAGATCCTGCTGCTGATCCCGAAGTACCGCCAGATGCTGCGCGATTGGAAGACCAAGCCGTGAGCATGCGAGCAAAGGTTGCCGCCAGCGCCGTGGCGCTGCTGATTGGCAGCGGCGCCCTGAGCATGTTCAGCCCCCAGCTGCAGGCGTTCCTGGGCACCTGGGAAGGTGACGGCCAGAACGTGGTTTATGCCGATCGCCTTGCCGGCGGCCTGCCGACCGTATGCAAGGGCATCACCCGCCACACCAGCCCATATCCGGTGGTGGTCGGCGAGTTCTGGTCGGATGCGCGCTGTGCCGAGGTCGAGCGCCTGGTGGTCGAGCACGATCAGCTGCGACTGGCTGACTGCCTGACCAACCCGGCTATCAGCCAGAACACCTTCGACGCCTTGAGCAGCCACGCCCATAACTTCGGCGTGCCCACTACCTGCGCGAGCCGGGCCGTGGGCCTGATCAACGCCGGCGATATCCCCGCCGGCTGCAAGGCGCTCGCTTGGGCGCCCAGCGGCAAGCCGGTATGGGCCTACGTGAAGGACGCCCAGGGCAATGCGGTTTTCGTGCTCGGCCTGCACCGTCGGCGCCTGGCCGAAGCTGACTGGTGCGCCCGATGACCGGCTTTGCGCGCTACCTAATCGCGTTCCTGGTGCTGGCCTTGATCGCCGCGTTGTGGCGTCTCGACAGCGTGTCGGCCGACCGCGACACGGCGGTGGCCACCGCCAAAACCCAGACCGCTGCTGTGGATTCGCTGCGCGAAACGCTGCGCCTCGGCCGCGAGCTGCTGACCGACCTCGAGCAGCTCGACACCACCAACACCCAGGAACTGAACCATGCACTCGATGAGAACAAGCAGCTGCGCGCTGATGTTGCTGCTGGCCGTCAGCGGCTGCGCCTCGCAGCCACCTGCGCCGCCCCAGCCAATGTGCATGCCGATTCCGGCGCCGCCGGCGTGGCTGATGCAGGAGCCGCCGAACTCACAGCAGACGCTCGACAAGATTATTTCACCCTCCGCGACCAGCTCGCCCTGACCCGGCAAATGCTGATCGGCCTGCAGGCGTACGTGCGAAACGTGCTCCCGCGGCAACCCAATCCACTTTGACCCGAGGAACGCACCATGACCGCCAGCCGCACCATCGATCTTGAGATCGGCGAAACCGAGTTCAGCTTCACCCTGACCGCCCAGGACGTGACCAAGTACTTCAACGCCATGACGCCAAACAACAAGGTCGCGCCGGCGCACAACCTGCTGACCGGTACCGTGAAGCAGGAGCAGAAAGCCGCCCTGAAGGAACTGCTGGCCAACCCGCTGATGACGATGCAGATCGCCGGTGCGCTGCTCGAGGAGTACGGCCCGGACGTTGAAGTGACCGTAAAAAAGCGCTCGCCCACGCCGAACGACTGACCGAGGACGGCCTGGGCCAGTTGCTGGCCCTGGCCGGTCGCTGGATGCCCGGCATCGAGCCCACGGCCGAGGTGCTGGGTACCGCCAAGTGGCTCGAGGACGAGCACTGGCGGCGGATGGAAATTGCGATCGCCAACGGCATCGCGCACGCACTGAACGGATAGGAACTGATGGCCGATCGCAGCGCCCGCCTGAACTTCATCATGCGCCTGAACGAGCAGGTAACCGCGCCGCTCGCCAAGGTGAAGATGAAGTTCTCCGATCTCGCCGACCAAAGCGAGAAGTACATCAAGCAGTCGGGCATTGGCCTGGCCGCGATGGTGGGCGCCGGAGTGGCCATCAACAAAGCGATGGAGCCCGCCCTGGAGCAGAACCGCGCCCTGGGCGAGGTGCGCAGCCTTGGTGTTGCCGAGGACGCCCTGGACGCGCTGAACCGCAAGTCACTGGCCTTTTCCGTCGCCTATGGCGCCAACGCCCGTGATTTTGTTGCCTCGGCCTACAGCATCGAGGGCGCGATCAAGGGGCTGACCGGCACCCAGCTGGCGACCTTTACCAACGCGAGCAACGTGCTGGCCAAGGCCACCAAGGCCGACGCCGACACCATGGGCGCCTACGTCGGCACCATGTACAACCTGTTCAAGGGCCAGGCCGATGCCGTGGGCAAAGGCGCCTGGGTCGAGAACCTGGCCGGCCAGACGGCTACGGCCGTGCAGCTGTTCCGCACCAGTGGTGACCAGATCGGCGAGGCCTTCAAGGCCGCCGGCGGCCTGGCCAGCACCGCGGGTGTGAGCCTGGCCGAGCAGATGGCCGTGCTCGGCACGCTCGGCAGCACAATGGAAGGCGGCGAGGCGGGCGGACTGTACAAGGCCTTTTTCGAGAACATCACCAGCGCCTCCGAAAAGCTGGGCATGAGCTTCACCGACCAGCAGGGCCGGCTGCTGCCGATGCTCGGCATCCTGGAGAAGCTGCAGGGCCGGTTCGGCGATCTGTCGATCGAGGCCAACGGCAAGAAACTGCGCGATGCGTTCGGCGGCGAGGCGGCGCGTCTGATCACCACCCTGATGGGCGACACCGGGCGCCTGGCCAACGGCATCGACCAGTTGGGCCGCGTGCGCGGCCTCGAGCAGGCCCAGAAGATGGCCAAGGCCATGGTCGATCCATGGCAGCAGTTCGGCGCGGCGGTGCAGGCGCTGCGCGTTGCGTTCGGCCAGGTGCTGATCCCGATCCTGGCTCCGCTAATGGCCTGGCTGACCGATATCGCCGGCACCCTGATGCGCTGGACGCAGATGTTCCCGAACTTGGCCCGAGTGATCGGCATCCTGGCCCTGGCGATCATGGGCGTTATCGCCCTGGTCTCGACCATGACCATGGTGGTGGGCCTGTCGAAGCTGGCCTGGCTGGGCCTGAACATCGTGGCCTGGCGCAGCATCGGTGCTTTCCTGCTGCACACGCTCTACATCGGCCTGTTCGTCAGCGGCCTGATCCTGATGGCCACATGGATGGGCATCGTTAAAACCGCCTCGCTGCTGTGGCAGGGCGCGCTGTGGCTGGTCAATGCCGCGCTGCTGGCCAACCCCATTGTATGGGTAGTGCTCGGCGTGGTCGCCCTGGGCGCCGCGTTGGTGGCCGCCGTCGTCTATTGGGACGAGATCGTTGCGGCCATCACCAACACCGAGGCCTTCAAGTGGGTCTCTGACCAACTGGCCGCGCTGAGTGCCTGGTTCGACAGCATGGGCGGCTGGGGAAACATGGCCCAGGCCGCCTGGGACGGCATCGTGGGGATCTTCCACAAGGCCATCAACGGGCTGATCGAGCTGCTGAACAAGATCCCGGGCGTGAACATCGAGGCCAGAGTGGGCGCTATGCCCGATATGCCTGGTGGTGATGCCGCCACCCTACAGGCAGAGCGCGCCCGCAAGGCGCAGCAGGCCATCAACGATGCAATCCCCAGCCTTTCACCTCAGCGCGCCAATGCGGTGCCGCCTGGTGGCTTGCTGACCAGCATCCAGAACACCAGCAACCAAAACCGCGGCACCCACGTCGAGAAAGTGGAGATCCACACCGGCAAGGCGATCAGCCCGCTGGAGATCGAGAACATGCTGCAGATGGCCGCCGGATGAGCTTCTACATCGACCTGCTGATCACCGACAACGACCTGGATCTGGATCCGTCACGCCAGCCCGTGCTGGTGGATGACCGTTCCAGCATCGCCCAGGACATCGCCCACATGATCCGCGAGAGCGGCCTGCTGGTAACGCTGGTCGCCGAGCGCGATCGCCTTCGCCAGCGCGATTGCATCCAACAGCTCGAGCTGCTGGTGGAGGCTGACGAACGCCTGGTACCGGGCACGGCGCAGATCCGCGAGCAGGCTGCCGGCATCTACCTGGTGACCGCTCGCACCATTGAATTCGGAGACATTGAGGTGACCCTGTGACCGTGGATTTCAAGCAGGCGCTCAATGATGCCGGCATTCCAACCACCGAGGCAGCGCTACGCCAAGCCTGGGAAAAAGAGGTAACAGACCAGGGCAGCGCGCTGAGCAACACCAGCGCCTACTCGCCGTTCTGGCGGATCGTCACCGCCCTGGTGACCAAGCCGGTGCTGTGGATCCTGGAGTTCGTCGCCGGCACCGTGCTGCCCAACTTCTTTGTGAAGACCGCCACCGGCACCTGGTTGGACATGCTGGCGTGGGCTGTGAACGTCGAGCGCAAAGGCTCGACACGCGCCCGGGGCAACCTGCTATTCACCCGGATCGCTGCCGGCGGCGCTCTCGAGGTCCCGGCCGGGACGGTGGTGCAGTCGCCGGCGATCAATGGGCACGTGTACCAGCTGGTCACCACCGTGGCCGGCGTCTTCAGCGATGGCGTGATGCAGCTCGAGATCCCGGCCGAGGCGATCGACACCGGCAGCGGTTACAACCTGGCTCCGGGTTACTACGCGATTCTGCCCGAGCCGGTACCCGGCATTGCCCAGGTGGTGAACGCTGACGCCTGGCTGACCGCACCTGGTGCAGACGCCGAGCCTGACGACGAGCTGCGCCTGCGCGTGCGCAACCAGTTCTCAGCGGTGAACCAGTGGCACACCGACGCGGTGTATCGCGCCATGATTTCGGCCTTCCCGGGCGTCAGCCCCGAGGGCGTCTACTTCGAGCACGGCGCCCCACGTGGCCCGGGCAGCGCAAACGCTTACGTGCTGTTCGACGCAGACGTGCCGGCCGCCGCGTTCCTGGAACAGATCAACGCCCACATCCGCGACCAGGGCAACCACGGCCACGGCGACGACCTGGTGGTGATGGTGATGCCCGAGACCCTGCACGCCCTCGAGGTCGAGCTGTGGCCCCGCTCGACGCTCACCACCGCGCAGCGCGAAAAGCTGCGCGAGGACGTGGCCATGTTCATTCGGGCGGCTTTCCGTGAAAGCACTCAGGTCGATTACAAACCCACGCGCACGCTTCCGCAGTCGCGGTTCTCGTTCAGTCGATTGGTGGAGGAACTACACGCCCAGTTCGCCGGCATCGAGTCGATGCGCTTCGCGAACACCGACATCGTGTCGGAGCTGAGCATTCCGAGGATTCAGAGCTTGGAGGTGATACGGCGTGCATGACGCAGGGAGAAAGGAAAGGCGGCGACCGACGAGCACCTGGGGAGGAGCGACGGTTCAGCCAGCCGCCACGGGGTGCGACCCCAGCGAAATAGTGAAGTTCCCGAGCGGGGGTAATGAATGATCAGGTTGAAACTGCCTTTCTGGCTGGACGGGATCCAGCTCACAAAGCTGACAGCCGCGGCGCAGAGCTGGTGGGAAAGAGTCGAGGGCTGGCTGCGCTGGCCCTTGCTGCAGATGGATCCGGACACCTGCCACCTGACTGTGCTCGATCTGCTGGCCTGGCAGCGGGATATCACCCGCTTCAAGGACGAGCCCGAAGCGCTGTACCGCCTGCGCGTGAAGCACGCATTCGTCAATGCCGTGGACGCCGGCAGTACCGCCGGCATGAAGCGGATCCTGCAGCGCCTGGGCGTGGGGTATGTCGAGATCGAGGAACGCCACCCCGACCGCGACTGGGACGTGGTGCTGCTACAGCTGGGCAACTCCCAGCTGGCCGAAAACCCCGAGCTGCTGCGCGTGCTGGTTCAGCAGTACGGCCGCACCTGCCGGCGCTATGACTTTGTGACCGTTACGCCATTTGCTCTGCGCCTACACGCAGTCGACTTCAACGATGACCAGCAGACGCTGGTTGCCAGCCTTTAGGAGCCCGTCATGGGAGCCAGATTTACCCTTGCCGGTGAAAACCTGATCGCGCAGAAACAGGCCGCAAAGCAAACCCTCATCGCGTCTCGCTTCATCCTGGCCAATGTGCCAGGCCTCAACGTGACGGGCCCTGTCGATCGCGCGGCTGGAAAGCCTACCGCTGCGCAGATTGCGGGCACCTATCCGGTTACCCAGGCCGGCTATGTGAACCCGAGTCAGGTGGTTTACAGCCTGATGCTGGGCAGCGATATCGGCGACTTCGACTGGAACTGGATCGGCCTGGAGAGCGCCGAGGGCGTTCTGCTGATGGTGGCGTATGTGCCGCTGCAGCAGAAGCGCCGCAACATTCCGCCACAGCAGTTGGGCAACAACGTCACCCGCAACTTCCTGCTGAAGTTCGACGGCGCCCAGGAGCTGACCGGGGTAACGATCGACGCCAGCACCTGGCAGCATGACTTCACCGTGCGCCTGGCCGGTATCGACGAGCGCGAGCGCCTGGCCAATCGCGACGTGTTCGGCCGGGCCTGTTTCTTTGGCAGCGCCCTGCAGCTGGAGAAAGTCGGGTCGGCGTATCAGCTCAAGCCTGGCACCGCCTATGTAGAAGGCGTGCGTCTGCAGGGCGCGGCGCCGCTGCCGGTGGTACCGCCAGCACTGCCGACGACTGCCTGGCTGGACGTGGCGCTGCAGCGCGAGCTGAGCGACGTGGTGGCCAGCTGGAGCGTGGTGTGGGGCGCCGGGAAAGTGGATTACCTGGATAGCGCCGGCGTGCAGCACTACTGCGTGCCGGTCGCTGACCTGGTGAACACCAATACCATTACCGACCGGCGCCCGGTCGAGAACATCGCGGGGCCTCTGGTAGCGCACTTCGCCGCCCGTGTGGGCGATTACGCCCAGTTGCGTGCTCGAGCCACGACCAAGGATGACGTGGGCCTGGGCAATCTGCCCAACGCCAAGAGCGACGACGAGAACACCGACAGCAGCCTGATCCTGGCCACCACCAAAGCTGTGAAAGCGGCAACGGCGATCCTCTGGACTGCGATCGCCAACATCGTGTCGGGCGCCACTACCGTGGGTAAGGCTGCGAAGTTGGACACCCCTCGGACTTTCAACCTGACCGGCGACATCACCGGCAATACCAGCTTCGATGGATCTGCTGACGTCACCTTTGAAGTGAGTGCTCTGCAGGCTCAGAAACTGAAAATCCCGCGCCTCATCAACGGTGTCCCCTTCGATGGTACCGGCGACATCGTTATTGACGGTTCGCCACCTGGCAGCGTTGTAGCTTTCGCAGTGAATACCCCACCAGCTGGCTGGCTGAAGGCCAATGGTGCGGCCGTGTCGCGTACTACTTACGCGAGACTCTTCGCAGCGATCGGAGCCACATTTGGCCCAGGCGATGGCAGCACTACTTTCAACCTGCCAGACCTGCGCGGTGAGTTCATTCGCGGCTGGAGCGATGGCCGCACGGATCTGGACGGCGGGCGCTTGTTCGGCAGCAGCCAGGATCAACTTCTTCAGGGCCACACGCACAGCGGCAATACCACCTTGTCGTTCCTGCGTGCAGGCGCTGGTGGCATCGGTGGCCCGGCTGCAGCTGCATTGACCAGTCTGGGTGGAGACTCCACCAGCGGCGCCTTGTCCGGTGAAACACGCCCCCACAACGTCGCCTTGCTCGCCTGTATCCGCTATTGAGGTCACCACATGGCATCTACCGCTCCTGTCATCTATCACTACCACGGCCAGACCGGCGAGTTGCTGGGCACAGGCTATGCAGATCCGGATCCGATGAGTCCTGGCAACTGGCTGATCCCGGCACTGGCGACCTTGGCAAAGCCCCCGGTACCGGCCCAAGGGTCGGTGGCTTGCCGCCTCGAGCACACCCGCTGGAAACTGCTCGAGGACAACCGCGGCACGATCTACAGCACCGACTCCGGCCAACCTCAAGAGCACGCTGAACTTGGGCCGTTACCTGAAGGCTTCACCACTCAGCCGCGGCCAAGCCTCTATCACACATGGCAGGGGGGCACCTGGACCTTTGGCGAAGAGTCGGCCCGTACCGCGTTCATCAGCGCGGCCGTGATCGAGCGCAACCGTCTGCAGGCTGAAGCCACTGCACGCATCGCACCGCTTCAGGATGCCGCCGACCTCGAGGACGCCACCGAGGCCGAGCGCGTCGAGCTGGATGCGTGGAAGCGCTACCGCATCGCCCTGAACCGCGTGTCACTGCAAGACAGCTACCCGAAAGCCATTCAGTGGCCGAGCAGCCCGGCATGACCTGGGGACCCATCACCATGCGCTGGCCAGCCCAGGCGACCCAATGGATGGGCGACCTCGAGGCGGCGCAGTCTGTCGCCGGCGGCGAGCTGGCCACCACCGCCACCCGCCTGGCGGGGCTCGCCAACGTGGCCACCACCAACCCGGGGCCGGTGGGCCAGGCCGCCCAGGGCGTGATTGCCGCCGGCCGCGGCGCGCTGGCCAGCCAGATGGGCGAGGCGCCGGCGTGCCTGGTGGTGACGCCGTTCCAATCGGGCATTGGCCAGGGCCGCGGGCACCAACGCTACCTGTCGGCGCCGAACCTGGTGCAGATGCTGGCCAGCAAACTGGCCGCTGCGCCGGCGCCTATCGCTGAGCTGTACGCGCTGCCGATCCTGTTCCTGGCCACGCGCTACGACCGCTTTGCCGAAAGCCTGGCCCGCTTCAATGCGCTGATGCCGGTACCGAACCTGGTGCGCGCTGAGCGTCGAGCGCGGCACCTGGCACAGCTCGAGGCGGAAAAGTGGGTAATGCCCAAGGCCGAACCTCTGCCGCGCTGGCAGTCGCTGCCCCTGGAGCGCTGCACCATCACCAAGGCGGCCCGCCAATCCATGGCCGGCCAGTTGGCCGTGCTGGAGAGCTACGCCGCCGACAGCTCGCCCATGGCAGATCTGGCAGCGCTGGCCGCCCGCAAGTCGGCGCAGCAGCAGGGCCGTAATCAGCAACTGGCCGACCTGCAGGCGCTGCTCGAGGGCGGCACGCCTGACGACACCATACGCGCCCGTCTGCTGGGCCCCGGTAACCCGGCGCAGTTGCGCGCCGAGCTGCTGCAGCTCGATCCGCCCGGGCATGAGTGGGTGCTGTGCGCCGGCGTCGTCCTGATGGGCTCCCGCCAGGGCCTGAGTTTCGTCCAGGAGCTCGTCGGCCTATGACGCTACTGCTCGATGGTCAAAAGGTGCAGGGCAAGTCGCTGAAGGTGACCGCCAACCTGCGCATCGAGTCGGCCGATATGTCCGGCCAGACCAGCAACACCGCGGCGGCGCACAAGGGCTTCAAGCCCAAGACGCTGACCGTGGCGCTGATGATCACCTACCGCGAACGCGGCCAGCTGACTGCGCTCATGCGCCTGGCCGAGGCCACCGGCGCCGGCGGGCAGCGCAAGACGTACCGCATCGTCAACGACACGGCCGAGGCCTTCGGCGTGCGCCAGGTCGAGTTCACCGAGGGCGTGAGCGCTCGCGAAGACGACAGCCTGCATGCCTGGCGTGTGCAGTTCACCCTGGCCGAGAAGCTGTCGAACTCCGAGCGCGTGGAATCCCGCCGGCCGGGCAACCCGGTCAAGCAGCAGTCCGCCCCGGGGCAGGCCGTAACCGGCGCCGCCGGCGAGAGTGAACAGCCTGTCGAGCTGACCGGCTTCGAGCGCGTCCTGAAGCGCCTGGACGAGGCACTGGAATGAAGCTGCACAAGGTGCTGACCGTCGCCGGCCAGCCGTTCCCGCTGAACAAAGACGAGGTGCGCCTGGATCTGCGCAGTCCGGGCCGGGCAACCTTCACCATCACCGCCACCGAGCCGGTGCGCGGCCTGGTGACGCTCGATCTCGGCTACGACCAGAGCCCGCTGAAGCGCCATTTCATCGGCCACGTGGAGCGCTGCACGTCGTCGCACTCACAGCAGCAGGTGCTGTTCTGTCGTGAGCTGACCAGCGTGCTGGCCCTGCCGCTGCCCATGAACCTGCGGCACGTCGACCTGTACCAGGTGTTGGCCAACATCGGCGAGCGTACCGGCCTGCGGTTCCGGGTACCGGACCAGGCCTATGCCCGCGTGAAGGCGCCTTTCTTCTACAGCCTGGCCAACGGTTACCAGGCCCTGGATAGCCTAGCCCGGGTTTTCGATATCCCGGACTTCATGTGGCAGCAGCAAGGCGACGGCGAGGTGTACGTGGGCAGCTGGGCCCACAGCTACTGGGGCACACGCAGCGCCCTGTCACTGCCGGCCGAGCTGTTCGACGGCTACCAGGGCAATCAAAGCGCGATGGTGGCGGCCCTGCCCGGGCTGCGACCAGGCGTATCAATCAACCAGGACGAACGCATCACCTCGGTGACGCTCGTCGACACGCAGATGGCCATCCGATGGAAGATGCAATCCGCCGCGCTGTAGAGCGCCAATTCCCTGAGCTGACCGGCGGCTACCACCTGCCGCGGTTCGGCCGCGTGGTCGCGGTACCAGACGCGCCGGCGCAGCCCGGGCTGTGCGACGACTTCCGCCCGCGCTTCGCCGTCGACGTGGAAGTGCTGTTGCCCAATGGCGAACCGGATCCGGATCTGCCGATCCTGCAGAGCCTGCCGCTGCCGGTACCGAACGGCGGCCAGGAGGCCGGCATGTATGGCTTTCCTGAGGAAGGCACCGCGGTGGTGGTGTGCTTCGCCTACGGCCTGCCGAGCAAGCCATTCATCCTGCAGATCCTCGCCCAGGGCCTGAGCCTGCCGCGGGTACCGAAAGGCGACCAGGTGTGGCAGCACAGCGAGGCCTGCCAGCAGCGCGTCGACGCGGACGGCAACTGGCTACGCCAGACCGATGGCCGGATCGAGGACAAGGCGATCGAGCGGAAAGTGGAGGCCATGGACAACGCCGAGCAGTACGACAGCAGCTCGATCGAGATCCTGGATCACAGCACCGAGTCGGTTGGCGGCATCAAGAAGGTGGAAGCCCTGGGCGCGCTGAAGCTGCTGTCGGGCGGCTCGGCCAGCCTGGCCGCAGTGGACGATCTGCACCAGGCCACCGGCCGCGACCTGAACCTGGTGGTGGGCCAGAAGCTGAACAGCGCAGTGGGCGGCGACATGCTCGAGCGCATCCAGGGCATACGGCGCAGCGTGGCGCCCAAGACCTGGCTGGGTTCGGAGTCGGTCAACGTGCTGCAGATCCTGTGCGACCTGCTCGACCTGGTGGAGCAGATGAACACCCAGTTGTCAGCGCATACGCATGTGCCGGGGCCTGAACCCAGTCTTAACGACTCAAAGGTACTTGCTGCATTGGCTTCATCAGCCAAAGTATTGTCGAGTAAGCTGAGGCCAATCACCGGTTGAGCTTGAGAAGCCAACGCAACTGAAGGGACTCGCCATGCGTAATGAAGTTAGCTCGAATAAGATTGATGCGGAGCTTGAGTCGATCATCAAGCCTATTGCTTTAGTGGCTGGCCTAGATGCATTCCCCTACTCCAGCTTAGATGATCGAGAATTTGAGATATTAGTTTACTCCCTGATAAAAGATGAAATTCAGCAGGGGAATAACCCTGGCATTGTAAAAATCTCATTGATGAATGGCGTCAGTGAACGCGGCAGGGATATTGTTCTATATTCCTCATATGGGCCAGCCGGAATTGTGCAATGCAAAAATCTTATAAAAAAACTAGACAAGCCTACTGCATGTAAAGAACTCATTAAGTTCGCATTGCACTGCATCCTTGATGACACTCTGCTCTCGGATGCTCAGCAAGCTGAGTATCACATGTACGCGTCAGGGGGATTCGCAGAGCCGGCTCAAAAGCTCTTCGATGAACACATCACCGTGATTGATGCAGACATGGCAAGCGGCGAATTTAAAAAATATGTCCAGCAAGTTGTGGAGTTCTATGAGCATTTTTGCGACCTCCGCGCAGCCCCTCCAGTCTCCAAAGTCGCCGAAATGATAAAATCATTTCGGCTTTTAAAATTCGACGCAAACGATTTGAATCTGAGGCTCTCTGATAACCCGAGGGTAACACCGCCTTTTTTTAGAACGAAAATACTTGTGAACTCTGAACATATTAGGCCATTAATGAGATCAGAGCTCGACTCTTTCGGTGAGAGGCATGGCTTATCACTGCTCACTGACGAGCATTTGGCCGAACTGACATCAAGAATATCTAACATTGACAAATCAAAAAGAGTGAGCCTTGGGCAGGTCGATATCTTTGGATACGATAGAGCAATTTATGGATATTTGAGCGAACTTGAGTTTAGTCAGTTTCTAGTCAAGATTAGTGGCGTTAGAAACTTCCTGATGGCCGCATCATCTACTATGATCACAAAAAAAACCAGCGAACTGCTTTATGAACTTATAACTGTGCCGTTTCTCCATACTGGCAAGGTGCACCCGTTCACCATGTCTGTTACGGGACAGTATGTGGTTAGAGCAATCATACCTGTTTTCGCTAAAGGTACGCTTTCACCTGATAAGTTCGAGTCGACCTATGAAGCTCAAAGACTCTCACTGGAAGAGGTCGTTGAGCATAACATTGAGTCAGTAATGCTTTTTCTTAAAGGCGACTACCGCAGATTTCCCAAAATCGATCCTGACCGTGAAAAACGTATAGAAATCTACCAAAGTCTTTCTTCTAATATCGTTTGTCCTGCCGATGCTTGGGCAATTATTCATAAGGACATGAAGCTTATAAGCGGGGTTATTGAAGAAATAATAAATATAGTTTGCGGGCTGGTAGACGAAGTGCGCACTATCGTCATTAAAGACGTAACTGTGCTAGGCGATCCAAAAGCAATGGAAAAAATAAACAAAGAGTTGAATGATTTGAATATCGGGAAGGCATCTCAGCAACCGTGGTTCACCTCTGAGCCCTAGCAGAGAACCCCACATCGAGCAGATTGCTAATCGAGCAAGGGGTCTCCTGTTTTTATAAACGTTGTACAAGGCTGCCGGCTGTCTGCCAGATCTTGACCAGGCTGCCCACACACAATGTACTGTGTATAAATACAGTACATTGCAGTCCGCCATCATGCCCAGCGCCGAATTCATCTGCTCGCTAGACCCCTCGAACACTAAGCTGCCGCTATTCCTTGACCGCGTGCCAGCAGGCTTTCCCAGCCCTGCCCAGGACTACCTAGAGGAGCGCATATCGCTCGACGAGCTGCTGGACATCAACCTGCCTCAAACCTTTCTCTCCCGGGCTTTGGGCCACAGCATGACCGGTGCCGGCATCTTCGACGGCGACCTGATGGTGGTGAACAAGGCCAAGGAGGCCAAGCACGGGTCAGTCGTCATCGCCTGCCTCAACGGCGACCAGTTCGTGAAGCGCCTGGAGAAAGACGGGAACAACCTGGTGCTCACGTCGGAGAATCCCGATTACCCGCCGCGGTACGTGATGGAAGGCGACGAGCTGCGGATCTGGGGCGTCGTCACCTATAGCATCCGCCGGCACTACTCCCATGCCTGAGCGCCGCTTCGCCCTGATCGATGCGGACTCGTTCTATGCGAACTGCCATCGAGTGTTCAGGCCCGACCTCATCAGAACGCCCATCGTCGTGCTCAGCAACAACGACGGGTGTGTCATCGCCCGCTCGGCTGAGGCCAAGCTGCACATCGAAATGGGCGATCCCTTCCACAAGGTGAGGCACCTGCTGCGCAGGCACGGCATCGTGGCCTTCAGCTCGAACTACGCCTTGTACGGGGACATGAGCCAGCGGGTAATGACCGTCATCGAAAGCCTGGTACCGAGTGCAGAGGTCTACAGCATCGACGAATCCTTTGCCGAGCTGACCGGCATAACCACCTCGCTCGAGAGGCTGGGCAAGGAGATCCGCGCCCAGGTACTGCAGTGCACCGGCATACCCACCGGCGTAGGCATCGGCCCGACGAAAACCATCGCAAAGTTGGCCAACCACTCAGCCAAGCGCTGGCGGGCGCAAACTGGCGGGGTGGTGGACCTGTCCGACCCTGAGCGCCTGGCCAAGGTGCTGAAGGTCACCAAAGTGGGCAAGGTGTGGGGTGTCGGCAAGCGCCTGCAGGCCAAGCTGGAACCGCTGGGCATCATCACCGCGTGGGACCTTGCTCAGGCTGATGCCTGGAGCCTGCGCAAGAAGTTTAGCGTCGTGCTCGAGCGCACGGCCCGCGAGCTGAACGGCATCCCCTGCATGGAGCTCGAGGACGCTGCACCGCCGCGGCAAGAGATCTGCTGTAGCAGAATGTTCGGCATCCGCCTCGAGCAGCTGGCTCCGATCCGCGAAGCGGTGGCCACCTACACCACCAGGGCGGCAGAAAAGCTCAGGGCACAGGGTTCGGTTTGTGCGCAGCTGCGAGTGAGCATCCGCACCGGCATGTTCAACCCGAACGAGGCCAAATTCGCCAATGGCGTGGGCGTGAAACTGCCTTACCCCACCGACGACACCAGGCTGCTGATCAATGCTGCCATGCGTGCCCTGGAGGCCGCGTATAGACCCGGCTTCGCCTACAGCAAAGCCGAGGTGCTGTTGCTCGACCTGTGCGCCCGCACCGAGCACACCCTGGACCTTTTCACCGAGCAACAGCCCCAGTCGTCTGAGCGGGTCATGCAGGTGCTCGACAGCATCAACACGAGGTGGGGGCGCAGCACCATCCACCCTGGGGCAGTGCCCGTCGACCCCAACTGGAAGATGAAACAGCAGTTTCTAAGCCCCAACTACACGACCAGGCTCGCCGACCTGCCGAAGATCCCATGCCGCTAAAAAATCGCCGTCAGGAAAAAAATCGAGCCGAAAACGGACTTATCCCCCTCCCGCCGGCGGGCTTTGCATCAAAAAATTGTGCAAACCACGGCGGCGGTGAAAGAGGTGCTGCAGGCCAGCAGCGGCGCGGGGCTTGCGGGGGTGATAGGTTTTTCACGGTGTGAAAGGAATTGAAGCGCTGTGCAAGGTGACACGCTTCAGAGTGTCCACATAACGTCCACACAGCGAATCGTTATGCGTGCCCAATAACCGTTAAAGTCCAAAAAAATCAGGGTCTTGAGTGGTTTTCCAGATGCCTACTGGCTTTCATCCTGGACTTGTAATCAGTAGGTCCCGGGTTCGACTCCTGGT
>JAAIGE0101338202.1_pt1 | contig 16142 bp, 17 predicted proteins | sample 6487951 | NCBI WGS metagenome assembly JAAIGE01 (sample SAMN13974128, study PRJNA590717) | phyllosphere metagenome | biome: tomato field; feature: multiple bacterial spot infested tomato fields; material: tomato leaves; isolation source: leaves from tomato fields | host: Solanum lycopersicum ... | reverse complement strand
TCGTTCGTCAATCGCAGCCGCGCCTGCTCGGCCGTGGGCTCGATTCCGTGGCGCCCAACTCCAACCAGGCGACTCCATACGACGACGAGTACCTGGGCCTGCCTCCGGTGGCAGTCGAGTCCGTGGCCGAAGCGCCCAAGGCAGTCGGTGGTGGCCCGCGCATCGCCATCGATCCCTCGCTCAACGCCATCGTCGTGCGCGACCGGCCCGAGAACATGTCGGCGTACGAAGGCCTGGTGCAGGCACTCGACGTGCGGCCCCAGATCGTCGAGCTGGAAGCCACGATCATCGACATCAACGTCGACAGGCTGCGCGAGATCGGCATCAACTGGCGCTTCCAGAGCGAGGGCTTCAGTTCGCTTTTCGGAAGCGACATCGTGCGCCGCACGGGCGTGCCGAACACCGACATTCTCAACAACGGCGCGGTCAATCGCGGCCTGTCCCTGGGCGGTATCATCGGCTCGAACAACGAGTTCATCGGCCGCATCCAAGCCCTGGCGGAGAAGGGCGCCGCCCGCATCGTCTCGCGGCCGCAGCTGGTGACCTTGTCCAACGTGGAAGCCGTGTTCGACCGCACCCGCACCTTCTACGTGCGTGTCGCGGGCGATCGCCAGGTCGACTTGTTCAACGTCACGGCGGGCACGGTCTTGCGGGTCAACCCGCATGTGCTGAACGATGACGGGAAGGTGCGCATGCGCATGGTCATCGGCATCGAGGACGGCTCTGTGACCAACAACGAGGTTGACGATATTCCCGTCGTCGATCGTGCCAGCGTCAACACCCAGACCCTGATCAACGAGGGCGAGGGCGTGCTGCTGGGCGGCATGACGGTGAACGCCGACTACGATTCCGAGAGCGGCATTCCGCTGCTGAAGGACATCCCGATAGTCGGCAACCTGTTCAAGTCGCAGAGCAAGCGCCGCCAGCGGATCGAGCGCCTGTTCCTGATCACCCCGCGCCTCGTGCGCCTCGATGATCCGGTGCAGGCGAGCCCTGCCGCGGCCGCCGGCGTGAACTTCGGGGTCGAGCGCGCGGGCAGCACCCCCAAGCGTAACCGTCGTTCCGGAGTGCAATGATGGCCACTCTCGCAGCCGATCCGCTCACCTTGCAGGACCCCGTCGCCCCGGCGCGCGACACCTCCGCTCGAGCCGTTTATGTGCTGCGGATCGTGGACGGGCGGCTGGCCGGCAAGGAGTTCGCGCTTGATGACGGGCAGCGCGTGTGCATCGGCCACGCGCTTGCCAACGATGTGGTCCTGCGCGGTTCTGGCACGCGCAACACCGTCGTCGAGCTGCGGGTGCAGGACGGCGTCGCGAGCTTGCGCGTGCTGGGCGGCAGTGCCGAACTGCTCGGTCGTACTCTGGCGGAAGGGGAGGAGGCGCAGCTGCCCGCCTACCTGCCGTTCCGCATCGGCGAGTTCGTTCTGGCACATGGTGCCAGCGGATCAGACCGCTGGGATGGTGCGGCGCAAGTTGCGGCCTCTCCATGCCTCACGCCGGTCGCGCCGTTGCCCGCGCCCAATCTGTCGGACCGGCTGTTCCGGCTCGGCCGTGAGCGGTTGGCGGCCTTCGAAACGCGCTTTGACACGCCGCGCATCGCGATCGTCGCGATCTCGGTGGTGCTGCTGGGCGGTGCCGCGCTGACGCTGAGCCAGTCGATCACCGCGCATCGTACCGAGCCGGCCAACTTCGAAGATCGGCTGCAGGCGGAGAACTTCCCGGGCCTCAACGTCACCCGCAACGCAGCCGGGGGCCTGATCGTCAGCGGCGTCGTGGCGGGCGAACCGCAGATGAAGCGCCTTCGGGAACTGATTGCCTATGCGGGCGTACCGGTCGCGCTCGACGTCACGCCGACGGCCGCCCTGGCAGCGGCGGCGACCGAAGTGCTCGAGGCGCAAGGCGTTCCTGGCAGAGCCGAGCCGGTGCCGGGCAATGCCCGCGGGGTGGTAGTGGCCGCGCCCTTCCTCCCCCAGGACCGGCAGCGGGACTTGCGCGAGCTCCTCCAGCGCGACGTGCCCGGCCTTGCCGCGGTGACGTTCCGGGTCGACGACAGCCGCGGCGGCAATCCGCTGCAGGCCTTCTTCGGCACCGGCGCGACCGGCATCGCCACCCTGGTCGAGAACCCCGCACATATCGTCACCGCAGACGGCACCCGCTGGTTCCCCGGCGCAGTACTGCCCACCGGCCACCGCCTGGTCTCCGTCGGCGCCGACAGCGTCCGCCTGGAAAAGGACGGCCGCATGGAGGACGTCCACCTCTGATTTCCCCGAAGAAGCCCCCGAGTAGTACCAAGGAGAAGTGCCGTGAACATCAACGCCGATACCAGCGCTCTTGCCGCCACCCCGCTCACCGGCAACCGCATGCAGCGTGACAGCAATGCCGGCTCTAGCTGGTTCGAAGCCTTCGCTCAGGCCTGGGGCAAGGCCCTCGACAATCAGGCAGCCGTGATCGAGCAGCGCTCAGACACGCTGGGCGACGGGGGCGACAATCCTTCCGCGATCACCCAGCTGACGGCGGAATCGCTCAAGATGAGCTTCCTGTCGAACAGCTCGCACAGCTCGCTCGACAGCGTCGGCAAGGCGCTCGAGACCATGGCGCGCAAGGGCTGATCGTGGCGATCGAAAGCCTTGCGGCGGCTTCGGCCGCCGCTGCCGCCGCTCCGCCGCCGCGGACGGTCGACCTCGGGTCGGCCGTTCCGCAGCAGCCGAGCCCGCAGATGGCCGGACAGTTCGACACCGCCCTGGCCCAGTCTGGTGCGGTCGCGCCTTCGGGCGAAGTACCGTCGGCAATCAAGAACATGCTTTCGCAGCTCGATAAGGTGAATGGCGAGGCCAAGTCGGTCACCGATTATGCCAAGACCGCCGAAGCCTCGGGCGGCGAGCTGACGCCCGGCGAAGTCGTCCAGCTGACGATGCGCTGCCAGGAATTCATGTTCCACTGCCAGCTCACCTCCAACATCGCCAACCGCAGTTCGGACGGCATCCAGCAGTTGTTCAAGCAGCAGGGCTGACCATCATGCACCTTTCTCGCCTCGCTCTCCGCCGCTTCGGGCTCGTGCTCGCGGCGCTTGCCATGCCGTTCGCGCTTGCCGGATGCGGCGAGCAGGACCTCTACAGCAAGCTTACGGAAAGCGAGGCGAACGAGATGGTCGCCGCCCTCGGCCAGGCCGATATCGCCTCCACCAAGCACGAGGCCGGCAAGGAAGGCTGGAGCGTGGCGGTAGACCAAGAGCAGTTCGCCCGCGCGGTGGACGTGCTGCGCGCGAAAGGCCTACCGCGCGACAAGTACGCGTCGCTCGGCCAGATCTTCGAGAAGAAGGGCTTCGTCTCCTCGCCCATCGAGGAACGTGCGCGACTGAACTACGGCCTCTCGCAGGAGCTGAGCCATACCGTCAGCGAGATCGACGGCGTGGTGGAGGCCCGCGTTCACCTCGCGATCCCGGAGGCCGATCCGCTCTCAGACAAGGTGAAGCCTTCGTCCGCGGCGGTCTTCGTCAAGTACCAGCCCGGCTTTGACCTGCGAGGCGAGACCGGCGCGATCAAGTCGCTGGTGACCAACAGCGTCGAAGGCTTGGCCTACGACCGCGTATCGGTGGTGATGGTCGCCAGCCAGGCTGCGACCCAGGACGCGGCGATGTCGTTGCCGAGCAGCGGTTCGTTCGCGCTGGCGGGCCTGCTGGGTGCACTGGGCCTGGGCGGACTAGCGGCTGTGTTCCTGCGCGGTCGCAAGCCGCGGTCGCGGCCTCGCTCCAACTTGCCGGAACCCGCGGAATGAGGGGAACTGCTGCAAGGACCCGACTGGGCAACGCGGCGCGTCTCGCTCGCTCGCTCGATCTTGCGCCCATGCGCGGGCACCGCTTGGTCGGCGCATCGCAGCAGGCGCCTTCGCTTGCGGAACTGCGCGAGTGGCCGCACTGGCCGACGGCGGCCGAGGCAGAGCAACAGCGTATCTTCGCGGTGACTGCCTTGCGCGCGAGCGACGACGCGCTGCGCGCAGTGATCTCTGGCGATACCTTGCGGTCCTACGCGGTGCTGGTGGGCGAAGCTCTCTTCGAGGACGTGCTGGCTAGGCCGGGGAAGGGCGCAGCGCCGCTGCCGCCAGCATACGCGCTTGCCGCCACTGGGCAGGCGCATGCCCATCGCGCCTTACCGCCCCGCCTCGCGGAGCGGCTCGGGACCAAGGGCCTGCAGGATCGCGCCGCCGCCCGCCATGTCGCGGAGGCTGAGAAACTCGTGCGCCTGGCGCCGGAGCCCGTAGCGTGACGTTCTACCTGGTCCATCGTGACGGCAAGGCGCTCGTCGCCACCGACCGGCCGCTGCTCAAGGCGCGCGATGCCGACCGATTGGGCGATGCCTCGGCTTTGCTCGCGCGCGTGGAGGCGGTCGAGAACCAGTCCCGTCAGCGGCGGGAGGCGGCTGAGCGGGGAGCGCGTGAGCAGGGCTTCGCACAGGGACTGGAGGAGGGCCGCAAGGCCTTCGTGGCCGCGGTGTTGCACCTGACCGGCCAAGTCGAAGCCTGGCGCCAAACCCAGGAGCGCGAAGTGGCCGCGCTTGCCTTGGCGGCGCTGCGGCGAATGGTGGGCGATATCGGCGAAGAAGCGATGATGGTCGGGGTCGCTCGTCGAGCCGTGGCCGCGGTGGCGAGTGGCTCGGACGTGCAAGTCCATGTGGCGCCTGAGCTTGTGGACGCCGTCACCGAGGCGTTCGCGCAAGACGGAGCCGTGCGCGAGTTTGCCATCCGCGCGGATCCGGAGCTCGCCCCTCACCAGTGCCGTGTCACGACGAGCGAGGGCCGGATCATCGCCGATCTCGCCGGCCAATTCGCCGAGATCGAGAAGCGCTGGAGCCTTGCGCATGTCGATTGAGTCGCAAGTCAGTGCGCTCTTCGGCCAACTCGACGAAGCGCCCCCGTTCGAGCAGCGCGGCCGCGTCAAGGCTGCGGTCGGCACCGCCATCCGCGTGGGTGGGATCACCGCCCGGGTGGGCCAGACTTGCGCTCTACTCGACCGTTCGGGCGAGCCAAGCCTCTACGCCGAAGTGGTCGGCCTTGCCGATGGCGAAGTGCTGCTCGCCCCGATGGGCGACTTGCGCGGGCTTTCCAGTGAAACCGAAGTGATCGTGCGGGTGGGCGAAGATCACGTGCCCGTAGCGGAGTCGCTCCTCGGTCGGGTGGTCGATGCCCGGATGCGTCCGCTCGATTTTGGCGAGCCGATCGCGGGTGAAGCGCATCAGCCGCTCCATGCTCCCGCACCCAACCCGATGGCTCGCCAGCGTATCGACCGCCAGGTGCAGACCGGCGTGCGCGTGATCGACGGCTTGCTGCCGATCGGGCGCGGCCAGCGCATGGGCGTGTTCGCCGCAGCCGGTGGCGGCAAGTCGACGCTCCTCGCCACCCTCGCGCGCCACTCCGAAGCGGACGTCATCGTCATCGCGCTGATAGGCGAGCGCGGGCGCGAGGTGCGCGAGTTCGTGGAGGACACGCTGGGGCCTGAGGGGCTGGCCCGCTCGGTGGTGATCGTCGCTACGTCCGACCGGCCGGCTCTGGAGCGTGCTCGCGCCGCTCATGCGGCGACCGCCGTCGCCGAGGGCTTCCGCCGCGCCGGCAAGCACGTGCTACTGCTGATGGACTCGGTCACCCGCTTCAGCCGCGCCTTGCGCGAGATCGGCCTGTCTGCCGGCGAGCCGCCGGTCCGCCGTGGTTATCCGCCTTCGGTCTTTGCCGAACTGCCGCGCCTGTTCGAGCGGGCCGGCTCCGACGAGCACGGCGCGATCACCGGCATCTACACCGTGCTTCTCGAAGACGAGGAGGACGATCCGATTGGCGAGGAAGTCCGCTCGTTGCTGGACGGGCACATCTATCTCTCGCGCAAGCTGGCGGCGAAGGGACACTATCCGGCGATCGACGTGCTTGCGAGCCAGAGCCGCCTGCTGGGCCAACTCACCACACCCGAGCAACGTCGCGCCGCAATCGGGCTGCGCACCAGCCTTGCCAAGCTCGACGAGATGGAATTGATCGTGCAGCTTGGCGAGTACAAACCTGGTCATGATCTCGCCGCCGACCGTGCCATGGCAGCGCGCGACGACATCGAAAGCTTCCTGCGCCAAGCCAGCGGCGACCACACCCCGCTGGGGACCACCCAGGCCCTGTTGAGAGGATTCGATTGATGGGACAGTCGGCAGAGCAATTCGTTCCGATCATCGGTATACGCCGGCGCCATCGGGACCGCTGCGAGACCCAAGCGCGCGTCGCACATGAGGCGCTCGAACGCGCCGAACTCGCGCTTGAAGCGGCTCGGCACAAGGTTGAAAGCGCCTGCCGCAGCTGCGAGGGCGCGGAGAGCGCGCGCGCGGAGTCGCCCTGTGATCCGATCGTGGCCGACTACCTGCGCGCTGAGCAGGAACGGCTAGCGGCCTGCAAGCAGGAGGCAGCCTTGCGGGGGGATGCCCTGCACGGGCTTCGGCGCGATCTGGCGGCAGCACAGCGGGAACGGCAGCGCGCCCAGATCAGGCTGGATGTGCTCGAAAGCGAACATGCGGGCCTGCAAAGCCGGGAGCGCCGCCGCCGCCAGCGTAAGCGGGAGGACGCCTTGCTGTTCTCCACAGTGTCGCCATGCTGACGGGCACCAGCGCGAGCGCGGCTTGGCAATTACCAAGCCTGCGATCCGACGCGGCGACCTCGAAGCAGAATCGCTCACCGCAAGCTGTACAGACGTTCCGCGACAAGTTGCATGCGCTCGGCAAGGAGCAGCGTGAGGCATCGCATGACCTGCGCAGCCGGAAGAGACCGGACGCAGAGAGCCTGGCTTGGACCTCGCCGCAGTCCGAGGTCCCGCAAGCGGCCACGGCTCGCAGCAAGGATGAGCGGACTGCTGGATCGGTGACCGACGTAGCTCTCCCTCTGGGCGAGCCGCACGGGCAGAGGCCCGAGGCGCAAATCGCGAGCCTGGGAAAAAGCAGCATCGGCGATCCCGCAAGTGCGGCGCTGACGGCCAAGTTTGCGGAGAGGCTGGCCCTGCCAGCGCAGATGACCTCGGAAACGCAAGTGCTTCTGGACATCTCACGTTACGCGGTGAGCAGTGTAACAGTCACAGGTGAGTGGAAAGAAGGGATATCGCTGTCGTACGAAGGCCAGTCGGCCAATGGCGAGGGCGCGCAACAGGACGAGGAGGCACTCCGCCAACGATTGGAAGCGCGCGGCCTGAAAGTCGCAAGGATCAGCAGCGGATCGTGATCCGTTGCCGAACGGCACATGTCGCGAAACCTTCTTAAGCGACTGCCTGCAAAGTCTGGCATTGGCTTGCGCAACACTGCCGTTAACAGGGTAAGCTACTCTGATTTGCACACGCTTCTGTCGATGAACATGCGTCCAATTTCGGGGAGTTTTAGGCGGCTGTGAAAGACCGATTGTGGGTCTTGGCCCGCTAAATCGTTGTGCACTCTTAAGGCTATAGGGCATCGTCGACATCGACACCAAGGTAGCGCACCGTGCTCTCAATCTTGGTGTGACTAAGCAAGATCGCGGGCGGCAGATTGATAGCGAAGTCGAACAGCGTTCGATCTCTGAGCCGTCTATGCTGGTCAAGCCAGAAGCGAATGGCCCAGACCTGCTGCGCTTGCAAAGCGCCCGTTTCGCATCGATTACTCGACCCTCATTCCGAAGTCCTGAGGGTGATGAGTCGGCTCACTGATGTGGTTGTGGCCCATTTGACCGCTTTCGTGAATGGATGAGCAATCAGTTTCGCGGGAACCAGGAAAGCCTGTCGGGAGGCAAATACCAGCGTTGCGCCAATGCATAGGCGTCCGTCCGCTCACGCTCACATCGAACAGACGCAGCTGCGTGCCTAGGCTATCGCAGCTGGTTCAGCGTTTCGCGCGGCGATCTCGCGCCGACGTGCAGGCAGGCCCCACCATGGTGTGCCCGGATGGAGGTGATGTTCGTGGTGATAACCGCCAAAATGGAAGCAGGTTAGAAGAGAAAGGATTGGGGACACACGAATGCTATGCGCCCGATGATCATCGGCAAACGGCGTGTTCTGTTCACGATGCGGCAGCCAGGTGCCAAACACGAATAGTTGCGCCACCGCTCCCAACGCAGGCAACGCCCAGAAGATCACGATATTGCCCAACGGCGCGCCGAGCACCAGCGTGTATGCCAACGCGACCAGGGTGATCCGAACGATTTGTCCATGCGAGTAATACGTTCGGAAGAATTGCCCGAACCAACCGAGGAGCCGCGGATCGCCGCCGTGGAAATCCGGGTCGCCTTCGCTGCCCGAATGTCGATGATGAAGATGATGCCTCGGCAGCAGCGAAGCGTAAGACAGGCAGGCATAAAGCGCCAGCGAGACTGTGCCGATCATGCGATTAAGCCTCGCGTGTCCGGGCGCTAACGCCGCGTGCATCGCATCGTGTGCGATGATGAACAGCCCGGTGCTGAGCCACGTCTGGATCAAAACGAGCCCTGCGGCGAGCGGCACGGCCAGCAAGCTCCAGCGCCAGAAGAAGACACCGATGACATGGATTGCCAGCCATGCCAGTATGATTCCCATTGCCAGTGTAACGCCGGTAAATGTCTGCCAGCGGGCGGCGACCGCCTTGTCAGCGGCGTTGGCTGTCACTGGTCCGCCGCTTCAAGCGTCTTGGCAAAATCACCGCTGAGGCCAGAGGCACGCCGTTGCTGCTGTTCCGCTCGGGCACGCAACTGGGCCTTCAGCACCGCTGGCTTGCGCGCGAACAGAAAGCCATGGCTTATCGTGCCCTCCTTACCTTCCACCGCATGATGCAGGCGATGCGCCTGCAACAGCCGCTTGAAGTAGCCACGCTTAGGTACCCAGCGGAAGCCGCCACGCTGATGCACCAGCATGTCGTGCACAAAGGCGTAGATTCCGCCATATACAGTGATGCCCAGCGCCGCCCACCACAGCGGCTCCCACCAAAGGCCAACAGTAAACAACACGATCGGCACGATTGCAAAAACCAGGGCGTAGAGGTCGTTCTTCTCGAACCAGCCTTCGTGCGCTTCGTGGTGCGACCTGTGCCAGCCCCAACCCCAACCATGCATGATGTAGCGATGAGCCGCCCAGGCAAAGCACTCCATGAACAGCACCATGGAGACAACCGTCAGGATCTTCTGCGGCCACGACATCAATCGTGGCACCCACGATCGGAGGAGGGATGCATCAAGTTTAACATCGCTCCCGTATATGCGCATCAGCGTCGCAATACGATACCAACATGTTTGGCTCCACACGATGGCGATCGTTCGGTGATGTGGGCGTCTCGCTTCGTGTCACGAATCGCAACCGGCCGGAACTCTACCATCAGTCGAACGATCCGTGCCACATCAACCGCGCTGTCTCGCTAGCCGCCTCAGAAACCGTAAAAACGGCAGAAAGCGCCCGATCGCGTCTCGCCCGCGGATCCAGCGGTACGCTATACCTCGGCGCACGGCGAACGGGCAGATTTTTGCTACTCCACCAACGACCTGATCAACGTCGACGACGCCTCGATCGTTGATGTCCAGGCGAGCACGGCGGTGCGGCAGGCTGAGGATGATCGAAAGGGTGGCCGATTGCCCTTGGCTATGGACCACGCAAGCTGATCGGCGGCACCGGCTATGGCCTTCGACAAGTCCGCCCAAACGCGACGGCTCTTTTGAGCACAGCGACTTTACCTTCGATCACAAGGACGACAGCTATGTGCGCGCAATCGCGCCTCCCACATCAATGGGCCTGACCCTAGCAGAACGTGCACAGCGAACAGGAAGTAGGCCACACCGATACCGACGAAGGCACGCATCGGCCTAGGCTGAAGCCATGTGAGGCGGAACGTTACAGGTGTTACCCCGGCCAGAAGCGCGGCGCAGAGGCCCTAGGTAATGCATTGACGAACGCGCATTGAGGCGTACTTTGAGCCTAAGCTGAACACAATCTAAACGGCGCAGGCTCAGCGGAATGTTAACGATCTAGTGTGCAGATGATAATGAAGAAAATGTTGAGAGAAGGGTTGGATGGCCTTAGCCCAAAAGTTAGATTTCGATGACGACGTCGTTGAAGCGCCTGCGCTCGATCTGCGAGAAGCGGGTGAGCTCACGCTCGGCCGCGGAGATGATCTTCATGCGCGGCGCTTGCAGCAAAACTTACATGCCACGTATTCTGATACGCCGATTGAGACGAAGCTGCCGTTTGTGCAGCGCGTACTGGTGATCGTTGGCTTGAACGCTGTGCTGTGGTCGATGACTGGTGGGCTAATCTACTTACTGATTGGGTAAGATCGTCGCTGGTCACAACTTAGCTGCCGCAGTTTCTCAAATCAGCAGCAAGCTCGTCTTGTCGCTGACCTGTCGATCACAGGCTTGGCGATGTTATAGGCGGCTTTCCCACTAGGAATCACTCAACGCTGCATCGATCATCGAATGCCAGTGCTCTCGTGCAAGCCAACGGGCGAACTGCCATTCGGCGCCGTCAACTGGCACAGTTTTCTCCATGGCGGCGATAATGGCCTCAGTCGGCGCCCGGATCGCTTCAATCACAGCATGCGCTTGAGGCAGGTGCGCCTTCCAGGCTGGCGCGCCGTTCACTATCATATCCGGCGAGCCACCATCTATGCCGCACAGCGCGCGTGCGGCGCGTTCAAGCGAGGTGGTCAAGACTGCGTCCGCAAGAGTAGCATACCATCGCTCTTGAATGCCACGTCATCTCGCAGCTGCTCGCCGCGGCAGTATACCGCTACTTCCTCAGACTGCTTCAGCATCCGGAAAGTGTGACCGGACCTGGGGGCAACCGCAGTAGGCTCTTCCAGGCCATGTTTGGAGAACGCCTGACATAAGTTACCCACGGCTGCATCAATGTCAGCTACCAATTCGTCGATCATCTTGTGGTCGCCCTCCTTGGTGGCTTACTCGCATACCTCTCTAACTATTTTCTTAGCGCCGTGCCGCCGCCGATCCTGGCACGATCGCGCCTCATCAATCGCAACAACATCTTCCGGAGCGCCGTATGGCGATGGCTACCTTGCCAGTGCGACCGAAACCACCGCCGAGGACGACATTACCCCTGCAAATCGGTGCTGGAGGCGCGCTTGGTGGTGAGGCCAGCCACGACCGAGCCGCGGCCCGGCTGACTCTGCGCCGCGTGGTGACGGCCCCGGTACCGACGCCCTATTTGTAAAGCGAGGCGCGTGTGACCAGCTCATCAGCAACACATTGCGGGTGGAGCAGGTGCGGCGTTAGGAGCAATTGCTCATCGACGCGAGGCTCGCCTCTCTATGTCGGCTAAATCGATGAAGTAGCTCGGGCAGGTGTTGGGTGAGTGATGGGCAAACCCGAAGTCATCGGCAGCATAGGGAGAAACGCACTGCCGCGCAGCTTGCCGCCGTATTTACTGGCTCTCGGCGACGATCGCATCAACGGCAGATTGATCAAGCAGCTTCTCGAAAGCGCAGCCGACTCGTCCCCGGTCCCACCATACTACGGATGCTTTAAGGACCATGCAATTCGGCAAGGTAAGCCAACAGTGCGTGCCGCAGCTTAGCCTGGAGATGGCTACTGCGGAGAACCCTGAAAGCGAGACATCCCGCACTACCGTGCTGAGGGATCTGCCTTCCGCTGGACGCAATTTTGCCGATACGATAACTGCCGTACGCGGAGCCGAGCGATCTTCCTGAGTCGCATATTCGTAAGCCGAGGCATCGATACGATCTATCATCATGGCGCGACCACCTAAGGATCTGTGTTCTTGCTGTTTACGCGTTGGTGGTTGAGAAAACGTTGCAGTGCCTGCTCAGCGGCGCATTCTCGCTCATGCAGCAGGATGATGCCGCCGTGCAGCAGCACACGCTATCGGTTCTTGAAGGACCAATCCCTGTCGGCCAAACGGTATCTACGAGCGGCCAGCCGAAGTAAATCACCGGAGTTACATGCGGATCTACTTGTTAATCTAGGATTCAGGTTGCGAAGGACCAGATTTACTTTTCAGCTGGCTTAGTTCGTTAGCAGGTTAATCGGAAGATTAACCTTCTTCATAGAGATATCGGCAACGTCTCCGCCGCCAGACACCTTCTACCCGAACCCCTGTAGCTTCTAGGTGGGAAGATTGGAAATGCTGCAAGAGAATAAGTTCAAGTCGTTGAGTGGTATAGGACCGCTTGGCGAAGTACTTACTCTGGATAACCTCCCACCAACTGACACATCAAGGTGGGTTGTTCGACGCAAGGCGCAGGTCGTCGCTGCGGTAAACGGCGGAGTCCTGAGCATCTCGGAAGCTTGCAACCGCTATGGACTTACTCTCGAGGAGTTTGCATCGTGGCAGCGGTCGATCGAGCGAGAGGGGCTTGGTGGATTGCGAGCCACGCGGGTGCAGCATTATCGTAGAGTCCACGAGCGCCAGAGCCGCCAAGCTTGAACGCACTGCGAACTTATTACTAGCGAGCGGCTGCCTTCACCCCGGCTGGAGTGGCCTTTCCCGCTCTGCACCTCAGGCAAGTCAGCTTGCTCCGCGGCTCTTGAAAGGGCGAATTGAACGTTGACCGGTCGCCCGCCGCGTTACCTGCGAAGACTAGTGACAATCCTGATTTTCCGTGACCAGCCTCGCCTTAGTGGTCCGTGTCGATAGTTAGTGCATTGTCACCTCCTTTGCCATTGCGCCTTGGAGGTGGAGCGCAAAGGAACCGGAAGGCGGCGTTGGTTGCGCCGTTTCTTGGGCCGGCGGTCGGTAGCCTAGGTTGCTGTGGGCGGATCGTGTTGTAGTGCCGCCGCCCGGCTTCCATCAGCACATTTGCTCCGGCCCGTCCATCATCCGCATGAAGATGCCCATCTCCCCCAGCGCTTCCAGCGATTATACAGCGTCTTGTGCGGGCCATAATCCTTTGGTGCATCACGCAAACGCTCCCTCAGTGATCCGAGGGGGTGCTCGCTTGGTATCGGCAGCTATCCCGAAGTGCAGGCGCGGAGCCAATCGGGAGAGTTCAAAGTCCCGCAGCACGGTTCTACAGTCGAGACGGTCAGCACGTAAGTCTGGCCAACAAAGAATATCGGCTGCTGAAGTAGCGGCGCGTAGGCCCATCGAAGTTTTGCCGCGGGGTGCGGCTGATTGCCCTGGCAGTGGGAGGTACCTCCATCGTGCACCATTCCCGGATCGAGGATGATCGTGCTGTGATCGGGCCGCTTGGCGAACGATTGACCATCAAGGATCTGCCGTCGGGCAGCAACTTGCGTTGGGTCGCTCGCCGCAAGGCGCAGGTTGTGGCTGCCGTGGAAGGTGGATTGCTGACTGTGGCTTTGGCGTGCGCACGCTACAATTTGTCGCTCGAAGAGCTGAGCATGTGGCAGCGCATCTACGGAGAGGAAGGCATGCTCGGCCTCAGACAGCGTGAAGTGCAGGCTCATCGCGCCGACCGGACCGAACGCGAGCGCAAAAGCCATTGATCTCTTGCGCGCAGTGCGTCTGTCGCGCATTACGTTTCAGGTGCTTGTATAGGCGCGATACCACTCCACGAAGCGTGGAACGCCCACGTCGATCGGCGTTGTCGGCGCGTAGCCGGTGTCGCGCGCGATGGCGCTGATGTCGGCGTAAGTGGCAGTCACGTCGCCAGGCTGCATGGGGAGCATCTTCAGTTCCGCCTTGCGGCCGCACGCTTCCTCCAGCACTTCGATCATCCGCATCAGCGTCTCCGAGCGGTTGTTGCCGATGTTGTAGACCGCATGCGGCTTGGTGCTTCCGCCGGGCTTCGATGCGCCGTCATCAGCGGGAGGGCGGTCAAGACAGGCGATCACACCTGCGACGATGTCGTTGATATAGGTGAAGTCACGCTGCATGTGGCCGTTGTTGAAGACGGGAATAGGCTTTCCCGCGAGCACCTTCTCCGTAAAGTTCCAGAGCGCCATATCCGGCCGGCCCCACGGCCCGTACACGGTAAAAAAGCGCAGGCCTGTTTGCGGAAGCCGAAACAGGTGCGCATAGGTCTCGCTCATCAGCTCGTCCGCGCGTTTGGTGGCGGCGTAAAGCGAGACTGGGTGGTCGGTGCGGTCCTCCACTGCGAACGGCAGCTTGTCGTTGCCGCCATAGACCGAACTGGAGCTGGCATAGACGAGATGCGGCGTCTGTCGCGCGCGTCCCAGTTCCAGCATGTTGACGTGGCCGGCCAGGTTCGAGCGCACGTAGGCATGCGGGTTTTCCAGCGAATAACGCACGCCCGCCTGTGCACCCAGGTGGACGATCGCTTCGAACGTCCGACCGGCCAGAGCTTGGTCGAGCGCGGCATTGTCGGCGAAGTCCAGTTCCAGGAAGGTGAACCTGTCGCCATATCGCTCGTTCAGTTGCGCCAAGCGGTCGCGCTTGAGCTGTACAGGGTAGTAGTCGTTCAGGTTATCGATCCCGATCACGCGCTGGCCGCGAGCCATCAGCTGATCGGACAGTGCGGCGCCGATGAAGCCGGCCGCTCCGGTTACCAGAACGTGGCTGGCCACGTGCGTCACCGCGCTCACCGGCCGACCGCATGATGATGCAGGCCGGCGGCCTTCGGGGCAGCGCGGTCGTGGTTGTTGCGCAAGTCCATGGCGAGGCGGTCAAGGCTATCGCCGGAGCTGTAAATGCATGCTCCTGGTACCAGGCGGATGTAGCCAGAGCCGATCATCATGATGTGCATGCGTGGTACCCCTGTTCGCAGTCGTCAGAGAATGTACCCCGACCAGCTCACGGACTGCTTTTTCTTTTAGGACGATGGAACAGGCTATGTGGGGAAAGCCGCTTCACTTCAGGCTTATACTTCTGAGCATGAGGCTTGTGACATCCAGAGGATTATCACGGTATTAGCATCGATTACCCCTGGTGCTACTGACAAGCCACGATACTGCATGACGCGTATCGTGGCTTGTCAGACTATCAGCGTCGATCCTCCGGGGCAGCGCTGAGCGAGCACTTACGCCTCAGCAGCGCTCAAGCCGCGGCACCGGAGCCCTGCACGGACGTGGTGGGAGGCAGGCGGTAGCGCGCGAAGCCTTCATCCAGGTGATCGTAGATATACTTGTCGATGAAGGCGCAGTCTGCAGGCGAGAGCGTGTCGGTATAGCCGCCGACTTTGCCGCGGCGCACCTTGTACGACTCCGGATCGGACGCATCGCCGGGCTGTAGGCGCACGTGCGGGACGGCGCCGGACAACTCCATGCGGCGCATGGCTTCGAACGAGCAACGATCGACGGCTTGCTCGATGATGGCGTCGGGCGTGCCGGTGATACCCGCAAACTCCAACGCGGCCGCGATCGTTGCGATTGGCCGGGCGTGGATGTCCTCATAGTAGATCAGGTGCGACCGGCTGAGGCGCTCGCGGTTGCGACACCAGTCGTTGAGGAACGCTACGAGAGAGGCGATGCCCCCCACGTCCTGGCGGATAAAGTGTTCGATCGTCCCCTCATAGGCATGAGCGCGCTTCGTCATCTCGAAGTAGAGCGAGACGATCGTGTCGCGCGGATCGCGAACGAGGAGGATCGTCTTCTTGCCGCTGTAGAGGTCACCGCTCCAACTGACGCGCTCCGAAGAGATTAGGTGCGCGTTCATGTCATGTGTGAAGGTGATGCGGGGAACGCGGGAATCGAGCTTCCACATATGATGGATGGAGCTCGGGTCCACGCCGTGGGTGCCGAAGCGTAGCTGAAGCACGGTTCCCAGGATCGTGCGGAACCAGGTTCGTCCGCTTTTGGGGAATGAGACGACGTAGATGTCTGTGGTCCAGCGCTGATACTTGTCGATCACCCACTGCGGTGCCATCGCGCCAGCCTTCTGGCCGAATGAGCGATGAAGTGCCCGGATTACGTCCTGCGCCATGCTTGGCCCCTTGTTGTGGCGTGTAGTGATGTCGTCGCGCGAGATTAGCTGCCATCTTCGCGAGCCACGAGCAGACCAAAGGAGCTACTACGCAAGGTGGACGCGGATGCCGCCGGTCCTCCACCGGCAGCCTCACGCTGCACGTGCGAGGATCGTCACTGTTGCACAGATGATTGGCGCGATCCGGTCTTGTTGCGATAGATCCGCTGGTGGAACATCCACTGGTAGGGCTTCATCTCGACCGTCTTGTGAACGAGGTGCGTGGCGGCCAGCGTCAGCGGTGTCGCCACGGCGTAGAACAAGGCCACCGAGGCGACCTGGTGGTC
>JAAIGE0101245894.1_pt1 | contig 16163 bp, 12 predicted proteins | sample 6487951 | NCBI WGS metagenome assembly JAAIGE01 (sample SAMN13974128, study PRJNA590717) | phyllosphere metagenome | biome: tomato field; feature: multiple bacterial spot infested tomato fields; material: tomato leaves; isolation source: leaves from tomato fields | host: Solanum lycopersicum ... | reverse complement strand
TCATTCAGCGACAAGGTATGAAATCCCTCTTCGGCAAAATTCACGCTACCGCCGTCCATGGACAGCGACCTCATAGCGTTATCCCCCACCATCTGCCAGTTGCCACCGGACTTCACAGCCAGGGTATTGCCATTGATGATATCGCCAGTGAGGCTGGCACGGTTTTGCAGGGTGACGTTCAAGGTGCTGGTGTCATCGGCGAAGAGATTGCCATAAAGGACGCTGTCGTCGACGTTCAAGGTGGACGTACTGTTGATAACGCTTTCGACAAGATTTCCGTTACCAGATATCAGTGCAGCGCGGTTCAGGATATTGATCTCCGCAAAATGCGGTATGCCCGCAAGTCCTTCCACTTTTATGGCTGCGCCATTGACACCCTCCACCGTAGAGCTGTCGACGGTCAGCCGACCAAGATCGAAACGGGTTCCGTTTTCTTCGATCTGGGAGTCGGTAATCCAGATGCCGTTAGTCAGGCCTTTGATGTAGCTTTGATGCGAGACATTGGCCTGCGAACCGAAAATACCCACACCGGTACCTGCCCAAGCAAAGTGGGTTGTCATCGCTGTGACTCGGGTATTTTCGATGTCCATTGATGAACCGTTCGTTACGCTAAGCGCCATACCCGACGCCTCTACCTCGCTATTATCAAGCTTCGCGTAAGAGCCTCTTTCAGCCATCAGTGCAATTAAATCGTCATTTGAAATCCTGGAATCCTTTATGATCGTTCGAGCGGTTCCACGTGAATCGACACGACCCTGCACAAGCGTTCCGCCGCTCAAGTCAACCTGTCCCACTAGCGCCCTGATAGAGTTAATCACCGCGCCGTTCGAAACAAGATGCCCTCCCGGTTCTACCGTGTAACCATCCACTGGACTGTCAGCATCGATATACATGTATCGATCCACAGGCACTGCCATCAAAGGCAAGGCCGTCAGGTAGAGTGTGAAGCCCACGCCCGTGCTGACCACGCTTTTCCTGCCAAAGAAACTTCTCATCACAATAGGTCACCTCATTATTCAAAAGGAACTATTGTGTTTGAGTTTCGTAATTATTCGCGTTATCTAAGACCGAAATCAAAGCCATCCATATCCGAAAAAATAGTAGTCTGATTCCTACGGTCGTAACCACGGATTTTGTTTTCCCTATAACTTCCAAAAAAATGCAAATCCATCATTGACAAAGCCCCACACCTACTATTACTTGATTTTCAGGTACTCAACACCTTATGCGCAATGCCTTGATACTTTTACTTCCAATGTTCCGGGCGCCATTAAAGCTGTGAAATCAATAACCAATATGGAAATGATCATGCGTAACCGTAAAGACTTACATACCCGCCGCCCCAAAAAAGAGCTTTCACTCGCGCTTCCTTTCGTATCAGTAGCGGACGAAACAGACGGGCTGATCAAGACGATCGACCTGGAAAGCGATGTGGTTGTCGAATTTCCGGTCTGGGAAGGTGCTCGGTCACTAGATAAATATCAGCTAGAGCTGAATGGCAAACTGGTCGGCAGTCAAGCCACACTTGACCCCCTGCCTCCGGAAGGCACTCTTTTACAATTGAATATATCAGTGGCAGACGAACTAAAGTCTGATGGAGACTACGCGCTTACGTATAGAATCTCAGGCTATCCAAGCGGATCCATAAAGTCTTCTCCTCCAAGAAACATCGTCGTTGATCGCACGCCACCAGGCACCCATCAACTGGGCTACATGGATTTTCCGGATAGTGCAAAAGACGGCTTGACGCTTGAAGAACTAAGCGCCATGGGTGATGTACTGACGGGTAGCATCTTTGGCTACTCAGGGCTCAAGCAGGGCGACATCATCAAAACCTACTGGGGCGATGTACCAGGTCCGGAGTTGGCGCTAAAGGGTACCGAGGATGAGAATGAAGCAATTGAAATCGCATTCACAAAGGACTTCCTGACCCGTCTTGAAAGCCCTGCCGGTGCCACCTACTACACCGTCACAGACCGTGCAGGCAATGTGTCTGCCGAATCGAAAAAGATCACGATTCCCCTGCTTCTGATAGAAGTGACACCTGACTTGCCGCCCCCGGTCATTGACGGATACGACGGCCTCATCGATCACGCTGATGCTCTGGCCAGCGTCGAAGTCAAGATTCCTGGCTCCGCCATCATCGAAGGAGGAGATGAAATTGCTCTCTACTGGGGCTTGGAAAAACTCGGGCCAGTGCCCGTGGAAGCAGAGGATATCAGCGAACCTTTCATTCTTATCTTCGACGTCCAGTACTCGACGATCGAGCTGGCGCAGAATGGCTTACGAGACCTCAGGTATGACGTGATCAGAAATGGCCAGATCATCGGCACGTCTGAAAGACTTGAAATCAATGTCAATATTGAACTCCCTGTTCCAGGTGCATTGGACAAACTCACCGTCAAAGGCAGCAGCGGCAGCCCAAGCAACGAAGACAATCTTATTGATGAGAACGACTTTGAGCTGGACGCCACCCTTCTGATCAACTGGAACTCGCTTTTCAAGGCCTCACAAATCGTCACTGTTTTCTGGGGCGGACAAGAAGTTCTCGAACAACCCTACATCCTTACCAACAGCGACGTTGCAGCAGGTCGACCGCTTTTACTCAACGCATTGAACAGCAAATTCAAGCCGGTCGGTACGGGCAATGACATCCGCGTTTATTACACTATTACACAGACAGGAAACCCCAACATGACGACTTCCCCAGAGCAAGGCATTATCGTACGTTCCAAAGATGAACTTCCAGGCGGACCGAGTGGCCCCGATGCACCTCATTTCAATTCGTTGAACGAAAACGGAGCGATCAATCGCGAGAACGGTGAATACGGCGCATCCATTTTCATCAAGCCTTACACCAATATTCAGGAAGGACAAATCATTGACTTTACCTATGAGGCTTACGACGACCTTGTCGGTGGCATCAAGAAATTTGAATGGACACACACCTCCCCAGCGCTCACTCAAAATGAAGTCAATAACGGCTATACGGTAGTCGTTCCACGCCCAACACTGGACCAGCACTGCTATGGGCATACCGAAGTTTCTTTTAAGGTTCGAAGTGACCGTGGCCAAGGCAACTCCAAACGCGCGACTGCCTACGTGGACATGCGTTTAGGCGGCCTGTGCGGCATTCAAGCGTTCGTGCTATCTGTTACGACTCAATAAGGATATATGATGAAATCAGCATTGGCACTGAGCATTCTGCCTGCCCCCTTGCCGCTCAGTTATAACCAGCAGGGCATTGGTGACGTGGACGTAGCCGACCCATCGAAACCATTGGAAGTGCTTATCGGCCCTATAACGTTGAAACAACGTGATCGCCTGGAATTGTTCTGGGGCGCAAACGATGATGTTATCGACACCTACACCCATTCCTCAGATTCTCCTGATACCAACGGCACTTTTTCACTGTATGTAGATACCCGCTGGATCAAATCGGGGGTTACTGACGTACGGTATGCTTATCTGCCGTTCCCATCGAATACGCCGGAACACTCTCCCATCCAAAAGGTGATCGTAAAACTGGACCTGCCCGGCGGCCGGGACCCCGATCCCGCCACGCCTTACGAAAATGAAAAATTGCAACTGCCAGCCATCAACCCGGCGGGCATTATCACCACGCCGGAAAATGTATCGATCACCATTCAGCCTTACGAGAACATGACCGTCGGCGACGTCATTGCCGTCTACTGGCACGGAATTGAAGTTGAATGCCCACCCTTGATCAGTACTCAGCTTGGCAAGCCGGTTGTGATCGACATCGATAAAGAGATCGTTATCGAAGCTGGCGACTCGGAAAACATCGTCGTGCGCTACGAGATCCGGGATATCGTCAATAACTGGTCGCGCTTCTCGTTGCCGAGTTACACAGAGGTGGAAATCGGCAACTCGAGCCTGCCTGCCCCGATCGCTCCGCAAGCTCCCAATATGGAGCTGGATCTGGACAAACTGGCCGGCGGCGACGTGCAGGCACTGGTGCTTTCCAATGCAAACATCGTCATTGGTGACACCATCGAGTTCATCGTGGAGCGCAGTACTGCAGAAGGCATTGCTCTGGAACCCTATACCGCTTCCAAGGTGGTGCAGGTGCCCGGCAGTTTCGTCGAGTTCCTGATTGCCAACGATCAGTTTCAGCCTATCGCACAGGGTCGTGCCCGCCTCAAGTACAAGGTCACCAAGGCATCCGGTGATGTATTGCGCTCCAAAAGCCTGCCCCTGACGATTCTCGGCGAAGCTCAACAGCTTGAGCCGCCTCGTGTGCCTGCGGCGGTCAATGGGTTGCTTGACCCCAAGCTGCGTAACGTCATCGCTGAAGTACCGCCCTATCACTTCATGGCGGATGGTAACGATGTCACGCTCGTACTGATGGGCCGGACGCCGGGTGGCGAAACCGTAATGCATGACGAGGTCAAAAACCTTAACCAGGATGATATCGACAAAACGCTCGAATTCCTGATCCCGGACGACAAGATCAGTGCACTGGCCGGTGGTTCGCTGGAGGTCTACTACACCGTCAAGACTTACGCAAAAGCGTTCTTCAAATCGCCTGTGTTGCAACTCTTGGTAGACATCGATAACACCACACCATTGCCAGCACCGGTTGTGGACAAGGTCGGAGCCGATGGGTTTCTCGATCCGGCCGACATCGTGCTCGAAGCGTTGATGCGTGTAATGCCTTATCAGGGAATGGCAGAAGGCGACAAAGTCACTGCGCATTGGGATTCAAGTGCTGTCGGCGGGACTTACAGCACTTACACCGTGATCAATAGCGGCATGATCAATCGCGAAGCCATTTTCCGGGTTCCCAAACGTTACGTGGACGCCAGCATCGGCAGAACCGTCGAAGCCTGGTACGAGGTGCAGCGAGGCAATAGGGTCGCCCTCTCGGACAAGCTCCTGATCAACATTCGAGAGATGATCATCCCTGCGACACCCACCCCCACCGTTAAACAAGCCACCGGCGACACCCTCGACCCTGCCAACGCCCCGAACGGCGCAACCGTCGTCATCGACGCCAGCGCGAGCTTCAAGGCCGGTGACCGCGTTACGGTGCAGTGGATGGGTCCGAAAGGCAGCGATACCAAGGAAAAGACCCTCATCGACAGCGAGGCCGGTCAGCCGCTGGAAACCGTGTTCGCCTCTGCGCTGGTGGTCGCCAATGCCGGGCAGGTCGTGGACGTGTTTTACACTGTCAACCGCGCCAACGGTCTGGTGCAGACGTCCGCGACACTGGCGTTGAAGGTTCTAGCCGGTCTGACGAAGCTCCCGGCACCGCGCATGGATACGGTCGGTCACGATGGCGTGGTCAGGCCGTCGCTGATTCCCGGCTCCGGGGCAACGGTTCGGGTGAGTTACCCGGGCATGAGTGGCGAAGACAGTGTGGTGCTCAACTGGCGCGGTCTTTCCAGTCATGACACGTCGGCGAAACCTGCGACAGGCAATGAACTGCAGTTCAACGTTCCCAAGGCATGGATCATCGCTTCACAAGGCGGCTCTGCGAGCGTCACGTATACCGTGTCGCGCGACAGCGTTTCCAAAGGCTCGGTCCCACTGTGGCTCACGGTTGAAAAGGAGCTGGTGTTCGATACCTCGCCCGTCACGCTGGCGGGCAAGGTTTACCTGATCCCGAGCGTGCCGGACCTGCTGCCTTCGCTTCCGGCTGGCACCAGCGTCAGGCGACAGGCCTCGGGGGGACAGGCTCCTTACCGTTACACGTCGAGCAACCCGCTGGTGGCAAAAGTGGACGGTAATGGTCTGACCACCGTGCGTGGCAACGGTACGGCAACCATTTCGGTCACCGATGCGTCGGGGACCAGCAAGAGTTACCAGGTGACTGTCACCAAGGTGATTCATTGTCTGGGGCTGGGCAGCGGCAGCCTGTCGCAGATGAGCAGCGCGGCTTCGGCCAAGGGCGGCCGAATTCCGTCGATCAACGAGTTGAAGGAAATCTACGCCACCTACGGCAACCGCTGGCCGCTGGGCAACGGCAAATACTGGTCGTCGACCGTCGCGGCGGTGAACCTGGTGGGCTGGAAGTGGTATTTCGTGAAAAATCTGGTCACAGGCGCAGACTTCAAATTGCTGCACCACAATGCCAGTCTTGGCGTCGCCATTCGCTAAGCGATTGCTGAAGCGTTAGCCAGGATCAACGAGGGCGTTACGTCATCAACGTAGCGCCCTCTTTTCATGTATGCACATCAGGCGTACAGCCATCCCGCTTCAAGAGCCCGACCATGCGCCATACCGTCACGCCCACTCGCCGCTTCGTCCGTCCGCCGTCCAGCGAAGGCACCTTCGACGCCCTTGTCAACCAGAAGCCTTTTGCCCTGACCTCGCTGCTGGGGCGCCTGACGCAGCGTCCGGAACTGTCCCACGCCCCCGATCACTGGATCTGGAAAGTGATTGCCGACGGCAAGGTCGGCAACAAGCGAACCAGCATCGGCCTGTTCTTCGATCATGACCTGCGGCCCGGAACGCATAACCTGATCGGTCACGACCGAATCAAGGTGATCTACAACGAAACACCCCACTGGCAGAGTGTGATCTATCACTCAGGGCATCTTCAGACCGGCGTACTGAAGCTGATCGAAGCCAATCCCCGCACGATGCGTTTGAAAGGCGAATTCAGTTTCAGCATTTCGGCCGTGGCATTTGAGGTCACTGAAGGCGCTTTCGAAGTGCTCTGCAAATGACTCACTCGCGCAAAAATGCGGCAATCTGTTCTGCCGAATCCATCAGGCATTGATCATGAGTCAAGCCAGCCGCCTTCAATGGCTTGAGGTCATGATTGGCCGTTGGCAGCCAGTACAGGCGTATCGCACTGGACAGCGTGTACTGCTCCGCCGCCTCACGATTGCCCAGCGCATCACGCTCGCCCTGCACGATCAGCGTTCGAGTACGAAGATCGCCCAGGTGTGCAGTCCGCGGCTTTTCCGGCTTGCCCACCGCATGGAAAGGGTAGCCCAGACACACCAGCGCATCGACGCTCAATTCGTCGGCCATCAGGCTCGCCATTCTTCCTCCCATGGATTTGCCACCGATCGCCATACGCCCCGTGACACAAGGTCGCATCTGTCCATAGACCTCACGCCAACAGTCGAGCAACTGAGCTTGCTGATTGGGCGGACGCTTGCTGCCGCCATGACGTCGCTGGGCCATATAGGGGAACTCGAACCGCATGACATTCACACCCTGCCTGCCAAGAAAGGTGGCAATGCTGTTCATGAAATCACTGTCCATCGGTGCACCCGCACCATGAGCCAGCAACAGCGTGACCGTTTCCTGCCCTGCCTCGCGCTGCCCCTCCGTCCATAGCCAGCCATTGTCCTGCGCCAGACGCGTGCACTGATATTCGGCGTGTGTCCCGGTACTCATGGGTACTTCTCTTCCATATAGCTGGCCGTCAAAAAACGGACTATACCCGTGAGCGATCGGCCACTGCACCTCGATGCCACTCAAGATGAGTGCATCGGCTTCCCACGTGTGCCTTTCAAAGTTAAGCTTGCCGACCAGTGACCTGTGGCAAACGCCTTGTGCCAGAGCGATTTGCCGGTCTCGAATTGCCCCGCCTTTTCGGTCTGCTGCGGCGATATCGTGCCTCGCCAAAGCCCGCTTATGCCTCGCAACAACCTGAATTCTGGAAGTCTGTAATGAGTGCAGCAATCAGCCCGACGGCTTACAACTACACCGTGGTTCGCCAGTTCGCCATCATGACCGTGGTCTGGGGCATTGTCGGCATGGCGCTGGGTGTGTTCATTGCCTCGCAACTGGTCTGGCCCGAGCTGAACTTCGGTCTGGAGTGGACGACGTTCGGTCGCTTGCGCCCGCTGCACACCAACCTGGTGATCTTTGCCTTCGGCGGCTGCGCGCTGTTCGGCACGTCCTATTACGTGGTCCAGCGCACCTGCCAGACCCGGTTGATCTCCGACCGGCTTGCGGCCTTCACCTTCTGGGGCTGGCAGGCCGTCATCGTCAGCGCCATCATCTCATTGCCGATGGGTTACACCACCACCAAGGAATACGCAGAACTGGAGTGGCCGATTGCAATCCTGCTGGCCATCGTGTGGATCGCCTATGGCGCGGTGTTCTTCGGCACCCTCGTGCAGCGCAAGACTCGTCACATTTACGTCGCCAACTGGTTCTACGGCGCATTCATCGTCGTGACCGGCATGCTGCACGTGGTCAACCACATCGCCCTGCCGGTCAGTCTGTTCAAGTCCTACTCGGTCTACGCGGGCGCCACCGACGCGATGATCCAATGGTGGTACGGGCACAACGCCGTGGGCTTTTTCCTGACCACCGGGTTTCTCGGGATGATGTACTACTTCGTGCCCAAACAGGCCGAGCGCCCGATCTACTCGTATCGTCTGTCCATCGTGCACTTCTGGGCATTGATCACGCTGTACATCTGGGCCGGCCCACACCACCTGCATTACACCGCCCTGCCCGACTGGGCGCAGTCGCTGGGCATGGTCATGTCGATCATTCTGCTGGCGCCGAGCTGGGGCGGCATGATCAACGGCATGATGACCCTGTCCGGGGCCTGGCATAAGTTGCGCACCGATCCGATTCTGCGCTTTCTGGTGGTGTCGCTGGCGTTCTACGGCATGTCGACGTTCGAAGGGCCGATGATGGCGATCAAGACAGTCAACTCGCTGTCGCACTACACCGACTGGACCATCGGCCATGTACATTCCGGCGCGCTGGGCTGGGTAGCGATGATCACCATCGGCGCGACCTACCACATGATCCCCAGAGTTTTCGGTCGGCAGCAGATGCACAGCGTCGGCCTGATCAACGCGCATTTCTGGCTGGCAACCATTGGCACCGTGCTTTACATCACTTCGATGTGGGTCAATGGCATCACACAAGGCCTGATGTGGCGCGCGATCAACACCGACGGCACGCTCACTTATTCCTTTGTCGAAGCCATGCAAGCCAGTCATCCGGGCTATGTGGTGCGTTTTATCGGGGGTGCGATTTTCACCAGTGGCATGTTCCTGATGGCCTGGAACGTGTGGCGCACCGTGCGTGCCGCCAGCCCTGAAGAAGCAGAGGCAGCGGCCCGGATCACCGTCGTGGGGGCGCGCTGATGAAGCATGAAGTGCTGGAAAAGAACATCGGTCTGCTGGCCTTGTTCATGGTTATTGCCGTCAGCATCGGTGGCCTGACGCAGATCGTCCCGCTGTTCTTTCAGGACGTCACCAACCAGCCCATCGAAGGCATGAAGCCGCGCACGGCGCTGGAGGTGGAAGGCCGCGACGTCTACATCGCCAACGGCTGCGTGGGCTGCCATTCACAGATGATCCGCCCGTTCCGGGCTGAAACCGAGCGCTACGGCCATTACTCGGTCGCGGGCGAAAGCGTCTGGGATCACCCGTTCCTGTGGGGCTCGAAACGTACCGGCCCGGATCTGGCGAGGGTTGGCGGTCGCTACTCGGATGACTGGCATCGCGCCCACTTGTACAACCCCCGCGACGTGGTGCCGGAATCGAAAATGCCAGCCTATCCGTTTCTGGTCGAAAAAGTGCTCGACGGCAAGGACACCGCCAAAAAGCTCGAAGTGCTGCGCACGCTGGGTACGCCTTACACGGATGCCGACATCGCGGGTGCCGCGGCGGCCGTGCAGGGCAAGACCGAGATGGACGCGCTGGTCGCGTACCTGCAGGGTCTCGGCACCCTCATCAAGAGCAAACGGTGAACCTGATGGACATCGGAATGATTCGAGGCCTTGGCACGCTGGTGGTGATGGTGGCGTTCATCGGCCTGACGCTGTGGGTATTCAGCCCGAAGCGCAAGGTCGAGTTCGATGATGCAACGCTGCTGCCGTTTGCCGATGACCCCGAAGCGATCAGCAAAGTCATGCATTCCAAAACGTCCCGGAGCGATGCGCCATGAGTACGTTCTGGAGCCTGTATGTCACGGTCCTGACGCTGGGAACGCTGGTCGCGCTGGTCTGGTTGCTGATGGCGACCCGCAAGGGCGAGCGAAAGGATCAGACCGACGAAACCATGGGCCACTCCTTCGATGGCATCGAAGAATACGACAACCCGCTCCCTCAGTGGTGGTTCAAGCTGTTCATCGGCACCATCGTGTTTGCCGTGGGTTATCTGGTGCTGTATCCGGGCCTCGGCAACTGGCAAGGCCTGCTGCCTGGCTACACCTATCTGGACAAGGACAAACAGCTGCGATTTGCCGACGGCAGGCAAGGCTGGACCAGCGTTCACGAGTGGGAAAAGGAAGTGGCGAGTGCCGAAGCCCAGTATGGCCCGCTGTTTGCGAAATATGCCGCGATGCCCATCGAGGAAGTTGCCAAGGATCCGAAAGCACTGGGCATGGGCGCGCGGCTGTTTGCCTCCAATTGCTCGGTCTGCCACGGTTCGGATGCAAAGGGCGCGTATGGTTTTCCGAACCTGACAGACGACAATTGGCGCTGGGGCGGCGACCCGCAGTCAATCAAAACCTCGATCCTGAACGGCCGTCACGCGGTCATGCCTGCCTGGGGCGACGTGCTGGGCGAGCAAGGCGTACGCGATGTGTCGGCTTATGTCATGACGCTCATGGCTGGCCGGAACCTGCCCGAGGGCGCCAAGGCCGATCCGGTTGCCGGGCAGAAGATCTATTCAACCAGTTGCGTCGCCTGCCATGGCGTCGAGGGCAAGGGCCTGGCTGTTCTCGGTGCGCCGGACCTGACTCAGCCGGAGGGATTGATCTACGGATCGGGTTTTGCCCAGCTTCAACAGACGATCCGTTATGGCCGTCAGGGCCAGATGCCGGCGCAACAGGCGACTCAAGGTGATGACCGCGTGCATATATTGGCGGCTTATGTGTACAGCCTGTCGCGTCAGGAAAAACCGGCGGTCTCACAATGACGGTGCATTGTCAGCGAGCGACTCGACGGCGGCCCGGTGAATCCCTTCACTGCTGGACCGCGCAATGAGTGAACGGATCCCGGTCCGCAACATCACGCCGCCAACCGATGGCGAAAACGCGTTCGTCGACCTGTACGCCTCGCGGAAAAAGATCCACACCCGTGCGTTCAAGGGTTTCTTTCGCAACCTGCGCATGACCGTCGGCGTGGTGCTACTGCTGATCTACTTCGGCACGGTCTGGCTCAACAGTCATGGTCATCAGGCGGTATGGTGGGACCTGCCTGAGCGCCGGTTCTACATTTTTGGCGCGACGTTCTGGCCGCAGGATTTCATCCTGCTATCGGGCCTGTTGATCGTCGCGGCGTTCGGCATGTTCTTCGTGACGGTTTACGCAGGACGCGTGTGGTGCGGTTATACCTGTCCGCAAAGTGTGTGGACCTGGATTTTCATGTGGTGCGAGAACATCACCGAAGGCGACCGCAACCAGCGCATCAGACTCGACAGCCTGCCGATGTCCGCCGAAAAACTGGCGCGCAAGCTGGCCAAGCACAGCCTTTGGTTGTTGATCGGCTTTGTCACCGGCCTGACATTCGTCGGTTACTTTTCACCGATCTGCCAATTGAGCATCGACCTGTTCACGGGACGGGCCGATGGCTGGGCGTATTTCTGGGTCGGGTTCTTTACGCTGGCGACCTACGCCAACGCAGGCTGGCTGCGCGAACAGGTGTGCATCTACATGTGCCCTTATGCGCGCTTCCAGAGCGTGATGTTCGACAGGGACACCCTGATCGTGTCCTACGACCCGCAACGCGGAGAGCCACGCGCCGCTCGAAAAAAAGAGACTGATCATCAAGCGCAGGGCCTGGGTGATTGCATCGACTGCACGATGTGCGTCCAGGTCTGCCCGACCGGCATCGACATTCGCGACGGCCTGCAGGTGGAGTGCATCGGCTGCGCGGCCTGTGTCGATGCCTGCGACACGGTCATGGACAGAATGGCGTACCCGCGCGGGCTGATCAGCTATACCACCGAGAACAGATTGTCAGGGCGGGCAACGCGTACACTGCGCCCGCGTCTGATCGGCTATGCGCTGGTGTTGCTGCTGATGATCGGCTTGCTGATCAGCGCTTTTTTGACCCGCTCTCTGGTGGGGCTGGATGTCAGCAAGGACCGCATGCTGTATCGGGAAAACGCCGAAGGTCGGATCGAAAACGTCTACAGCCTCAAGGTCCTGAACAAGGATCAGGTCGCCCACACCTATGCAGTGGAAGCACATGGACTGCCGGATCTGAAATGGCAGGGGCGTCGTGAAATAACGGTTGAAGCAGGCGAAATCCTCAGCATGCCGGTGCAACTGTCCAGCGCGGCCGAATCGCTGCCGTCGAGTTCGCAGGAGATCAGGTTCATCCTCCGGGATGTGCATGACGACAGGATTCATGTCGAAACCAGAAGCCGGTTCATCGGCCCGTCCACCCGCTAAGAGCATCGCCATGCCCGCTGCAACCGCTGCAAGCTCCTGGTACAAGCACCTCTGGCCCTGGATCATCATTGCCATGCTGGGTGGCTCGGTCCTGCTCAGCCTGACCATGGCGGGCATCGCCATCAGTCACCCGGACAATCTGGTCACCGACAACTATTACGAAGCGGGCAAAGGCATCAATCGCTCGATCAATCGCGAGATGCTCGCTCAGACCCTCAAGCTGCGCGCCAGCCTGCATCTGGACGACGTGACCGGCGAAGCCGAGCTGCACCTGAGCGGCAACAGCAATCCCGAAAGGCTCGAATTGAACCTCATCTCACCGACCCAGCCGGACAAGGACCGCCGCGTGTTCCTGACCCGCAGCCCGTCGCAGGCCGGTCGCTATGTCGGGCAACTTCAGGACCGGGTCGAAGGCCGCCGCTTCGTCGAGCTGCTGGGCAGTGAAGGCGGCCAGACCTGGCGCCTGTTCGAAGAAGAATGGCTGGGCCGTGAGCGCACACTGACGCTGGGTGACGAGCCGTTGCAGGCCGTTCAAGGCCGGAAGGACTGACGTGAAAGCGCCCCTGCTCTGCTATCACTGCGCCCTGCCTGTTCCTGCCGGCAGCCGCTTTACTGCCGTGGTGCTCGGTGACACCCGCGAGCTGTGCTGCCCAGGGTGTCAGGCGGTTGTCGAGGCCATTGTCGCGGGCGGTCTGGAAAGCTATTACGCGCATCGCAGTGAAACCTCTGCCAACCCGGCAAGCCTGCCCACACGTTTGCTTGATGAATTGGCACTTTACGACCGCCCGGATGTGCAGGCGAGTTTCGTACGGCGTGACGCCGAGGTTTCGCACACCACACTGCTCATCGAAGGCATCAGTTGTGCGGCCTGTGGCTGGCTGATCGAGCAACGGCTAGGGAAGTTACCGGGGGTGCTCGAGGCGCGACTGAACCTGTCGAACCATCGACTGCTGGTGCGCTGGGTCAGCGATCAGGTTGCGTTCAGTCAACTGCTGAACATGCTGCGCGATATCGGCTATGTCGCACATCCCTGGCAGGCCGATCGCGCTGCCGAACGCCTGGCAAGCGAGAATCGGCTGGCGCTGAGGCAACTGGGTGTCGCCGGCCTGCTGTGGTTTCAGGCGATGATGGCGACCATGGCGACCTGGCCGGAATTCAATCTGGACCTCAGCCCGCCGATGCATACCATCCTGCGCTGGGTCGCGCTGTTTCTGACCACGCCCATCGTGTTCTACAGCTGTACGCCGTTCTTTCGGGGCGCGCTGCGCGATCTGCGCAGCCGCCATCTGACCATGGATGTGTCGGTGTCGCTGGCCATTGGTACGGCCTATGTCGCAGGGTTCTGGACCGCCATCAGTGAAACAGGAGAGCTGTACGTCGATGCCGTCGGCATGTTCGCACTGTTTCTGCTGGCGGGACGCTATCTGGAGCGTCGAGCACGCGAACGCACGGCGGCTGCGACGGCACAACTGGTCAATGTGCTGCCCGCCTCGTGCCTGCGGGTGAACACCGAGGCAAAGACCGAACGCGTTCTGCTCAGCGAGCTGGGCATCAACGATCAGGTGCTGGTGCAGCCCGGCGCAGTGATTCCGGTGGACGGCAGGATTCTCGACGGGCAGTCCAGCGTCGATGAATCATTGTTGACCGGCGAATACCTGCCCCGCACGAGAACCGTCGGTGACAGCGTCACGGCGGGCACGCTCAATGTCGAGAGCGCCCTGAAGATCCAGGTGCTCGCGCTGGGTCATGACACCCAGTTATCTGCCACCGTTCGTTTGCTGGAGCGCGCCCAGGCGGACAAGCCGCGACTGGCCCAAATGGCGGATCGCGCCGCTCAACTGTTTCTGCTGATTTCACTGGTCGCCGCTGCGGTGATAGGCTTCGTCTGGTGGCAACTCGACTCATCCCGCGCCCTGTGGATCGTCCTGGCGATGCTGGTTGCCACCTGCCCCTGTGCCCTGTCACTGGCAACGCCCACGGCACTGACCGCGGCGACCGGCACGCTGCACAAACTCGGCCTGTTGGTGACACGCGGCCATGTGCTGGAAGGCCTGAACACAATCGACACCGTCATCTTCGACAAGACCGGAACCCTCACCGAAGGGCGCTTGACAGTGCGGGCTGTCCGTCCAGTGGCAAAGCTGGATGCAGACATGTGCCTGGCGCTGGCCGCCGCGCTGGAGAGCCGCTCCGAACACCCTGTCGCCCGGGCATTTGGCCGTGCATCAGTGCAAGCCGGGAAGGTCACGAGTACGCCCGGACGCGGTCTGGAAGGCTGTGTGGATAATTACCGCCTGCGCATCGGCCAGCCTGAATTCGTCTGCGCGTTGAGCAATACCCGCGTCCTGACGATGCCGGACGAAACCGGCCAATGGCTGCTGCTAGGCAACACCGAAGGCCCGCTGGCCTGGTTCGCCCTGGATGATCGACTGCGCGACGGTGCCGTTGAACTGCTGCAAGCCTGCCGGGCACGCGGCTGGAAAACCCTGCTGTTGTCCGGAGACAGTTCGCCGATGGTGCAGACGGTGGCAACCGCGCTGGGCATCGACGATGCGCGCGGCGGTCTGCGACCTGAGGACAAGCTGGCAATAGTGCAGCAGTTGCAGGCGCAAGGACACGCTGTATTGATGATCGGTGACGGCGTGAACGATGTACCGGCGATGGCCGCGGCCACTGTCAGTGTGGCAATGGGCTCAGCCACCGACCTGACCAAGACCGGGGCTGACGCGGTGCTGCTGTCCAACCGCCTTCACAGCCTGATCGAAGCGTTCGGTCTGGCGCGACGTACCCGCCGAGTGATTAGGGAGAATCTGCTGTGGGCCGGCTTGTACAATGGCCTGATGCTGCCGTTCGCGGCACTGGGCTGGATCACGCCGGTCTGGGCTGCCATCGGCATGTCAGCAAGCTCGCTGATCGTGGTGCTCAACGCCCTGCGCCTGACCCGTATTCCGGGCTCCAGGCAACAGCTCGCTCCGGAGGTTTCATGCCTGCGCTCTACATCATGATCCCCGCCGCGCTGGTGCTGGTGGCCGTCGCGATCTACGTCTTTTTCTGGGCGGTGGACAGTGGTCAGTACGACGACATGGATGGTCCGGCCCATAGCATCCTGTTCGATGATCAGGACCCCGATCATCAGGCTGCGGCGCAACGCAGCTCTCCCGAACCCAAGGTGCAGAATCGTGACGAAGCGCCCGATGCCTGAAGCCCGGCATGCTTGACCTCATCCCCCTGCTGCTTTCCGCCCTGGTGCTGGGACTGCTGGGTGGCGGCCATTGCCTTGGCATGTGTGGCGGGCTGATGGGTGCATTGACCCTGGCTATTCCCCGAGAACAACGCACACGCCGACTGCGGCTGATGATGGCCTATAACCTGGGTCGCATCATCAGCTATGCGATTGCCGGTTTCTTCAGCGGACTGGTCGGCTGGGCAGTGGCGAACAGTCCGGGAGCGACGACCCTGCGCGTGATCGCCGCACTGCTGCTGATTGCCATGGGCCTGTACCTCGCCGGCTGGTGGAGCGGTCTGACCCGAATCGAACGCCTGGGCCGAGGCATCTGGCGCCACTTGCAACCCTTCGCCACGCGCCTGCTGCCGATCTCCAGCATGCCCAGCGCCCTGTTGCTCGGCGCATTATGGGGCTGGTTGCCCTGCGGACTGGTTTACAGCACCCTGCTCTGGGCTGCCAGCCAGGGCAACGCGATCGACAGCGCCTTGCTGATGCTGGCGTTCGGGCTGGGCACCTGGCCGGTGCTGCTCGCCACCGGCCTGGCCGCCGAACGCACCACCGCACTGCTGCGCAAACGCAGCGT
>JAAIGE0100793648.1_pt1 | contig 16183 bp, 14 predicted proteins | sample 6487951 | NCBI WGS metagenome assembly JAAIGE01 (sample SAMN13974128, study PRJNA590717) | phyllosphere metagenome | biome: tomato field; feature: multiple bacterial spot infested tomato fields; material: tomato leaves; isolation source: leaves from tomato fields | host: Solanum lycopersicum ... | reverse complement strand
GAGAACGCCTTCCTCCCTCTACTGGGATTTTTGACCGGGCGTCGCCTTGGCCTCCTCGTGCATCTCAAAGGCGATGATTTCCGCGAAAAGTTTAAGGACGTGTGGGTTGCCCAGACCTCCGGCATCGTCCAGGTGGACGGAAAATGGAGGCGGCTCCCGATCAAGACCAACGCAAGCACATCCTTCTTCGTGCTCCATAACTTCCTTTCGGAAATCGGTTTCGTCCAGTGGGCGGTGGAGCAAGGTGACAAGTTTCTTTTCCCCAACTTGGTCAAGCTGCAAGACCCTAGCAAGAGCGCGTCGTCCTACATGGCACGACTGTTTGAGGACGCTGGAATCAAGGAATCCCGTGGTGAGGTGTTTCACTCCCTCCGGAGCGGCTATATCGCGGATGCCGGGGACCAAGACATCGAGAAGCGAGATAGGCAAATGCAAGTGGGTCATGAGATCGGTGACGACGAACACGACAAGTACGGGTTCCGAACGTTGACGGAGCGGAAGGCTCGCACCCTCGCGAACCTGCCTCTCAATCCGGATATCGACCTTTCGATGTTCAAGGGGCTGGATTTCGACAAGTTCGCTAATACGAAGAGAACGCGGGGGCGGAAGCCCGGGGTGCAATAGGCGCAATGTCCATGGTGGACGATTTAACGTACCTTTTGCGATAGGATGAAGGTGCAAATTGATGCTAGGAACCAATGCGGCATCAACGAGTCTACGATTAATAGGCTATATTGCCCTCACACGAGACAGCGGCGGCGCATGGAATTCTTACGCCGTAACGCTTGCCATTGCGTGCGGAAGAGCAATGGTTAATGTTGTAGCGCTAAGCTGCTTCGTGAATCAATGGCATCGATGGTTTCAAGACGGCGGCAAAGGAATGTTCAATGGCCAAACACACAACCGTTCATAAATTGCGACCGAACACGGCGAGTGGCGACGCGGCACGTAACGCCCTTGCAGCGCTAATAGAAGAGGCTCACCGACAGAACAAGCGACAAAGCTCCGCGCGAGCCGCTGTGGGCGATCTTTTGCCACCGGTCCATCCCAACGTGGGTTCAAATATGCTTCCAGAAGCCCTTCACCCCCTCCTTCGTGAGATTGTGCCAGCTCGGCGTTTGGGAGATTTGGTCCTCCGGAAGCAAATCTTGCGCGAGATAAACGAGTTACTTCACGAGGTCCGCCAGACCGCGTTGCTTCGCTCCCATTCGCTAGAGCCGCGCCACACATTGATGTTGATAGGTCCACCTGGAACAGGCAAAACAAGCCTCGCGGAGGCTGTTGCAACCGAGCTCTCACTCCCATTCTTCACCGTGCGATACGATGGATTGGTTGGTAGTTATTTGGGCGAAACTGCCTCACGACTTCAATCGGTCATTGATTACGCATCTCGGACACCATGCGTACTCTTTTTCGATGAATTCGACAGCGTTGGCAAAGAGCGGGCGGATACGCATGAGACCGGGGAAATCAAGCGAGTCGTCAGTTCATTATTGTTGAACATGGATTCGTTGCCGAGTAGCTGCGTCGTAGTTTGCGCCACCAACCACCCTGAGCTTCTTGACCGGGCAGTTTGGCGCAGGTTCGAGGTCCGCCTCGAGCTTCCGAGGCCCGGTGCCGCCGAGCTGCGTGAGTGGTTTCTCAGGACTGAAAAAGCTCTCGGCGACCTTGGCCTCACTGCCGAAAGCTTTCTCAAGATGTTTGACGGCGAAACATTCTCGGAAATTGAAGCAGTCACGCTCGACGCTCGCAGAAAAGTTGTGCTATCACACGGGAAGTTGAGTTCCCGCGAGGCATTCGCTCAGGCACTCGACAGATGGGGTAAACGTCGAGACGTGGGGGGAGCTCAAGCGCATGGCGCAAAGTCCAATAGTTCGAATAAGCCGCGAGCCCGCAAATCAGCCAAGGATGACAGGGCAGCGACCGAGGTTCCCGAGAGCGATCTCCTCAGCCGAGCAGTCAAAGCGCCATGACGCGAAGTTCACGGATATAGACAGCAGCATAGCTCAAATCTTGAGCGGAGCTGATCTGACACAATCCCCGAATGAAGTTATCCCCGAACGAGCACTCGTGTTCGAGGTTATTGGTCCCCTTTCCAACATCACGAAATTTGTGTCCGCTGCACGCGATGCAGGGTTTGATTGGCTTGGTGAAGACTTTGTCGATAACGCCGACGATGACGATAGTGAGAATGAAGAAGGTACAGAGGAAGATGTAGCCTCTGACACGGGGCAAAGTATGCTCTACGTCACTATGCCCAGCCTACAGGGCCTCCAGAAGCTTCTCTCGCTGTGGAAGCGATTTAAGGATGGAGGTACGAAGCCAAGCACGAGTGATGGTCAATGGTGGCCTCTGTTCAGCTACCTAAGCGATATTAGAACATGGTCTCCGAAAGACCGCGTCGATCCTGCTGTGGCGTTATTCGTCGATAAAATGATGCGGAAGTATCCGGATCGGCCCATTAGATTAGAGTTGGACCTTTGGTTCCGAACCGATCCCGAATTAAGGAACGCCGCAGCAGGTTATGTCTCTGAGCTGATGACTATTGTCGGGGGGGCGGTCTTAGACTTCGTCACAATCCCCGAAATCCACTATCAAGCTGCTCTCGTTGAATTGCCAAACCAGCAGGCACTTCTCCTCGGCTCCTTCGAAGGCCCATTGTCAACTGCTGACCGAGTAATGCGTGTGCGGCCGCAGTCACTGTACACCAGTGAGACCGGAGATACTGTTCAGCAAAATTCGATTGCTCGCGCGGTTCCGTCGTCACCCGACGGGCGGCCCCCGGTCGTTGCGTTACTCGACGGATACCCGGTCGAAAACCATGCACTCCTCAGGAACAGACTTCGAGTGAGCGAGGTTGACATCCATTCAGTGGATGTTCCGGTAGTAAGGCGCAGACACGGCACGGCGATGGCGTCGCTGATCTTGCACGGCGATCTAGGTGATGGCGCACCGTCCATAGATCGGGTGTTGCAGGTTGTGCCAATTCTTGGTGCGCCGCAAAATCTCGCGGAGGAGTGTACACCACCGGGAAAGCTGCCGATCGGCATGGTATACCGCGCTGTGACAGCCTTGGTCGAGGGACTCAACGGCGATGCACCACATGCCGACAGCGTTGTCGTCATCAATCATTCGATTTGCGACGTCGAAGCCCCGTTCAGTCAGCGCGCGAGCTATTGGGCCAAGCTCCTGGATTATCTAAGTCATACGTACCACCTGCTATTCATAGTAAGTGCAGGAAACAACTTAGAGCCCTTTAAAGTTGACGCTTACGGGAATTGTCATGCGTTCGAAACTGCCAATGCAGTTGAACGCCAAATCGCTCTTCTGAGTGCGCTCGACAAAAGCAAGGCAAGTCGTGTCATGCTGAGCCCAGCCGAATCAATCAACGCATTGACTGTCGGCGCGGTCCACGGCGACAGTAGCGTCGGAACCCCACCTGGTGTCGTTGATCCTTTCGACGCAATTTCGGGAGTGACCAATCTTGCCTCAAGCATCGGTCTGGGTATCAACCGAGCAATAAAGCCTGAAATTGTCGAACAAGGCGGACGACAACTCGCTCGTTCAGAAGATGATGCAGGTTATCTTTCCGTATGGGCTTCAGAGCATCCTGATATTGGTCAGCTGACGGCCGCACCGGGCATTGGTGTAGGCCTTGACCAAGTTCGGCGCTGCACAGGAACCAGTAACGCGGCCGCGCTGACTACGAGAGCAGCATCGCGACTGGTTGATATTCTTGAGGAGGTATTCAGCGGGAATGGCGAGGAATGGCTTGAGTCTGACACCCGTGCGGTGGTCCTAAAAGCACTTCTCGCACACGGCTGCGCATGGGGAGCAGCAGGAGACATTCTCTACGAACTCTACAACGGTAATGCACTGCGCAAAAAGGAAGCGATCAGTCGCGTGCTCGGTTACGGTCGTCCAGACCACTCGAAGGTAGCGACCGCCCATGGCAGTCGCATTACATTGCTCGCGGACGATAAAATCTCCCATAATATCCTTCACGAATACAAGCTTCCGATACCTCGTGCGATGATCAGTAATCGCGAGCTTCGTCGGGTAGTTTTAACTTTGGCCTGGAGCTCACCAATTGACCCTCTGACGCAACGGTATCGCGGCGTCCGCCTAGAGATGGTCGATCGCGACGGAAAACGTGATTTCTGGAAGGGCATCAAGCGCATTCTGTCTCCAGACGGCCGAGCAGCACGCCGGGGAACACTCCAACACCTAGTTCTTGAGGGTCAAAATCTTGTCCGAGCTGGAGGAGCTGGCGAAATCTTCCTCGGAGTTCAGGCGATGGCTGAGATGAAAGCCTTCGAGAAGGCCGAGGTGCCATATGGGCTCGCCGTAACGTTAGAGATGGCACAACCCGTCAGAACAGACCTTTTTACCGACGTTGAAGCTCGTGTACGTGCAAAGCGTGTCGAAGTGAATCAACGAATTCCGACTCGTATAAGGACGTGAAATGGCAGAGCAAAAAGACAGCATTGGTTCCAAAAGCCGCTCCAGTGTATTGGCGTATCTTCGGGAAATCGGAGATGAACAAGCTATAGAAGAGCTTCAATCAACCGGTGGAGCTGGTCAAGGTCTGGCTAATCTGTGGGGAGGTCAGGTCTGGGGATACACCGGCATGCTGTGCGGTTTCCTTCCACCTGTGTCAGGCAGCAGCCTCTCAGGGATAGAAAGCGCGATGACACTTGCACCTGATAATTCTTTAAAAAATTCCAGAGTTAAGGTGACGCTAGAGAAGTTTTGGGTGCATCGCTACCCAGGATTTGGCACGCACAAAATCCTTTGCGAGTTTACTGGGAAGAATCAGCTGCAAGGCGAGCAAGAGGAGCTTCGTTTCGCGTTGACCACCGAAGCAAGGGACGAAGCAAGCGCGGCCATCAGCGGCTCTCCTATCTTTCTTGGCGTGTCTGTAGGCGAAAACGGTATCGCCTTCGAAGGCAAGACTATCAATATTTCGAGCGATGTAGACGACACCATTTTAGACGCAATTGGTAGCGGCCCATTCAAGGAAGGCTTGGGCCTCTTGACAAGTGCTCAGCCCGCACTCAAGCCCTTTGTAAGTCTCACGTCCAGTGTTGTTCAGTCAGTCCTGAAACGTAGCAAAAACAAGCAGGTGTTTAATTTTAAACTCGGCCTGGATTTTGCTGTGACCCAGACCTCGGTGCCATTAAGGATCGGATCGTATGTGGTGCTTCAAGGGGATGCTGCTCACTGGAATTGGGACGCGGTTAAATGGAACCCAAGCTCAGCACAGGTTGTCGATAAATCTAGTGGAGAACCAGTCGCGTTTAACTACATTGTATTCAGAGTGTCGGAGTATGCCTGAGTTTGCTCAGGTTTTTCTCTTTATATTCGTCGGGTTCACGTGAAAGAATTTGGGTGATCAGGAAACAACTAACTGGGACTGAAATTTGAAATTCTAGATTGCTTCGATGCGGAATGATTTCTATATCCACACGAATTTAACCTTCACTCCTCAACGTAGAAATCCTCGTCTAGCCGCTTCACGTCAATGGTGCGAGCAATGCGAACGCCCACGCCATGCTCCATCATGAGGTCGGCGAGCCGATCTCCGTTGATAAGAACAATTCGCTGCGGCAGATGGCGAGCGAAGTCGACGGCCGGGGCGGAGAAGCTGGATGTCGTGACGAAGACGCCTCTGGTGGCACCGACTCCGACGAGGCTACCGAGGAAGCCTTGGACCTCGGGCCGACCGACGGTGACATGCGAATCGTAGCGCTTGGCCTGCACATAGATGCGGTCGAGGCCGAGGCGGTCCTCGTGATCACGCCATCGATGCCGCCATCGCCCGATTTGCCCAGCCGGCGCGCGGCGTTTTCATGGCTGCCGCCATAGCCCATTCCGACCAGCAGATCGACGATGGCGCGTTCGAAGAAGGCCGGGCTCTGCGCCAAAATGCGTTGCAGCAGGTCCGCGTTCAGGGCCTGATGCAGTACCGCCTGCGCGGCATCGATCTGTTCTTCCGGCGTTGCGGAAGTCGTTGCATCGATGGTTTCACCGGCGCCGGTTAACACAGCATCCGTGCTGCCGGCGCCCGATGTACTGGAGGCATAGAATTCGGCAAAAGCCGGATAAGTTTTCAGCGTATCAACATCGATGGCGGAGGGATCGGTGGCTAGCAGCGCCCTGCCAGCCTGGCTTGCCACGAAGCGGCCGCGCGCCGGGCTGTCGATCAGGCCGCCTTGGTCATGTAGAACTTTGCCCAGTGGATGCGGTTGTGAAAAATGCGCTGACGGCCGCTCGGCAGCATCTTCTCCCGCTCCGCCACGGACAGACCAAGCTGGTCGGCCAGCTTTTCCGCCGCATCCGGCACACGGGTCTCGCCATCCGCGTCGAGCCGAAGGACGGGAAGCATGAGGGATTGGTAATCGGGAATTGCCATTGTGAGCAGGTACCCTGTTGAATTACGACGCGCCTGCCGGCCATCGACCGACAATCTCTATTTTCCACCAAACCGGGATGCTCCTGGAACTGAGGCGAATATGCTCTGCGCCTTCATCCAGTCACCGCGGAAGAATTCGCCACCAAGGCTGGCCAGCTCTTTTTGACCTCGATCCTTGAAGGCCTGCTCAGCGGCTTCGGCAGCGGCGTTGTTGTCGTATAACTGTGAGCACAGTTCAATCTTCCAACGAACTTTGGCTGCGGGGGGAAAACCGCAGTTTAGTTCCTCCTCGCGCCGTTTGACGTCTTTGGATACGCCGATCTTGATCAAGTCGGATTTGTCGAATTGCGGCTTCGGCAGGCTCATCACGGCAAAACCATCGCCGACAAAGCGCGCAAGGTAGAGATGCGTTGGGCCATCTTCATAGGTCGATATCCTCTCGCCGAAACTGCCCGGAAACGCCTTGGAGGGTTGGAATACTTCGGCCAGCGGTCTTTTTTTGACCGCTATCTCCGCCACCGGCGGCTCCCCGAAGACATTTACCTCCGTCACTTTCACTTTAAGCGCTAGGTCGATTTCGGATGGCGTCAGCTCCGGGCTCCACACAGCAATGGCCTGGCCCGCCTCGGCACGATAGGTCACCGGCGCGATGGTTTCGAGCAGAATCGGCTCATCGACCCGCCAGGCGCGCACCACCGGCATCGCGTGGCACCATTTCTCCGTCCAGCCATTGTCGCGCTTCCGCTTCAAACCGATGGGGGAGGCCTTGTCCGCATCGACGATGGACCGCGCTTCGACCTGCAGAAAGCCCAAAACACGATGGCGTTCGTTCTTGCTGGTCTCCGTGGAGGCTGCTCCATAGATCATGAACAGATCGCCATCCTTCACCAGTTCCAGCATCCGGTCACGGGAAGCCTCTTCACTCCAGCCGACATAGCCGTCTTCTTCTGGGCTAAAACCGTAGAAGGAGCGCAGGCGGATGGAACGGGGTTTTGACAGCAGGTCGCTCACTCCGCAGCCTCCTGAAGCGCCTCGACATCCGCCGGTGCCAGCGCCTCGGCCAGCAGCGCGTCGAGCAGTTTTTTCCTCGCCTCGTCGGCGCTGGTCAGGCTTTTTTCCAATTGATCGCAGAGCGTCATGAGTTCATCGACCTTGGCGACGATGCGGTGCTGTTCCGCGATTGGCGGAAGGGGAACTAAGAGAGTCTCCACGCCACCTACCCTCAGGTGCTGCACCGTTGCGCCTATCGGTTTATCTTGAACGCGATCCATGAGTTGAGGGTCACGCAAGGAATACAACATGAATTCATTGCTGATCGTTTCCGGAACCAACCGCGCCAGCATCATCCGCTGCCCCAAGCAAATCGTTTCGCCATTCGGAATAAGGCATACCTCCCCCATGGGCGCTTCACGGGTAATTAGGATGTCTCCTGGCTCAGGTTGGCACCGAGCACTCCAGACACGGTACGTTTCATCGGTGACGTACTTCTGATCGTATGTGTTAAGCTGACCATTTCGGACGTTGGTGGTCCGCACCAATCGGATGCCCGAACTTGCGTACGGCGCGGTTTTATTTTTGCAGTCGATCACAAGCAAGGAACACTGCCGGAGGGTTGCCCATGTCCAACCGTTAGGTAGCACCTCTAATCCATCCGGCACGTTTTGCTCAGTAAGTTTTTTTAACTGGGCACGCGCCTCGCCAGCATTTGGATATCCAACTTTCAGTAACTCGAAGCGCTTGTTTTCAACGCGCTTCAACAACTCCGCCGCCGGCTCATCCGCCGGGTCCTGCGGAACAAGCTTACCGCGGACGGCGAGGTTGAGAATGGTCTGGCGTAGCTGCTTGATCTGGTCCGGCCGGGCGGTGAGTGCCGGCAGGGCATCGAGCGCGAAGCGGGCGTCGTCGCGGAAGGTTTCCGGGTCGGGGGTGTTGAGGCGGGCAAGGCTTGCCGCCGCCAGCCGGTCCCGCTTCGTTTCCCGCTCCGTTCGCGCCGCTTCCAGTTCGTCGCACAACGCCATCAGTTCATCGACCTTGGCGACGATGCGGTGTTGCTCGGCGAGTGGCGGGAGAGGGAAAGGAGAGTTAGCGAAATAGTCAGTCGGCACGCGCTTCTGGCCGGCAGTTCCCGTCATTTTAGGAATGCCGGTTTCTATGAAATGGGGGCTCTTCCAAAAAAGCAAAATGTAGTCTGCCACGACCAGCAGTGGGCGAACGACGTGAAGTTCGGTCGTTCCGCTGCCTATGCCGCCGGTCAAATTCCGAAACACCGTCGACTTGCCATTTTCGAAACAAGGCGTGATCTTCGCGAGCCCGACATCGCCCTCGGCGAAATGCGTATACCCCTTCTTTATCTCACCCCAAGTTCGGACTTCGTGCCTGTTCGCAACACCATATTCGGCAGCGATCAAGGGCATCGGAACAAATGACGTTTCCAGAGCATCAGGCGCATCGTTTCGGGGGCTTATGATCCCGATTTCAGCAATTTGCGACCAAGACCAATTCGATGGAATTGAAAAGGGAACGTCTACGACTGCACCAAGAGGCTTGGGAGTTCGAATTTCCCCTGCTTTGAGCAGCCGCGCCTTTTCCTCCGCAATCCGCTTCAATAGCTCCGACGCCGACTCGTCTTCGAAATCTTGCGGCACGAGCTTGCCGCGCACGGCCAGATCGAGAATGAACCGACGCAGCCTCGCAATCGCATCCGGGGCATCGGAAATCTGTTCGTAATGCTGCAACAGGCGTTCAGCGTTCATCGGGCCAGCGCCTCGGCCAGGATGCTCTTCAACTGATCGCGCAGGCGGCCCGCACTGGCTTCGGCTGCGGTCAGCTCTTCCAGCAAGGTCTCTGGGTCTCCATGATCATCGGCCAACGTGTGCGGGTTCTTGAAGTCCAGATTGTAACCGCGCGCCTTCACCTCTTCCAGAGTTACACGCCAGGCCTGCGGGCCTTCCTCGCGGCCCTTGCGCTCCTGGCCACCCCACCAGTCGACGCAATCCTGCAGATGCTCCTGCCGGATCGGCCTGGTCATGGAATAGGCCTTCTGGCCCTCCGGCACGCGGTGTTCCCAATACCAAATGTCCTTGGTCGGTGTGCCCTTTTCAAAAAACAGCAGGTTGGTGCCGATCGAGGCATAGGGTTTGAAGACGGAATTGGGCAGGCGCACGATGGTGTGGAGGTTGCACTCCTCCAAGAGGTGCTCCTTCAGCCGCGTCTTGATGCCCTCACCGAACAGCGAGCCATCCGGCAGGACCACGGCGGCGCGGCCGCCATCCTTTAACAGGCGCACGATCAGCGCCAGAAACAGGTCTGCGGTTTCCTTGGTACGGAAGGTCGGGAAGTTGTTCTCGATCCCGTCTTCCTCGCGCCCGCCAAAGGGCGGGTTGGTCAGCACGATATCGACGCGCTCATTCTTACCCCAGGAGATCAGCGGGCGTGCCAGCGTGTTGTCGTGGCGCACAAAACTCGGGTCTTCGATGCCGTGCAGCAGCATGTTGGTAACGCAGAGCATATGTGGCAGTGGCTTCTTTTCCACGGCCCGCAAACCGGCCTGCATCTTCTCGCGGCTCTCCGGCGTGCGCACATGATGCTTTTCCATGTGGCGGATGGAGCAGGTCAGGAAGCCGCCGGTGCCGCAGGCGGGGTCGAACAGGGTCTCGCCGGGTTTAGGGTCAATGCGCTCCACCATGAAGGATGTCAGCGCGCGGGGCGTATAGTATTCACCCGCATTGCCGGCCGATTGCAGATCATTCAAAATCTGTTCGTAGATTTCGCCGAAATGCTGACGCTCGGTCAGGCTGTTGAAATCGACATCGCTGATCTTGTTGACCACCTGACGGATCAACTGGCCGGATTTCATGTAGTTATAGGCATCCTCGAAGAGATCACGCACGACGCGGCGGCGGTCTCCGGCTTGAGCCGAGGCCGGGAGAGCCTTCAATGTCGGGAAAAGGTCGTTGTTGACGAAGTTCAAGAGCGTCTCGCCGGTGATACCTTCCGGGTCTGCCGCCCAATTGCGCCACTGGAATTTCTCCGGGATGGGCGAGACATAACTGTCCTGTGTCAGCTCCAGTTCCTGGTCCTGATCGTCCATGATTTTCAGGAAAAACATCCAGCAGAGCTGGCTGATGCGCTGGGCATCGCCATCGACGCCCGCATCCTGGCGCATGATATCCTGGATGGATTTTACGGTGTTACGGACAGACATGAGTTTACTGCGAGCCTTTAATTTTGTTGTAAATTGCCATTTCAACATCGGCGAGACGCCATCCGTTGGAGCCGAACCCGCTATAGGGCACCTTCTCCTTTTTGAGTACATCCAAAAGCGCGCGGCAATGATCCGAAAATGCGAGATAACCGGCAGGAGTACGACTGAAACCCAAAGCTTCAGAGATTATGCTATCTAAGACAACATGCTGTTCTGGATCGAGGAATTTTAGATGTTTTGAACCGAATGATACCGACAATCCCTCCAACGTCGTAATATAGTTGATTGCTGCCAAACGATCCTGTGTAAGGCATGCTTCGTAAGACATTCGCAAGCAACTGGCGATTTTATCTTCCGAATTGTACGCAATGACCTTGCCGCCACGCCTACTATCACCACCCCAGCGGCACACGCACCTAACAAACTCTACGGACTTTCCAGTCGCAAAATTTGAGTGGACGAGCTCTCGCGCCAATTTTTCTGTGCCCTCCGTCAAAGGGGCAGCATCTAGGCCTTTCTTCAGCGACGTCGGAAAATCAGCAAGGTCTATCCAGAGACGTACAAACCCGATCTCGCCTTCAACCTGAAGTAAATTCTTTGCCTCAAATAGCGTCATAAATAGCTTCCTGCATTTTGTAGATAGCTTGCTGAAAAACGGTTTTCCCTCCGAAGGCGCGGACTATTTCAGTCGGCGTTCCGATGGCGTTAGCTGGTGGTATTCGTAGGATGTTGGTATCGTCGAGGTTCAAGACGCCTTCATCAGCGTATTTGGACAAGAGCACATCCAGCACGGCCCGCGCCTTGCCTTCATAGCGGGCGAAGACGTCGCGCTTCTTCACGTTGTCGGCACGCTCCTGTCGCGTCAGGGGCTTACGGTCGAAGGCGATATGGCAGACGAGATCAAAGGGATCGACGTCAATGCCGAGCTCCTTGGCGATCACATCAAGTGGCAGACCTTCAGCGGCCAGTTCTTTCACCAGCGCATCCTTGCGCTCCTCCGATTTCCAGCGCTTCAGGAAATCATCGAGACTGGCGAAATGGCGAAGCAGCGCTGCCTTGGTGAAGTCACGCAGGCTTTCGGTGACAAGTTTCCCATTGGCATCGAGGTATTCAACACGCTCGGCGATGACCTTTGCGCTGATACCATCGACATAGACTTTTTTCTGGCGTTCGCCGACGCCGGGCGGAAAGGTCACCTGCTCGCTACCGGTGGTCGGCGGCTCCGCCGTGTATTCCTCCTGGGCGTTGTCTTCGAAGGCGGGAGGCTCAGCATCTGGCGGCGTGATGGGATCGTCCTCACCCGCCACATAAATCTGCACCGGATCACCATCGAATTCGGGATCGGCGAAATGGTTCGTCGCGCCTCGAAAATCCATCAGAGTGAAGTAGAATTTCTGCGTATCCTCATGCACGCGGGTGCCCCGACCAACGATCTGCTTGAACTCGGTCATCGAGCCGACGGGGCGGTCCAGAACAATGAGGCGGCAGGTCTGGGCATCGACGCCGGTGGAGAGCAGCCGTGATGTTGTGACGATCACTGGGTAGCGTGATTCCGGATCGATGAAGTTGCCGATCTGCGCCTGGCCAAGCGTATCGCTTCCGGTGATGCGCATGACATAACGGGGGTTTTCGTCGCAGAGGTCATTGTTGTCATTGATCAGCGCCTGACGCATGCGGGCCGCATGTTCCTCGTCAACGCAGAATACAATGGCCTTCTGGTAGCGGTCGCCGCTCTCCTTCAGGAACTCGGTCACCTTGGCGGACACCAACTTGGTGCGGTCATCTAGAACCAATGTGCGATCAAAATCCTTGGCGTTATAGATGCGGTCCTCGACCTCCTCCCCGTCGCGGTCAAGCTGGCCTTTTTCCGGTCGATAGCCTTCGACGTCTCGGTCGATATGGACCTTGATCACCTTGTAGGGAGCAAGGAAGCCATCGCTGATGCCCTGTTTCAGGGAGTAGGTGAAAACAGGCTCGCCGAAATAGGCGGTGTTAGAAACGTACTCCGTTTCCTTCGGCGTCGCCGTCAAACCGATCTGGCTTGCAGCGGAGAAATACTCGAGGATTTCGCGCCAGGCAGAATCTTCTGCAGCGCTGCCGCGATGACATTCGTCGATGACAATTAGGTCGAAGAAATCAGGCGAGAACTCGCGGAAGAGTTTCTGCCGTTCCTCGGGGCCGGTGATGGCCTGGTAAAGGCCGAGATAGATTTCGAACGAGGTGTCGATGCGGCGTTTGCGATCCAGCGCCAGCGGCACGGCCTCTTCCGTTCCGTCCGGGCGCTCGATCGTCTTTGACTTGGTAGAGAGCTTGGCCATTGCGCCGCCGAAGGGGCGGAAATCATTGACCATAGTCTGGTCGATCAGCACATTGCGATCAGCCAAGAAAAGGATGCGCTTTTTGCGCTTCGCCTTCCATAGACGCCAGATGATCTGGAAAGCGGTGTAGGTCTTACCTGTACCCGTCGCCATGACCAGCAGGACGCGATCCTGCCCCTTGGCGATTGCCTCGATGGCCGCGTTGACGGCGTTCACCTGATAATAGCGCAGAGCCTTGCCGCTGCCGTCATCATAATAGTCTTGGAGCACAAGCTCTTCCGCAGAGGTGTCCAGGCACTTCCATCGGCTGTAGAGCTGCCAAAGTTCTTCGGGAGACGGAAACTGGCCGAGCCGAAGGTTTTCCTCTTTCACCGCCCGTAGGCCGGTGCGGTCGTGGAATACGAAGCCATCACCGTTTGAGGCGAAAACGAATGGGATGGCGAGCGTCTCGGCATAGTCCAACCCCTGCTGAAGACCATCACCGACCGCGTGACCGTTATCCTTTGCCTCTATGAGCGCGATCGGGATATTGGGCTTGTAGTAAAGTACGACGTCCGCCTTTTTGGCATTGCCGCGTGCGACGAGCTTTCCGCGCACGGTAATGCGGCCCTTGGTGAAGAAAACTTCTTCCCGAACCTGCAGCATCATGTCCCAACCGGCCTGCTTGACGGCAGGCAGAATGAACTTCGTGCATATGTCGCGTTCCGTCAACGAGCGCTTGTCCATCCGGATGCTGTTCCCCCACAATCCCTTTGATTATACAATATGAATAGTGTTCGCATCGTCAATGCAACCCTAAGAACAGACAATGCTAGACTGAGCTTTTTCGATTCTTGTGCAAACGGCGTGATCGGGAGTAATGGGGGGAAGACGTCCGAAAATAATGGAACGCCGTTTGCGAGGTGATACTGCAAGCCGTCAGAGGAAGCCTGAGCTACCACTGCTGCTAAGCTGCGATCAACGGGGTGGTAAAGAAACCGTAGGCTGAGGGTTGAGGTGCCACTTTGGCCGGAACGGAAACAAACCATCGGAGTACCGATCGGCCAGGTTCTCGAAGACGTCTTCGCTCTCACGGAGATCGAAGCCCTGGCGTTCAAGATCAACGACGAGGGCTTCGGACAGCTTGTTCAAAGCGAGCCGGGCATCTTTCCGGCATTGAGCTGCGACGATCATCTGCCATAACAGCATCCTCGCCATGTCGTCCCGAGACGGTCGACGCCGGGCCTTGGCCTCGTCCCTGACCTTCTGCTGACGCACGGCCTGATCCGCGTTGCGCTGCTTCTTCGATTTCCTTGCCATTGCGTTGTCTCCTTGATTTGGAGCCTCAGCGTCCATACCGGCTATGCAAGGAACAAGCTTAGCCGCCCACGCTGACATTCCGGATGGGGAAGGTTGAATCGCCAGTCCATCGACCGCCGCTGCGCAAACACGGTTTGCACCGGAATCGGAGATCGAGACATTGGCTACGACAACACTGGGTTAGGAATCGCGGAAGGGTAAATTGAGATGACGTGTTTCAAATTGCCTGAAACGTAGAAGAGGGTATGCATACTTGCATCTGGTGTGAGCCAAAGTGCATGAACATAAAACCACTTGCAGCCAGATCGGGATAACGCATCACGAGGGCGGGTTACCCAACCCGCCAAATGCTGTTGCGGGCTGCGCTGGAATCGCAATTTCCTAAATGGGAATCGATCTCTGCGATTTCGGAATCGGCATTCGGGAATTGGGAATTGGGAATCGGAGTGGCGCCGATAGGAATCGTGGTTTCGGTGCCAATCGGACTATTATCCTCAGTTCTCGGGTCGGTTGTATGTCCCCAGAAGACTCCTGAACTCCTCGCCGGTCATCACCCCGACATCCTTCAGCCGCTCGGCGATGGTGATCAAAGCTTTGCATTGGCGTTCCAGCAGGTCTCGGGCCGTCGCTTCGGCGACCACCAACCGGGCATTGACGCGATCCGCCAGGTGCCGGTTGAGGCCTAGCGCGTTGATAGTTACAGCCGCCGACCGGTATAGTAGGGGTTGTTCAGCGGAGAAGCCGAGTCGAGTTTCGGCAGCTAACGCGTGGTCGGTTGCCATAGCGAGATCGCTGTCGTCATAGCCCCCTGCTCCGGCAACGCTATCGCCAAAGATCAGCAGCTCCGCCGTTCGTCCTGCAAGCATGCAGGCCACCTTACGCATCAACCAATCTTCGGTTTGTTCAAGGTGTTGATGCTGGCGGCTGATGACCTGCCCCATTCCACCGATCCCGATGCTGACGGTCATGACCTCGGCGATGCCTGTGTTCGAGAAGGCGATTGCATGACCAACCTCATGAATGGCGATGCGCCACCGCAAATCATCGGATAGTCGTGGCTGATCGGCGAGCAAAGCTTGCTCGATATCGATAAAGGTCAATGGCCGCCGTTGCCGTCTGCTTTTGCGCCGAACGTCACGAACAAGGCGCTCGACATCGGCTCCGGTGCTGCCTGTCGCCAAGAGTGCCAGTCGCTGAAGGATGGATCGCTGCTCAGTCGCGATCATATGGATTGCCTCAGACATCTTTGGGAGCTCCCGAAATAATCGTGTTAAGTGTGTCGTCACCACCTTCAATAAGGTTCCCAGGTCGCAGGCCTGCAGTCGTTTCCGTCGGTGGCGCACTGGCCAACACATCGGTAAGATCAGCGCCAAGATGATAAGCCAGAATGTCGATCAAACCTTCCGTATCCGGCATGGGGATCGCGACGTGTTTTTCCAATCGGCCCGACCTCAGAAGGGCTGGATCAATCTTCTCGGGAAGGTTCGTCGCTGCCACAACGATGACGCCGTCGGTCTTGGTGGTTCCGTCGAGGAGTTCGAGCAGACGGTTGATCAGAGATCGCCAATAGTCGTCGTGCTGCTCTCGGTTCCCACCAAAGCGACTTCCAATGTTGTCGATTTCATCGATAAACAAAATGACCGGTGCGTTCTTGCGCGCCAATTCAAAATCCCTGGTCATGCGCTTGAGAACGTCGCCGAGGTATCCCGGCTCAAGCCATGACGCGACAGACGTTACGAGCAGCGGCACCTGTAAGGTATTGCATAGCGCACGGGCATAGGTTGTCTTGCCGGTACCGGGCGGCCCGGACAGAATGAGTTTCGTACTCATCTCATTCCAGGCCAATTCACCGTCGCGCCGATCTCGGCGCTGCCGGCGATCGTCTGTCCATTGGAGGGATCGATCACCGGCGCGGCCGGCGCGACCGCGTCGATCACGATGGTGGTC
>JAAIGE0100415050.1_pt1 | contig 16197 bp, 7 predicted proteins | sample 6487951 | NCBI WGS metagenome assembly JAAIGE01 (sample SAMN13974128, study PRJNA590717) | phyllosphere metagenome | biome: tomato field; feature: multiple bacterial spot infested tomato fields; material: tomato leaves; isolation source: leaves from tomato fields | host: Solanum lycopersicum ... | reverse complement strand
GCAGCAGGTAGCGGTTACGAAAGGGAAAGTGCAGGTGAATGATCCGCAAAAAAACACTCATCCGGGGATTCTGCTCACGGCTCAGCAAAAAGTAACCTACGCCTTATCTACCGGAGTCCTGCGAAAAGGAATCGTAGAAGGAAATGAAGAAACCGACTGGATGGACGGGATACTGAACTTCAAAAACAAGCCCTTCCGTGAAGTAGCCGCCGCGTTGGAACGCCGGTTCGCTATTGAAATCAGATTGGATCCGAGGCTGGAAGACTGTAGCATTTACGCAAAAATCGGTACTGAGCCCGTGGAAAGTACCCTGAAAGCCCTCACGTATCTGATCGGGGCAGAACTTCAAAAATCGGGTACCCGTTATTCGATTACCGGGTCGGGCTGCCCTTCCAGTTAATCTACCATCCTTCATGCGAGCACCCCCTGAAAAACCTCCCCGCTGAGCGAGTGGGGAAGTACCCCTCAAACCGACCAGATTATGCCGGGTTTATCGCTCAATTGCCTTCACAAACACTCCTTCCTTTTAATGAATAACCTATGAAATCTGTATCGTTTTCTCAACGATCCTATGGTATAGCCTTGCCTATAACGCTGATTTTGCTGCTGGTCATGGAAATGGCCCGTGCCCTTACCTTTCCAAATGCAGCTCTGGGGCAGGGGTTTATGGACCAGAATATAAGTATAACGGCCCGTAACCAATCCCTGGCCTCGGTGCTGGATCAGCTTTCTACCCAGACCCGGGTGAAATTTATGTTTGGGTCCGATGTGGTCCGAAAGGCCAGTACGGTTTCCATTCAGGCGAAAGAGCAACCGCTTAAATCCGTACTCAAAAGCATTCTGGATCCTAATCATCTGCAGTATGAACGGGAAGGAAACTATATCCTGATTAAACCGAAGCCCAGACCGGAGGTTCCTGCTCTATCAGCCCCGGCAGAAACGAAGTCCGTTTCCGTTTCAAAAAGTTCTGAACCCATCATTCGGGGAACCGTAATGGATGAAAAAGGAGAGGGCTTACCCGGCGTAAATGTGACGGTAAAAAACACGCAACGGGGCGTTACGACGGATGTTACGGGTACTTTTCAGATCAATGCATCGGAGCAGGATGTTCTTGTCTTTTCATTCGTCGGTTATAAAACGCAGGAATTACCCATCCGCAACCAGACCAGTCTGCAAGTAACGCTGCAACCCGATCCGAGTGTATTGGATGAAGTAGTCGTAGTTGGCTACGGAGTTCAGAAGCGGAATAGCCTGACGAACGCGGTCTCGCAGATTACGGGCGAGGAAGTAACCCGAAGACCTGTCTCCAACCTCCAACAGTCCTTTCAGGGCCTGATGCCGGGGGTAACCGTCAGTGATCTGGGCGGTTCGCCGGGTAAATCCAACGCTACAATCCGGGTCAGGGGCATTACCACGTTCAACATCAATAACAGTAGTACGAGTGGGTTTGACCTGGTTAAAAACGACGCCCTAATCATCGTGGATGGCATCGAACAGCAATTAAGTGACATTAATCCTGATGATATTGAAACGGTTTCGATCCTGAAAGACGCGGCCTCTACGGCTATTTACGGCTCCCGGGCCACGAATGGGGTAGTGCTGATTACTACCAAACGAGCGAAAAACAATCAGGTACAGGTGGATTATCACGGTTATTATGCCATTCAGAAAGCCATCAACGTACCTCAGATGATGGGCCTGGAAGACTACATGCGACTCCAGGTCGCCGCGTATACCAACGCGGGGTCAACGCTTCCCGCCCGTTTTACCGAGGAGTCCATTCAGGCATACGTCAACGCGACGGATCGGGAAAAGTACCCGCTCGCTAATAACTGGTTCCATACGCTGCTACGACCAGCACCCCAGCAAAATCACAGTCTATCCGTGGCCGGAGGAAATGATGTTTTACGAACCCGACTCAGCATTCGGTATCAGGATCAGCAGGGGGTGATTAAAAACTTTGACAATCAGATTGGTGAAATTCGCCTTAACTCGGATTATACCGTTTCTCCTAAAATCCGGATCAGTGCGGATGTCAACTATCGGTATAGTAGCAATCAAAGTCCAACGACGAATGCAGCGGCTCCCCTCAATAATTTTTTTCACGGTAGTTTATGGGCCGTTCCGAAGTACGCGGATGGAACGTATGGCTTAAGCTCGCAGGGCAATAACCCGCTGATGTTTATTGAAATCGGGGGGCAGTCCCGGCAAAAAACCGATTACCTGGCGGGATACGTGAAAGGGGAGTGGGATATTCTGGAAGGCTTGACCTTTTCCACCCAAATCGCGGGCCGGGGCCTTTTTACCCAGCAGAAAAACTTTACCAACGCCTACACGAATACCGATAAGCTGAATAACGTGACCAAAACCGTTGCCAATAATAGTCTGACGGAAGTAAGAAACAACCTGCGGGAGTACACGCTGAATAGTCTGCTGACGTATGACAAAAGCCTTGGAAACCACAGTTTCAAAGCCTTGGTCGGCTACTCGCAAATTGGCAATACGCAGACTTTCCTTTCGGCGTACCGGGAGCGTTTTTACAACAATGATATTGGGTCGATTGGGCAGGGAGCTAATGATGGTACGCGTTCCAACGATGGCCGCGATGCCGTGTATGGGCTTCGTTCCTATTTTGGCCGGATCAACTACGACTATAACAATAAGTACCTCTTCGAAGTAAACGGACGTTACGACGGATCGTCGAAATTTACCGGAACCCGGCAGTATAGTTTCTTTCCTTCCTTCTCAGGGGGCTGGCGTATTTCGAAGGAAAACTTCTGGAATATGCTCTCGCGGACCGTTAATGACTTAAAAGTGAGAGGCTCGTGGGGGATCACGGGGAATCAGTCGGTGGACCTGTATAGCTACTACGCGGCTCTTACGGCCAGTGGGTATACGTTTGGCGGACTGCCCGTGCAGGGATACCGGCAAACCGTACTGGCCAACTCGGATTTGGGTTGGGAATCCACCACGCAGCTGGATCTTGGGCTGGATGCTGCATTCTTTCAACGGAAATTAAACGTTACCATCGATTACTACCGCAAGCTTACCAACAACATCCTGCTCAACCTTGATATTCCGGCAACTATTGGACTGACGGCTCCGGCTCAGAATGCAGGTTCCGTGGAAAACAAAGGCTGGGAGTTTAGTGCGAATTATCGGGGAGCTGCGAAAGCTTCTGGTCTTCACTACAACCTGGGAGCCAACTTCAGTATCAATGATAACCGGGTAACGGATCTGAAAGGAACGGGGCCGTACATTACGGGTTCCGACATTGATCCACGCTACATTATTAAAAAAGGACTACCCATCAACACGCTTTGGGGCTATAAAACCGACGGTTTATTCCAGAATGAACAGGAAATAGCGGCGTATAAAGCTACCTACGTAGCCAATACGAAGCCCGGGGATGTGAAATATGTCGATCTCAATGGCGATGGCATCATCAACGCCAACGATATGACCAGCCTGGGTAACTCGTTTCCCCGGTACACCTTCGGTTTTAATACCGACTTCTCTTACCGCAATTTCGAACTGTCCATTCTCTTCCAGGGAGCGGCCAGCGTAAGTACCCGGCTGGCGGGGGCTCTGGCGGAAATGGGAAATCAGGAAGGCTTTACGCATACCATCTACACGAACAATTACTGGACGCCCGAAAATCCCAGTGCCCGTTTTCCACGTCCGGTCAAGTTTGATTTGCGTAACGTAGCAACCTCGGACCGCCTGGTGCTGGATGCCTCTTACCTGCGACTCAAGAATATACAGCTGGCGTATAGCTTACCCACGGCACTCGTCCGGAAAGCTTCGCTCAAAAGGGTTCGGGTATACATTTCAGCCACTAACCTCTTTACGCTTTCCAAACTGAATGAATGGAATCTGGACCCGGAAACGCCTTCGGGTCGGGCGGTATACTATCCGCAAACGGCTCTGTACACGACGGGAATAAACCTACAGTTCTAAGCATCACCTTTTGATCGAACTCAAGCAATGATACCAATAACTACTACAAAACGGATTCTAATCCTTTGGGTCACCCTGATGAGCCTAACGTTACCTGCCTGCGATCGGGATTTGCTGGAAACGCTTCCCAATGATCGACTCTCGGAAAGCTTATTCTGGCACACCGAAAACGATGCCAGACTAGCCGTCAATGCCCTGTATGCCGATCTGGATGGCGTCAATGTGTTAAGCTGGGATGCCCTGACGGATATTGCTCATACCAATCAGAACTTTGATATTCAGGCGTATATTGAGCTGGGTTCGTACGATGCGACCAGCTCCAGGATTTATACCGAATGGACCAATGCCTACAAGGGGATTCGGGCGGCGTCCTATTTTCTGGCTAATGTCGATAAAGTAACGACCACGAATACGGCATTAATAAACCAGTTGAAGGGAGAGGCTAAGGTGTTGCGGGCCTATCAGTACATCAAGCTGGCGGGTTTTTTCGGAGATGTGCCGCTGGTAACTACTCCGATTAGCATTGAAGAGGGCAGGAGCCTGACCCGAACGCCCGTTTCCCAAATCTGGGATTTTGTGGATCAGGAACTCAACGCAGCCGCTCCACTCTTACCCGTCACGTATGCGGCGTCGGATAAAGGCAGAATAACCCGCGGGGCTGCCCTGGGACTGTTAGCCCGGGCCAATTTGCTCGCTGGACGGTATCAGAAAGCCGCCGATGCTGCCGATAAAGTTATCAAACTCGGGGTGTACGGCTTGTACGAATCCTACGAAAAGTTGTTCAGTTATGCCGCTGAGAATAACAAAGAAGTGCTGTTAGACCGGCAGTTTATCAAGGATACGTATCCAAACACCGTGTTTCAGACGCTGGCTCCCTATAGTCAGAAAAATGGGGGCAGTAGCTATGTGCCTACCAAGGCCCTTGCTGATTTATACGAAACTTCTTCGGGAACATTGATTACGACTGAGGGTAGCGGTTATAACCCCGCCCAGCCGTACCAGAATCGGGATAACCGCCTGAAGTTTTCCTTTTATCTGGAAGGGGATCAATTACCGAGCGGGGCCGTTTTTAAACCGCAACCGAACAGTGGTACGTCTGATGCCGTGGGCAGTACGTACATTGCTTCGACTACGGGGTTCAATATCAGGAAGTACATCAACACTGAGGATTACGCGAACCCCACTAATTCCGGAATTAACATCATTCTGCTTCGATACGCTGAAATTTTATTAACCTACGCCGAAGCAAAAATTGAACTGAATCAATTGGATGCGGAGGTACTGACGGCCCTTAATACGGTTCGGAATGGGAGAAGTGACGTCAAACAACCGTCCATTACCAGTACATCCCAGGCGGAATTGCGGGAAATCGTTCGCCGGGAAAGAGCCGTGGAGCTGGCCTTTGAGGGGCAACGATTGTTTGACATCCGTCGCTGGAAAATCGCCGAGAAAGTCATTCCGGGTCCGGTCTATGGCATTACGTATACCAACGCAAATGGAGTTGTGAGTACCATTCAGGTAGTGGCTGTCAATAAAGTTTTTGACCCTAATCGTCATTACCTGTGGCCCATTCCGCAGAAGGAAATAGATTTGAATCATTCATTAACGCAAAATTCAGGCTGGTAACATGAGTCGTATCAAACGCTTCGCTTTCATTCCCGGTATCCTTTGGGGGCTTGTCACCGCCCTGACGGCAGTCGGGCAGAAATCCCCTTCGAAAACACCCAATGTCGTACTCTTCTTTATTGATGATTTGGGGTACGGCGATTTGTCCGTGACCGGAGCACTGGGCTACAAAACGCCGAACCTGGATCAGTTGGCGGCGGAAGGTACCCGCTTTACCAACTTTATGGCGGCACAGGCCGTGTGTAGTGCCTCCAGAGCGGCCTTACTGACGGGTTGTTACCCCAATCGGGTGGGCATTTCCGGAGCCTTGGGGCCTGAATCGCTCGTAGGTTTAAACCCAAAAGAAGAAACGATTGCCGAATTACTGAAGGCGAAAGGGTATGCCACCGGAATTTTTGGGAAGTGGCATCTGGGCAGCCGACCGGAGTTTCTGCCCCTGCAACAGGGCTTCGACGAGTACTACGGCGTTCCGTACTCGCACGATATGTGGCCGCTGCACCCCTGGCAAAAACAGGCGAACTATCCCGCCCTGCACTGGATCGAGAATAATACACCGGGAAAGGAAATCAAAACGCTGGAGGAAGTAAGTGAACTCACCCCCACGATTACGGAAAAAGCGGTTGGGTTTATCAGGAAAAATAAAAACAAACCCTTCTTCCTGTACGTGCCGCACCCTCTGCCGCACGTACCGCTGGCCGCGTCCAGGCGATTCAAAGGGAAAAGTGAAAAAGGGATTTTTGGGGATGTATTGATGGAGCTGGACTGGTCAGTGGGCGAGATTCTCAAAGAACTGAAAAAACAGGGACTGGATCAGAATACCCTGGTCATTTTCACGAGCGACAATGGCCCCTGGCTGAACTACGGGGATCATGCCGGTTCCTCGGGCGGTTTTCGGGAGGGGAAAGGCACCTCTTTCGAAGGCGGCCAACGCGAGCCGACGATCATGCGTTGGCCGGGGGTGATTCCCGCGGGCCGCGTTTCGAATAAACTGCTTTCCACCCTGGATATTCTGCCAACGCTTGTGAAACTAACGGGGGCAAAACTACCGGCGGAACGCATTGACGGTATTGAATTTGTTGATTTACTCAAGGGAGATGAGACGAAAACGCCACGTCAGGAATTCCTGTACTACTACCGAAAAAATAACCTGGAAGCGGTACGAAAGGATAACTGGAAATTAATTTTCGCTCATCCGGGCCGGAGCTATGAAGTGTCATTGCCGGGAAAAGACGGCCAACCCGGCCCTACCTCCGAAAACCACGAATTCCCCAAAGCACTTTACGATCTCACCCGGGATCCGGGCGAGCGGTATAATGTCCTGGAACAACACCCGGAAATCGTGGCAGAATTAGAGAAAATCGCGGAAAGAGCCCGGGAAGACCTGGGAGATGATTTACAAAAGAAAGAAGGCAAAAACCGGCGAGCCGTAGGAACAGTGAAGTAAGGGAAATTTATGAATCCTTTCCTATATAGGGTAATAGGTATGTTTTTTGTCCCGTTGAGACGATTGGTTATTTAGTCCGTATAGAATGCATACGACGGGGTTCGGGTTAAGCCGTTTATGAAGAGGCTCGATTGTATTTTAACAAAAGACTAATAACCATCAACTATATGTAAGCGGATGAAAACCTCTTCCGCCTGTAAGCCGCGGAATGCCCTACGACAGCCGCAACGCGGTGGCCTTGGCACAGGCTGTCGTCAGGCGTGGTTTGGCCCTCTTTACTAGCCAGCTAGTAAAGAGGGCCAAACCGAGTCTAGGTGCATAACAAACCTTTGAAAGACAAAGCCTTTGGAAGTGAATCAGTTTAAGGTTTCGCGGCCAGATTCTTCAGTAGCGAGCCAAGTTCTTTACTTTCCACCCGGGGAGCGTTCGGATACGTCAACTGCCCCTTTTTATCGAAAATCATGTAGCGAGGAATCGAAGCAATTTTCTGCTGTTGGATAAACGCGGAGCTGGCTGGATTGAGAGCCAGATAGCTATGCGTATACGTTTTCAGATCTTCCTGCTGGGCGGCTTTGTCCCATTTGCCCATGCTCTCATCCATGGATAAGTACAGGAAAGTAATCGGCTCATCTTTCAGGGCCTGACGTAACTCGCGAGAGGCTGGTAGCGAGGCCCGGCAGGGAGCACACCAGCTGGCCCAGAAGTCCACGTAAACTACCTTGCCTTTTTGCTGGGCGAGCAGGGTCGCCAGATCCGTTCGTTTGCCGGAAGCATCCTGAAGAAGGAGGCCCTTGGTGTTAATCCGGGCGGGATCAAACTCCAGGGCATATTCGCCGCGTACCCGAGTCAGGAGCAGCGAATCGGTGGCTACCTTCGTTAATTTGGTGTAATAGGTCAGAAACATATCGCGGGAGAAATCTTCCCGGATGGTAGCCAGTTGACGCGTCAGTAGCCAATCCCGTTCCCGAGCCGGAAAGAGTGGGGAAGTGGTGAGGTGATCGAATACCGCCCGGGAATCGACCAGCGTAGCACCGCCCGAAGAAATGTAACCCGCCCAGGGAGTAATCTTGGATTCAACCACGGTTTCAAGCAAGGTTTGATAGTAGTAATCGTGCAGCCCCGCAATCGGAGCGGTGTACGTACGGAACCAGCCTTGCAGGGTTGAATCAGGCACCAGCCCCTGTTCAAAATCGATAATCCGGCGAATCTGTGCAATCTTGTGGGTATTGAATGTATAGAGCAGAGCGGGAATTTGCCGGTTTCGCTGCAGGGAGTCGTTCCGGCGTTCGGCGAGGACCATCTGTGTCTTCACGCGTTCGTACAATTCCCGCCGCAATTTCTGTTTGTATTGCCGCTTGATTACTTCCTTTCGTTCGGACGGGATAGCCGTCCAGTTCGGATAGTCAGCCGTGATCCGCTTACGGATCATGGGCGTGTAATTGAGGTACATACCCCAGGCCGAAAAGCCATCGGCTGAAGTATCACCCGCAAAAACGTCGGGATACGTTTCGCCCTTTTGGTTTTTAGCCAGAACACCCGTAGGCGTATACGTGAGGGTCAGGGTATCGCCTCGAAAAACGGGAAAATCAGTGTAACTAAAGTGGTCAGTAAAATGCTTGAAAATGGCTCCCTGCGATTCCGGTACCAGGGTCATCTGCTGCGGACGGGTTCCCGCTTTTGCTTCATAAAATCGGAAGGAAGTGGAATCCTGCCAGTTAATCACAAATGAGTTCTGCATAGCTGGCCTTTTATCAACACGGAAGCTCGTATCGAAACGATGAGCATTCGTAAACTGAATAACCGCAGGTTGAGCAGCGGCGGTACACGGAAGCAATACCAGCCAAGAAAGGATTCTCACGGTACAAATAGGGTTTAGAAGGTGTGTGTTTTACTTGCCATGAAAACGTAAGCTTTCAGGAGTTAGTATACGTTCATTCTTTTATAATTAACTTGCTATTCTTACGAAAAAGCTACTGATTTTATTTCAAACAAAGCAGGGATTGCGATAGCTAAATACAGCTACGGCGTATGATTTTAATGGCCTTTAGTCATCAATTTTTTGCCGAAAAATTACTTGATAAAGCTCCATTTAATTAATAAAAATAATCTGATCATTAGGCTGCTAAAATCGAACATGTGATTGGATTTCTGTAATAATAAGCCGGAAGAAGCTTGTGTAAGAAACCTGCCCTCGCAACCTTAGTCGATGTGTTTCCGTCCAAGCGGATCGAGCAATCTTTGTGTGCACCCGGTTCTGGGTCAGCTACCTACGTTGGTTGTAATTCCTCTAGACTCCTGCTGTTTAAAGATGTTTTTCAGAAGTAACGCGAAGATGGAGTAATAGATGTATCGGACTACAATCTGGTTTGTCCGGAAATGATAGAAGTAAAAAGAAGGTAAAGAATAATAAGCGTAAGGCATGGATTCAGAAAGCAAAAGCTTGTTCTAATAGAGGTCTTTTGAATAAAAGTAACCTCATTTTTAGAAATCCTGTATGTGTATGGTTGGCATAAATCAATTGAGTCAATTCAGCGAAATAGACCAAACAGAAGTGTAGCTGGTATGAAAAATAAGTGACCCCAAAACGACTGCTACGCATCAGACGCTTTGGGGTCACTTATCTTAGGATACGAATGTTAACCAGCAGGAATTATTTTATTAAATCCTTTTATCAATTAACCCTTCCTGTACTAACGCATCCCAAAAAGCAGGGGGGATGGTTTTGGTGGCCATTTCAATATTAGGCTTCACTTTATGCGGCTTGGTCGTACTCAGGGCTACACTGCTCACGCCGGGAACGGTAAATCCGAAATTGAAACAGGCTTCGGCGGGTTTAATAGCAAATTGTTCGCACACGGCCCAGAATTTGGTTCGCCAATCCAGCAGCTTTTGGCCTTCTGCCGTGTCAGGATCCACCGGACGATAGTTGTAGTAGTCACTGCCAATGAGAAAACCACCGTTGAACACGGCTGAGTTGATGACGACTACTCCTTTCTGGTGCAACTGCTCAATGAATTCAATCAGTGCCGCCGGATGATCGTGCAGGGTGAGGCTATTGGCAATCATCACCCAGTCCAGCTGTACATCTTTCGAAAGTCGTTCGATGATTCGCCACTGTTTGGCTCCTACGCCTACGCCCAGCACTTGTCCGGACGCTTTCAACTCGGCAAGAGCACGGTATGCGTCGAGAATATCCTGGTAGAGGCGTTCTTCTTCTTCCGGACTGGTGGCACGGGCCAGGTATTCATCGGGATCGTGTACGGAAGCCAGTTGGGAGTTGTACGAGCCCAGCAAGGCATTGCCCTGGTGAAAACATTCCAAAATACCTTCGTAACTGATTCGCTGGACCGCATCATGGCTGAGCTCCTTCCAAACGCCGGGTTCAAATGTAGGCTCCGGCGTGGTAAGCGGCACCTGATACCAGCCCAGCTTGTTACTGATGAGCACGTCTTTCGGGTCCACCTTTAATTCTTCCAGGCATTTCCCCAGGGATTCCAGGGCTAATCCCGCTCCGTATTTGCCTGCGGTGTCAAAAACGGCCTTGCCGGGTGAGTTTTCAACGCAGGCCTGTACAATGCTGAGCTTGGTTTCAAAAGGCGTTGCTTCATAAATGTTACCAAGGCAACTGGTTCCGAAAATGACGGGGGGAAGATCGATACCTGTTGAAGAAAGGGTTTGCATGAAAATTCGTTTAGGAAGCGAATACTAGACTGGAAAAGTAAAAAGGGCCAGCGAAAAATGAAAACAAAACAGTAACGGCCGCTTAAACAATAGACTTTATCCGGATTGTTGGAACCTACAAAAGCGAAGGGAATAAGTGAAGAAATCACTCTTTGCTTGTAGCCCCCTCAACCGCAGAAAGTTGTATCTACGGTTGAGGGGGTTAAGGTAGTATCTTAATACCCAGGATTTTGAGTCAGGTTTGGGTTAATATCCCGTTCCGATTGCGGCACGGGCCATAATTCATTCCTGCCCGCTACAAAATTCCGTTTCTGGTACAGATAAAAGCCCTGACTATCGACCGGGAAAGCCGTATAGGTGGCTGGTGTATTGGTCAGTTTCATGCCCGTAAACTGGCGATTAAGCTCCATGGCTGCCGTTCCCCAGCGTTGAATATCAAAGTAATGCAGGCCTTCAAAGGCAAATTCTACTTTTCGTTCCCGGCGAATGATCGTTCGCAGGCTGGCGGGGTTGGTGGTGGTAACGACGGGCATGGCTACTGAACTGCGTCCCCGAACCTGATTGATGGTGGCATTGAGCAGGGCCTGATCGATCGCCTCCCCGGCTTCCAGCTTTGATTCCAGATAACTTAATAATACCTCTGGATATCGAATGAGCGGAAAATTCCCTCCGTAATTGGTCAGGCTTCCCGAAAACGACGGGTCCATGAACTTGTTAATGCAATAGCCACTCCAGTTGTAACGGGTAATGCGGTCGGGAGACGTAGACGTTGGACTGGCTTCGTAGGTAATCCCTTTGAACGTCGTACGTCCGGAAATCATGATGGTATAATCCAGACGCGGATCGCGATTGGCGTAGGGGTCGCTGGACTTGTACAGTGGCGACTCTTCCACCGTTTTCCCGTCCGTGCATTCATACGATTGAACCAGTTCGTTGTACGGAGAGAACTGGTGCCACCCGCCGTAGGCTTCCGGGTAGAGGTATTGCAGCATAACGGTACTCAGAAAATCTTCCAGGTATTCATGGGCAAACACGACCTCTTTACTATTTTCTCCCGTTTGTCGGAATAACTGGGCAAAGCCAGCCTGATCCACGCTGTAGACGCCACTATCGATAATCCGTTTGTAGGTGGTGGCGGCATCGCTCCATTTCTTTTCGGCCATTTGTAAACGACCCAGAATAGCCAACGCTGCACCGGAGGTAATCCGACCGCGTTCTGCGGCCGGACGCGTAGAGGGAAGGCTGGCCACACTGCTTTTGAGATCATTTTCAGCAAACGCCCATACTTCCGCTTTCGGGGTTCGCCCGATGCTGTTTGCCTCCGCGATGGTAAGCGTTTTAGTAGGCATGGGAACATCCCCGAAATACGTGGCCAGATTCAGGTACAAGTAAGCCCGAATCGTTTTTACTTCGGCCACCATCATGGCCTTGGTTGTCTCATTAATGGTAATGGTATTGACGCGATCCAGGAAATTATTACAGCGGGCAATGGTCACGTACGAATTGCTCCAGAAAGCACCCGTAAGCCAGTAAGTAGAGTTCAGGGTACCATTCGTTACGGCATCAGGAATGAGTTCTTTTTCAGAACCCAGGCCCGCCATCATATCCAGATAAATCATGGACATGCCGCCAAAGAAATCTCCCGAAGCCCATCCCGAACCAAAATTATAACAACCCACCAAGGCGAGGTTGGCATCTTTTTCGGTTTTCCAGAAGGTGGCATCTGAAATGGCATCCAGGGGTTGCTTATCGAAAAAATCGGACTTGCAGGAAGGTAAAAAGCAACTCAATACTAAAACAAGAGTCGTTTGCAGGACTCTTTTGGGTGAGATACTTGGTATAGCTTTCATCGAGAGAGGATCTTAATAGAATACTTACTAGAAGTTTAAATTGATACCAAACGTATATACTTTGGTAATGGGATAGAACTGACTGCCATCGCCGCGATCATTCGTCATTTCGGGATCCCAGCCTTTGTAGAACTTATGGAACGAGATAAGATTCTCACCGCTGAAATACAGGCGTAGCCGGCTGATCTTCCATTTTTGCAGTATTTCGGAAGGAAGGCTATAACCAAGCTGTATATTTTTCAGGCGGGCAAAGCTACCATCCCGATTCCAGTAGGTAGAGGTTTGGATCGTTCCACTGCCCATTTGAAGGCTGGTCAGCTTGGGGTACTTCGCGTTGGGATCGGGGTTGTCCGTCGTCCAGCGATTTTCCACCTGCCAGCGTTGAATTTGTCCGCCGTTGTAGAAAGCAAAGGCCGAGTACGAACCGATTTGTTTCTGATAGCCCGCCAAACCCTGAATCAACGCAGAGAAGTCAAAGCCTTTATAATCAAAGGTCAGGTTGGCTCCGAACGTATATTTCGGAACGGTGTTGCCAATGATTTTTCGGTCATAGGTCGCATCGACTTTCCCATCGGGAACTCCGTTGGGACCGCTGATATCCTTGTAGCGAACCAAGCCGGGCTGAGCGGCGTAGGGCTGGGCCGGGTATGTGCTGATGTCATCCGTACTCGTGAACAGGCCGTCCGCTTCATACCCGTATAAGATGCCAATGGGCTGCCCTACGAATAAGCCACTGCCGATGTTTTGCTGCAAGCCATCGGCTAAGCCGGTAATGCGGTTTTTGATGTAAGAGAAGTTAGGCGAAATAGCCCAGTTCACCCCGTTGCTTTTGCCCCGGTACGTTAGTTGAGCTTCAAAGCCCGTATTTTTTACGCTTCCTACGTTCACAGATGACGTACCTAAGCCCAGCGTAGAAGAGGTGGCAACGGTATAAAGAACCCCGGTCGTTTTCTTATCAAACACGTCGAGAACCAGGCTTAACTTCCCTTTCCACAACGTTACATCCAGCCCCAGGTTGGAAATCGCCGTTTCTTCCCAGGTGATATCGCCGTTGCTAAGTCGGGTCGTCGCAGCTCCCGTAGCCAGAGCCCCGCCGAAAGAGTAGTTTTGGCCTAAACTTACCAGGTTCTGGTACGGGTACGTGCCTACGTTCTGATTGCCCAATATCCCCCAGGAAGCCCGCAGTTTCAGGTTGTCCAGCCAGGTAGCCGAGCGGAGAAATTCTTCTTCCGAGATTCGCCAGCCGGCGGAGAAGGAAGGGAACACGCCCCAGCGACCTTTGGCCGGAAAGCGGGAGGTACCGTCGGCTCTCAGGTTGGCTTCCAGTAAATACCGATCTTTAAATGCGTAGTTAAGCCGCCCGAAAACCGATCGAATGCCCCAGGAAGAAGCTGAGCCCGAAACACTCATGCCCGTGGCCGAAGCCGCATTCAGCTCGTACAGCAGGGAGGTAGGAAAGTCTCGGCGGTAGCCGGAAATATAGGAATCATTGTATTCTTCCTGCGAGACACCCCCAAGAATGGTAAAGGAATGATCCTGAATGACTTTAACGTAGGAAAGCAGCGATTGCAGGGTTACCTGCGTACCCTGTCCGGAGTAGACATTAAGGTTATTGGGACCAACGTATTTATTGGCATCGAACTGGAAATCAGAAGCATAGGTCTTGTTGTAACTGCTCCAGAAGTTATAGCCGACTTTACCGCTTAAATTTAGTCCAGGCAGAATGTTCCAATTCATTTCGGCACCCCCTAAAAAGTATTTATTGGTGCCTTTATAAAAGGAGTTACTGGATAACCAGGCTTCCGGGCTATAATTATCCTGGTAGCCGTAAGTGCCATCGGATTTGCGTCCGGCGTAGATGGGCCCCTGACGAACGGCCATGTTAATAATACTGTTCATGCCACCGCCGTTCGAGTTAGGCGAATGATTTTCGGACGTGTAGCCTTGCAGGCTCACTTTCAGCGTCAGCTTATCACTGAGCTGACTATCATTGTTGAAGAGGAAGTTGTACCGAGTGTATCCGTTTTTGGCCACAATGCCGTCCTGGGACAGGTAACTCGCGGAAAACAAATTGCGGCTCCGCTCCGTACCGCCCGCAAAATTCAGAGCGTGGGACATTTGAAAACCACTGCCCGAAGTCAGCAGGTTTTTGAAATGCGGCACGTTGGGATAGTTATCGGGGTCCGACTGGTTGCGGAACGTCTCAATTTGAGCGTCGGTGTAGGAGGGCGACTGACCCGCATTGATGTTCGCTTCATTGCGGAGTTTGGCGTATTCCCAGGAATCCACGAATTCGGGCAGGGCGGTGGGCTTTTGCCAGCCCAGGTAATTGTTATACGTTACCTGAAGTTTGCCGCTTTGGCCCCGTTTCGTTTCAATGAGGATCACTCCATTGGCGGCCCGGCTTCCGTAAATGGAGGCAGAGGCCGCATCTTTAAGGACCGAAATACTCTTGATGTTGTTGGGATCGACGTCGTTGATGGAAGTGGCTAGCCCATCCACCAGAATCAGAGGTCCTCCACCGGCCCCGTAGGAACCAATGCCCCGGATGGTGATCCCGGCTCCATTATTGCCGGGCTGTCCCGATCCCTGGGAGACGACCGCTCCCGTTATCAAACCCGCCAGGGCCTGAGAGGCCTGCGTGATGGGGCGGTTCTCGATTTCTTTCGTTGAAATGCTGGAAACCGAGCCCGTTACGTTTACTTTTTTCTGCGTACCATACCCTACCACGACGACTTCGGTAAGGGCTTTGGTATCGGTTTGAAGCACAATGTCTACCGTCGTCTTACTGGAGCTGACCGCAACGCTCTGGCTGATGTAACCAACGGAAGAGATCAGTAAGGTCCCCGCATCCGTGGGAATGCTAAGCGAAAATTTTCCGTCAGCATCGGAAGTAGTACCGATGTTCGCGTTTTCCTGGAGGCGAATCGTAGCTCCCGGAACTGCGGCTCCTTTTTCGTCTTTAATCCTGCCGCTGATACTGAAGGCGATGCTTTTTTCCTGCGGGGAAGCCGCTGGGATTCGCATTTTGGGAGTAAGAAAAGCAGGAATTCGATTGGATTCCGCCTGTGAAACGCCCGCGATCAGCAGGCATCCCATGAGCACCGCCCGCTGGACCATTCGGTGGTGAGGAGGTAGTAAAAACAGGTTTTTCATAAGAGGTAATGAGCATGAAGAAAATGAGATTCCGGCAGCTCCGGCATAGGAGCTGTTACTAGGTTTGAAAAAGGCTAAGGGAAAGCGTATGCTTCAGAAACAAGGAACTCGTACTAGCGATTCGGTACTAGATGTTTAGGACTAACCGTAAAAATGCAGCAGATGAAAGGCTATTGGGTGCCCGCTTCAGCTATGAGCAAGCGGGCACCTGGCCATTCATTACTAGAGGTTTAAGGGTGAAATACTAAAGCAATGAATTGTTTTGGGGTGCGATATTCGGTAATTCCGTCGGCGGGCCATTGGGAAGCACACTTCAGGATACCCAAAGCATGCACATCCCGGCCACTCACTAAACCATATTTTTAACGCTTATAAATATACGTTTTGGTGATTAGAAAGGTAGGATACCCAATCCTGTGTTTTACTAGAGAGGTTAAGCAGGAACTAAGGTAAAGATGCGATCCATGGGTACCCATTTTT
>JAAIGE0101324184.1_pt1 | contig 16210 bp, 13 predicted proteins | sample 6487951 | NCBI WGS metagenome assembly JAAIGE01 (sample SAMN13974128, study PRJNA590717) | phyllosphere metagenome | biome: tomato field; feature: multiple bacterial spot infested tomato fields; material: tomato leaves; isolation source: leaves from tomato fields | host: Solanum lycopersicum ... | reverse complement strand
CGTGCTGGACGAGATCATGGATGACGTCGACCGGCTGAGCCGGGGTCGGGATTACACCCCTCGGGAAGATTGACGTCGCTCCAGTCCGGAACAGCCGATCTTCCCACCCGTTCTGATGGTGAGGAGAGGTAAAAATGCGTACCCATCTTGATGACGGTCACAGACCTTCCGACCCGATCGAAGCGCCCGGTTCCCATGGCAAGCTCGTTACCGTCGCGCTGGTGCTGATCGCCATATTTCTGGCTGTCAGCTTCTTTTACATGACCAACGAAAAGCGGCGCGATCGACCTGCGGAAAGCGTGACGAAGGCAGCGGCAGCGGTGGACGATGCCGCTCGCAAGGTCGGCGATTCCGCCCGCAACGCGGCGCAGGACTTGCGCAAGAGCCAATAAATATCCGCGCGTTGTTAAGCGATTCAGCATTTCTTTGCCAATTTAGATCATGCTGCGCGCCATGTCGGAATAGATTACACCTGGTGTAAATTCTGCTCCGGCCTGTAAGATCGTCCTCCGGCGATCCTCGGGAAATGCGCGACGATGATCCGGTTGTTCAAACATTATGTCCCCCACGCCGTGCTGCTGCTTGGCCTGCTGGACTTCGTGCTGCTGCTGGGCGCGGCGGAGGGCGGCTGGATATTGCGCGCACGCCAGATCGGCATGGACATCGATCATGTCGCCAATCGCGCAGGCCCGCTGAGCAGCTTCGCCATTTCGATCCAGATCGCGATGATCGCAGTCGGTGTCTACGGCACCGAAGCGCTTCAATCGATCCGCTACGCTTTCGCGCGCCTTCTCGTCGCCGTGTCGCTCGGCGTCATCTTCCTGTCGGTTCTCTATTTCCTGCTGCCGGGCATGACGCTGTGGCGCTCGAACTCGCTCTACGCCATGGGCCTTGCGATGGCGTTGCTGGTCGCTGTGCGCCTGCTGCTCGGCTCGATGCTGGGCGGTGAAGCATTCAAGCGCCGCCTCGTCGTGCTGGGCGCAGGGCCACGTGCGAACCGGATACGCGATCTTGAGCAGCGCAGGGGATCGGGCTTTCTGATCGTCGGCTACATCGCCATGAACGACGGGCCACAGGTCATTCCTGAAGCGATCAACCGTGACGCCATCTTCAACCTCGCCGATTTCGTCGTGCGCTTGAACGCGAGCGAAGTCGTGCTCGCGCTGGAGGAACGGCGCAATTCGCTGCCGCTGTCCGACTTGCTGCGGATCAAGACGACCGGCGTGCATGTCAATGAAATCTCGACCTTTCTGGAGCGCGAGACGGGCCGCGTCGACCTTGCCAGCGTTAATCCCAGCTGGCTCATCTTCTCCGACGGGTTCTCCGCGGGTCGCCGCCTCTCCAGCATCGCCAAGCGCCTGTTCGACGTTTTCGCCAGTGCGCTGCTGCTGTTGCTGACCGGCCCCGTCATCCTGCTCGCCGCCATCCTGGTGAAGCTCGACAGCAAGGGGCCGGCCTTCTACCGCCAGCAGCGCGTCGGCCTCTACGGCCAGGAATTCTGGATCATCAAGCTGCGTACCATGCGGCAGGATGCGGAAGTATCGGGCAAGGCCGTCTGGGCCGAAAAGGATGATCCACGCATCACGCGCCTAGGCTATTGGCTGCGCAAGCTGCGCATCGACGAGTTGCCGCAAACCTGGACCGTGCTGAAGGGCGAAATGAGCTTCGTCGGCCCGCGCCCCGAACGCCGCCAGTTCGTGGAGGATCTCGAACAGCATCTGCGCTATTATGCCGAGCGGCATATGGTAAAGCCCGGCATCACCGGCTGGGCGCAGATAAACTACCCCTATGGCGCGTCGATCGAGGACAGCCGTAACAAGCTGGAATATGATCTCTATTATGCCAAGAATTACACGCCCTTCCTCGACCTGCTGATTCTGTTGCAGACGCTGCGGGTCGTCCTCTGGCCCGAAGGCGCGCGTTAAGGGGCGGGCGCGGGCCATGGGGGCGTTCCTGATCTTCGTGGGCAACTGGGGCCATGCGCTGGCTGCGGTGCTGTTCGCGGTCACCGGCATCGTTCTGCTGCGTCGGTGCGATCAGGCGATGGAACCGCGCCTGATCGCCGCCGCGCTGCTGCTGACATCCTGCTGGGCGCTCTATATCGCGTTCGGCGGTGTGGCGCGGACCTTGTCCGGGCTGGGTGAGAATGTTCGCAATGCCGCCTGGCTTGTCGCCATGTTCGTATTGCTGCGGCGTGGTCCAGCCGGGCGATCGGGGTCGATCCGCGCCGTCACCGCCGTCTATGCGTCGGTCGCGGGCCTGATCGTCGGACAGACGTTCGTCGATCTCATCTGGCGCCACCTGCCGCCCGACGGCGATCTTCACCACACGCTCGTCACCGTCTCGCTCATCCTGCGCATGATGATGGCGATCGGCAGCCTGCTGCTCGTCCACCATCTCTACACTGCATGGCCCTCGCGCGAGCGGGGCGGCACCGGGCTGCTGCTCGGCGCGCTGGCGGCGATGTGGACCTATGATTTCAGCCTGTTCGCGATCTGCTGGTTCGCGCCGGAACAAGCGAACATGCTCTATGCCCTGCGTGGTCCCATGATGGCGCTGCTCGCCCCGGTCATGGCGATCAGCCTGCGCCACGACATCGCCGGGCGGCTGCAACTCTCGCGCTCGCTGACATTCGGCTCGCTCTCGATCTTCGCCGTCATCCTCTACGTCGTGCTGCTGTCCGCCGCCGCCGTGCTGATCGACGTGTTGTTCGGCTCCTACGCCCGCGTGGTGGAGGTCGGCGCAGTCTTCGCCGCCGCCGTCGCCGCGCTTGTCCTGCTGCCCTCGGCCCGTCTTCGCGCGCTGTGGAAAGTGCAGGTCGCCAAGCATTTCTTCCAGCATCGCTACGATTATCGCACCGAATGGATGCGGTTCGGCGAGACGATCGGCCGTCCCGGAGACGATCCCGCGCCGCTCGGCCAGCGCGTGGCTAAGGCGGTGGCCGATATCACTGATTCGCCCGCCGCGATCCTGCTGCTGCGCGACGAGCGGGGTGGCCTGTCGTTCGAAACGCACTGGAACTGGCCCGGCGAGCCTGCTGCGCTGCCCGGCATCGGCGCGGATCTTGCCGATCGGCTGGAAAGCAGCGGCTGGATCATCGACCTCGGCAAGCGCAGGGCAGGGGAGGAGGATGCGCTCATCCCCGCCGCCATCGCGCATGATCCCCATGCCTGGGCGCTGGCGCCGCTCATCCATTATGGTCGCCTGACCGGTGCCATCCTGCTGGCGCGCCCACCGATCGACCGCCGCCTCGACTGGGAGGATTTCGACATGCTGCGTACCGCCGGGCGGCAGGCGGCGACTTATATCAGCGAGGCGCAGGGGCAGCAGGCGCTGGATGACGCGCGCCGTTTCGACGAGTTCAACCGCCGCTTCGCCTTCATCATCCACGACGTCAAGAATCTGGTGAGCCAGTTGTCGCTGCTCGCCCGCAATGCCCAGCGGCACGCCGACAATCCCGATTTCCGCGCCGACATGGTGCTGACGCTTCAGGAATCGGTCGGCAAGATGAACGACCTGCTCGCCCGCCTGTCGCAGCATAACAAGGGCCGGGCCGAAGAGCCGCGCGCCGTGCCGCTGCGCGATCTGCTCGACGGCATCGTTCGCACCCGCGCGCGGCATCATCCCGTCACCGTGCGCGGCGATGCGCCCGCCGCGCTCGCCGATCCGGCCCGCGTCGAACAGATCATCGTCCATCTGCTTCAGAACGCGATCGACGCCAGTGCATCGGACAGCCCGGTCGATATTCTCCTTTCCGCCGATGCGTCCGCCGTCATCGTCGATATCATGGACCGTGGTTGCGGCATGAGCGCGGAATATATCCGCCGCGACCTCTTCAAGCCCTTCTCCTCCAGCAAGGTGAACGGCTTTGGCATCGGCGCGTTCGAGGCGCGCACGCTGGCGCAGGCGATGGGCGGGCGGATCGACGTCGAAAGCCAGTCCGGCGTCGGCAGCCGCTTCACCTTGCGCCTGCCGCTCGCTCCTCCCATTCCCGCACAAGAAAAGGCCGCCTGATGAGCGACACCCGCCCCAAATTGCTGATCGTGGAGGATGATCCGGGTCTTCAGCGGCAACTGCGCTGGGCCTATGAGGATTATCAGCTCTTCATCGCGGGCGACCGGGACGAGGCGATCGAGCTGCTGCGCGCCGAGACGCCCGACGTCGTGACGCTGGACCTCGGCCTGCCGCCAGACCCGGACGGCACACGCGAAGGTTTCGCCACGCTCGCCGACATCCTGCGCATCAAGCCCGACACCAAGGTCATCGTCGCATCGGGCCATGGCGCGCGCGAAAGCGCGCTCGATGCGATCTCGGGCGGTGCTTATGATTTTTACCAGAAGCCGGTCGATATCGACGAACTGGGCCTCATCGTCCGCCGCGCATTCCACGTCCACGCGCTCGAACGGGAAAATGCCCGCCTTGCCGAAACCGCGCCGGAGGATGCGCGCGTCTTGGGCCGCATCATCAGTGCTGCACCGGAAATGACGAAGGTCGCGCGCACCATCGAGCGTGTCGCAAGCGCGCAGGTGTCGGTCATGCTGCTGGGTGCAAGCGGCACCGGCAAGGAATTGCTGGCGCAAGGGCTTCACGATGCCAGCCCCCGCCGCGACGGCCCGTTCGTAGCGATCAACTGCGCGGCTATCCCCGAAACGCTGCTCGAATCCGAATTGTTCGGCCATGAAAAGGGCGCGTTCACCGGCGCGATCAAGATGACGCCGGGCAAGATTGAACAAGCGCAGGGCGGCACGCTCTTCCTCGACGAAGTGGGCGACATTCCCCTCTCGCTTCAGGTCAAGCTGCTGCGCTTTCTTCAGGAACGCGCGATCGAGCGGATCGGCGGTCGCACGCTCATCCCCGTGGATACCCGCATCGTCTGCGCTACGCATCAGGATCTCGACGCGATGATCGCGGCGGGCAGCTTCCGCGAGGATCTCTATTATCGCCTCGCCGAAATCATCGTCCGCATCCCCGCGCTCAAGGATCGGGCGGGGGATCCCGCTCTGCTTGCGCGCCATTTCCTGACTCGCTTCGCCCGCGAGATGAACCCGCAGGTGAAGGGGCTTGCCCCCGACGCGCTGGCCGCGCTCGACGCCTGGCACTGGCCGGGCAATGTCCGCGAACTCGAAAACCGCATGAAGCGCGCAGTCATCATGGCCGATGGCAAGCTAATCACCGCCGCCGACCTCGACTTGGACGAAGACCGGGCGGAGGGCGCGGAGGTCGTGAACCTGAAAGCGGCGCGCGAGATGGCCGACCGCCGCGCCATCCGCCGCGCGATTGCGCGTACCGACGGCAATATCTCCGGCGCGGCGAAGATGCTCGGGATCAGTCGCCCGACGCTCTACGATCTGCTCAAAACCTATCAGATGCAGGGCTGACCCATGCGCCGTTCGCGACTTTTCCTGCTCGTCGCCCTGATCCTGATCGCGCTGAGCGCTATCGGCCTCTGGCAATGGCGTGCGGCGCATGGTCAGGCTGGGACTGCGCTCGATCGTGGCATCGCCGCTTTCGAGGCGAACCGGTATCGCGTCGCCCGGATCGAACTGATGAATGCGATCAAGCAGGAACCGCGCTCGATTTCCGCACGTATCGCGCAGGCGCGCACGCTCATCGAATTGGGTGACGGGGAGGGGGCGCAGGCCGAGGTCGATCGCGCCCGCGCGCTCGGTGCCCCAACCGCCGAAACACGCGTGCCGATGGCGCAGGCGATGCTGCTCCAAAACAATGCGCAGGACGCCCTGATCGAAGCCACCGCGTCCGACCTTCCAGCTACCGCGCATATCCCCGCCGCTCGGACCGCGGCGGAGGCGCAGGCGGCATTGGGCGACACCGCCACCGCTCGCACGACGATCACGACCGCCATCGCCGCTGCGCCCAGGGATGCGGACAGCTACATCGCCCTCTCGCGCATCCAGTCGATCGCAGTCGATCAGGCCGACGCCATTCGCGCCGCCGACCGCGCCGTAGCCCTCGCGCCCAAAAGCGCCAAGGCGATCGCCCGTCGCGCCATCCTCATCCGTGCGCAATATGGGCTGACCGCCGCGCTTCCCTGGTTCGAGCGCGCGCTTGCCATCGATCCCGACTCGATCCCGACGCTCGAAGCCTATGCCGCGACGCTGGCCGACAGTGGACAGGCGACCCGGATGCTGGGCGTCACCCGACGCATTCTCGCTCTCGATCCGGGCAATGCGCGCGCCTACATGATGCAGGCCGTCCTCGCCGCGCGCGCGAGCAATCCCGGCCTTTCGCGCGCTTTGCTTGACAGGACGGGCGGTGCCTTCGACGGCGAACCCGCTACGCAACTGTTACGCGGCATCCTCCATCTTCAGGACGGAAACGCGCTGCTCGCGGTTGATACGCTCGGCCCGCTGGTGAACGCGCAGCCCGACAACCGCACCGCGCGCACGCTGCTCGGCCGCGCCTATCTCCTGACCGGGGACGCCGCCGCCGCCGCCACGACGCTCGCGCCGCTCGTCGCACAGCGCGACGCCGATCCCTATGTGCTGACGCTCGCCGCCCGCGCGCAGCAGGTGTTGGGGCAAGAAGCGCTTGCGCGAGACATGCTCGCCCGCGCGGCATGGCCGACCCGCGCCGCATCGGACGTCATCGTCGGCACGCAGACCTCCGACACGATCGCCAATATTCGTGCGCTGGTCGCGACCGGTGACACAGGACAGGCGCTCGCCCGCGCCCGTCAATTTGCCGGAGCCAATCCCGGCGCGCCCGATCCTTGGCTGGTGCTCGGTGACACGCTGGTTGCCGTCAATCAGCCCGAAGAAGCGGCGCACGCCTATCAGTCCGCTGCCAACATCCGCTTCGATCGCGGTACGGCGCTGCGTCTTGCCGCCGCATGGACCCGTGCGGGCGACGCGAAGCAGGCGGGACAGGTGCTCCGCTTGTTCCTTGCGCAAAACCCTGCCGATCCGGACGCCCTGCGCCTCGCCGCCAGCGCCGCAATGCAGGCCCGGCAATGGCCGCGCGCGCTCGACCTGCTCCGGGCGCTGGAGGCGCGATCCGGCCCGCGTGATGCCCTGCTGCTCGCCGATCTCGCCCGCGCCCTGCTCGAAACCGGCGATGCGCAGGCGGCGCAGACCTATGCGAAGGCGGCCTATGCGATGATGCCGGCCAATCCGATCATGGCGGATATTTACGGCCTGACGCTCGCGCGCTCAGGGGCAAACCCGCGCGCTGCCGCCGACCTGCTGGAAAAGGCCGTCGCGCTGGCGCCCGGCTATGCACCCTATGCCGCGCATCTGGCCGAAGCGCAGGGGCGGGTGCCCCGCAAAAGCTAAACCTTCTGCGCTTCCAGATCGTCGATCCGCAGCCCCAGCCGCCGGATCTGCGCCGCGACCGGGGGCCAGACGGATTCGAGGAATCGCTCGCGCTCCATCATCCGCAATCGCCGCGTCGCGCCATCGGCGACGAACATGCCGACCCCGCGCTTGACGACGACCAGTTCCTCGTCCTGAAAACTTTGATAGGCTTTGGCCACCGTCAGCGGATTGGCGCCCTGCGCAGCGGCAAAGGCGCGCACCGACGGCAGCATGTCGCCATCCCCATATTCGCCATCGAGGATGGAAGCGGCGATGATCTCACGCAAGCGGAGATAGACGGGTTTGGAGTCGTCGGCCATGGTGCATCAGTGCCATAATACGGCGACGCGCGTCAAGTGTTATCCTTGCCCCGCGTGGTCCAAAAGAGCAATTATCTTTCCCAAATTGAAACGATGGCGTCATAATCTGGCCGGGGACGTTCTTCCAATTCGCGGCTCGGCGTTCCGATGAACACGAACCCTGCGATCCGTTCGTCACCCTTCGCAAAAGCCCGCCGCACATGGTCGTTGAACGTCGGCCACCCGGTCAGCCAGCCGCCCGCAAAGCCCAGCGCATGGACGCCATGCAGCAGGTTCATGACTGCTGCGCCCGCAGACAATTCCTGTTCCCACAACGGTATCTTGCTGCCCGCCACCGGGGCGGAGAGCGCAACGACCAATGTCGGCGCCTGATGCGCGAATTGGTGCATGGATTCGATCTCCAGCCGCCCCGCATCCCGTTTTTCCTTGCGGTAGGCCGCCTCCAGCAATTCCGCCAAGGCCGCGCGCTTGTCCTGCGGCACGATCACGAAACGCCATGGCGCGATCTTGCCATGATCGGGCGTGCGGATCGCGATTTCCAACATCTGCCGCAACTGAGCGTCGTCGGGACCGGGCGCGACCAGATCGCGGGGTTTGCCCGAACGGCGCGTGGTCAAAAGGGCGAGGGGAGTGGAGGTGTCGTTGAACATCGCCGCGACAAATGGCGCGCGCCGCCGCCTCATGCAAGACCCGCCCGCCTGCTCACTGCTTTGACAGCCATCGCCCTTCCGCTCTAGGCTGCCCTCATCCACGGATCGCCGCAGCGCAGGTCCGCAACGAACAGACAAAAGGGGCCGCAATGGCAACCGCCGACATTTCTCCGACCGAGGCAGGCAAGACCTGGCTCGGCCATCCGCGTGGGCTGTATCTGCTCTTCTTCGCGGAAATGTGGGAGCGTTTCTCCTATTACGGGATGCGCGCCATCCTGATCTTCTACCTCACCAAACATTTCCTGTTCGGCGAGGACAAGGCGTATCTCCTCTACGGCGCCTATACTTCGCTCGTCTATATCACGCCCGTCATCGGCGGCTATCTTGCCGACCGGTTTCTGGGGCCGCGCAAAGCGGTGCTCGTCGGCGGCATCTTCATTGCCATCGGCCATTTTCTGATTGCCGTGACCGAAGGGCCGGGTGGGGAGCAGCCCTTTTTCCTCAACGGCTTTTACCTCGCGCTCGCCAGCATCATCGTCGGCACAGGTTTCTTGAAAGCCAACATCTCGGTGCTGGTCGGCGAGCTTTATGCCCGCGACGATACCCGCCGCGATCCCGCCTTTTCGATCTTCTACATGGGGATCAACATGGGCGGGATGCTGGGGCCGATCGTCTGCGGCCTGCTCGGCGAACTGTGGGGCTGGAGCTGGGGTTTCGGCGCGGCGGGCGTAGGCATGTTGCTCGGCCTCGTCATGTTCGTGTGGCTGAAACCCTGGCTGCTCGGCAAGGGCGAGCCGCCAGCGCCGCAGCAACTGCGTCAGCCGACCGCCGCTGGTCTCAGCCAGGAATGGACGATCTATGTCGGCGCGGCGATCGGCGTCTTCGCGATCTGGCTCGTTATCCGCTATGCCGAACTACTCGGCTTTGCGTTGCTCGGCTTCTCCGCACTGACCGTCGTCTATATTCTCTGGCGCAGCTTCGCGACGCTGGGCAAGATCGATCGCGACCGCATGTTCGCCGCGTTGTTCCTGATCGCGCTCAACCCGCTCTTCTGGGGTCTGTTCGAACAGACGGGATCGTCGCTCAACATCTTTACCGACCGCAACGTCGATCGCGTTATCTTGGGCTGGGATGTGCCTGCCTCGTTGTTCCAGTCGGTGAACTCGGTCTTCATCATCCTGCTCGCGCCGGTTTTCGCGCTGCTCTGGACAATCCTCGACAAACGCCGCCTCGAACCCTCGTCCCCCGCCAAGTTCGGCATCGGCCTCATCCTGTGCGGCGCGGGTTTCCTGATCCTCGTCGCGGGTGCGGCGATGGCGGGGGAGAATCTGACGCCGGTCCTCTTCGTCTTTCTCATCTACCTGTTCCACACCATGGCCGAACTCTGCTTCTCCCCGGTCGGCCTGTCGGCCATGACGCGCCTTTCGGTGTCGTCGATGGTGGGCCTCGTCATGGGGACATGGTTCCTCGCCATGGCGGCGGGCAACTTCATCGCGGGGCTGATCGCCCGGACCACCGGCAGCGGTGAAGCGGGAAATGTTACTCAAGTGCTTGACGTTTATACGAAGATCGGATGGTTTGCGGTCGTGGTCGGCGGGCTGGTGCTGCTCGTCTCGCCATGGGTGAAGCGGATGATGCACTTGGACAGCATCACCGCGAACAGGGAGCAATCATCATGACGAAGAGCGGCAGGCTGCTGCTGGTCGCGGCGTTGCTGGCGGGAACCGCCGGGCCGCTGTCCGCGAAGAAGGACAAGGACAGGGAAACGACCCCTCCATCGCAGGGGTCTTCGGCAAAACCGGAAAATCCCTATCCCTCGACCTACAAGCCCTATCCCGGTCGCCCGACCGTGATCCGTGGCGCGACCATCTTCGACGGCGAAGGGGCGCGCATCGACAATGGCGTCGTCTTTCTCTCCGAAGGCAAGGTGACCGCGATCGGCGGCCCGGACACGCCCATCCCCGCGGACGTGACCGTAATCGAGGGTGCGGGCAAATATGTGACCCCCGGCGTCATCGACATCCACAGCCATCTCGGTGACTATCCCTCGCCCAGCGTCGATGCGCTGTCGGACGGGAACGAGGCGACATCGCCCGTCACCCCGCATGTCTGGGCGGAACACAGCATCTGGCCCCAAGACGCAGGCTTTGGCCGCGCACTCGCCAATGGCGGCGTCACCACGCTCCAAATCCTGCCCGGATCGGCCAACCTCTTCGGCGGACGCAGCGTGACGCTCAAGAATGTCCCCGCCCGGACCATGCAGGGGATGAAGTTCCCCGGCGCGCCGCAGGGTCTCAAGATGGCGTGCGGCGAAAACCCCAAGCGCGTCTATGGCAGCAAGGGCCGCGAGCCATCGACCCGCATGGGCAACATCGCCGTCACGCGCCAGACCTGGATCAAGGCGCGCGAATATGAAAAGAAGCGCGCGGCGGGCAAGGATCAGGTCCGTGACCTCGGCATGGAAACGCTGGCCGATGCGCTCGAAGGCAAGATTCTCGTCCACAATCATTGCTACCGTGCGGACGAGATGGCCAACGTCATCGATCTGAGCAAGGAGTTCGGCTACAAGGTCGCAGCCTTCCACCATGCCGTCGAAAGCTATAAAATCGCCGATCTGCTGCGCGACAACGGCATCTGCTCGGCGATGTGGGGCGACTGGTACGGCTTCAAGATGGAAGCCTATGACGGGATCAAGGAAAATATCCCGCTCGTCCACCGCGCAGGCGCCTGCGCCATCGTCCATTCCGACGATGAAAATGGCATCCAGCGGCTCAATCAGGAAGCGGCCAAGGCGCTGGGCGCGGGACGTCGCATGGGCATCGACATTTCCGACGAGGTCGCCTGGACCTGGCTCGCCATCAATCCCGCGCGCGCCATGGGCATCGCCGATCGCACCGGCAGTCTCAAGGTCGGAAAGATGGCCGACGCGGTCCTCTGGAACGGCAATCCGTTCAGCACCTATACCCGCCCGGACAAGGTGTGGATCGACGGCGCACTCATGTATGACGCCGCCAATCCCAAGCTACGCCCGGTGACCGACTTCGAACTGGGCCAGATCGGCGCGGGAGACGTGAAATGAGCAAGACGATCCTCCCACTCCCACCGTTCGCCCTGAGCTTGTCGAAGGGCGTTCTTCCTCTTTTGCAAAGACAGCGATGGGCGTCGACAGTCTCAGCCCGGACGGTTTTGGGGGCTATGCTGCTGGCAAACGCCGCATCCTCGCCCGCCGTCGCCCAATCCATCGCCATCACCGGTGCGACGCTCGCGATCGGCGACGGCTCCGAACCCGTCCGGAACGGCATCGTCGTCATTGCCGCAGGCAAGGTCGTGGCAGCAGGAGCAGGAATCGCGGTTCCGGCAGGCGCAAAGACCATCGACGCCAGCGGCAAATGGGTGACCCCCGGCCTCGTCTCCGGCTTCTCGCGCGTCGGCCTGGTCGAAGTGCCTGCGGTCAAGGAAACCAACGATTCGCGGCAGCGCTCGCCCTTCTCGGCGGCGATCGACGTCGCACCCGCGATCAACCCGCTCGCCAATCCGATCGCGATCAGCCGCACGGCGGGCGTCACCCGCGCGGTGGTCGTGCCCGTCGCCGGCAGCTCGATCTTCGCGGGGCAGGGGGCCGTGGTCGATCTCGGCGCGGACATGAGCCCGATCACGAAGGCCCGCGCCTTCCAATATGTCGAGTTCGGCGAGACGGGCGCTGAGGAAGCGGGCGGCAGCCGCGCTGCCACCGTCCTCACATTCCGCACCATGCTGCGTGAGGCGCAGGAGTTTGCGAAGGCGCCCGCCAGCTATGATGGCCGGTCGAAGGACGCGCTCCTGAACCGGGTCGACGCCGAAGCGCTGCTGCCCGTCGTCACCGGTGCGATGCCGCTGATGGTCCATGCCGAAAGCGGTCGCGACATCCTGACCGTCCTGTCGTTGAAGCGGGATTTCCCGGCGTTGAAGCTCATCATCGCAGGCGCTGCGGAAGGCTGGATGGTCGCGCGCGAAATCGCGGCCGCGAAGGTGCCGGTGATCGCGGGCGGCCTCGACGACCTGCCCTCCAGCTTCGAAAAGCTGGCCGCAACGCAGAGCAATGTCGGGCGCATGGTGAAAGCAGGTGTCGCCGTTTCCATGGGCCTGATGGACCGGGACGAAGGATTGCAATTGCGCCTCGCGACCCAGCAGGCGGGCAATATGGTGGCGCTCAACAAGGTGCCGGGCGCAACCGGCCTCAGCTGGGGGCAGGCGCTGCGCACCATCACCTCCGCACCCGCCGAAGCGATGGGCCTTGGCGATCGCATCGGTTCGCTCAAGGCGGGCAAGGCGGGTGATGTCGTGATCTGGGACGGCGATCCGCTGGAAATGACGTCCGCCCCGGTCGCGGTGTGGATCGACGGCGTGCAACAGCCGATGGACAACCGCCAGACCAAGCTGCGCGACCGCTACGCCACGCCCACTGAAGGCGCGCTGCCCAAAGCATATGAATGGTGAAAAGGGTGGGGGAGGCGCAATCTCGTCTCCTCCCTCAAACGTCATCCCCGCGAAAGCGGGAACCCATCTCCTGACAGCGCCTGAAGCACCAGCGTCGGACGGACTAAACTATTTCATTTCGCTATCGAAATAACCACGAACGAAATCACAAAACCTGTCCATTTCGCTGTCCAGCTTAGTGGCTTGCGGAAGGTCCGGCTGACCCGGCCACCCCTTGTCCGCCACGGTCAAGCCCCCGCCGCTACGCTCGCCGTCGTACCGCGGAATAACGTGAAAATGCACATGCGGATCGACCATCATCAGCATCAGATAGTTGATCTTCTGATAGCTGATCGCTTTGCCAAGTGCCGCTTCGATCGTCCGCGTCACGACCGCCAGTTCGCCATGCGCCTCGTCAGGCAGATCGCCGAACGCCGTCGCATCGGACTTCGCCGCCAGCACCAGCGATGCCAAGGTCGGCTGCGCCGGTCGCACCAGTACCACCCAATGGGTGAACTCCGCCACCAGCGTCGCAGGCCAGCCGAACTTCTCGATCGTCGAATTCATGCCCCCCGTCATGCCGTCGCCTCCTCCATCCAGCTGACGATCGGCCGCCCGGAGCGCTTCACGCCATAGGCTTGCGCCAGCCGCACCGCATGGACCAGCAGCGAGATGATCGTCCACCACGCCAGCGCGATCAGGCCGATATCGGGCCGCCCGAACAGCAGCGCCACGAACAGGATGACCATGTTGGGATTGCGCCGCGCCGTCACCAGCCGGAACCGGCTGTCGAACCGCTGCCACACATGGATGTCCATCCCGAAATCCTTGAGGAACATCCCCTCGATCAGCCGCTGGAGAATATAGCCGACGACCACCGCCGCCATGATGAAGACGAACATATCTTCCGACAGCGCCAGCCCCCAATAGGCGAGGCCGGTTCCCCAGAAATACCACCAGAAGGGCGGATGGACGAGGTCGACGCCATGGTCGATCACATTTCCCCATTTGGACGATGTGATAGTGCATCGCGCCAGCTTGCCGTCCACCGTATCCAGCACCATGAAGATGAAGCCCGACAGAAAGCCCGACCAGTACATCCCCTGCGAAAACAGGTAGGTCGCAAGCAGGCAGAGCGTCACGCCAATGACCGACACCATATTCGGCGTCATCTTCAGCTGCGCCGCGATCCGCGTCAGGATCAGCGCCAGTTCGGGCCACAGATATTTGGTGAGCAGATCGGTCACGCCCTTGTACGCGCCGAAATAGCTGCGCCGCTCTATTTCGCGCCGGGTGGCGGGGGTGAGTTTGCGAACGAAGGGCTGCTCCAGCTTGCGCAGCTGCCGGTTGTAGAGTTGTCGTCCGTCCGACAGGTCGATCACCTCTGCCGCACGCATCGGATCGCTACCTTGCGGCACCTGCCCGACGATCGGCACGACACCCCAGGCAAAGACCGTCCCCGGCGTCTCCAGCACCAGCCGCAGCAGCAGCGGATCGAACACGTAGGCTAGGTTGAAGACCAGCTCATGCCCCGCCGCCAGCGTGCTCCCGCTCTTCACCGCGCTCTCCGCCATGCGCCGGTCGCGCTCGGCATTGCTCATGCCCCAGATCGGCGTCGCATTCTCGCCGATCAGGCGGACAGGGCCAAGCGTCGTCGCGATCGTCTGGGTCATGCGGCGGCCTTCGCGAAATCGAGGATGATGTCGGCCTGCCGCTGGGAAGCCGGGGGCGGGGAAAGATCGATGGACTTGCGCATCGCTGCCTCCTGCACGGCAACATACCCTTCTTGCAAGTCTGTCGCACGATCCAGCGCTTGCTGAAGATCGCCGACCCGCTCGATCACCTGCCCCAGCCGCCAATGCGCAAAGGCGTCCCCCGACCCATCACGATGGTCGAGGTTGAGGAAGATGCAGGGTCGCTGCTGGATCAGGAACTCATAGACTTGGCTCGACACGTCGCCGAGATAGGCGTTTGCGCTCATCGTATAGCGCATGTCGATCGAACGACGGCTGCCCATGTCCACCAGGATATGCGGCGCATCGCTGGCGATTGGTGGCACCCGGCTCGCCAGCTTCGTATGCGGCGCGATGATGACATTCCAGCCGGTCAGCGCCTCCAGCGCCGCGAGTACAGCCGGGCCATGCCGTACCCAGGACGAAAGCTCTGCATCGAAATGCGGATTGTAAAGCAGCACCGGCTTGTCGTCGGCAAAGAAGCGCCGCGGCTTCGCCCGAAGCTCGAACTTCGCATAGCCGCCGACCGCGACCGTATCGGCCCGGCACAGCCCGCGCGCGATCATCCGCTCCCGGTCCTTCTCGCCAGCTACCAGAGTGAAATCGAAATCCTCGTGCCGTTTCTTGTATCCGCCTTCGCGATCCCCCGCGCCATGCTTGATGAGGATGAGGCGGGAGGAGAATCCTGGCACCCGTTTCAGCCAGGCGGTCGAAATTTCGGTCGTGACGATAAGCGGAAAGCGCGCGATCCTACTGTAATTGCCAAGTAGGGTGGCCAGCCGCGATGGCTGCCGGAACAGCGAGTCGGGTTGCCTCGAAAAGCGCCGCAGCCGGACGATGTTCAACCGCCCGTCCGCGTCATAGCTGCGCACCAGATCGATCATCATGTCCGATGGCGACAGCACATGAACCCGCACTCCCGGCCGCTGCGCCAGTTCCAGCGCGGCGGGCAGCCAGTGATACAACTGCTGCGCTTCGGCGATGGCGAGGAAGGCGACGTCCATATCCAGCGCGTAGCGGCCCAAGGCCCGCCGTTGCAAGGGGGCGGGCGCACACCAATATATGGTATGTGCTGGACCTTTGCCGATTTTTTGGTATGCGGTCCGCCAACGAACCGACACATTAAGATTTGCGACAAGAGGCTCGACGAGCGATGGCCGAATTTTCTTTGCCCAAGAACAGCAAGATCAGCGGCAAGGGCGTAACGCATGACGCACCCGCAGGCGCGACCAACGTCCGCAGCTTCAAGGTCTATCGCTACGATCCCGATTCGGGCCAGAACCCGCGCTATGACACGTTCGAGGTCGATCTCGACAATTGCGGACCGATGGTTCTCGACGCCCTGCTCAAGATCAAGAATGAATATGATCCGACGCTGACGTTCCGCCGCTCCTGCCGCGAAGGCATATGCGGTTCCTGTTCGATGAACATGAACGGCAAGAACGGCCTCGCCTGCACCACCGCAATCGAGGACGTGAAGGGCGAGATCAAGATCACGCCGCTGCCCGCGATGGACGTGGTCAAGGACTTGGTGCCCGACTTCACGCACTTCTACGCGCAATATTCCTCGATAACGCCGTGGTTGCAGACCGTGACCCCGCCGCCCTCGGGCAAGGAGCGACTGCAGAGCCCGGAGGAGCGCGCCAAGCTCGATGGCCTCTACGAGTGCATTCTGTGCGCGTGCTGCTCGACATCGTGCCCCAGCTATTGGTGGAATTCGGACAAGTTCCTGGGTCCGG
>JAAIGE0100005801.1_pt1 | contig 16211 bp, 17 predicted proteins | sample 6487951 | NCBI WGS metagenome assembly JAAIGE01 (sample SAMN13974128, study PRJNA590717) | phyllosphere metagenome | biome: tomato field; feature: multiple bacterial spot infested tomato fields; material: tomato leaves; isolation source: leaves from tomato fields | host: Solanum lycopersicum ... | reverse complement strand
TCAGGGGCCGTTTGTCGGAGCGCTGTTCCACCGAACGGTTGACTGCGCCAGCGATCACCCGCCCCAGTAACGCGCTGGCCAGCATCTCCAGGCCCCATGACATCTCGCCTAGTTCGGTCCCCCGGGTGTCCGCGCTGCCGACGCCTGATCGACGCTCCGTCACTCCCTCAGTCCATGTAGTCGAAGTGGGCAGGCTCTCTATCCCACGGGCTGAACAGGTTTCTTCCATCCCAATAGCTGATCCTGCCGTAAGCGTCGATCCTTCGCTTTGCTCGCCATACCGTCTCGGCGCGGTGATGTGAGATGGCGTCCGCCCCGAACGACGGCACTTCCGTACCTCTTTGGCCGTAGCCATCGTGCAGCACCGTTTGACGGGGCAAGGACATTAACAGCGCGGCATGCTTGGTCTCCTTGAGGACCACAGCGAAGGTGTTATGGGTCATGTTTTATCCCCAACTGGCATGCAGCACCCTTGAGTCGGCCGACTGCGCTACCTGGGCCAACAGGCGGCCAACGCTGTCTCTGGAAATGAGCGAAGACTTGTCCGTGATGATTCCGTCGGTAGCCGCGGCACACCAATGTGCGACGTCCGCTGACGTAGCCAATTCAAGACCGCTTCCCACTCGGGCGGCGAATCGTCTCGCGCTCGGAAGATAAGTGGAGGTAGTGATAAACATCCCCCGTGGCGCCTCTTCGACAGCCATCACACCGCGGAGCGCCGCGACAGCGTCGAGTGTGATCTTGCGGTGTGCCGCATACCTCTTGGCCTGCACAAGCGTCAGCACGTCTCCCAAGGGTCCACGTTGCCAGAAGCGGATATCGACGCCACCGTCTCCCGAGCCAGGCCCCAGTTCCGTAGTGAAGCCTTGGTTCTGAAAAACTCTGCTCAGCAGGATCTCGAATGCGCGCGGGTTGAGCCGGTGGAACTGGTCTGGATTGCCGGCGAAGTGAGCGTATAGCTCCTCGTATACGTCTCCCGTCTCAGGCTCGATCAGCGAGCACACCCACTGCCAATGGAAGTAGGCTTCAAAAGCGGCGTTCAAGGCTTCATCGTCTGTGGAGAAATAGTAGTTGTAGCCGTTCTGGTTTTCGCAGTAGTACCCTAGAGATGCGATGAAGTCGTGGAATGGAGGACTGTCCACTTCAATGTCTTCGTCCAGCACTCTCATCAGGTCGCCGCCGGCGCACAGAACGGTGACCACAGCAGGTGACCCGGGTTCCCGACCGGTATGGTGGAGAAACTCTACGAAGCTGCTATCAAACCAAAGGTCACGCTCCTCGGCCCATTGCTGTACGGCCGTCTGTAGCCTTGCTATCTCCTGGGCCAACTGGTCGTCTGTGTAGCCGGCATTCATTGAGTTCTTGCCTTTGGTGCGTCGTGCGGGAAGCAGAGCATATGGCTCTGCTGCCGTCCTTGCCAAAAATTGGATCGACACTATTCCCGGCCGATGCGCACACCTTCACGTGACCCGCGAGCCCGCCAGCGCCGCTCGTGGATCAGCTGGCCTCGACACCAGGTGCACCGTCGGCCTCGTCAGGAGGGGAGGTTGTCGTCGTTAGGCGAGCCGTCCCATTTCCAGCGGCAATCGTGCTCGAACTGGTCCTCAGCGGTCCAGGGCTTGGATTCACCGAGTAAGAGGGGAAGGCCCAGCCCCACTGCGCCTCCGCCCAGGGCTATCAGACCCATGATGCCCCACACAAAGTAGACACCGCTGGCGAGCAGTGTCAGCAACAGGACGGCCTGGCCCCGGCGGGTGCAGAGGGTCTTCTGGATCAAGATCTTGGCGGTAGTCATGAACCCCTCAATTACGCCGCGGCACGCGGGTGCGCCAGGTGAAGAGAGGTTGGAGTGGGTCAGCATTAGGCGCCCATCGTCGCGGCGCAGCACCCCTTCAAGGTATTCACGCGAAAAGCACCGCTAGCGCTTGCACGATAGCCCCGATGGCGATGAGCACCAAGAACTGCGGGAATCGCTTCTGCCTCTTGTGCATTGCGATTCGCCACTGCTTGGCTGCTTCATCGTCTAAGCCGGGTGGGCACATTGACACGGAGCCATCTGCACCATATGACAGGGTTGGAGCCGATAGTGCAGCGCAAATACTTCCCACGGTGATGAGCGAAAGTCCGGAAAGATTCAAAAAGTCTGCTGCTGTCAAAATCTCACTCCTTCAGTCGTTCCAGTCAGGGTCAGCAACATTCGGAACCCCACCACCCGCGTAGTCTTTGCAATCAACCCACGCTTGCGCTTTCGTGCTTCTGAAGGGCTGACGAGCCTTGTGTTCGGACTGAGCTGCGCCGGACACAGCATTCCGCCACCCAAATACAGGAGGATCCGTGTCAACAATCTTGCTGACGCTATATCCAGCTCGCTCTAGGTCGGCGACCTCGCCAGCGCTCAACCCCCGAGGATCTGGCGGTGGCGGAGCCATCCAAACCCGGCCCCGATCTTCCTGGATCGCTCTGGCGTTGAGTGCCGTCTGAAAAATCATACGGGCTTGTTCGGCGGTCAGCCCGCCGAGACGCATCAGATTCTGAGTAAATGTCTGGGCGTCAGTTTCGACCAGGCCGAACGAAGCCTTGACCAGCTGACGCTCTTCTCGGGACAACGTGTACATGCTTGGTTTCATCCAATTCTTCAAACGGTCGGCAAGACGGATCCTTGGCGCCGCGCGAGCCCGCCGAGGTTACCTCAAGGTGTCTGCACTGCGTAACCGCCTTGTCGCAGATTTGCTGTTACTTGGCCAGCTCCGACTTGGAGGTGCGGTTCAACCACTTCATCCCCTCCAGTGTGGCCAACTGAACCTCAGTCAGCCTAGTCAAAACGACCGCAACCTGCTGCGCCGCGGCCTCTGCGAATCGTCGTATAAAAATTGGATGCCCATGCCCATTCCGAGCGACTTTCATCGCTAGCCGACGGGTTTCCCGGTACCACTCACTTCTTGCCCCGAGAGAGGTCAAGGACAAACACGTCGATGAAGGGCCGACGCGCCTCGGGAATGAGAGCAATAATCGCGTCACGCATCTGCTTTGGAGACAAAGGGGACGCCACACCTGAGGGGGGCGGCTTCAGCCGACGCCCCGTCGCGGAGGGCACCTCACCAAACCATAGAACGCAATAAATTCCACGGCCGTCCGAGCGCCAATCGATCAGGTATTGCGACGTCAACTGCGAGTTGACCGCATCCCAAACGTCATCATGCCATTGGCCCTTCACCTCCATCGGCAACTGCTTGCGGCCGCACGCGAAGGCGAGGTCGGCCCGCTTCGACTGAGGCATGTCTGCCTCGGTGAGGCGGCTTACCCCATAATTGAAAAGCGGACCTTGGATGAGAGCAGCGAGACGGTCACGACAGCGGTTCTCGTCGCGAGGAACGTTCTGATCCGTCCAGAAGTCTCGAACTTGATCTAGGTCGTCGCCCAGCAACAGCTTCTGCGCATCAGCCAACTCCTCCCCGACCACTGAACGCAGATCATCGATGTTGGATGGTGCGCCCGATGTCAAAAATGCGGCCAGTCCGTCTGGCGAAATCGGCGCGAAGCTCTCCTCTGCTCGCTTCTGCGACTGCTCGGCGGCCAAGTGCCGAAGCACATTGGTGTAAGTGTCGCTGGGCATAGATGCGAGCTCGCCCAACAGTTCGGCGGCGTGATCTGACGTATCGCTCGCGATTGACGAAGCTAAACCAACGAGGAAGTGCGCCGCGTCGTATGCCGTCTTGCCGGCCCGAGTCCGACCTGAAAGCTCTGCGTGGGGAAATGCGCCCCGGAACTCACAGATGATCCAAGAAAAGACACCGAGGCCCGCGTGGATGAGGGGTCCTCTCCGCTTCGTCTGCAATCGGTCGCGTAAGCGCCAAAGCAACTGAGGATGGTCTCGACCAACGTTCGCCAAGTTTGGAAGTACTTCTTCCATCCGATACGTGACGTCGATCGCCAGCCAAGCAAGTGCATGGTCGTCGTCCCGGTAGAAGGCCCCATCGCGTGCTTTGGCAACCTCGACAATCGAGCTCAAATCCTCCTTGCGAACCAGTGCGCTTATTAGGGCCATCTCGGCATCCACCGACATACACGGGTATTCAAGAAGCCATTCGCGTGCTACCGTTGCCAGGGCGTCGTCCCACAACGTCATGTGCTTGATCACGCCTAGTTCATGTTCCGGCGAGGAGCAGGCATTGAGATACGGTTCAATCCAAAAGCGAAGCAGAGCGCGCTTGTCGGCAAGCAGCGGGGCGACGGCCTCTTCGAGCGCAACGCGCAAACCTTCCTTGTCAGCGTCGCTGGAGAGCCCGCGCTGCTGCATGCAGATAAGCAGCCCCTTTTTCAGCGTGTCGGTGGACACTCCCGAGAACCCTCGGCCACTGCGCTGTCTTTGGAGCAAACCGGCCACAAGCGGAAACGCGACGTTCCAGATCCTCCCTTGCAGGTGACTGTCTGCTATCTGTTGGATAGTGGGCAGATCCGTCTTATGAAGCGTCGCCTCGAAGCCAAGGCCGAACTCTTTCGCGAGTCGCTCATTGAAGATTGCGGCAAGCCGCTCCTCTGGCGACATCTTCTCCTGGGCCCCCGCGGTAAGCTGAACCCCGAGATAAAACTTCGCGGGATCGACCGTCGCGCCAAGAGTTCCCGCCTTAATCTCCTCCTCCATCTCAGTGAACCTGGCGATTTCTTGTTGACGATGCGCCTCGTCGCGCGCATGCCGCGCGGCCCTTTCCGCCTCTTGACGAATCCTCCAGAGAGGCTTTGAAGGATGCGTGACGCTGCGGATGATGGCGCGCTCTTTGAGCCCAAAAGCAGGGAAGTCCTGAGCCGCCGAAAGCACCTCCCCGCTGCTGTCTTCGGTCATGAAGCCGAGGAAGACAAGGTCTCTCCAATCCGACCTTGTGCGTCGCGACCGCATTCGCTTCGCAGCTACCTCTCGCAGAAAATAGGCTACATCCTTTGAATTGCCGCCAAGGCTAAGAGCACGCGTCTGCAGATGGTAGTTTGCGTGCCAAAGCGTTTTCAACTTGAGGGCGGTCCACACCCCGTATCTCTGGATCTGGCGTCGCAACTCGACGCGGCAATGGAACGCGTCACCGATCTGCTTCAGAATTCCCTCGTCGGCGGAGGAATGCTCGGTGATCTGACCGAGCCAAACCCAGACTGACGGCGCGTCCCTGTTCGCGATAGCTCCGCCTCGCAGGGCCCTGAAAAGCAGCAGCGAGAGGATCTCGGAAAGGCTGCTCCGGAGTTCGTAGGCCCCGATTGTCCCAGGCGGAACACGCGAAGAGATCTCGCGGAGCAGCGTCTTCGCGCGATATGCGCTCAGCTCAGAGGCGACCGCGTCGAATCGACTGAACCTGATCGGTTGGCTTTCGCCCGAGGGAGGGAACCGCGACACCTGCAGGCCAATGTCCGCAAGCAGGGTCGAAGCGAGCAGCTCGTCGGTCACGTCGTGACCGAGCATCTCGATGAGCCGACGGGCCAGGCGCGCGGAGTCGCCGCAAGCTTGGTCCACCAGGGTCTGCGAGGCAACCTGCCAGAACGGTCGATCACGGTGCGCAAACACTGCCACCAAGGCATCCTCGCGTTCGTTGTAATCGCGCGTGTCATCGAAGACAAGTGTCTCAAGGACGGCGGAAAGGGACAGCGCCAACTGCGTACCCTTGACTGCCTCAAGTAACAGAGTCCGAAGGTGGAAGTTCGATCCCGGGTCTTCCAAGATTGCGCTAATGCGAGGGGCGATAGAAGTCTGAGCAAGCCCTTTCGCCGACCGAGCATCCCAATCTTGCGCGCGAAAATATGGGTCCACCCGAGCCAATCGTTCAAGGGCATTAAGCAGGGCTGAGGCCTGAGCTGCGGCAAGATGGGCCGACTCTCCATAACGAAGCAGGCCGAAGGGGTCGGCTGCGATGACTTCCGCCGACAGGGGGGGGCTGTGAAAGGCGAGCCAAGCATGCAGACCCCGTAAGCTCGATGGGACCCCGCCGCCACAGTGAAACTGTGCGAGAAGTCGGCGCCGGCTGAGACTGGTCGTCGCTTGAGCTGCAAGCCACCGAGCGCCCAAGAATTCTGCGATGACGCGGTGAATGGGCGCGGCGCGGCCGACCCCCATACTTTTGAAAAGCTTGCACGAAACAACGGAGCGCGCGTGGGAGCCGCCGGGAAGCCTCTCCAAGTCACCGATCCAAACTTCTCCATCCTGACGTTCTGCGATCCCGCCAAGCCTGATCGCATCGACGCCACCGAAGATCACCGCCGCCATGCAAGCGCCAGCCGACGACAAGGCCTGCTCTTGACTGATCTGAGCCAATCGCGTGTCCTGGCGAGCCTCGTTCTCCTCACGCCAAATCAACTCAGTGACGTGTCCAAAGAGCTCGGCCCTGGTGCTAGGCTGTGACTTCCCGCTGTCGGCCACGCGCCCGAGCAGGCCCAAGGTCAACGGATTTCGATAGAGATCTGAAAGACCTTGCTCGTCCAAACCGTCTAAGACAGGGGCGGCGGAGCTCGTGAAACCTCGCGACGACCAGAACGCGCTGGCCTCCTCGCGAGTGAACTCCTCGATCGAGACCACAAGTGGCTCGTCTCCGTAGATCTCCTTGAGGCTGCGGAGGGAACGCGATTGCCACTCCCGAGACCTGCACGAAAGGACGAACCTCGGGCAGCCGGCATCTTCAAGACGAGCGAGAACCCGATCTAGGGCATCCTTTTCGTCACGCGCGATCGCTTCGTCCAAGCCATCGATCAGCAACGGGCGCCCGGAGGTAACAAAGCACCCCGGATTGCTGCTCAGCATGAACCTTGGAGCTGACACTGGATCCACACCAATAGCTCGACCAAGCTCGGCGATGAGCTCTGTTTTCCCCATGCCTGGCTCGCCAAGGACGACTACAGACCGATTCTGGCCCAGAAGGTCTGAATCGAGGATCTCGCGTTCCGAAGAATCGTCGAGGATGCGCAGCTTGCGTTGGAAGTACGCTTTCCCGACGGATTCGACGCTCTCACCGCAGGCCAAACCACCACGGTGTGAATACTGCGCGGGATCGCTGATTTCCTTAGTGCGATGCTTGCGAAATGGAAATCGACCAGGGATGGCGGCGCGCGGCTTCATTGCAGGCTCGAACATTCAGAGCTACTGGCCAGGCTACCCGCGCGGGCGGCAGATTCCCAGCAAACCCGGAGGACGAGTTCCAAAGGCTTAACAGGACAGATCGTCATGTCGCTTCCCAGGGACCATCAGAGCTTATGAATGTGTCCCACCCGCGCAGGAACGGGAAGGCTTCCCCCGACCACTTCATGGCCGGCCAACGGGTCCACTATCACCATGTAATCTTTCACCCTGTCGTTTGGAAGCGGGGTGCCCGCCTCCAACATCTTAAGAAGCTCTCGCGCCGCTCTGGCGCACTCCAAACAAGCTTTCCCGCTCGGCAAATCTAATAGCAGCTGCACGCCCCGTATTAAATGTGATCGATCTTCAGGCCACCGATTCACCTTCAGTGCGTGATCAATACCTTGGAATGCTTCACGGATGATAGTCGCGCTCATCGAGGCTCCTCTGTCCCGGCGTAGTGGAAAAAAACAGCAGATATAGGAGGGTACTGTAGACCGTCAGAAGACAATCTTCTTGCTTGCAGCACGCAGCCGATCGTCCCCGCGTCGATCGTACTTCTGGGTCGTAGCGACGCTCTCGTGGCCAAGCGCGTCTTTGACCGTGATGATGTCCTCGCCGTTGGTAAGCAACGTCGATGCGAACGTTCGCCTCAAGTCATGGGGTGTACAGCGCGGAACTTTGGCCTGAACCTGTCTTTGCTCAAGCACGTGATAGACGGCCTGACTCGTCAAGCGTGCGCCTGTCACATTGTTCTCACGTCGTATCCGCACAAAGACCGGGCCGCTGGTGGAGCCCAGGACAGCCAACCAGGCGCTCAAGCGAGTCCAAACACTTTGGGGCACAAATGCGATGCGCTCCTTGTTGCCCTTTCCAAGCACCCGCAGAGATTGATCTGCCATGTTGATGTGCTCGACGTCCACGCCAACAACCTCGGAGCGTCGCAGGCCGCACCCGGCCAGGACCGCGATAAGAGCTCCGTCACGAATCTGGGCAGGCGAGGGGGCCTCATCGCAGACGTTAAAAAGGGCCGTCAACTCAGCCGGCGTAAGTGCGCGGCCCTTAGCGACTCGGCTTCCCCGAACTGACTTCACCGCCTTGATCAACTGGTACGCCTCAGCGTCGATGAGCTTCAGTGACCAGGCCTCCAAGGCGACACCCTTAAGCGCTGCCAGATAGGTATTGATTGTGGCTGGCGCCAAGCCCGCGTCACCGAGCAACGCCAGAATTCCCTGCACATGGTGGCGGCGCAGAGCAGACCATCCGAAGCGTAGGACGGTGGTGCTTGCCGTCAGATGGGCCACGCGGTTCAACAGAGACGCCATCGTCCTTCGGCTCAGCGGGGACGGAAGACTCAAAAGGTACACCACCGCCGGATTCTGGCTGGAGTGCTCCTCCCCAACCGTCAGCGACCGTAGGCCATCCCAAGCACCAGCTGCCGAGGCAGCTGGTGCCCCTGAAGGCAGGAGATCCCAAGAACCTTGGTCGGAATGTGCGGACATGGCAATCAATGAGCACAGCAGCTTCGGCAGCCGCCCGGCCGCAATGAGCTGGAGTTACTTGCTAAAAGGAACATTTTAATAAGTAACTATATCAAATGATAGGCGCCTGCGCGCCCATGAGATCCGGCACATAGTGCAAGCACGGAATGACGTCCCGCGTCATTCGTTCCAGTACTCCTCCGTCCGGCTAAAAACGGTAGTTAGTACGCTCTGGCCCGTCGCTTGGTCCTTCACGATGACGAATTTCAGCGCTTCGGATTCGTGCCCCCAGATCTCAGCCTCACGCCCCGATCCGTATTTGCTGTCCTTGTGACGTTTCACCGCAGCATTCAGCTCGAATCTCTTCAGATTAGGATTGACCAGCCGTCTCGCCAAAGAGGCCCGAGGGCGTTTGATTCCCTGGTCGGCGGAACGCTCTGCAAACCTGAGCACAGCATGCGATGTGATGACGAGCCGCCCAAACGCGGGGGTCTCGATCTCGTCCTTTGTGTGATACGCCTCGTGCTCAACCCGAATTGTCTCGATATCGGAAACCGTTGCGGGATCAAATTCCTCGGGTTCCTCAACCAGGATCTCCGTGTCGCTCAGGGGGTTAGTGCCAGTCAAGAACTTTGCATAACGGCGGGCAAATGATTTGTCGGACTTTCCTAACGCGAGCTTTCTTACTGCACCGCGCGAGACCTTAAAAATAAAGGGCTTGCCCGTGTTCGGAATGCGGTCGAAAACCTGCCTTTTGAAAACCAAATGATGGATGGCCACCAACTCCGCAGCGACGTCGATATCCTCGTCCTGAACATCGAACTCAACCCGCAGCAACCCTGAATTCGCCGCCCCAGTCCTCCAAAAAACAAAAGCAGCCGAGCTGCTTTGTTTAAGTGTGGATGTCTTCAACCGCATCATTGCAATCGCACCCTATTCATCGGCCAGCATAAAGCTGGCCGTCCGGATATCAACCACCTGCTTTGATTGCCAGCGATTCGAGGCTTCCACCGTTATCGATATGCGCCGCCACCCACCTCGGGCGCTTGCCGCGGCCAGACCAAGTTTGGCCTGTTGCGCTGTCACGATACTTAGGAGCAACGGGCTTAGGCGATGCCGAGTTAGCAGAAGCTGCACGGCCACGTCCACCAATGTCCTGGAGCGTAAGATCGTTCTCAGCCATGATCTTCTTTACCTGCTCAATGGCACCCTTACGCTCATCCAAGCGCAGAGCTTCAGCCTCGCGCATCAGCGCATTCGCTTGTTCAACGAGTTCTGCATATGTCTTTGCCATATCGATTCCCTAAAGTTTTGATCGAGGTGAAAGCTTGATTGCCTGCCACAGGGCTGAATGGTAATTCAGAATTCATATAGACGAAAGCACAAAGTAAAAAAACCCCGCAACTTGTTAGTCGCGGGGTTTAAGACTTCAGACAAAGTGTTTCACGGAGGGGAACCCTAGCAAGCCTTGCGTACACAAGACATCATTCCAATCCACGCTTTTAGCATTGCCCCTCCTCGGCATGTGAGGTAGGAGAACGTGCGCCTTGAGTCCGGCCCGAATTAGCCGGTTTTGAAGGACGCGCGCGGAACGCTCACCAGTGATCGACTTATCCTTGTCGGCCCAAATCAACACGGTATGAACACCAGTCGGGATTTCAACTGACTCCATGAGACGTGCAGACACAGTCGACCAAGTGGGGATCTGAGTCGCCTTATACGCGGACAGAGCCGTTTCCAACCCTTCCGCTAATCCAAGAACGCCTTTAGGAACACCGAGCTGAATTGCGCCTCCAACGACATCAGCGCCTTCCGGAACTGACATCATCTTGCGGGGCATTTCGACTGCAGCCTTCTTGCCAGTGCTCGTTAGGTAAGTCCGATGAAGAGTTATGAGCTGCCCTTCCACATCCCTGATCGCACACACTATCGCAGGACACTTCCGAAGTAGCTTTCCGTCCTCACCATAGTACGGCAGCGCCGGGTGAAACCTCAGGCTATCCTGACCATCAGCATCGCGCATTCGGAATAGGATTTCTCTACTGAGGAGGTACCGACGCATGGGTTCCGCATGCTCACTCGGAAACTGAACACACTCATCCCAAGTCTGACGAACCTTCTCACCAGCAAGAACCCTGATCTTTCGCTCGCGCTCCAGATTGGCCTTTGCTCGCTCTTGAGCCTCCAACACCCACGGCTTTGGCTGCACCACAAGTGGCTGGGCGGCCTTCTGCACAACGGGTGGTTCAATCACGCGGTTGTCCGCCTCTGCTTTCGCGATGACAGCTTCAGCGCCACTCGAAACAGAGCCCGCCACAACTGAAGCAGCCTTCGTGACTTGGCGGTCAATCAGTTCCTTAACTTGATCTCCCGCCCTACCCGTGCGCTCAACGTACCACGTATTGCGAAAGGTCTGGATCACGCCGTGAGACACGACTTGGCCCCCTTCCGCACGCTTATCGACAGTAAGCGTCACTGGAACACGGCCCAGATGTGCAAGCATCACATGCTCGCCAACCTGCACCCCACTCGCAGCAACAGCCCGTTCTAGATCAACACTCCAAAACGTCCGCGTTACCCCTGAGTTGTAGCGCAACGTGACGAAATAGGACTTGTCGTTCTTCGGATCGTCGTTATACGGCGCTGCGCCGAAGCTCTTCAAAGTGCCCAAATACTTGTTAGCACTTTTAAGTTCCTCTGGACTCGGTTGCACGAGGTCCCGGACGTCACCGTTTTTCACTGAGTGTCGTGGCCGCTTCTCGGATTCAATACCCAAGCGCTCAGCAACTTTCTCAACACATTCGTGGAACGTCCAGCCATACAACCAGGCCAGCAGTGCGAATCCATCGTGAAACGTTCCAGATTGATTACTGACACCGCCACCCGTTTCATGCGCATCTCTGAATAGTCGGAACCCATCCCGCCCACCCTTGACCGGGCAGGGAACATGACGTCCAACCTTCTGAATCGCCATTTCTAACTGAGGAGCTAAGCTCGCCAGCACGAAAAGCCAATTCCCTCGCGCAGCGGTCCGTACCGCTTCGTAATCATAGAAACTCATAGCACCTCCAGGCTTTGCATCGGCGCGGAGGCCCCCAACGGGAGCCAACCCGCCAGGGACTTAAAAAAATCAGTGAAACTGCTTTTGCTTAAGTAGCATCGCATTCACACCACCACGAACCCTTTCGGGAATTAGGCCTTCAGAACGACAGCAGACGACAAATGAGAATGGAGCAATGTCATCAGACATTATCCAACTCATCGTCTCCTGCCGATTTTCCTCGCCTTGTCGGCCATCACCAAGTGAGCGAAGGGACTCAATGAGAATACCCTCCCGCAGCCTCGCAACGTCCATATCGGTCCATTCATAACGAACCGGTAAATCAGGCATCGATGCCGCAACCTCATCCTCGAAGAGAGAAAAAAGCGTAAGCTGATGCTGGTCTTCAAGACCTCCTCTTTTAGTCATAACGACTCTCCCGAGCTAGCTCAGAAAAACGATTTGACTAATCGCCCAGCTCAGCCTCACGGCTTGGCATGGACGAGGTGGCCCCGCGATACTCCTTATACAGATCTGTTATCGCTTCGGCTGCCCATTTCAACAGCAGAAAGACCATGGCCATGCAGACCAAGGTTGCGATGATCCGAAAAAGGCCATCTAGCAATGACATAACGAAGCTCCAAAAAAAATGGAGCACCGCCCCCCTGGGGTCGATGCCCCAAAGGGTTGATAAAAGCACAAGGCTTGACAATCTGGTTTTAACAAGTCCAGCAACTCGATTGCTTCAAACAGAAGCGAATTCTTTTACAGCTTTAGCGACAAAGCGCTCCTGCTGCAATGTCTTGGGATGGTGACGATGTCGAAAATGGTGATCACCGGCACTAGAGCCAAGGTACTCCCAACACGCTCCGGTAGACGGGTCTTCGCAGACCCGATCGCCTTCGTTTAGTGGCAGCGTGGCCAACTCAGCCCACATTGCATCCCATTCCTTGGAATACCGCTCGACAGAATAGCTCTTCTTTTCGACAAATACCATGATGAATAAGTGAGACTGCAATGACCGCATTCTCTCCCTCCCACTTTGGCGATATGGCTGCGAAGTTGACCTTTACGGGAAACTTCTCCGGAGATCCTGGCGATCGCCGCACTAACTCCCGGCGACAGTTTGGCTCCTAAATGCATAGAAGAGCATGTTAATGGACCGTCCTTGATCATCCGACGTGACCATGTACGCGCCATTGCGCCGCGCCTTCTTCGTGGCCCCCTCCTCCAAGAATATCCAGTCAGAGGGAGCCCCAGTCATATCTAATTTAATAAACCGCTCGTAGCCTTTGCCGTTCCTGACACAGGTAAGGCCCACCGAATGGGATAGCAGACGTTCGCCGTTGATCAATACTTTTCGTGAAGATTTGATCAAGGTGTTCAATTCTTGAATTCTCATCATTGCTCCAACAAAAAAGGCAACGCAACAATTGTTGCGTTGCCCTCTCGGCTATTTAGTGAATGCTGGACAGACCAACATCCACTACACGGCAGCTAGGGTAGGCGCATAAGGCGCTCACCTTAGCTTCGTAAGCGTTCTCAGCGATGAAAGAATCAACAATTTCGATGCCGCCTTGATTGAGCGTCACGGTGAACTGGCGATCAACTTTTCCGAAGAATGCCGCGAATTCGGCGTGCGAATTAGCTGCTGAAACCGGCGCGTGCAAATATGACATATCCATCTCCAAAAGAAGATGGGCCCCGGCCCCATAGGGCATCGAGTGCCCATCAGGGTTGCAAATTGGGTGAAGGTCACCCAGGAAAAAGGAGGCGCAAACCTCCAGTCGAACGGTGCAAGTGCACCAATACCGGCGTTTAAAGAGGTCGGAAAGCCTCGTCAGTGTTGTCAGAGCGACAACATAGAAGCCTAATCATCTCTCCCCGGATCCGTCGCTTGCGGCTCTACAGTTGCCCGATTTGGGTAGGCGCGCGTTAGAACAGCACGCAAAAAAAAGCCACCCGAAGGTGGCTTTCACGAGCAGATCTCGTCAATGCACGAGACGCGCCACTTCTTTCACCGAGCACTGCTCAGTTGGCCCGAAGGTCACGAATGGCCCCCTGTAGCCCATGTCCTCGGCAGTCCACTCAGCCAGGTCGTAATGGACCGCCATGTCGTGCTCTGCCAAGGATACGGCTACTGGTATTGCCACCATTGCCGGAGCCCCTTGTTGATCACGACAGGCTAAAACCATCGACACTCGAACAAACCCGGCTTCCAAGACCTGCTCGTTGCAAAGCGATTCCGAATCACTCATAAAGACCCTCCTGTTTAGACTTTCGTCTTTTCTTGATTTGTCGATCGTAGCCAAGAGCTACTATTCAGTTAGCAACAGCATTTGAAGATGCTCGCTTCCTGTTGAACTTTCGGCATGCGACTCGGTTGCATCTGCGTTGGACTTCAGCAAGGGCCCGCATTGAAGGCCATGCTGATCGTGAATCAGACCAATACAGCGTTCAAACCGCACACAAACACTCCTGCTTTCCTCACTCGACGTTTCCCTGAGCGCGGCATAGCTCGGCGATGATCCATAGCGATTCTCCCGGGACTCATTCCACTTGGCTTGATACTCCTTCGTTAGTCTCTCTGCGGTGTCATACTGCCGGACGAAATCAGCATTCGCCGACTCCATCACATCTGGCAGCCATTGCCGACGAGAACCAACAAATCGGTTTAACTTCTCGACAATCTCTTGCGACTTTGGATAGAAATGAATCGTCCCAACGCCCTTATAAAAGCGGAAGTCGAAGAAACGCGAGGAAATCCGTTCTCCGCCAAGAGGCTCCGATCGACTCCAAGCTTTTTCAAGTCCATCATATGGTCCGGACAGACCATGTAGATAGCCAAAGACCTTATCAATCTCAGCCAGCAGCTGCCGCGATTCGTACATGAGGTCTCCCCGCCCCGTGGTGTTGAACCTTGGAACGATGAATCTCGTGCGTCGAATCCTCATACCGAACCGGTGGCGATCGTTCGATTTCCACGATTTATAGAAGGCCACGTTATCCGAGGACCTCCCTATTATGGTATCGAACAAGCCACAAACCATCTCGCTGTAGATGTCCCCTAGCGATGCATACAAGCCAGCTAGAAACCCATGCACATTTGCCACGGAGAACTCTAAGCCATAAATAACCTCGGCTTCCGCCTCGACCTTTCTTCGCGCCTGATTGCTAAGCTTATCGTTCAGAATCGCGGAGCGTATGATTTGAGCCCAGGCCTGCCTTTTTAGGCTCTCGTACGCGTCTTGGAATAACCGATTTGAGACTACTCGCAATGGATCGCCGGCTTCACGAAACTCGTTACCGACACCTTTTGCCTGCATTTCCTCTAGACTAATTCCAAGATCCCCGCTCGCCTTATCGGCTACCGCCTGCGCCTCAGCAGCTCGTCTCGCAGCTGCGACTGCGATTACGAAGCGCTGGTAGGTGTTGCTCACCAGGTTCTCTGGTAGAGCGAGCGCGGTGCATACTTCTGGCTCCAAATCGGCGCCCCTCTGATTGTCCCCCCTTCTCATGCCGGCAAGTATGGAATCCAAACCAAAGGAAGTTTCCGGTACTTTATCGAGATGAATGAGGGCAACCTCCACGGCAGTTTGACGCTCCACTTCGCTTCCGAGGAACTGATTCTGATGGAACTCGACACTTCCGTGTTTCTCGATCAAGGCAACCAAAGCTTGGCGTTCTTGCGAGTGCGGGTTCCGAATAGTCTCAGCATTTACGATCGCCACAATTTCCGCGTCGTACACGCATTTCCATGCATGTAGTACGTGCCTGGCGCCATCCGCGAATGGCGGATTCATGATTACTTGATCGACAGTTGCCAGCGATTCGATACTAAGAAAGTCGTATCCCAAAACCGTGCCACCCATCTCCCGAAGGTTTGCATGGTGTCGAGGGTCGATTTCCACCGCGAGAAACTTTCTGCTCGTAAATTGAAAATTGAAGCGCGCACGCTCACGGATTCGGAGGCGGTAGCGCCCTTGGCTGAAGGTCTCATCGGGGATTTCATCAATCCACGGCAGATCCGCTTCCTCCACTCCCTCAAACCCATTTTCGGCATGCTTAAGCAGGTGTCCCTGCCCAGCACTTGGGTCACACACGACTCCAATCTTGCGCTTGAACTTTGCCCACATTAAGGCGGCGGTTTTTGCGCTTGTCGGATAGAACTGAAAATCCATTGCAATGCTCCATTGTTAAAGGAGGCACTGCCCCACAGGGGGGCAGGCACCCCCTGGGGTAGATTAATCCCGCATGCTTAAGCATGCGGGATTGGACTTAAACCGCTATCAGTGATGTTTCCATCATATTGAATAGCGTGGACTGAAGCTTGTCGAAATCCGAGATGAAGACGTGGCGCGAGAATAGTCCTGCGACTGCCCCCGCTGCCCCGGCCCCAACACCAATTCCAATAACCTCAATATCGCTCCGCTCGCAAATGTCGATTGCATTCTTGGCGGCAACCTTGTTATTGGGGTCACCATCAGTTATTACGATCAACAGCTTGCGCTCCTCGCGACACTTACACAACTCGAAGGCTGCGTACCATATTGCAGGGGCCATTGGTGTGCTACCCGTAGGCCGCATCCAAAATCTTCCTGCGTTC
>JAAIGE0100038711.1_pt1 | contig 16249 bp, 17 predicted proteins | sample 6487951 | NCBI WGS metagenome assembly JAAIGE01 (sample SAMN13974128, study PRJNA590717) | phyllosphere metagenome | biome: tomato field; feature: multiple bacterial spot infested tomato fields; material: tomato leaves; isolation source: leaves from tomato fields | host: Solanum lycopersicum ... | reverse complement strand
TCCATGGCGTAGTCGCAGGCGGGCAGGTGGGCGAGGTTTTCCACCAACAGCAGGGTTTCGGTCAGCCCGCAGGCGCCCAGGGTATGGCCGAGCCAGGGCTTGAGCACGCAGAGGGGCGGCAGGGCTTCGCCGAACAGCAGGCGCACACCGTTGCTTTCGGCGCGGTCGTTGGCGCCGGTGGCGGTGCCATGGGGTTTGACCAGATTGATCTGCGCGGCGTCGATGCCGGCGCTGCGCAAGGCTTCGCGCATCACCCACTCGATGTGGCTGCCGTCTTCGCGGGTGTTGGTCAGGCTGCTGGTGTCGCAGGCACTGAAACCGCCCAGCAGGCGGGCCAGTGGTGCCGGGCCCGGCTCGAGTGCCAGCAGCGTGGCCGCGTAGGCTTCACCCAACACCAGGCCATCGCGCTGGGGGTGGAAGGGCCGGTACTCGCCACTCGGCGAGACCAGGCCCAGGGCGCCAAAGCCTTGTTGCGCAATGGCACTGGGCGTTTCGAAGGCCAGGACCAAGGCCCGGCGATAGAGCCCGGCACCAAGCATGCGGGCACCATACAGCAGTCCGTTGGCGGCGCTGGTGCAAGCGGTGTTGAGGGTGAAGGCATCGGCGAAGGCGAAGCGCACGCGCAGCCGTTCGGCGAGCAGGTCGAGGGAGGTCGAGTGGCTCGGGTGGAAGCCGCCGTGCTGCGCGGCGAGCGCCTCCAGCTCGTCGATGTCCAGGCTGGTGCTGGCGACGATCAGCAGGCAGTCGTCCAGTGCGCCAGGGGCGTCACCCAGGGTTTCGCGGATCAGCCGGTCGAAATGCTCGTCGGGGCTCTCATTGCCGGCCACGGCAAGGTACGGACGCGGTTCCTGCAATTCATGCAGCAGCACGGTACTGGCCTGTGGCTTCGCGCCGATGCGCAGGGCTGTATTGGCGGCGCACAGGTCGGCGCCGAGGGCGCTGTGCAGGGCGCCTCGCTGCAGGTAAACGGGCGTCACTGCTGCTGCCTGATGAAGGCCGCGATACTGGCGATGCTGTTGAGAATGCGCCGACCGTCCTTGGCCCCTTCGATGCGCACACCGTAGTGCTGCTGCAACGCCAGGGAGACCTGCAGGGCGTCCAGGCTGTCCATCTGAATGCGGCTCTGCTGGCCGAACAACGGCTCGTCGTCTGCGATGCTTTGCCAGTCGATGTCGTCTTCCTTGTCGCACTCGCGAATCAGCAATTGCTTGAGCTTTTCTTCTAGTAGTGTGTGGTCCATTGCGTTTGCTGTACTCGTTTGTGGAACAGGAACAAGCCGCTGGCACCGGCCACCGCTGCGAACAGCAACAGGCGAGCGCACCACGGGGCTACGTCGTTCAGTGAGCCGTGGCCCACCAGCAGGGTAAGGAAGGCGTCGAGTGCCCAGCTCATTGGCGACACCTCCGCCAGCTGTCGCATGGCCTCGGGCATCACGCTCTTGGGCACCATGATGCCGCCGATGGCTGCGAGGATGATATTGATCCCGCCGCCAAGCAATAGGGCTTGTTCACTACTGCGCGCCAGAGCGGCCAGCAACAGGCCCAGGCTGCTGGTGGCCAGGGCGATGCTGATGGCCAGCACGGCGTAGGCGAGCAGGCTGCCGTTGAGTGCCAGCGCGGGCAGGCCGGCCAGTGGCAGCCCGTGTACGCCGATCATCATCAGCACCGCGAACTGCACCAGGTTGATGGCCAGGTAGGGCAGCACCTTGCTCGCCGCCAGGGTACCGAGCCCCAGGCCCAGGCAGCGGAAGCGCAGCAGCGCGCCGCTTTGCTGTTCGCGCTGGAAGCTGCCAGCCATCGGCAGCACCACGAAGAACATGCCGAAGATCAGCCAGGCCGGCACGCTCATCTGCGTGGCGTTGGCCTGGGCGCTGAGGTCGCCGCTGGCCAGGCGCTCCTGCTCGTCGATGCGGCTCTCGGTGCGTTGCTGGACCAGTTCGAGCTGCTCGTCGCGGCTGAGGCCCTGTTCCAGGGCGCCGCTGTCCTGCAGATACGCGAGCAGCCGGGTCTGTGCCAGGGCGATGGTCACCGCCGCGTGCAGGCGCTGGCGCGAAAGGCGGTCGAACTGCGCGGGAAAGCTCAGCGCCGGGCCCTGGTGAGGGGTGTCCAGCAGCCTCTCGTCGAAGTCCGCCGGCAGGCTGATGCGCGCCATCTGCGCCGGCCCATCGTCCAGCAGTTGGCTGTCCGGCAGTTGCGCCTGCAGGGCGTCGTGAAAGAAGCGGCTCGACTCGCTGGGCTGCGGGGCCTCCAGAACCAGCTGCAGCGGCGGCAGGCGGTCCTGCAGGTAGCTGGACATGGCGCCGGCCATGATCACCAGAAACAGCGTCGGCATGATGAACAGCACGGCCAGCGCGTGGGGATCGCGCACCAGCAGGAGGATTTCCTTGCGAACCAGGGCGCGCAGTCTCACAGGCGACCTCCGTTGAGGCGCAGGTACAGCTGCTCCAGGGACGGCCGACCGAAGCGCAGCAGGCTGGGCGTTTGCGGCTGTGCGGCGATGAAGCGGGTGATCGCCAGCAGTTGCTCCACGTTCAGCGCGGCGATGCGCAGGCCGTTGGGCGTGAACTCCGCGTTCAGATGGAGCTCGGCCAGCAGCGCTGGCAACGCCTCGGGCACGCGCTCGGGCCACTCCAGAAACAGCCCCGGCTGGTCACCGAGCAACTGGTGCGTATCGACATCCAGCTGCACACGGCCTTCGTGCAGCAGCAGGATGCGGTCGGCGACCTTTTCCACTTCGTCCAGGTAATGGCTGGTGTAGATCACCGCCTTGCCGTCGGCGGTCAGCTGCTGCACGGCGTCGAGCAGCAACTGCCGGCTGGCGGCGTCGACGCCCACGGTGGCCTCGTCGAACAGATACAGCTCGGCCGGTTGCAACAGGCCGATGGCGAAGTTCAGGCGCCGCTGCTCACCACCGGACAGGCGTTCGGCGCGTCGTTCGAGCTTGTCTGCCAGGGCCGTGCTGGCGATGCAGCGTTCCAGGCGCTGGCGCCGCTCGCTGCCGCGCAACCGGTAAAGATCGGCGAACAGCGCGAGGTTCTCCCGCACCTTCAGCCCGGCGTAGAAGGCCAACTGCTGGGGCACCAGACCCAGGCGCCGCTCGCCGTGCCAGGCGATCTGCCCATCGAGCGGCTGCAGCACGCCGCTGAGCAACGACAGCAGGGTGGTCTTGCCGGCGCCGTTGCTGCCCAGCAACCCCAGGCACTGACCGGCCTGCAGGTGCAGGTCTATGCCGTGCAGCGCTGGTTGCGCGGCACCGGGGTAGCGATAGGCGAGGCGGCTGAGTTCAAGCACGGACGAGCACCAGCAGCAGCTTGCCATCCAGCAGCAGGCGCTCGCCTTCCTGCACGCTGAAAGCGTAGAGCGCGCCGGCGGGGCTCAGGGCTTCCTGGGTCGCGCTGACCAGCAGGGCGCCTTCACGCCGGGTGGGGTGATAGTGCAGCTGCAGTTGGGAGAGTTTGCCGACCAGGGCCATTTCGATGGCGCTGTCGTTGCCGTATAAGGCACCATGCGCAGCGCACAATTGGGCGGCGGCCTCGAACAGCAGGCTCGGCGAGGCGTTCTTGCCCAGGTTCTGCAGATGCTGCCAGCCGCTCAGGCCGCGAATGCCGGTGGCGTCGTGGTCGAGCAGGGCATCCAGCCAGAGTGCCTGGCCCTGGTGCGGCAGCAGTGAGTGCAGTTGGGTGCGATCCATGGCGGGCGTCTGGCGTGCGAGCGCAGCAGTGTAACAGAGGGTATTAGGGAGCAAGCGAGTGGGCGGTTGGCAATTATTGGTTTTCGTGGGGCTGAGCATCGCCCTGACGCTCGTCTCCTGGCGCTCGCTGGGCAACCCGCGCAGCCACGGCTTCTATCGCTACTTCGCCTGGGAGGTGATGCTGGTGATGCTGGTGCTCAACGCGCCGTTCTGGTTCGAGGACCGCGCCGCCGTGCATCAGCAGATTTCCTGGGTGTTGCTGACTTCCTCGCTGGCGGTGCTGTTCGCCGGCGTCTACCAGATGCGCCGCTTCGGGCGTGCCGACGAGCGCCGTCAGGACGACGAACTGTTCGCCTTCGAGCGCACCTCACAACTGGTCACCAGCGGCATCTTCGGCTACATCCGCCATCCGATGTACTGCTCACTGCTGCTGCTCGCCTGGGGCATCGCCTGGAAGCAGCCGACCACCCTCGTGATGCTGCTGGCGGTGGCGTCCAGCGTGCTGTTGTGGCTCGCCGCGCGCGTCGAGGAGCGTGAGTCGCTGGCCTATTTCGGCGACGCCTACCGCGACTACATGGCGCGCAGCCGGATGTTCGTGCCCTATCTCTTCTGAGAAACCGTTCAGAGTCTTGCGCTACAGATTCACCGATCTTGGCAGCTGAGTGGCAGGAGCGGCCGTTCGGCCGCTTTGCTTTTTTGGTGTTCCTCATGCCACAGAACTAGCAGGCGACACCAATCGCCCCTTCAGGAGGCCGAACGGAATCGTTGTGGAAAGGGTTGAGCGGCATGGATGCCGCGAGAGTCGCGATGGGCCAGGGATGGCCCTTCGCGGCGGGCCCTCGGAGCAATGATGGAGTGAGGGAACCCCAGCGAAGCTGGGGCCGCATGTCGGGGCTAGACCTTTTGGTTTCTTTTGGCGGGGCCGGCCATCCGGGCGATGCCAAAAGAAACCCGCTCGTCAGAGCGGAACCGGACGTATGAGCAACGCGACAATGCTGGCAAACCATAGCTCACGCATCGCATGTGGGGCGTAAAGAGCTCGCGGCTAAAGCCGCTCCTACGCAACCGCCGAGTGGCTGCTCCTGCTTTGTAGTTGCCGCTTCATGCGCAAAGATCTTGAACAGGTGCCGGCCCGACGCGCCGCAAGGCTGTGCTTGCGGCGCATCACGGGCTTACTTGACGCTCGCGTACTTACCCTTCAGCGCAACGCCCGCCATGATGGCGCCGGCGTGGCATTCGTACTTGCTGCTGTCGCGGTATTCCTTGTTCTTGTAGTTGCTGGCCAGGTCGACCACGGCGTTTGCGCCGGCGGCCTTGGCCGAGTTCTGCAGCTTCACCAGGGCCGATTGCAGCACCCAGCGGCAGGCTTCTTCATCGCTCTTGTTGAACGCGTTGGTCTTCTGGCTGGTGGTGACGTTGGCGTTGATGATCTTGGCGCCGGCCGGGGTCTTGTTCAGGTAGAACTTCACCGAGCCGTCCAGGCGGCCGGCCTGGGTGGCTTCATTGACCACCGACTGGAAGTCCAGGAAGTGGGCGGTGTCACGGGCCTGGCTGACGGCAGGCAGCAGGGCGGCGGTGAGCAGAGCAGCAGCGGTCAAGCGTTTCGCGTTCATCGGTTTTCTCCTGGGGTGTCACTGGGGCTTGGGAAGGGAAGGACGGCGCACTTCCTGCTGGATGGTGCGGTCGAGCTTGCGCACCCACTTGTTGTAGGCGCGGTGGATGGTGCCGTCGTGATAGTCGAGGTTCTGGCTGTCGCGGTACTGGATCGCGTAGGTCGACGCCGTGTAGGGAATGGTGATGTCGGCCTGGTGCCCACGGCGGGTGTACTGCGCCATGATCTGCCCACGGTCGGCGCGCTCCACCTTCCATTGGCGGCGATCAAGGGCGGTGAGGATCGCCCGGCGCATGTCGTCCTCGCCTTTCGCCACGGCAGGCGGCACGCTGCTGTTGATGTTCATCACGGGTTTGGCGCTACAGGCGGCAATGCCCAGCAAAAGCACGGCAAGCAGGGCGAAGCGGTTGAAGCGAGACATCATCCTTGGTCCTTGTCTTGAGAAAAATCAGCGCCAGCGGCGGAAGATCAGCGAAGTGTTGACCCCGCCAAAGGCGAAATTGTTGTTCATCACGTATTCGTGGCTCATCTCGCGAAACTCGCCGCGCAGGTAGTCCAGCTCGCCACAGGCCGGGTCGATCTGATCCAGATTGAGGGTGTGCACGTAGCTGTCGCGGTTGAGCATCTCGATGCTGAACCAGGACTCCAGCGCGCCGCAGGCGCCGAGGGTGTGGCCGAAGTAGCTCTTCTGCGAGCTGATCGGCATGCGCGGGCCGAACAGGCTGCTGGTGGCCTGGGTTTCGGCGACGTCGCCCTGTTCGGTGGCGGTACCGTGACCATTGACGTAGCCGATGGCCTCGGGCGCCAGCGCGGCATCTTCCAGGGCCAGCTCCATGGCGCGGCGCATGGTGCTCTGCACCGGCTTGGTGGCGTGCTGGCCATCGGCATTGCAGCCGAAGCCGACGATCTCGGCGTGGATGGTGGCGCCGCGTGCCAGGGCGTGCTCCAGCTCCTCGAGCACCAGCATGCCGGCGCCTTCACCGATCACCAGGCCGTCACGGCCGCTGTCATAGGGGCGCGGGCTGGTGTGCGGCGCGTCGTTCTTCAGGCTGGTGGCGTACAGCGCATCGAACACCATCGCTTCGGTCGGGCACAGCTCCTCGGCACCACCGGCGAGCATCAGCGGCAGGCGACCGAACTTGATCGCCTCGTACGCGTAGCCGAGGCCCTGGCTGCCGCTGGTGCAGGCGCTGGAGGTGGGAATCAGCCGGCCGGTGAGGCCGAAGAAGATGCTGATGTTGGCCGCCGTGGTATGCGGCATCATGCGGATGTAGGAGTTGGCGTTGAGGCCGTCGGCCACCGAATTGAGCAGCATGTTGCCGAACGCCTTGATCTCGTCGGTGCTGCCGGTGGACGAGCCGCAGGCCACGCCCATACGCCCATCCTTGATGTTTTCGTCTTCGAGCAGGCCGGCGTGGGCCAGGGCGCGCTCGGCGGCGTACACCGACAGGCGCGACACGCGGCCCATGCTGCGCAACTGCTTGCGGGTCCAGTGGGTGGGCACGACGAAGTCGTCGACCGGGCCGCCCAGGCGGGTGTTCAGCTCGCTGAAGCGATCCCACTCGTGCATCACGCGGATGCCACTGCGGTTGGCGCGGAAGTTCGCCGCGATGCTGTCCCAGCTGTCGCCCAGGGAGGTAATGCCGGCCATGCCGGTAACGACTACGCGTTTCATGCCACTTCGCTCTCTTTCAACACAGACCGCCGTTCACGGCGATCACCTGGCGGGTGATGTAGGCCGCCTCTTCGGACATCAGGAAATTCACCGTGCCGGCCACTTCTTCCGGGGTGCCCATGCGCGCGGCCGGCACCATCTTGAGAATCTCCTCGAGCGGTACGTGCTCGTCGAGAATCTCGGTGTCGATCAGCCCAGGGGCCACGCAGTTGACGGTGATCTTGCGCTTGCCCAGCTCAATCGCCAGGGCCTTGGCGGCGCCGATGATGCCGGCTTTCGAGGCGCTGTAGTTGACCTGGCCGCGGTTGCCGATCAGCCCGGAAACCGAGGTGATGCAGACGATACGCCCTGGCTTGCGGCGACGCACCATCGGCATCGTCAGTGGGTGCAGCACGTTGTAGAAACCATCCAGATTTGTGCGCAGCACCACATCCCAGTCCTCCTCGCCGAGCGCCGGGAAGGCGCCGTCGCGGGTCAACCCGGCATTGCACACCACGCCGTAGTACGCGCCATGGCTTTCCACGTCGGCTTCCAGGGCGTCGCGGCAGGTTGCCCGGTCGGCCACGTCGAACTGCAGGATGCGCGCCTTCTGGCCCATGGCCTCGATCTCGCGCTGTACCGCCTCGGCCTCGTCGCGACGCGAGCGGCAGTGCAGCACCAGGTCGAAACCGGCGCGCGCCAGGCGCAGGGCGATGGCACGGCCGATACCGCGGCTCGATCCGGTGACCAGAATGGTCTCGCTCATTGGGACGGCTCCTGAAGAGGGGGTTCTTGGATATAGGTGGACACGTCGCGGGGCTGGAACACGTTGAGGCGCGCTTCGACCAGGATGCCCGGGCCTTCGAGGCGGCATTCGAACACGCACATGCCGTTGTCGTCCTGCAGCGAGCGGTTGGCGTGGATCAGCAGGGTGCTGCCGGCCGGAAAACGATCCACGTTGCAGGTGAAGTTGCGGGTGCCGAGCAGGAAGCCCAGTTCCACCGGCAGGCCTTGTTCACGGGCATGGCAACCGGCGAACGCAGCCACGCTCTGGGCCATCAGCTCGATGCCCACCGCAGCCGGCAGGCTGCCGTCGGCCTGGCTGAACAGGCCGCCAGGGCGTACCACCAGGCGGGTGTCGATATGGTCGGCGCCGAACGCCAGCACCTCGTCGATCAGAATCATGTCGCCAGCGTGGGGCACCAGCTCGGCGACGGGCCAGACACTCACGAAAGGTCTCCCAGGATCAAGGAAATGTTATTACCGCCAAAGGCGAACGAATTGCTCATCAGATAACGCCGGCCGTGGCTTGGCAACTGCCGGTTGGCGTTTGCGCTGACCAGATCGAGTCGCGGCAGGTGCGGTTCGGCCTGGCCGTCCCAGATGTGCGGCGGCAGGCGGTTGGCGGTGTTGTAGGCCGATAGCGTCAGCCAGCAGAAGGCCGCCTCCAGAGCGCCGGCAGCACCCAGGGTGTGGCCGGTCAGCGGTTTGCTCGACGAACAGGCCACGCCCGCCGGGAACAGCGCCTGCACGGCCAGGCTTTCCATGGCGTCGTTGTGCGTGGTGGCGGTGCCGTGCAGGTTGAGGTAGCCGATCTGCTCGGGCTCCAGGCCCGCGGCGGCCAGCGCCTGACGCATTGCCTGCTGGGCGCCGAGGCCCTCGGGGTGGGGCGCGGAAATATGGTGTGCGTCGGAGGTGGCGCCGCCGCCGAGCAGGCCGATGCCGGGGCCCCGTTCGGCGCGGGTCATCAGGAACAACGCGGCAGCCTCGCCGATATTGATGCCGTGGCGGTTGACCGAGAACGGGTTGCAGCGCTCGTCGGATACCGCCTCCAGGCTGGCGAAGCCGTTCAGGGTCAGTTTGCACAGGCTGTCCACGCCGCCGCACAGCACCGCGTCGCACACGCCCATGCGCAGCAGGCGCTGGGCGGCGAGCAGGGCGCGGCCGCTGGAGGTGCAGGCCGTGGACTGGCAATAGACCGGGCCGGCGAGGCCCAGCCAGTCAGCCAGGAAATTGGCCGGCGCGGCGATCTCCTGGCGGCTGTAACGGTAGGCGGCCGGCAGCTCGCCGCTGTGCACGTATTCGGCGATGTGCTCGCCGGCTTCGGCGATGCCCGAGGTGCTGGTGCCGAGCACCACGGCGATGCGGCTGGCGCCGTAGCGGGCGATGGCGGCGCGGATGTCGTCCTCGATCTCCCGGGCGGCGGCGAGCAGCAGGCGATTGTTGCGGCTGTCGGCGTGCTCGAAGCCGGTGGGCATCTCCGGCAAGGCCGCCTCGACCGCACCAACGGTCACGCTGCGCTCGGGAATCCAGCCGGCCTGGCGGCGCATGCCGCGGGTGTCGCCGGCGAACAGGGCGTCAGCCACCGCCTGCTTGCCCTGGCCGAGGGCGCAGATCACGCCGAGGGCGTCGAGTCGAGCGATCATGGTTGCGTCTCCAGCGGGCGCACGCGGTACTGCTGCGTGGCATTGCTCAGTTCGATGGCCTGCCCGGCGCCATAGCGGATGCGCCAGTCAGGGGCCAGCTGGCGCCCCTCGGCGCCTTGTCGCCAGCCTTTATCGGCATAACTGCCGGCCAGTTGAGCATCCGGGGTGAGGGCGAACAGCAGGGCGGCGAACAGCTCGCGGGCCGCGGGGTTGGGTGGCAGCAGGCCGTCATTGTGCCAGGCGCCGTCTGCCAGCGATTGCCGGGCCAGCGGGACGCCAAGGGGGTCGAACAGCGACCAGCGCAAGGCCGCGCCCTCGGCCTGGACCACCAGCAGCCAGTCCTGGCCATCGGCGGTGCTGACCTGCAGCGACATCGGCAGCGGCTGCGCCAGTTGCGGCGTGGTGGCGGGCAGCGGCGTGCGTGCGGCGCAGGCCGTCAGCAGCAGGATGCAGGCAAGGGTCAGCAGGTGTTTCATGCTGGCTCCAGCGGTTTGCGCACCGCAGCGTTGACCAGGGTCTCGTTGCGCTGGCCGAACGGCTTGGCCTTGCGGATGCCCCAGCGCTCCAGCAAGCCGAAATCCTCCGAGCGGCTCCACCAAAGGTATGGATAGGATACGTTGCGCTCGCTGAATTCGAAGCCCTGCTGGCGCAGCATGGCCAGGTATTCATCGGCGCTCTTCTGCACCTCCATGGGGTGGCGAAACAGCCAGCGGATCACCCAGGTGTCGATGTAGTACTTGGTCGACTCGGCGAACAGCAGCAGGCCGCCGGGCTTGAGCACGCGCCAGAACTCGGCCAGCGCCTGCTCCTGCTCGACCAGATGATGAAAGGTCTGGTGGCAGAAGAGCATGTCCACGCTGGCATCGGGCAACTGGATCGCCGCGCAGTCGCTGGCGATCAGTTGCACGTCAAGGCCCAGGCGCTGGGCTTCGGCGCGCGAGCAATCGAGGCTGTGCGGGTCGGCGTCCAGGCCGATTATCCGCGCCGGCGCGAAGGCACGTTGCAGCAGCGAGAACGACTTGCCCTGGCCGCAGCCGGCATCCAGCACCACCGGTGCGACCGGTAGCGGGCCGTCGACCAGCCCGCACAGGTCGTCGACCGCCACGCGTAGCACATGGTGTTGCCACACGTGGCTGCGCAGGAACCAGAAACCGAAACCGGTCTCTTCGACGTAGGTGGATGCGGCGCGATCCATCGCAATCTCCTCAGGCACTGGCGCACAACTCGGCGAGCACCCGCAGGCGACGGCGAGGTTCGGCTACGTAGGGGTTGCGCGCGTCCCACGCATAGCCGGCGAGGATGGAGCTGATCATGGCGCGAATCTCGGGCGAGGCATTGGGGTAGTAGATGACGTCCTGGAAGCTGCCGTCGTACCAGCCTTCGACGTACACGCGGAAGGTGTCGACGCCGCGTTTGAGCGCAATCGCGAAGTCTTGTTCCCAATCCACCGTCTCGCCGCTTAGCTGGCGGTGCAGCAGGTTGGCGGCCATGCTCGCCGAGCGCATGGCGATGGTCACGCCCGAGCTGAATACCGGGTCGAGGAATTCGGCAGCGTTGCCCAGCAGCGCGAAGCCCTTGCCGTGCAGTGCCTTGACGTTGGCCGAGTAGCCCTTGATCTCGCGCACCGGGGTGTCCCACACGGCATTGCCCAGCACCTTGGACAGGCTCGGCGTTTCGGCGACGAACTGCTTGAGCGCGGCGTCCATGTCCTCGGGGTAGCCGTCGAAACGCTCGGCCAGGCCGACCACGCCGAGGGAGCAGCGGCCGTTGCTGAACGGAATGGTCCAGAACCACACGTCGCGCAGGCTGGCGTGGGTGGTGATGAGGATCTTCTCGCGGTCGAAGCCTGGGTGGTCGATGCGGTCTTCGATATGGGTGAACAGCGCCTTGCGCATCGGCAGGTTGGACGGCAGTTCGAGGTCGAGCAGGCGCGGCAGCAGGCGACCGTAGCCGCTGGCGTCGAGCACGAAGGTGCAGCGCACCTGGTACTCGTGGCCGTCGGTCAGGCGGCGTACCGAGAGCAACGGCTGCTCGCCGCTGAAGTCCACGGCAACGATTTCCTCTTCGTAGCGGATGGTCACGCCCTGGCGCTCGGCTTCGTCGGCCAGCACCTTGTCGAAATCGGCGCGCTGCACCTGGTAGGTCGAGCCGAAGCTCTTGGTGAAGGTCTCGCGGAAATCGAAGTCGGTGTAGCGATCACCCCAGGCGAAGGCCGCGCCGTGCTTGGTCTGGAAGCCCGCCGCACGCACCGCGTCGATCATCCCGGCTTCCTCGACGAAGTCCAGGCAGTGCGACAGCAGGCTCTCGCCGATCGAGAAGCGCGGGAAGCGCTGGCGTTCGAGGATCAGCACCTCATGGCCCTTGCGCTTGAGGATGGCGGCGGCAATCGCGCCGGCCGGGCCGGCACCGGCTACGACGATCTGATGCTGTTGGACTTCAGGAGATTTCATAACGGCTTTTCGCCTCGCTCGGATAAGCGCGCCGACCCATCACGGCGGGCAGCAGGGTGGAGAACAGACTCATCAGCAGCAGGCCGAAATACACCATGGCATCGATCAACTGCAGTTGCAGGAGCAGGTTGAGAAAGACGATTTCGGTCAGGCCGCGAATGTTCAGCAGCAGGCTTTCCTGCCACTTGATCCGCGCCGAGGCACCGGGCTCGGCCCAGTGCAGGCCCAGCCAGCTGCCGAGCACCTTGCTGAGCACCGGCGCCACCAGCAGCACGCCCACGGCGAACCAGGAGTCGGCCGCGCCGATGCCGTGAAAGTCCACGCGCAACACGCCGCAGGTGAGGATCAGCGGTACCGCCAGGCCGTTCATCAACAACTTCCACTGGCGCTGCGGCAAGGGCAGCTGGAATGGCACGCGGATCGCCGCCAGGCACAGCATGTAGGCGATGCCGAACACCAGGGCGTTGAGCTTGAGGTTGTGCAGCAGCACCATCAGGGCGAAGAACGGCAGGCTGTAGAACAGCGGGTGGTGCAGTCGCAACAGGTTGAGCGCCAGCGGCAGCGCAGCGGCCAGCAGTGGCCACAGCAGGCTGATCGGGTGGCTGCTGCCCTGGGCCAGGCCGAACAGGCTCCAGCACATGAAGTCCATGAGAATCGCCGCGTGCAGCAGGCGTTTGGTGGCCGCCGGTGGGTAGCCGATGCTCTGCAGGAACAGGTACAGCACCGGAATCGCGGTGATCGAGAACAGCAGGCCGATACCGACCGCGCTCAGCCAACCGTAGTCCCCCGGCAGCACCCACAAGGCACAGGCCAGACCGGCCAGCAGCGGCAACAGAAAGCTCGGCAGGGCGATCTTCAGGCACGCCGGGCTCAGCTCCAGGTCGATCACGTCGCTGAGGATGTAGCCCAGCAACAGGGCGAAGCACAGGCCGTAGAGCAGGTCGACCCAGGTCGGCGCCAGCAGATCGGCCGCGCCGAGGTTCAGGTGCGGTTCTACCCAGCCGAGCAGCAGCGCGGGCACCGCCAGGCTGGCGACCAGTAACTGGCCGACGATGGGAATCAGTCGACGACCGCCGACGATGCCGACCACGGCATAAGCGGCCAGGGCCACCAGCCAGAACGCCAGCACGCTCATGGCTGAGCCTCCTTGGCAGGCCGCGGGGCGGCCCAGGGTGAGAGCAGGAAGCAGAACATCAGGCCCAGGCTGATGGCCAGGCCGAAGTTGGCGATGGCGGGCGTCTGGCTGATCAGCAGCAGGCCGAACGACAGCCAGCTGGAGACCGCCGACAGCAGCGTGCCGAGCAGGCTGACCGCCGGCCCGCCGATGTTCTCGCGCATCAGGATGGCGTAATCGACGCCGATGGCGGTGATCAGCAGCAAACCGAACAGGCTGAACAGCGTCAGCGGCTGTCCCAGCCAACCCAGGCAGGCCAATGCCGCCAGCGCAGCCAGCAGCGGCAGGCAGACCACCCGCAGGGCGCCGCCCAGGCCGAACGGGATGCACAGCAGCAGGACGATGGCCAGGCAGGAGATCAGCTTGAGTTCGGCGGCGCTGACCTGGGTGGCGGCGAACAGGCCGTTCAACTCACCCAGGCGGTCGACCAGTTGCACACCGTCCAGGCCATTCGCAGCGCCTTGCAGCACGGCGCTGTCGGTCTGCCCCTGCAGGCTGACGATGGCGGCCACGCCCTGTTCGTCACGGCCCAGCCACAGCGCCCGCCAGGGCTCGGCCAGCGGGCTCGCCAGGGCCTGCTCCAGGCTTGCCTGGGGTTGCACCTGTAATTGCTGCAACTCGGCCTGCAAGGCTTCGGCGGGAATGCCCAGCGCCAGGAGCGGCTGCCAGTGGGCGGGCAGCGCACGCAGCGCTTCGCGGGATGCCTGCAATTGGTCGGCGGGGGCGAGCAACTGATTGAGCGACAGGTAGCTGCGCAGTTGGCCGCTGCTGGCCAGCGCGTCGAGCCGCGCACCGAGCGCCTGCTGGCGCTGCAGCAACTGCGCTTCGTCGTTGGCGCGCACCAGGAAGAACTGGCTGGTGGGCTGCTGGCCGGTGAGTTCGACGATGCGTTGCGACTGGGCGAACAGCGCGGGGTCCTTGCCCAGCCACTGACGCAGGTCGTTCTGGCTGTGCAGCTGCCAGATGCCGGCGGCGCAGAACGCCAGGAACAGCGCCAGCAGCCAGTAGGTGCCGCTGCCCTGGCGCAGGCGACCGTGCCAGCTCATCGCCCGGGTCGCGATGGCCAGCAGGCGCGGCGCCGGGCGCAGGCGCATGCCGTTCAGCCAGGCAGGCAGCAGGCACACGGAGCACAGGTAGGCGCCGATCAGCCCGGCTGCGGAGAACGCGGCGATCTGGGTCAGGGCCGGAAACGGCGTGAAAGCCAGCGCCAGGTAGCCGATCAGGTTGGTGCCCAGGCTCAGGCTCAGGCCCGGCAGGGTGCTGCGCAGCGCGCTCCAGCTGCGCCATTCGGCGTGGCCCCAGCTCTTGCTCAGGTAATGCAGCGGGTAGTCGGCGGCCACCCCGATCAGGCTGGCGCCGAGCACCAGGGTCAGGGCGTTGATCTGCCCGAAGATCAGCACGCAGGCGGCGCAACCGGCCACCAGCGCCACGCCGATGGGCAGCAGGCTGAGCAGCACCCGCGGGCGGCGGAAGCCGATCAGCAACAGCAACAGGGTGCCGAGGCTGGCCGCGCCGCCGATCAGGGTCATCTCGCTCATGGCCTTGTTCTGGCCGGCGGCGGCATACAGCGCGCCGCCAGTGGCGAGCAGTTGGCCGCCATCGGCCTCGACGGTCTGGCGGGCCGCGTCGATGCTCTGGGCGATGACCAGTGGCGCCTGCATGTCGAAGGCGTCGCCACGGCTGCGCAGGTGCAGCACGGCCCAGCTCATGCCGGGCTCGTTGACCAGCAGGGTGCCGCTGGCCAGGTCCGGCTGCACCCTGCCGCCGAAATTCAGTGCCTGCTGGGCGCGGGCGCCCAGGCCGAGCCAGTCCTGCTCCGGCGGCAGCAGGCTGAACGAGGCGAAGGGGTCGAACAGCGCGGCGGCGCGTTGCTCGATGAAGACGTCCGGTCGCTCGATCAGCAACTGGCGGTCGGCGGCAGGCAGCAGGTTCAGGCGGCTTTCGCGCAGGTGCTGGCGCAGGGCGTCGAGGTCGCTGTCGAGCTGCCAGCGCACCTGCTCGAAATGGCCGCTGGCCTGCCATTGGCGACCCAGTTCGGCCGCCAGGGCAACCGCGCGCTCGCGCTGCGGGTGGCCGACCAGCACCAGCAGGTCGTGCTGAATCGGCTCCTGCATGCGTGCTTCGGCCTGTTGCAGGCGCGCGTCGCCGGCGCCGCTGGGCACCAGGGCGAGCATGCTGGCCGCTACCGGCGGGCCGTTGCGCCATTGCCAGGCGGTCAGCGCCAGCAGTGCCACCAGCAGCACGACGAACAGCCGCGGCAGGCGGCGTTCGATCAGGGTGTACTCAGCGCGCAAAATCGCTGCGCTCCTGCTCGCTCAGGGCGCTGCCGGCGATGCTGGCGGGCATGCGCAGCAACGTGCGGTCACCCTGGGTTTCGTGCAGTTCGATGCGCTCGACCAGTTCGCCACCGCCGATGTCGATGCGGCTGAACACCTGCTTGAGCAGTAGCGAAGTCGGCGTCAGGGTCAGGGTCCAGGCCTTGGCATCGCCACTGAGCTGCAGCGCGAAATTGCGCGCCAGGCCGCTGTGGTTGCCCTTGAGCACGTCGAGAAACAGCTTGCTCTGCTGGGCCGCGACGTCGCGCCCGGGTTGCATCTGCCAGCCGTCGGCGGTGCGCTTGGCGATGCCGTTGGCGTCGATGCGGTAATCCTGCTTGAGCGGTTTTTCCAGCTTCCACAACAGGCCGGCGTCGGCTGCCAGCACGAAGGTGCCGCTGCTGGTCAGCGGTTGCGGCAGGGCGCGCAGGTGCTTTTCCTGCACGAATGGGCCGCGCACCACGGGGTGTTGCGACAGTTGCTGGCTCAGTTGATCCAGGGTCAGTGGCTCGGCCTGGCTGCTTAATGCGCTGAGCAGCAGGCCGAACAGGAGGGATACACGCGCCAGGGCTTTCATCCGATCACCCGCTGCACGGCATCGATGAAGACCTTGGGCGAGGCCAGCTGCATTTCGCGGCTGGCGATCTCCACCGCGACCTGCACGCTGCTGCCGCGGGTCATGCGTTCGCCGGTGGCGGTGTCGCTGATCAGGTAGTGGATCTTCAGGCGGTTTTCCCATTCCACCAGGTCGGCGCACACGCTGATGCGCTGGCCGAAGGTGGCGCCGCGGATGTAACGCAGCTGCAGGTCGATCACCGGCCAGGCGTAGCCGCTGTCGCGCATTTGCGGGTAGCCGTGGTCGAGCTTGTCGAGCAGGGCGCAGCGGGCCTGCTCAAAGTATTTGACGTAGTGGCCGTGCCAGACGATT
>JAAIGE0100808758.1_pt1 | contig 16272 bp, 15 predicted proteins | sample 6487951 | NCBI WGS metagenome assembly JAAIGE01 (sample SAMN13974128, study PRJNA590717) | phyllosphere metagenome | biome: tomato field; feature: multiple bacterial spot infested tomato fields; material: tomato leaves; isolation source: leaves from tomato fields | host: Solanum lycopersicum ... | reverse complement strand
ACGCCGTGCCTGGAAACGGCCGGCATGTTGCCCAGCGCCAGGTTGGCGGCAATCGGCTGGCCGAGCAGCAGGCCTTCGCCCTTGCGGTCTTCGGTGATCAGCGCGATGCCATGGCGCACCGCTTCGGCGGGCGAACGCACCGGCACCGGCACCGGCGGATTGCCGATGGCCACCTGGCCACTGTCGGCGCGGTCGGCGCCGTAGATCAGCCGCAGCAACTCGGTACGGCCGGCGCCGATCAGCCCGGAAATGCCGTAGATCTCCCCGGCCCGCACGCTGAACGACACGTCGTCGACCTTGCCGCGCCGGCACAGGTTGCTGACCTGCAACAACGGTGCGCCGATCTTCCGCTCGCCCAGGTCGATGGCTTCGCCGACCTCACGGCCGACCATCAGGGTGACCAGCTCGTCGCTGCTGTAGCGGTCGATGGGCTCCACCGCCACCAGTTGGCCGTCGCGCAGCACGGCGATGCGCTGCGCCACTTTCGCCAGTTCTTCCAGGCGGTGGGAGATGTACACGATGGCCACCCCGGCCTCGCGCAGGCGCTGGATCTGCTCGAACAGCAGATCGACCTCGCGGGCGGTGAGCATGGCGGTCGGCTCGTCGAGCACCAGCACGCGGCACTCGCCGATCAGGTTGCGGGCGATCTCGACCATCTGCTGATGGCCGACGCCCAACGATGCCACCAGCGTATCCGGGTCGATGGCCTCCAGGCCGACCCGCGCCATGGCCTCGCGCGCCATCTCGCGGAGGCGGCCACGGGCAATCCAGCCGCCGCGGCTGGGCAGGTTGTCGAGAAACAGGTTCTCGGCCACGGTCAGGGTTGGCAGCAGGTTGAGTTCCTGCAACACCATGCGCACGCCGAGGCGTTCGGCATCGCGGCGGCTGGCCGGTGCATAGGGCTGGCCGAGAAAGCTCAGGGAGCCCGTGGTCGGTTGCTCCAGCCCACAGAAAATCTTCGAGAGGGTACTTTTGCCGGCGCCGTTCTCGCCGGTCAGCGCCAGCACTTCACCGGCGCGCAGCTCCAGCTCGACCCCGCCCAGCACGGGCTGGACGTAGGTCTTGCCGATATCGCGAGCGGCGAGAACGGTCTCGCCGCCGGTTACCGCATGGGTCACGGTTTGGTCACGAGTTCGACGGGGGTTTCGATCACACCGTCCTTGGCATCGGTGGGCTCACCCTTGACCAGCTTGAGCGCCGCCTCGATGCCGAACACCGCCTGGCGCGCCGCGAACTGGTCGGCGGTGGCGAGCACGCGGCCGTCCTTGAGCATCGGCTTGATGGCGTTGATGTTGTCGTAGCCGACCACCTGCACCTGGTCCTTCTTGCCAGCGGCACGCACGGCGGACACCGCGCCGAGGGCCATGCTGTCGTTGCCGGCCAGCAGCGCCTTGAGGTTCGGGTACTCGTTGAGCATGGCCGAGGCCACGGCGTTGCCGCGGTCGATCTCCCAGTTGCCGGACTGCACGCCGACGATCTTCATGCCGGCCGCTTCCATGGCATCCTTGAAGCCCGCGGTGCGCTGCTGGGCGTTGGTGGTGGTGGACACGCCTTCGATGATGCCGACTTCGTCACCGGCCTTGAGCTTTTCCTTGGCCAGGTATTCGCCGACCAGGCGCGCGCCCTTGCGGTTGTCCGGGCCTACGAACGGCACGTCCAGGCCCTTGCTCTTGACCACTTCGGGGTCGAGGCGGTTGTCGATGTTGACCACCTTGATACCGGCATCGCTGGCCTTCTTGATCACCGGCACCAGCGCCTTGGAATCGGCGGGCGCGATCACCAGGGCATCGACCTTGGCGACGATCATCTGCTCGACGATGCGAATCTGCGCGGAGGTATCGGTTTCATCCTTGATGCCGTTGGCGACCAGTTCGAACTGGTCAGGGTGTTCTTTCTGGTAAGCCTTGGCGCCATCTTCCATGGTGCGGAAGAACTCGTTGGCGAGGGATTTCATCACCAGCGCGACGCGCGGCGGCTCGCCTTCGGCGGCATGGGCAGTGGAGAAACTGACGAGGGCTGCGGCACCAAGGGCGATGGCGGCGCACAGACGAGCAGGACGGAAACCGGACATGGGCGAACTCCGTGGTTATTGTCGTTGTTATCGATACGCAAACGTTTGCGTGCCCATGAAATTATGAAATGGCCGGCTTTTTGTCAATTGTTACGAGCTGTCACCCGGCTACCTTCCGAGGCGAATGTGCAAGCCGGCTGCTGCCCCGACATGGCCGTCGGACAGTGAAAAGGATCTTCACGGCTGCAGCCGTGCTGGGTCCTGGGTTGCGTTTGGCAGACGCTCTATCCATCATTTTCGCTGGCAACCTTCGCAAGGCTTGACCGGTAGCTGAAAACCGCGAGAAAGCGCCATGAAGAAAAAGATGAATCAGACGACGCTGCTATGGGCCCTGCTTTTCCTCTCGACGCCGGGCCTGGCAGCGATGCGCTGCGGTACATCGCTGATCGCTCTGGGCGATACGGTTGATCGGGTACAGACCCTCTGTGGAACACCCGCTCAAAGCCGTATAGAGCCGCCGGATAGGCGACCCGCCAATCCGCATCGAGCGCATTCGGTAGAAGTTCAAACCTGGTCTTATCCGCCCAGGAATGGCGCGGTGCGTACTCTGCGCTTCATCGACGGTAAGCTGGTCGATATCAGCATCGAGCGCCAGCATTAACGCTTGATCACGGCGCCTGATGCCTCAAGCGCCCACAACGACCATGAGCGATGGCAAGGCACCGCAGGGCTGACGCAAACACCCCTACTGGCTCCGATGGGTCACTCGATGCGAATGCGGTACTCGACGGCCCGCCGCTCCTGCTGGTTCGGGAAGGAGGAGAACGTCACCGAATCCTCGCCCGGCTTCTCGCCCGCCAGGTAAACGAAGCGGTCGACCTTGGCCACATCGCCCTCGACCTGATACTCGCGTTTCCAGCGCCCCAGTCTGGGTGTGCTGTTACCCAGTTTCTCCACCGGCATCCATAGCTCGCTGCGCGTCCTGCGCCCCTCCTCGGTGAGGTGGTCGAGAATCACGCAACGCTCACCCGGCTTGACCCGCACCGGTATCACCAGATTGCCATGCACCTCATCGCGAAACGCGGCGCCGGTGTCCACCTCGCAGGCCAGGCTCTGCGCGCAGGCCAACAGCAGCGCCGCTGCACACCAGGCACGACCGCTCATGGGCACACCACTTCGCTGGCCGCATAACGTTGCGCCGGCTGGACGATCTGCTCCTGGGCGCTGACCAGTGGCAGGTCGCGCGAGCCTTCGGCGGTGGCTCCGACCAGGGCGTACAGCGTGGCGGTAGCCAGCTCCAGTGCCTGGGGCAAGGCATGGCCGGACAGCAAACGCGCCAGCAGGGTCGCCGAGAACACGTCGCCCATGCCGTTGGGCAGCGGATGCAGCGCCAGGCGCGGCGTGTTCACCAGCCAGGCGCCTTCGCCATTGACCGCCAGGGTGCACAGCTGGTCAGCGGGAATGTCCGGCGTGGCCAGGCTGGTGATCACCACCACGTCCGGCCCGCGGCCGCGCAATTGACGCGCCACGCGCACCGCTTCGTCGACGCTGACCAGCTTGCTGCCGGTGAGCAGCTCGAACTCGAACTGGTTGGGGGTGATGATGTTGGCGCAGGGAATCGCCAGATTACGCAGGAAATCGGGGATCGCCGCATTGACGAACACGCCTCGCCCGACATCGCCCATCACCGGGTCGCAGAGGTAGCGCACGCCGGGATTGTCGCGGCGGATCTCGTCCACCGCCTCGAGAATCACCGCGCCGATGGCCGCATCGCCCAGGTAACCGGACAGCACCGCCGAAACCCGCGACAACGCGCCGCGATCACGCAGGCCGGCGAGCACCTCGCGAATGTGCTCGGCATCGAACACCTGGCCGCGAAACTGGCCGTAGCCGGTGTGGTTGGAAAACTGCACCGTATGCACCGGCAATACTTCGAAGCCCAGGCGCTGCAGCGGAAACACGGCGGCGTCGTTGCCGACATGGCCAAGGGCAACATGGGACTGGATGGATAGCACCAGAGGTGGGTGGGTAGCGCTCATGGGCGGGCGGGATCCTGTCATGGACGGCGCAAGGCCAGTGCCGGCATTATTCGCCAATCCCCCCTGAGATTCCATGGCAAACGGAGTGCCCAATGCCCTACCCCATCGACCCGGTCATTCAGGAACAGCCCTCGGGTTGCGGCATCGCCGCCTGTGCGGCGCTGGCCGGGGTCAGTTACGAAGAAAGCCGTCGTATCGCCAACGGGCTCGGCATCTACGCCGAAGACCAGGCGCTGTGGTCGGACACCGAATACGTGACCCGACTGTTGCACGCCCAAGGGCTCGAGGCCCAGGCACCGGCGCCGTTTCCGGGCTGGGAGCGTTTGCCGGATCGCGCATTGCTGGCCATCCGCTGGCGCCTGGAAAACGGCCGGCCGTTCTGGCACTGGGTGGTGTTCGCCCGCGACGGCGGGCAAGCTCGCGTGCTGGACTCCAAGCGCGCCCTGAAGCACAACCTGCGCACCGACTTCTGGCGCATGCAGCCCAAGTGGTTCATGGCCGTCACTATCGACAAATAGAGAACGTCACGCCAATGACCGCACGAATACACGCCATCCAGGCGGATATCACCACGCTCGAGGTCGATGCCATCGTCAATGCCGCCAACTCGTCGCTGCTCGGTGGCGGCGGCGTGGATGGCGCCATCCATCGTGCCGCCGGCAGCGACCTGCTGCACGAATGTCGCCTGCTCGGCGGCTGCAAGACCGGCGAGGCCAAGCGCACCGGCGGCTACCGATTGCCAGCGCGCTTCATCGTGCACACCGTGGGGCCCGTCTGGCGTGGCGGCGAGCAAGGCGAAGAGGCGCTGCTGATCGCCTGCTACCGCAACGCCCTGCGCCTGGCGGCCGAGGTGGACGCCCATTCCATCGCCTTTCCAAGCATCAGCACCGGTATCTTCGGCTACCCCATCGAGCAGGCGGCTCGCACCGCGGTGAGCACGGTACGGGCCGAACTGGCGCGGTACCCCGGCGTCGACGAGGTGCTGTTCTGCTGCTTTTCGGCTAATGACTTGGCGGTCTACCAGAAGGCATTAGCCGAACGACACTGATTCAGCCGGGCAGGCACCAGCCAACGGTACGGTCAGGCCCTGGCGATCTCGGGAGCCAGCAGCCACTCGGCGCTGTCGTTCCAGACGTCCATGCGAGTGATCTTGCCGCTGCGCACTTCGAAACGATCGAGATAGCGGTTACCGGAAAAACTGCTGCCATCCGGCCACTCGCCATACAGCGTGCCGTTCGAATAGACGACGGTGTGGTCGTCACGCTCGGTCCAGTCGAACTGACCGAGGGCCTTTTTCACCCAGGCGTAACGCGAGCCGTTGAAGGCGGTGATGTCCTGAGGCGTGGGCATGTGCCGCCCGCCAGTGAAGGTGATGCGCACGTCATCACTCATGTAGGTGGCGGCCTTGACCGGGTCCGGCGCCATGGAAGCTGCTAGAAAATCGCTAACAATCTGCACCGCTTCATTCATCTCGCTCATGAATTGCTCTCCTGCTTCATTGATTGGCCGAGACACCTTTCGTGCCTGGATGTGGTGCGACATGCACGCTATTCGTGCATATCTGCCCTGATCTGTGCGGGACAACCCCGGCAGCACCAGTCTGCGCGTTATGGCACCAGGCTTGCTAGCAAATTATATACAAATGCTAGCAATCAGGAGAAAGGTCATGCGCAAACTGTTACCCCCACTACGCCGACTGCTGCCTTGCGCGGCGGCCGCCAGCCTTGCCATGGCGCTGAGCGCTCCACTGCTCGCCGAGGAGCCGATCAAGGTCGGCTTGGTGGCCGCCCTGTCCGGGCAGTCGGCGAAATCCGGCGAGGCGCTGACCCGCGGCTTGACGGTGGCGATAGATGAAATCAACGCCAAGGGCGGCATCCTCGGCCGACCGGTGCAATTGATTCGTCGCGACGATGAAAGCAACCCGGCCAAGGGCATGCTGGCCGCCCGCGAACTGGCGCAGCGGGAAAAGGTCGCCGTGCTGTTCGGTGGCCTCGACACCCCGGTTTCCCTGGCCATCGTGCCATTGGCCAATCAACTGAAGGTGCCGTTCATGGGCATCTGGGCTGCTGGCACCAAGATCACCGAGAACGGTGAGAAGGACAATTACGTATTCCGCGTCTCGGCGGTGGATGAGCTGGTCGACGAAGCACTGGTCGAGTACGGCGTGAAGAAAGGCATGAAGAAGCCAGGGATGATCCTGATCAACAATCCCTGGGGCGAATCCAACGAAATCGGTTTCAAGGATGCCCTGGCCAAACGCGGCATGGATTACGCCGGCATCGAGCGCATCGAAGACAGCGACCTCGACGTGGTGCCGCAACTCACCCGCCTGAAGAATGCCGGCACCGACACCCTGCTGATGGTCGGCAACGTCGGCCCTTCGGCCCAGGTGGTCAAGTCCCTCGATCGCATGGGCTGGGACGTGCCGGTGGTTTCCCACTGGGGTCCGGCAGGCGGCCGCTTCAGCGAGCTGGCCGGCCCCAACGCCAGCCGCGTGCACTTCATCCAGACCTACGTGTTCACCGAGAACAACAGCGCCAGGGGTGACAGCGTGCTAGCGGCCCTCAAACAGCGCTTCCCGGAGATCAAGAGCCTGGCCGACGTGACCCCGGCAGTAGGGATCGCCAACGCCTACGACGCCATGCACCTGGCCGCCGCGGCCATCGAAAAGGCCGGCGACACCCAGGGCAGCAAGGTTCGCGATGGCTTCTATGCAATCGACAGCTACCAGGGCCTGATCAAGGACTACACCCAGCCCTTCACCCCGACCAAGCATGACGCCCTGGGGCCGGACGACTACGTCTTCACCCATTTCGTCGACGGTCGCATCGTTCCGCTCGCCCCCTGAAGCCGTGAACGGGCGAGCCCTTGCGGCGCGCCCGGAGGATTATCGACATGATCACCGCCGCCATCATCACCGGGCTTGGGTTGGGCAGCATGTATGCCCTGCTGGCCCTGGGCTTCCACATCACCTACGTGGTGTCACGTACGGTCAATTTCGCCCAGGGCAGCGCCATGATGGTCGGCGCCGTACTCGGCTACAGCTTCCACATCACCTGGGGCTGGCCGCTGTGGCTGGCAATTCCGGCCACCCTGGCGCTGTGCGCCCTGTATGGGCTGATCATCGAGCGTTTTCTGGTTCGCCCCTTCCATTCGCGCGGCTCCGAAGCCTGGCTGATGGCGACGGTGGCGGCAGGCATCCTGGTCGACAACCTGGCGCTGTTCACCTTTGGCAAGGAGCCACGGCAGTTCACCTCGGCGCTGGCCAACCAGCATCTGGAGCTGTTGGGCAACAACGTCGGCGTGCTGCAACTGCTGATTCCGCTGGTAGGCGGCGGCATCGCCCTGGCGTTGTTTCTGGTACGCCGCCATACCCGCCTGGGCAAGGTGCTGGAAGCCTGCGTGCAGAACCCCAGGGCGGCGATGCTGATGGGCATCCGCGTCAACCGGGTGGTGGCCGTGGCCTTTGCGGTGTCGACCGTGTTCGCCGCCATCGCCGGCCTGCTGATCGCGCCACTGTTCAGCGTGAATGCCGAGATGGGCCTGCTGTTTGGCCTCAAGGCCTTCGCCGTGGCGATTCTCGGCGGCATCGCCAGCGCTGGCGGGGTATTCGCCGCCGGCCTGCTGTTCGGGTTGGTCGAGGCGCTGGTGACCCTCTACTTCGGCTCGGCCTTCACCCAGTTGTTCACCTTCGCCCTGGTCATCCTGGCCCTGGCGCTGCGCCCCAATGGCCTGTTCGGCAGCAAGACCCTGGTGAAAGTATGACCCTGAAGAATTCGCTGTTCGCTCCCGTTTCCCTGGCCCTGCTGACGCTGGCCTGCAACGCCGCCACGCTGCTGCTCGACAGTTACTCGCTGCTGGTCTTCACCTTCTGCGCGCTGGCCGTGGTGGTCGGCGTGGGCCTGAACATTCTGATCGGCCTGAGCGGGCAGATCTCTTTCGGCCACATCGCCTTCTACGCCATCGGCGCCTATGTGTCCGCGCTGCTGACCATGGCCGGCCTGCCCCTGGGCCTGGCGATGATCGCCGCCGGCCTGGCCTGCGCGGCCATCGGCGCGTTGCTGGCGATTCCGGCCCTGCGCGTCAGCGGCCCGTACCTGGCGATGATCACCATCGCCTTCGCCCTGGTGGTGCACCACGGTTTGATCGAATGGCGCTCGCTGACCGGCGGGGCCAACGGCCTGATGGGCATCCCCATGCCGGAAATCGGCAGCCTCGATCCGAGCGTGGGCCTGGCGCTGATCGCCACCGGCCTGATGATCGCCGCCCTGGCGCTGTTCCAGCGCCTGCGTCGCAGTGGCTGGGGCATGGCCATGCGCGCCGTGAAATCCACCGAGATCGCCGCCCGCTCCCTCGGTTTCAACCCGGTGCAGACCAAGACCCTGGCCTTCGCCCTGTCCGCCCTGCTGACCGGCCTGGCCGGTTCCCTGGTGGCGCCGCTGATGATGTTCATCAACCCGGCCTCGTTCCCCTTCTCGCAATCGATCCTGTTCGTGCTGGCCGTGATCGTCGGCGGCAGCGGCACCCTGTTCGGCCCGCTGCTCGGCGCCCTGCTGATCGTGCTGCTGCCGGAGATGCTCTCGGATTTCGCCGAATACCGCCTGCTGATCTTCTCGGTGCTACTGCTCTGCGTGCTCTGGGCTGCACCACGTGGGCTGCTCGGCACCCTGGCCAGCCTGTGGCTGCGACCTGCCCACCAGGCCGCCCCGGTGACTTTCGATCAGGCGCGACTGAGCGCCTTCTTCCAGCAGGACAACGCCGCCCCCGAAGGCCTGCAGGTCAAGGACATCGGCATTCGCTTCGGCGGCGTGCAGGCAGCGCAACACGTCAGCCTGCACGCACCGGCGGGCAGCATCACCAGCATCATCGGCCCCAATGGCGCGGGCAAGACCACGGTGCTGAACATGATCAGCGGCTTCTACGCACCCGATAGCGGCAGCATCGACCTGGGCCGCCCCCTGGCCGGCCTGCCGGCCTGGAAGATCGCCCGCGCCGGCATCGCCCGCACCTACCAGACCACCCAGCTGTTCGGCGAACTGTCGGTGCTGGAGAACCTGCTGGTGGCCATGCAGCAGGGGCGTCTCGGCCTGCCCTTGAAGTGCGCCAGCGAAACCCGGCGCCAGTTGGCGCTGCAGTTGCTGACGCTGGTCGGTTATAGCGGCTCGGTGAACACCCCGGCCGATGACCTGGCCCACGTCGACCGCCGCCTGGTGGAAATCGCCCGCGCCCTGGCCACCTGCCCGCGCGTGCTGCTGCTCGACGAGCCGGCGGCCGGGCTCAGCCGCAGCGACACCGATCGCCTGGCGGGCCTGTTCAGAACCCTGGCCGGGTTCGGTATCGCCGTCATCCTGGTCGAACACGACATGGGCCTGGTGATGGCCGTTTCCGAACGCCTGCTGGTGCTCGACGCCGGCAAGCCCATCGCCTGGGGCGTGCCGGAAGAGGTGCGCAAGGACGAACGGGTGATCGCCGCTTACCTGGGCGGCACCCGCTATCAGGCCACACCGCGGGCCGAGGCCTGGGATGGTTCGCGCAACGCACGCCTGTACATCAAGGATCTGGTGATCGACTACGGCGCCGCACCGGTGGTCGACAAGGTCAATATCGTGGTCAACCCCGGCGAGCTGATCGCCATCCTGGGCGCCAACGGAGCCGGCAAGTCGAGCATCCTGCAGTGCCTGGCCGGGCTGCACAGAGCCAGTGGCGGCAGCATTCTGCTCGACGACGAGAACATCGAACACGCCGACGCCAGCACCATCGCCACCCAGGGCCTGGCCCTGGTGCCGGAGGGCCGTCAGGTGTTCGCGCAACTCAGCGTGCGTGACAACCTGCTGCTCGGCGGCTACTCGCGCGAGAAAGCCTTCGATGCCGAGGCGGAAATCGAGAGCATCCTGCGGCGCTTCCCGCGCCTGCGTGATCGCATCGACAGCCCGGCCGGCCTGCTCTCCGGCGGTGAGCAGCAGATGGTGGCAATCGGCCGCGGGCTGATGGCCAAGCCGAAGATCCTGCTGCTCGACGAGCCTTCCCTGGGCCTGTCGCCCGCCATGATCGGCGAGCTGTACGACGCCCTGGCCGCCCTGCGCGACGAAGGTGTGACCCTGCTGCTGGTCGACCAGATGGCCAACCTCGCCCTGCAGGTGGCCGATCGCGCCTACGTGCTGGAAACCGGACGCATCGTCAAATCCGGCAGCGCCGAAGCGCTACGCGGCGACCCGGAACTGGAAGCGGCTTACCTGGGAGGCGCCGCAGCATGAGCGCCCTGACCCTCATCAATGCCCGCCTCGGCGCCGATGCCACAGCACTCGAGACCCTGTACGTGGAAGACGGCCGCTTCGTCAGTGCGCCAGGTGCCGGCGCCGAGACCCTCGACCTGCAGGGCAAACTGCTGCTGCCCGGCCTGGTGGAGACCCATATCCATCTGGACAAGGCCTGCATCATGCGGCGCTGCCAGCTGAGCGAAGGCACCCTGGCCGAGGCCATCGCCCAGACCCGCTCGGCCAAGGTCGGGTTCACCGAAGCGGACGTCTACCAACGCGGTGCCCAGGTGCTCGACAAGGCCATCATCCAGGGCACCACGCACATGCGCACGCACGTCGAGATCGACCCGCAGATCGGCCTGACCGGCTTCAATGCGGTGCGCCGCCTGCAGGCCGATTACGCCTGGGCCATCAGCCTGGAAATCTGCGTATTCCCCCAGGAGGGCCTGCTCAACAACCCCGGCACCGAAGCCCTGCTGCGCGAGGCGCTGGCCCTGGGTGCCGAAGTACTGGGCGGCTGCCCCTACACCGACGCGGTCCCCGACGCACAGATCCGCCGGCTGTTCGAACTGGCGGTGGCGTTCGACCGCGACCTGGATTTCCACCTGGATTTCGACCTCAACCCCGAAGGCATGACCATCGGCGAGGTGATCCGCTGCACCCACCAGCACGGCTGGGGTGGCCGGGTGACCATCGGCCATGTCACCAAGCTGTCGACGCTGCCCCGGGACACCCTGCTGGCGGTCGCCCAGTCGCTGGCCGAGGCCGGCGTGCAGGTCACCTGCCTGCCGAGTACCGATCTGTTCCTCACCGGGCGCGAACACTTCCAGAACCGGCCCCGTGGCCTGGCGCCCCTGCAGCACCTGCACGCCTGTGGCGTGACCTGCTCGCTGTCGACCAACAACATCGGCAACCCCTTTACCCCGTATGGAGACGCCTCGCTGGTGCGCCAGGCCAACCTGTTCGCCAACGTCAGCCAGCTGGCTACCGAGGCCGAACTGCTGCGCTGCCTGAGCTGGGTGTCGAGCGAGTCGGCGCGCCTGCTGCGCCTGCCCGACTATGGCCTGACGCTCGGCTGCCGTGCCGACTTCATCGTCTTCGATGCGCCCTCGCCGGCCGCCGTGGTAGCGGAGATCAGCCCGCCGCTGATGGGCTACAAGGCGGGCCGGAAGACCTTCGAACGCGCCCAGGCACGGCTGCTCAAGCCATGACGGCGCCCATCGTGAAGGTGGCAGGGTTGGCAGCCGGTGTCGTGCGCCAACCTGGGGCCTATTCATCCGCGCTGCGCATATATCGCCGTGATCAAGTTACCGAAAACTTCTAAACCACTGATTTATATGAATTTATCAACCTGGAACGGCACGTGCTTGAAGCGCTGCAGTCGCCACATCTGAAAACAGGGAAAACCGATGAAAGACCGCAAACCTGAAAACCGTTCTCTCCAGCTGGATCGTCGCCAATTGCTGAAGTGGCTGGGCGTGACGGGAAGCGCGCTGACGCTCGGCAGCCTGCTTCCCGCTGGCGCGTTCGCCGACGACGAGGAAATTCGTATCGGTTACTGGCCCATCGTCGGCGGTTTTCCGCTGTATGTCGGCCTGGAGCAGGGCTTCTTCAAGGACGCCGGGCTGAACGTCAAAGGCGTCAAGTTCTCCAGCCCGCAGCAGATCGTCGAAGGCATGATCACCGGGCGCATTCACGGTTGCGCCAATGGCACCGCGACCGGCGCGCTCGGCCTCGGCGCGATCACCATGCCGGGGCTGTTCAAGATCATCTGCTCCAACCCGTCGAACCACCGGCTGGTTCTGGATGAGTTTCTGGTGCCGCTCGACAGCACCGCGCAAAGCATCGGCGATCTGCAAGGCAAGAAGATCGCCTGCGGCCCCGGCATCCAGAACGTAACCATGGCCAAGATCATTCTGGAAAAAAATGGCTTTACCGATCCGTCGGTCATCGAGCTGCCTGTCGGCCAGCACGCGCCAGCCCTGGCGGCCGGCCAGATCGACGGGGTCTACACCCTGGAGCCGACCGGCACCGTTGGGCGCATGAAGAACCTGTCGCGCACCCTGGAAACCGGCGTCATCTCCAAATACGTGCTCGGCAATGCCGATGCGCCCTGGTTCGGTGGCGCAGCCGCACTCAACAGCAGCTTCATCGAGCGCAAGCCGGAGCAGGCGAAGGCCTTCATCACCGCCTACCAGAAGGCCGTGGAATTCATCGCCGCGCAGCCGGAGCAGGCACGCAGGAACATCGTCGGCTACACCAGCATCGAAGCGGATCTGGTCAACGAGGTGCCGCTGCCGGGCTTCGTCATGTATTCCGAATTGCAAGGCGACAACCTGCAGTGGTTCCAGAAGTTCTATGACGTGTTCACCGAGCGGAACATCTTCAGCAAACCGATCGATGTGGCTGCACTGATCTATCAGGGCTGAGGAGAATCGTCATGACATCACCCTGGTCCTCGCGCCTGCTGCCACTGATCGGCCCGCTGCTGCTGTTCGCGTTATGGCAGCTGGCCGTCAGCGCACAGTGGCTGAATCCGGTTCTGCTGCCCTCGCCGCTCGAAACCCTGGGCTTCATGTTCCAGTCGTTCAGCGAGTCGTCCATGCGCACCGACATCGCTTCGACCCTCTACCGAACGTTGGCCGCGTTCGCCTTCGCCGCTGCGGTGGGCGTGCCCCTGGGGGTCATTCTGGGCAGTAGCGAAAGGGTCTACCGCAGCCTGGAGTTCCTGATCGACTTCTTTCGCTCGACGCCCTCCTCGGCGCTGATCCCGTTGTTCATGCTGATCTTCGGCATCAGCGATGCGAACAAGATCGCCATCGCCGCGTTCGCCGCCGTGCTGGTGATTCTGTTCAACAGCGCCTACGGCGTGATGAACGCCAAGAAAACCCGGCTGATGGCCGCCAAGGTGATGGGCATATCGCGCTGGCACATATTCAAGGACATCCTGCTGATGGAAAGCCTGGCGCAGACCTTCGTCGGCTTGCGTACTGGGGTGTCCATCGCCCTGGTCATCGTGATCGTCGCGGAAATGTTCATCGGCTCGGAGAACGGCCTGGGCCACCGCATCATCGATGCCCAGCAGGTCTTCAACATCAAGGACATGTACGCCTCGATCCTGATCACCGGCGCCCTGGGCTATCTGCTCAACCTGGCGTTCCTGCTCATCGAGAAGAAAACCGTCCACTGGAGTAGCCAGGCATGACGCACGCACTTTCCCTCGCCTCCCTCGGCACCTCGCCAGCAGCATCACGCGCCGACACCCACGTCACCATTCGCGGCTTGAGCAAGGCCTTCGCCGGCCAACCGCTGTACACCGACCTGGACCTCGATCTGCCGCGCGGCAAGATCGTCTCGACCTTCGGGCCCAACGGTTGCGGCAAGTCGACCCTGATGAACATGATCGCCGGGCTGCTGCCGATGGACAGAGGCGAGATTCTGTTCGATGGCAAGACGCTCGCCCAGACCACGATCGGCTACGTATTCCAGAACTATCGCGATGCATTGTTCCCGTGGATGAGTGCACGCGCCAATATCGCCTATCCGCTGGTTCGCCAGGGCATGAGCAAGGCGGATGTGAACGCACGCGTCGAGGAACTCACGCAGATGTTCGATATCCGCTTCGATCTCGACCGTTACCCCTACGAGCTTTCCGGCGGCCAGCAGCAGACCGTATGCATCATGCGGGCGCTGGCACCGCGCCCGGAGGTGATGTTCCTCGACGAGCCGTTCTCCGCGCTGGATTTCGAGATGACCTTGTTCATCCGCGACAAATTGCAGGAGGTACAACTGGCGACCGGCGTCACCATGCTGATCGTTTCCCATGATCTGGAAGACGCGGTATTTCTGGCCGATGAGATCCTGTTGCTGACCCGACGCCCCACCCGGGTTGCCGAAATCGTCAGGTTCGACCTGCCCCGCCCACGGGGTGCGGAGATCATGAGCCATCCCGAGTTCGTTCGGGTCAAGGCCCATACGCTGGAGGTGTTCAGGCGCGAGATGGCGCTTTGAGCAGCGGTTCGAGATTGGCAGCGCCGACGGCAGCGCTGGAAGCCGTCGCCTTACAGTCCCGCCAGGGCCTGGCGCAGGTTGATCTCGGGCTCGGCCTGGTCGTCCAGGTCCAGCTGATCCTCGAGTTCGCCCAGGTGTTCGAGCATCACCGCGACCGCCTGCTGCTGGTCACCCTTCTCCAGCGCGGCGATGATCTGCTGGTGCTCGTCCGAGGCGCAGGACGGCACGTCATTGCGCTGGTAGAGGGCGACGATCAGTGAGCTGCGCACCATCAGGTTGGCGAGCATTTCACTGAGCACCGAGTTGCCGCTGATCTCGCCGAGCATCAGATGAAACTCGCTCAACTCGCGGACGATCGCGCGGCGATCGGTAGCATTGGTGGCCTTGCGCTCGTTGCGCATGTGCGTGGTCACCCGCTGGCGTTGCGCGTGCATGATTGCCGGCGTGATGCTTTCGACGATGGCCCGCTCGATGGCGCGCCTCGCCGCGAATATCTCCCGCGCTTCCTTGGCACTGGGCTGAGCGACCATCGCGCCACGGTTCGGCTCGATGGTGACCACGCGCTGCAAGGCCAAACGTTGCAGCGCCGCCTGAACATGATTGCGATTGGCCTGGAGGGTCTCGACGATCTGCGCTTCGATCAGGCGCGTCCCGGGTGGCAAGCGATGCTGAGCGATAGCCTTGAACAACACATCGACGATGCGCTGCACTTCGGCTTGCTTGCTGGTGACGGTCTTCGCTGCCATCTGGTCCTCTGATCCCACGTCGACGCGCCAAGGTGGCCCGCCGCGAACGCTTGCACCGGTGCATTATCCGTCAGCCACGTGAGTCGGGTAAACATGCTTCGCTAGCGCTGCGTCAATGGGCGCCCGGCTAACGGAGCCGGGCAACTGCGACGAGCGCCTGCGCAGCAAACAGCCCGAGAGATCAGATGCTGCTAGCCATAACCAAGCGCCTTGCTAACAGCGCGAAAGCCCTGATGGCGCCGCGCGCGGGCACGAACGCAACGCGGTCGCCCATGGCCGCGCCATAGGCCGCTCAGGTTGCGGTGATCAGAACGCCAGCTTGAAGCCGATCACCATCAGCATGATCGCCAGGAACGGGCGCAGCACGTTGTCGGACACACGCCCGGACAGGTGGCTGCCGAAGAAAATGCCCGGCAGCGAGCCCAGCAGCAGGTAGCCCAGCACGCCCCAGTCCAGGTTGCCGAGCCCGGCATGGCCAAGGCCCGCCACCAGGGTCAGCGGCACGGCGTGGGCGATTTCGGTGCCCACCAGGCGGCGAGTGGGCATCAGCGGATAGAGCAGGAACAGCGCCACGGTGCCCAGGGCGCCGGCACCGATGGAGGTCAGGGTGACCATGAAGCCGAGCACCAGGCCGACCACAACCGTCAACGCATTGAGCCGCCCGGGGCTGAAGTGAAAGCCGTCGCCGGCATGGCGGCTGGCGAAGGCAAACAGCTGTTTCTTGAAGAGGATCGCCGTGGCGGTCAGCAGCAGCACGATACCCAGCGAATGCTTGATCAATTCATTGGTGGCGTGTTGGTCGCCCGGCAGCAAGGTCAACGCCAGCAGCGTCAACAAGGCCGCCGGCACGCTGCCCGCCGCCAGCCAGGCGGTCACCGACCAGTCGATATTGCGATTGCGCTGGTGGACGAACACCCCACCGGCCTTGGTGATCGCCGCATACAGCAAGTCGGTGCCGACCGCCGCTGCCGGGTTGATGCCGAACCACAGCAGAATGGGCGTCATCAGCGAGCCGCCGCCCACGCCCGTCATGCCCACGATAAAGCCTACTACCAGCCCCGCGATGACGAAGCCCAAGCCACCAAAATCCATACCTGCCCCAATTGCCGTCGTCGGCTCATTTGTCAGGCGCGCAGGATAACCACTTGAACATAAAGGACATATACCGAGTAAGCATTTGCTTATAACAGTTATATAGATTCAGGCTT
>JAAIGE0100982511.1_pt1 | contig 16305 bp, 15 predicted proteins | sample 6487951 | NCBI WGS metagenome assembly JAAIGE01 (sample SAMN13974128, study PRJNA590717) | phyllosphere metagenome | biome: tomato field; feature: multiple bacterial spot infested tomato fields; material: tomato leaves; isolation source: leaves from tomato fields | host: Solanum lycopersicum ... | reverse complement strand
TGCCGACGCTGGTGCAGGCCAGCGACGGGCGGCTGTGGTTCGCCACCTCGAGCGGCGTCGGCCACATCGATCCGGCGGCAGGCTTCTGCCGTGCTCGCTCCCTGTGCCAGCACAATCTCAACTTCACGCAGCTTGCCGATAATCTCTTCCGGCTTGTGCTTCTTGCTCGGCATTCATCGTCCCTTTCGTGGTCCAGACTATCATAGTCTCTGGGACACTCAGCAGGGGGCAGATCAATGTCGACCGTGCTTCCTTGCCCTTTTCGCAACGTCCTTTCACCAACTCTCACACGGATCACCGATTCCGCCGTGACGTCAGCGGTGATGATTGCAACGGAGCCACCAGCAGGTGAGCAGGCACCAGTTCCATACCGATGCCGCGCCTTGGCGCACCGCGGTGGGTAGGCAACCAGACAAATATTTTGTTTCGAGTTTCCCCTCGACTTCCCGTCCCTTCAGAGCGACAGCGCTGTTGCTGACGGGCGCTGGATGGAGCAGCGCGCTGCTCCGGGTCCTGACGGACTGACGGGGCTGATGGTGGTGGAAGCGGCGATGGGCCGCTTCGAAGAGGAGACCACCGATGACAAAACTGTCTGAACTTCAATGCCTGCTGCTCTCGCACGCGAGCCAACGGGATGATGGAGCCATGGCTCCATATCCTGCAAGCGTCGATCCACGCGGTGCGATCAAGGCGCTCGGAGCGCTTGTGCGCAAGGGGCTGGCAGAGGAGCGGGCAGGGGAGGGCGGGGCGATGCTGTCCTTCATCACGGCTGCCGGTCTCGCCGCCATAGGGGTGGACGATGGCGCGTCGGGCGCACTCCCGTCGCTTGACCTAGAAGAGGAGGTAACAGCAACGCCTATAACCTTGCGCCAGAGCAAGCCTGCGCTCGTTCTCGACCTGATGCAACGCGAGGGCGGCGCCACGATCGCTGACATGATCGCGGTCACAGGCTGGCTTCCGCACAGCTGCCGCGCGGCACTGACGGGTCTGCGCAAAAAGGGCCACGCCGTTGAGCGGTTCAGCCGTGAGGGTGTCACCTGCTATCGCCTGGGTGCGGCATGATGCCGGAGGTGGATGGCAAGGTTGCTGCGCTGGAGCATATGAGCTCTGCTGCGCTGCGCGAGGCCTGGAAGCGCGTGACCGGCACGCCCGCGCCGCGGATCAGCCCCGCCATGACCCGGCTGGCGCTGGCATGGGAGATACAGGCCAGGGCACTGGGCGGCATGCCCCGTCCCCTGCGCACGCGGCTTGATCAGATGGCAGCGGGCAAGAGCCAGACCCTGACCGCCCGTGCAGGTACGCGGCTGGTGCGGGAATGGAATGGTGTCGCTCATGTTGTGGTCGTCAATGAGGAAGGAGTCATACGCTGGGACGAGCGCAGCTGGCGCTCGCTCTCGGAGGTCGCCCGCGCCATCACTGGCACACGCTGGTCAGGACCTGCGTTCTTCGGTCTTAAAAAGAAGATGGCCCCATGAAGGCGGGGAGGGGCGTGATCCGCTGCGCCATCTATACCCGCAAGTCGAGTGAGGAGGGGCTTGAACAGGACTTCAACTCGCTCGATGCGCAGCGCGAAGCGTGCGCCGCCTATATCCTGAGCCAGACAAGCGAAGGCTGGGCCGAGGTCGATACCCGCTACGACGATGGCGGCATATCTGGCGGGACACTCGAACGTCCTGGGCTGAAAGCCCTGCTCGCCGATGTCGCGGCAGGACAGATCGATATCATCGTCGTCTACAAGGTTGATCGCCTCACCCGATCGCTGCTCGACTTCTCGAAGCTGGTGGAGGCCTTCGATGCCGCCGGGGTCTCCTTCGTGTCCGTCACCCAGTCGTTCAACACGACGACCAGCATGGGCCGGCTGACACTCAACATGCTGCTCTCCTTCGCGCAGTTCGAGCGCGAGGTCACCGCCGAGCGTATCCGCGACAAGATCGCCGCCTCCAAGGCGAAGGGCATGTGGATGGGTGGGACCCCGCCGCTGGGCTACCGGCCCGATGGCCGCAGCCTCGCCATCGTCGAGGATCACGCCGCGATCGTGCGCTCGATCTTCGCGCTCTATCTGGAGCTCGGCAATGTGAGGCAGGTGGCAGAGCGGTTGAAGGGGGAGAGGATATCCTTGCCTGTTCGCACCACCACCACGGGCAACAGGATAGGCGGCGGCGCATTCACGTGCGGCCAGCTCTATCACATCCTCAAGTCCCGTACCTATCTGGGAGAGATTGATCACAAGGGCACGGTCTATCCCGGGCTTCATGCCGCAATTATAGAGCGGAAACTTTGGGATGCTGTGCAGGCCAGGCTCACCGACAATGTGCGCGGGTACAGGAGCGGCGAGCGCGTCCGCTCGCCTGCGCTACTGGCAGGGCGGATAAAGGATGGGAAGGGGAGGGCGCTGGTCTCATCACACGCTACCAAGACGGACAGCAACAAGGGGACCGTGCGGCGCTATCGCTATTATACCCTCGCCTCTGAAACCGGGGACACGCCTGAGCCGGGCCTGCGCTTGCCCGCGCGCGAGATCGAAAAAGCTGTCGCCACCTGTCTGGCAGATGCGTTTGCCGACCCGTTGACGTTGGCATCTTCGCTGCATCTCGATGCTCAGGGCATCGCCCCCATCGATCGCGCCGCACCGCCACTGGTTGCGCGATTGCGCACAGGTGAGCATGCGCCGATCCGCGCCATTCTATCAGACGTGACCATACACCCGGACCATATCGCCCTGCGCTGCCACAGCATGGCGATCGCGCAGCTTCTGGGACTGTCCATTCCCTCCACGGCGCCTGACACGCTGATGTTTACCCATCATCTGCGGCTCACCCGCACCGGGCGGGCCATGCGCCTCGTCATGGCAGATGGCGGTGCTCTCACGACAGACAAGGATACAGCCCTTCCCCAGCTGGTCGCCCGGGCCCATCGCTACTGGGTCGTGCTCAGGAACGAGCCGATCGACATCAAGGGGCTTGCCGCGCGCGAAGGAGTGAGTGCGTCATGGATCAGCCGCGTGTTGCGGCTTGCCTTCCTGTCGCCTGAGGTCACCGCTGCGATCCTCGACGGCAGGCACAGATCCCATGTCGATGGCGCATTGCTGCTTGCCACCGATGCCATCGATCCGCTGTGGAGCAGGCAGCGTGAGGCGCTTTTGCGGGGCAGGGGGAATGTGCAGGTCCGCGTCAGACCTTGAGTAACGTCGTCTGCGTGTGATTCCCTGCAGTTAGAGCGCTTGCGATCATCGCGGCTAGCGTCTCTTCGGCACGGCGGCGCACGCCATCGTCCTTGGCGGTGAGGTCTGTCCGCACCCATTGCGGTGCGCGTTCGAGGACGCGCAGGATCAGCTGTGTCGTGAGATTATCCATCGTCGCTCGGCTATGGCGGTCGCAGTCGATGTCGGCAAGGTCTTCAGCCCGATCATAAACTCATGATGGCCAAAAAGAATATTACGAAGACTTTACGTGACAGGCACAAAGCTCTCGCCTAGTCCATGCCCCGGGTCTATCCAATATGGGGTCTATAATGACAGAGCAGAATGACATGACTGAGCAGCTGATTACGCTGACCGCTGACATCGTTGCAGCACATGTGTCAAACAACAGCGTTGCGGTGGGTGATCTCCCGACGCTCATTGCCAATGTTCATGGCGCCCTGTCTGGACTTGGACAGCCCGAAGCCCCCATCGAAGAAAAGCCCAAAGCAGCCGTGTCGATCCGCGCGTCGGTCAAGCCTGACCACATCGTCAGCATGATTGATGGCAAGCCCTACAAGATGCTCAAGCGTCACCTCGCGCAGAATGGCTATACGCCGCAAAGCTATCGCGAGACCTTTGATCTGCCACGCGATTATCCCATGACCGCGCCCAATTACGCGGCACAGCGCAAGGAATTGGCGCTCAAGATCGGTCTCGGTCGCAAACCTGGACAGAAGGCGCCAGCCAAGGCAGCGGAAGCACAGCCGGCGAAGGCGCCGGCAAGGCGTCGTTTGAAGGTTGCCGCACCGGCCGAGTAGGCCCGGCTGCTTCAGAATGATTGAAGGAAGGCCGGCAGCAATGCCGGCCTGCATCTTTCATTGGTGTAAGATCATGGCGGCGCAGGGCAAGGGCCGCCTTTACAGATCGCCTTCACTCGGCTTTTCCGCCGCAATCCGGTACGGGCCAGACCTTGCACGCATGGCTGTGCCTTTCCAGCTCAGTGACACATGTCCCCGTGCAAGCAACTTATCGACTAACGCATGTACCACGGGCATCGCTGCCCGCCAATTATTGTCTCCGGCCAGAGCGCGAGCGACCTCACTGGGGCAGATGGAGCCCCCTGGCTGCCGTGTCGTCAGAAGAGTAAGCAGTATTGCCCGGGCATCTTCGTCATTCATTTGCGGCCACCCGGCCGTGAACTCTGCCCCGTGGTCATCGGATCAGGCTTGTGCGGGCGCGTCCAGCCCAACGGAGGCGCCATCCTCTGCTGGCTGGTGCCAAGCCCCATCGCGCCAGGCTTGGGCCGATCGAGCCCGGTGACGTCCGCTGCAGCAGCCTCCTCGAACGTGGCGCCGCCGCGCATTAGGCTAATCATGTCCCGGAGACGCTTGGCCTCCTCATAATCCTGAGCGAGCGCAGCTGCTTCCATCTGCCGGATTAGTGTGTCGATTGTCTCAGTCATTAAAGGTCAACGCATCAGCTGCAGATCGGCAACAAATTGGATGAGGCAGAACCCTACCGAACGATCCAGCTTCTCTGGCGCGGGTTAGATACTGCCGCCTCACAATCAACGCTCGTCCTTCTACTTTATCCCGTAAGGATGCTCCAGGCACTCCATGGTGCCTAGATGCTGCCGATCAGTTGTGACCTGCTCAATCTTCGCCCTCGTTGCCGCGTCAGACGGGCCCAGCTTTAATCGAACGGCGCGGCAACTCGACCTCTTGTAGCCTGCGCTCAGTCGGCAATACTGAAGCTGAGAAATGTCTGGTGTAGTGACGACTTGGGTCGCCAGCGTGGTTCTAGCGGGGACAGCTGACACTCTCTTAGCGACTGCTTCTGGCGGCAGGCGACCAAATATCGTCATTTGTGGCCGTGCAGCGAATGACCGCTTCACAGACGATCAGATTTTTCTATGGTCGCAGCGGTGGGACACGGATTTTTTATCTTGGAAATCCAACATCGGGTCCAAGCTGGCCTGTCATGGCGGGCGTCATGAAACGCCCGCCATACCTTGATCAATAGGTGATTCGCGCAGTCAGGCTAATGCGACGGTCGTTTACCACGACGTCACGCGGCCGGCTGTCGATCCCGAAATAGGTGCTGCGACGTGTATTTGTCAGGTTTACGCCATCAACTGTAAGAGCGAACTGCGGCGTGACATTATAGCTCACCGACGCATCAAGCTGCCCGAACGGCTTGTTAAAGATTGGCAGATTGCCTGTGCCGTTACCTGCGGTCGTAACGACATATTTGCTGCGCCAGTTATAGGCAACGCGAGCAGACAGACCACCTAGCTCGTAAATGCCGACAAGATTATAGTTATATTTGGACAGCAGCTCGAGCGGTACGTTCGTGACCGGGCCGGAGGTCGCGGGCGAAGGCGCCTTGGAATCGACATAGGTGAAGTTAGCCTGCATTCCAAGGCCGTTCAACGGTCCGGGCAGGATGTCGAAGAACTGCTGATAGGCCAGTTCAAAGCCCTTCACCTTGCCGTTGGCGACGTTGTTATAAGACGTCACCTGATATTCATATGTGTTGCCGTTATCGAATGTCACGTCGCGCGGTGTGACGGCGGTCTGGATGTAGTTCTTGATATTCTTATAAAAACCAGCCGCTGTCAGCGACCCAGTACGCGTAAAATACCATTCCAACGAAACGTCGAAATTGTCCGACTTCATTGGCTTTAGATAAGGGTTGCCGCCCGAAGCCAGAAGAAGCTGGTCCTGTTGGGCACGCCCCGGCTCCGTGATATTAAGGCTGGGATTGAGTTGCAGGAAGCTCGGTCGCGAGATGTTCTTCGCTGCGGCAAAGCGCAGTTGAAGATCCTGCGCCAGATGAACGCGCACGTTCAGGCTCGGCAGGACAGAGGTGTAGCTGCGCGATGCAGCAATCGGGTTGAATACGGTAGGCCCGTTCGTCTCAGTGCCGTCCGGATTTTGGACGATGGTCGTTTGCTGATAGAAGCCCGATACATCAAGATTGGTGCGGACCACCCTTATGCCGACATTACCGTCGACTGGATCGGTTTTGAAAAAGGCCGTGGCATAGCCGGTATAGGTCTTCTGCCGCTGCTCGTTGGTCCCGCTCTGAACATAGGCCGGCGGGGCCGCAATACCCAGCGTATCAAGCGTGTTCTGGTAGTTGCGGATTATGCCTCGGTTAAATGCGATGATATTGCCAAACAGGTCTGCGTCGCCACGAAAGAAATCGCCGAGGTCGACATCTTCCAGCTGGCTGGGGATGCCTGCCAGCCCGGTGTAGCGATAGCCGGTATCAATCGTCCTGTTCTTACGATCGGCAAAGCGAAATCCGGCCTTGATCGACGACAATATCCCGCCATCGAAGCGATATTCGGCATCGAGGCGTGCGGTCTTGTCCGATGCCTTCGATTCATTGAGATTATCGAGATAAAAGGCGCTGTTATAGGTTGCAGGGTTAGTCAGACCGGTAGCCGAACCAATGTTTACGACGGGGATAGACCCCGAAATATCCTGATACAGAGTGTCGGCGGTGCCGTTTAGGCCAAAGATCGAGCGGAGGTTTTTCGTCTTCGCATCGACATATTGGCCATCGGCACTGACAGTCAGATTGGCTGTAGGCTTCCATTTCATATTCAGCGAATAGTCGGTCGTCTTCGACCGGCGCGTCTGCGCACTGGTATTATTGCCGACAGGCAGGTCGATGAAGGTACCGCTCTGGAAATCGCCATTGTCAGCATAGGTGAACGGAGCGCCCGGTTGCGGTTGGATCGCGCTGGTCGAGGTATAAGCGAAGAAGCTGTAGTCGTCGAAACGGAATTTGTAATCCGACCGGAAGACCTCGGCGGTGAATTCAAGCGTATCGCTGGGGCGCCACTGAAGCGATACGTCCGTACCAAGACGGCGACGATCGCCGTAAACTTCGCCAATGCCTGTGCCGTGAGGCAAGGTTGTCGTCTGACCCGTACGGCCCAGAGTCGCCAGCACGGCAGTGTCGGCCGCCACGCTGGGATCGAGCGTGTAGAACGGTTCGGTCGAAATCGTATCCTGCCGGAAGGCGGTTTTCTGGAACGACACGCTTGCCAGGATACCGATCTCACCGATGCCTGTGTCCCATCGATCGCTCAGCAGCAGCGAGGCCGATGGCTTATATTTATCGACCAGGTCGAAATGGCTCTGGGTCAGGGTAGCCGCAGCCTTGAACCCGTCGAAGTCAAACGCCTTGCGGGTCCGAAAATTGATGGTGCCTGACAGCTGATCCTCAATAAGGTCAGCCGAAGGATTTTTGTAGACGTCTATGCCAGCGAGCAGTTCGGAAGGAATATCTTCCAGGCTAAGCTCGTTGGCGCCGCTTGCAGTAAAGATATCGCGGCCGTTCAATTCAGTGCGCACCTGCCTCAGGCCGCGGATGGCAACCGAGCTGCCTTCGCCATATTGGCGCTGCACCTGAATGCCAGGAATGCGCTGAAGCGCCTCGGCTACGTTACGGTCGGGTAGCTTGCCAATGTCTTCCGCTACGATTGAATCCACGATCACGTCGCTGTTGCGTTTCAGAGACTGCGCGCTCTGAAGGCTGGCCCTGACGCCGGTGACAACGATGTCACCTCCATCCGCAGAAGACGCAACCTGATCGGGCGTCGCCGCATCCTGGGCATGAGCATCGCAGCTTATCAGGATGCCTGCAAAAGAGATGCCCGCCATCAATGCGGCACGGCGCGACGTATGGACAATCCTGGACATAAAATTTTCCTCTCCCTGGCTCCCGGCACGGAGCATCGTTCGATTTGCGACCGCCAAGCGGCCAAACATCTTCCTTTTGCGTCGCTGGCGCTCTTTGGGAGCGATACCAAGACGGCTGGCCAATACTCCGACCTTCGAAATTGTGAAATATAAAAATTGATTTCATACCCGGAAGATATAAAAATCCTGATCTGTTGGGCGGCATTTCGTGGCGCAGGGGCTGGAGAGAGATAGAGGGGATGAACGAAAAAGCGCGATATCAGGCGCCTGCCTTGTCCAAGGGATTGGAGATATTGGAGCTATTGGCCGCTGCTCCTCAGCCGCTCATCATGTCCACCATATCGCAGGAGCTTGGACGGTCGGTCAGCGAAATCTTCCGGATGCTGCAGGTGCTGGAGGAACATGGCTATATTGCCCGTGCCGAAGATGGCTATCGACTGACCAATCGTCTCTTTGCAATTGGCATGAGCCAGCCGCCGATCCGCGATCTTGCCTCCACCGCCCTGCCGGTCATGCAGGAACTGGCGCGCAAGGCGGATCAGAGCTGTCATTGCGCGGTGGCTTCTGGTGCGGAAATGGTCGTCATCATCGCAATCGAAGCCCCCGGTCTGTCAGGGTTTGCGGTGCGCGTTGGCTATCGTCGTCCCCTGCACCGGTCCAATTCCGGACGCGTCCTGCTGGCTTTCCAGTCGATAGTAGGGCGCGCTGCAATGCTTTCGGATATCCGCGCCGATGACAAAGCACTTGATGAGCCGGAATTGATCGTCCGGCTTGATTCCATAGTCGCCGCAGGCGGCGCTGTGTCGCCAAGCCCGATGCTGACCGGCATTACCGACCTGTCTGCCCCGATACTTGTCGGTGGGATCGCCCGCGCGGCTCTGACGATGCCCTATGTTGATGGCGCTGCGAACCGGGCTACGCTCGCGCAATGCAATCAGTTCGTGCAGGATGCCGCCCATATGATCGGCAACGATCTTTCTCCGATCACGGCCGTGCCCCCCCGACCGATGGAGGATCAGCCATGACGCGTGTTGATCGCCGTGCCGCATTGCTGGCTGCTGCCGGACTGGCCACCTTGCCCGAGCTTGTTCGTGCACAAACTGGCACCGGTGATGAAATTGTCGAATTGTGGCCCGGCGAAATCCCTGGTGGCACCACCGCAAAGATCACTCGCAAGATTGCCGATCAGGCCAAGCCTGGCGGCAGGCCTGATCGCTGGGTTACGGGGATCGATCGCCCGATCTTGGTGGTACGTCGTCCCGCAAGCCCCAATGGGGCAGCGATGCTTGTGGTGCCGGGCGGCGGCTACGGTTTCCTGTCTTATGACAATGAAGGGACCAGCCAAGCCGACTGGCTAAATGCGCGCGGGATTACCGCTTTTATCCTGCTCTACCGCCTGCCCGGAGAAGGCTGGTCGCGGCGCGAGGATGTGCCGTTGCAGGATGCACAAAGGGCAATGCGGCTAATTCGCGCCGACGCTACCAAGTGGGGTGTCGCCAAGAACCGTATTGGCGTTTTGGGATTTTCGGCCGGCGGTCATTTGGCAGGATCGCTGGCGACCCGCCACAGCGAGAGGGTTTATATGTCCGTGGACATAGCCGATGCGCAAGATGCGCGCCCGGACCTGGCGGCGCTGATTTATCCGGTTGTCAGCCTGGATGCGCCCTTCACCCATGGTGGATCGCGCGACAATCTGCTGGGCCAAGGGGGCTCTGTGCAGGCGCGCCGTCACCGATCGGTCGAACTAAGGGTTGACGCCAGCACACCGCCAATGTTCCTCGTCCACTCTGCCGATGATGGGTTGGTTCCGCCCGCGAACAGCATCGCCCTTTTCCAGGCGATGCAAGCCGCAAACCGACCGGTAGCGTTGCATATTTTCGAGGATGGCGGCCATGGGTTCGGCACGCGCCTGCCCGCCACAATGCAGGGTTCGGCCTGGCCAGTTCTGTTCGCAACGTTCGCTGCCCGGCATAATTTGTTCGGCCAATGAGGGCAGCCTTGTCTTCTACCCTTCTTACATTCCTGTGGATTGGCTCGGCTCTGGCTGCGCCAGGCGACTATCAAAGCTCACCGGAAAGGCGCGTGATCGCGGAAAAGGATTGGGGACCGTGGCTCGGCCCGTTCCGTGCCAAGCTGATCCCCAGTCTTATGCAGGATTTTGGCGAGCGTTACCTGTATGCACCCGCCAACGCAGTGCTTCCTGTGCCCAAAGCTAGCGAGCAGCGGGTGGTGTTTCTGGGCGATTCCATCACTGACCGCTGGAACCTTGCCGCCAGCTTCCCCGGCAAGCCCTACATCAATCGCGGCATCGGCAGCCAGGTGACGGCGCAGATGTTGCTGCGTTTTCACCAGGACGTTATCGCGCTAAGGCCGCGCGCCGTGGTCATATTGGCGGGCACAAACGATGTGCAGGGCTTTCTGCAACAGGAGACGTTAGATCAGATCGAAACCAATTTGGAAGCAATGGCCGACCTTGCCGACGCGCACCATATCCGGGTCATATTTGGTTCGATTCTGCCGGTAAATAATTATTCCAACGCCGCCGAAAATGTCCTGAAAGAGCGCAGACCGGAAAAACTGGTTGCACTCAACAACTGGCTCCGCGTTTTCATCGCCCGGCGCGGTTATGGCTTTGCCGATTATCATGCCGCGCTCGTGGATCGCAGCGGGCTTATGGCTGCCGCCTACACCCAGGATGGCGTGCATCCGTTGGAAAATGGCTACGCAGTGATGGCGCCGATCGCGCAGCGGGCGATCGAACTGACGCTGACCGACAGATGAGGAGAGATATGATGCGACTGACAGCCTTCGCCTGCACGCTCGCGCTTGCCGCTCCGGCTCTGGCCCAAACCAAGGTGCCCGGCGATCCTTATGCCGACGATCCGGTCGGCATCGTCGCCGACTCCTGTCCCATTCGCCCAAAGCCAATCGACAAGGCGGGCTGGACCATGTGGAACCTGCATATGCTCACCCGGGATTTTGGACAGCTTTGCCGATACGCCGCTGACAACAAAGCGATGACAGGTCAAAAGGTTCGCGCTGTCTTCATGGGCGATTCCATCACCGACAACTGGGTCAATCTGGACCCGGATATGTTCACCGACGGACTGGTCGATCGCGGCATCAGTGGCCAGACGACGGCCCAGATGCTGGTTCGTTTTCGGCAGGACGTCATCGCGCTGAAGCCTCAGGTCGTTCATATCATGGCCGGGACCAACGATATCGCGGGCAACACCGGCGCTGCAACGATGGAGACCGTGCTCGGCAATATCCAGACCATGGCCGAACTCGCACACGCGCATGGCATCAGGGTCGTGATTGCTTCCATCCCGCCCGCCGGCGCCTTTCCCTGGAGCCCGGCGATGAAGCCCAAGCCTCAGATTGCGGCGATCAATCGATGGCTCGCCGATTATGCTCGCAGCCAGGGCTTTACCTATGTTGATTATCATGGCGCGATGGCACAGGCGGATGGAGCGATGAAGCCGGGCCTGTCGACTGACGGCGTCCATCCAACGAGGGACGGCTACGCGATCATGCGCCCGTTGGCGCGGCAGGCCATCGATACAGCCTTACGGGAAATCCAATGACGACATTCGGACGTCGATCCTTCCTGGCCGGCGCTGCGGCGCTCGGCTTGGCTCGCGCGGCACGCGCCGCCAGCCCGATGGGCACGTTATGCGGCTCATATCGCGCATAACGTCCACAGGCTTCAGATGGCTTCAGCAAAGATAGCGGGCGTCAGCTGACCAGTCCGGGACCATTGATGATCAAGGCTAGCCCAATCGGATTTTGGACTGCAGCTGGCACATGTACACTGAGCGCGCTGCCAGATCTCGTAAAGTGCAATGGCTGATCACTTCCCGGCAGAGTGACGCGGCGTACTTCGCCTCGACCGACCGGGTTTGAACTGCCAAGCAGCGTCAGCCGGACAATTCTATCTGCAGGCCATCCCAACACTAGTGCGTGAAGCGCGCTGTCGCGCGTAACATAGCGGATGTCCTGCGGGGTATAAGTCGATATCGGCCCACCTTCGGAAAAGGCACTCCCTCCGCTCGCTGCCGCACCTTCCCCATGCACCCGCCAAGGCCGACTGCCGTAGATCGCTTCTCCATAACGCTCCATCCACTTCCCGATTTCCTCGACGATCTGCCGCTCTTTTTCATCGATTGTGCCATCGCCGCGGATTGGGACGCTGAGCATCAGGTTACCATTTTTGGACACCACGTCGCACAGAGTGTGAATGACCTTGGCCGGCGTCTTGTAGCGGTCTTCGCGGAGATACTGCTCGCCATAGAACCAGTTCCCCAAGCATGTTTCCGTTTGCCAGGGATAGGGATCGATGTAGTTTTTTTGGCCGCGCTCAACGACATCAACTAAGCCCATGCGACGCTGCGGCGGTGTCTCCTTGGCCGTGACCACGCCTTCCAACCGACCACCATTCCACTCCATGCTCCTAGTGTAGAAATAGGCCGCCATGTCGAGCCCGGCCTGCTGTAGCGGGAGGTCGTGATTGTCGAAATAAACCATGTCTGGCCGATATTTATCGATCAGTTCTTGGCAACGCTGCACCCAACGGCTTACAAATTGCGTATCTGGCGGCGTACCCTCATTCCACAGTCCGTCGGTGCTGGCATGCCAGGCATTCGCCTCTGCGATCGAGCCGATGCCATCAGGCATTGCCATGCTCGATCCGGTGTAGAGCAGTTGAGGGTCAAGTCCATCCCACCAGGTGCCCCGCCCCATTGTCTTGGTGAGCCTCGCTGCATCATAACGTTGCCCGCGTCGGCTTCCTTCAGCATCATAGCCGTACGCGGCCTGATTCCAGTGCCACGCATGTCCGGAGTGATTTGACACTGCAAAACGAAGTCCACGCTCCCGTGCAAGCTTCTGCCATGTGCCGATAATATCCTTGCGCGGGCCCACGCGTGTGGAATTCCAAGGGTGGTAGGAAGATGCATAACAATCAAAATTATCATGGTGATTGGCGATCGCCATGAAGTAGCGCGCGCCAGCCCTTTTATAGAGATCAAGTAGATCTGCTGGATCCCACCGCTCCGCGCTCCACATGTTCTGTATTTCCATGAACCCAGTGTCTGCCGGGTGCCCATAATTTTTGAGGTGATGTTCGTAGGATGGGTGGCCTTGCAGATAGATGTTTCGCGCATACCAGTCATCGCCGGCGGCAGGAACAGATGCAGCTCCCCAATGTGCCCAGATTCCGAATTTTGCATCTCGGAACCAGTCAGGCACACTATATCCAGCCGTCAGAGACGCCCAGTCACCTACGAAACTGGCAGGAGCGGGCACCTTTTCCGGACGCAATGCTCGAGGCTGATGACCTGCACGGTCGCGGTTGGCCAAAGACGGCGTAGCCGCGGCGGCAATCCCAGCGCCAAGCATCCAACGTCGGGTTCGACGCATACCCACCTCCCAAAACTGCCAATAAAACCATGAACAAATATTTTTATAAGTAAAGGTATATTTCGCCCATGCAATTCTTAATTGATCAGAATTGGGCTATGCTGCACGGAATAGATGGCATTTTTTTAAAGGTCGATCAGAACACGATGTTGCACCTCTAGAAGTAGGTGCACCTTGAAAATCGGTGAGCGAGGAGTTGATGCCACTCCGCCAAATGAGAGGGAATGTCGGCTGACGCCACGGTCCGGAATCGTGTCAGCCAATCGGCAACTATGTGCTCAATTTTCACGATCCGCTGCATATTGCCGTCAGTTACAATTGCTGACAATCGTCATGTTCTTAGCTTTGAAAATTGTTTAAACCCTTAAATATATAACCGCGGACATAAGGACTAAGAGTTATTTGGCCGACTTAAGTATTTGCTAGAAAATCACCCATCGCGACGTTGGCGGCATAAGCAATCTCGCCATTGAATAAATTGAACCCGTGCACCCCACCCGGATACAGTGCCAGTTTCGACCTGTTACCAGCAGCTTGCCACCGCATGTGCATAAACAGGCTGTCATCAAGTAGCGGATCAATAGTGCCCACAGAGAACAGGGCCGGGGGCAGACCTCGAAGGTCCGCAAAAAGTGGCGAAATTTGTGGGCTACTTAGGTTATGCCCGCCCGCGAATGCGGAAGTGAACTGTGCCATACTTCCGCGGGTCACGAACGGCGCATCGTCTGCAAGTCTGGCGCTGGGAGTAAGTGAAAGATCATAGCAGCCAAACAGTAGATTTGCGGCGTCGAAGGCAGATGCTTTCCCAATATCGCGAAGACGAATGAGCGTCGAGGCTGCCAGATTGGCACCAGCTGACTCTCCTCCAATGGCTAGCGAAGTAGCGCCAAACTCAGCCAATGCATTGTCGATCAGCCAGAATACGGCCGCTAGGCAATCGTCGATCGCGGCCGGAAATGGATGTTCAGGTGCGAGGCGGTAGTCCAGACTAAGAGCAACCATCCCGGACCGTTCGCTAATGGTTGAAAGCTGGTCATCCCACGTATCGTTACTGCCCGCAATCCAGCCTCCGCCGTGGAAGTGCAGATATACACCTCTTGCCCTGGCTTGCCCTATAACTCGCAAGGCCATCGGGCCAGCTGGGCTGCCAATCGTTATTGTTCGCGCTTCTGGCGATCGAGGAGATGCTGGCAGGCCAAGCGCGCCTGTCACATAATCCTTTCGTAGTGCGGCAAGGTCCGCAGGCGGGGACAATACAGCCAGCTTGCGCTTGAGGTCCTCATTGATCGAGTGCGTTTCCGCTGTAATTGCGGCGGGCAGAAACATTTCGTGCAAGTTAGCTGTCATTGGTTGAAACACCTCTTGGTCAGGAAAGTCCTCAGGAGCTCATATGTCTGCCCGGGCTGTTCCTCAGGAATGAAGTGACCACTATTGGTCACGATTGCTCCGTGCAGGTCATCAGCATAGGCGTGCAATGGCCCGGCCATATCGGGGATGGAGCCCTGGTCGGCGCCTACTGCCAGCACGGGCACGGCTATCTTGCCTTTGGTCACAAGATCGCGGTTCTGCGCTGCAGAAATATGGACGTCGCGATAATAAGCGAGCCCGGCCCTTAGCGCACCGGGTAGCGTGAAGATGCGGACATACTCATCCAGGTCTGCATCGCTGATACTATGGGGATTGGCGACCTTCCGACGAAGGAACCAGTCGAGGTAGATCCGCTCGCGTCCAGCGATCAGGGCTTCCGGAAGGTCGGGCACCGTATGAAAGGCGAAGTGCCATGTCTTCCATCCGCGATCGGGCGTTGCTGGGAGCATGTCGGGCAGGGTGACGCCGGGAATACCGGCATCGAAGAGTGCTAGGCCCCGCAGCTCTTTTGAAAACATAAGGGCATAGGGCAGAGCAACCCACGCGCCTATGTCGTGCGCCGCCAGCGCATAGGTCGCGACACCGATAGAACTGAGAAGACGGTGCACGCTCTCAGCGAGAGAACGGGTATCATACCCAGCTTGCGGCTTATCTGAATCCCCTTGCCCGGGAAGGTCGATTGCGAATACCCGATATTCGGCTGCCAGATGTGGAATGACGTGGCGCCATGCATACCAGCTTTCCGGGAAACCAGCGAGCAGGACGACAGTGGGAGCATCGCTCTCTCCAGCAGATACATAATGAAGGCGAAGGCCATCTATCGTTGTAAATCGATGATCGAAAGCTTTTGGATCGATAGCTGTGGTCGGAAGGGTAGAACTCATCTTTTTGACAGATCCTTCTGCTGTATCGGCATGGCTGTTTCCCGCCAGAGCAACACCTCCGCGATCAAGAGGTTCGGCACCCAACAAAGGAATGAGATCGCACGGTATGCGGTCACTTCCGGGAAGGCGGCTATTTCCGAAACCGGAAGATACAGTCGCAAGGTGACGGCCGAGAGCGTCAAGGCCCAGGAGCGGATCATCCAGCGACGATGCTCCATGAACTGTCTGTTCCATGCGCGCTGCCAACCTATGGCGCTGGTCACAAACCACAAAATGGCGAGCGTTCCAAAGCCGGCCGTGGCGACAGGGCCTGCGGCTGACCCAAAGGCCAAAATCAATCCTGCTGGCGCGCCAATGAGGCATCCCATGACATAGATCCGGCCGGTGATGCGATGAACGGCAGGGCGGGATTGCCTTATTTTCCGGTTGAATTGAATGATGCCGGTCAGCAAGGCCGTCGCGGCAAAGCCCGCATGAATTATCAACCAGGTCGAGCGGAAGCGGTTCCCGGCGATATTTGGCGGGATCGGCGGCAAATCGAGTACATAGCGATACGAAAATAGCGCGATGCCAACGGCGAGCATGAATAGTAGCCAGTGGCCCACCATACGTGCACGATCGGCTATCAGCGGGCGACCGGGCGAGACCGTAACGGTGCATGGTGATGACGCTGACGGAGACATCTCGCGCCTCCTCATTTCTCTGCCTTTGCAGGCTCGACCCGGATGATGAC
>JAAIGE0100639741.1_pt1 | contig 16316 bp, 14 predicted proteins | sample 6487951 | NCBI WGS metagenome assembly JAAIGE01 (sample SAMN13974128, study PRJNA590717) | phyllosphere metagenome | biome: tomato field; feature: multiple bacterial spot infested tomato fields; material: tomato leaves; isolation source: leaves from tomato fields | host: Solanum lycopersicum ... | reverse complement strand
TTGTTCTTTACCCTGGATGCCGGCGCGAATGTCCACCTTTTGTTCCCGGATAATGGCTCTGAAGAGCAGATTAAGGCTTTTGTTGAAGCTGAATTACTGCAGCATACCCAGAACAATGGGGTAGTAAAGGATAGAATGAGTTTTTAAAATAAAGCAAAGTAATTTTTATTACTGACGTTTAGTTTTATATATAGAACCATGCTTTAATTCTATTCCATAGCAATCTAAGGAATAGAATTAAAGCTTCAAAATTACCCTTCAGTCACTACCGTATCACGTTCGCCGTCTTCCTCCTTGCCTTCCTGAATCATTTCCTCCGCTTCTTCTTTCTCTTCGCTGGTGGCGGTATCGATCCGTTCTTTCTGTTCGGTGTTATGGTGGTCAATATAAAATTCGCAGTGTACGGGAAGATGGTCAGAACCGAAATTCTCCAAGGTCTTAAGGTCTTCGATGAAAATATTTTCACTGTGGAACATGAGGTCAATAGGAAATCTCAGCAGCTTGTACCTGGCATGAAAAGTTGAAACAAAGGACCGGCCGATCCTGGGGTCGATCAGGTGGCTTGTTTTCCTGAAAAGGATGGATGATTTGGACCATGCTACGTTATTGAAGTCTCCTACCACAATAACAGGCTCGTCGATCTCCGTTACACGTTTGGCCGTGCTTAGAAGGTCGCCGTCCCTTTCTTTTGATGTTTCTTCTTCCGTAGGGCTCGGCGGCGGCGGATGGACGCCGAAAAAAACGAATTTAAAGCCGTCAGCGGTTTCCAGGTGGGCTTCAATGGAAGGAATATCATCGGCTACGAAATAGTGCGTCTTTGCGCTCCTGATTTTTGTTTTGGAATAAAAATGCATCCCATAGGTATTTTCCAGCGTTACTTTGTGCTGGTAACGGTATTCTTCTTCCAAAGCCTGCAGGGCCTGCTCCCAGCCTTGGTTGCTTTCCATGGTTAAAAAGAAATCAGGCTGATATTTTCTAATGAGTTCGATAAATCTTTCATATTCCTCGTTAAACTGGTATACATTAGCGGAAATAAATTTCAGCCTTTTAGAGGACTGCTGTCGCCAGAAATGTTTCTTTATAGGATAAAGCGGCGTATATTTAATAAGCGTAATGCCATGATATACAAATAAAAGCAGCAGGAATCCCTGATAATACCAGAAGCCGGCCGGATAGTCTGCGAAAAAACCCAGCCCAAACGTCAGCAGGATAAAAAAGGTAATCTGTATCTTGCCAAACTCCGGAGTACGGAATATCCAGTGAGAATGTTGAATTTTTGGAAGGATGGTTAAAATCAGCAACAATACAGTCAGAATCAGGTAAGCTGTCCACATAAATATAAATAATTTTATAAATTTAGAGTATTTTTTATTACTGCTCAAATGAAATCTGTATAATATTGGTGCGGCATGCAAATGCTGAGGCTGAAATCCTTATTTTAGTCCCTAAATTCATAAAAGCATGAAGAAAATAGTTGCTGTCCTTTTACTGCCCGGAAGTTTTTATCCTTTATTCATTTTACTCCAAAGGCAGATTTTCCCATTGCGGAGTCAACAGTATTCAACTGATCGAGCAGAACGGAACATGAAAAAATTCAGTATTTGATTGATACCAGGAGAAAAGAAAACTGTAAAGGTTTAAAATAAATTTAAAATGAAGATACATCATATTGCCGTCATCTGCTCAGATTACAAGGCATCTAAGAAGTTTTACACAGAAATTTTGGGGTTACGGGTTATCCGTGAAGTATACCGTGAAGAAAGACAGTCTTACAAGCTGGATCTGGCGATCGGTAATCATTATGCCATCGAATTGTTTTCTTTTCCCGACCCTCCGGAAAGGCCGTCACAGCCGGAAGCCTGTGGTTTGAGGCATCTTGCTTTTTCAGTGGAAAATGTAGATGAAAAAAGACAGGAATTGATGCATAAAGGCTTACCGTGTGAAGAAATAAGGATCGATGAATTCACGGGAAAAGCATTTTTCTTTACCCGGGACCCGGATCAGCTCCCGCTGGAATTTTACGAAATGTAAATCAATGGGCATAACCCGTAAAGAAACTGACCGCCATAATGGCCAGTACAATAGAAGAAATAATTACATAAACATAATCTTTCTCCTTCAGATACCCGATCAATGCAAAGATAATCCTTACCAGAGGCGTAAAAATAAGCAGTAAAATCCCCAGCTGGATAATGGCCATGCCTTCTCCCTTACAAAGCGAATTCCAGAACTGTCCCCACACCTTTTCGGAAGAAGTCCCCATGTTCAGGCTGTTGTAGGTTTTAGGCATTTTAAAGCCTTCCGTAAAAAGTTTGATAAAACCGGCCAGTGAGGTGATAACAGAAAGGATAACGCCCAGCCTCAGCAAATTCCCTACCGAACGGTTCAGATCAACATCTGTGAAATTCTTCTTCATTATCTGAAACTTTTATTAATTCCGTTATACATCATGTACACCGAAAGGATGGTGATGACAATGGCAAAAAATACTTTCAGTTTCTTGGTTTTGGAAACCATCAGCGTTTTTGATCCGATAAAGCTTCCCACGACGACACCGATCAAAACAGGGGCTACGATCACCGGGATAATTTCACCCCGCTGGAAATAGATCAGTGCACTGGCAACTGCCGTTACCCCGATCATAAAGTTGCTGGTGGTGGTTGAAACTTTAAAAGGCAGCTTCATCATATTATCCATTGCCAGAACCTTTAAAGCACCGGAACCGATTCCCAGAAGGCCGGACATGGCACCGGCAAACATCATCATAAAAAATCCCGGAACGGTATTTCTTGCGGAATAGCTTTTCATGATGCCTTTATCAGGAAAAGTCCCGAAAAGTTTTAGCTTTTCCTCCAGGCTGCCCTTGAGTACAGGTTCCTGATGGTCCGGCTTTCCTTTTAAATTTAAAATAACAGTCAGAAGAAGAATGCTGGCAAAAATAATCCCGATGGTATTCGGGTTAAGCATCCCTGAAACCAATGCTCCGGCAATAGCCCCTGCCGTAGTGGCAATCTCCAGGAACATCCCGATCCTCATATTGGTAAAGCCCTCTTTCACGAAAGCAACCGCCGCTCCCGAAGAAGTACCGATCACAGAAATGAGGGAAGCACCGATGGCATAATGCATAGGAACACCGAAGCCCAGCGTTAACAAAGGGATGATAATAACTCCGCCTCCTAAACCGGTCAGTGAACCCAAAAGTCCTGCCGAAATTGCTCCAAGGAAGAGAATAATGATTTCTGACATGGTACAAATATAAAACTATTGTAACAGTCTGCCAAAGTTTAAAAAAGATAAATTTGACGTATTTTTGCATAAACGGAATTTAATTAATATGAAACTATTTTATGTTATCCTGGGAGCTACACCACCGGGAAGGAATATTGAGCAGCATGATGTATTTTTCGGAATTGCGGAAAGCCTGAAAGACCTTGTTGAGGAAATGAAGGACTTCTGGAAAGAGGCAAAAGGGAAAATCCATATCGATTGTTACCAGGAGGTGAAATTTGTAGACGGCTATGAAGTGAAAATTGTTGAGAAAGGCAGCCCTACTTCTGAAGAGCAATTGTATTTTATTAACCTGGGAGGCTATAAAAGAGGATTTTTTGAGGAATTCCATGAACAGCACCTGGTGGTGGGAAATGCCATGTCCGATGCCGTAAAAAAGGCAAAGGGCACAGAATTTTATAAAACCATGGGATTCAAGGGAGCCACAAGCCATATTGATGAGAAACTGGGAGTGGATATTGACGATATTTTTCCGGTAAAAGAAATTCTTCCTGTCTCAATAAAGCAGAAATATTCCATTTCGCTGGTAAAATCAGATGCGGAAAACCAGGAGAATTTTATTAGCCTGGGGTATTTAAAAATTGATAAGATCCAGTAAATCTTAACAGACAGGACGTTAATAATTAATTTCAGATTTAATATAAAATAAAAGCAAAAAGGAAATGAAAATAGGAATTTTAGGAGGCGGACAGCTGGGAAGGATGCTGATTCAGGAAGCCTTGAAATACGATGACAAATTTTATACCCTGGATCCGGCTCCTGATGCACCCTGCCATACCATTTCTTACTTTACGCAAGGCAGTTTTAATGATTATGAAACAGTTTTGAATTTCGGTAAAGACAAAGATGTGGTAACTATTGAGATTGAACATGTGAATGCCAATGCCTTGACTGAACTCGAAAATCAGGGCGTAAAAGTAGTTCCGAATTCTAATATTATCAAAACCATCCAGCAGAAAATCCTTCAGAAAAAATTTTATAAAGCACATGACATCCCAAGCCCGGAATTTGAAGTGATGGACGGAAGTTCTGATGAAATTAAAATGGCGCTGCCTTTCGTACAGAAAATGAACACGGGCGGATATGACGGGAAAGGGGTACAGGTAATCCGTACGGCTGAAGATATGAAAAATCTCTGGCTTGAAGATTCGGTTATTGAAAAGCTGGTGGATATCGAGAAGGAACTTTCCGTGATTGTAGCCAGGAATGGAAGCGGGGAAACAAAAACGTTCCCTGTTACGGAAATGGTGGCCGACCCGAAATTAAATTTACTGGATTTCAATATCTGTCCGGTTTTCCTGAGTGAAGAAACTGAAGAACAGATTAATTCCATCACAGAAAAATTCCTCAGTGCAGTAAATTCTCCGGGACTGTTTGCCATAGAATTGTTCCTGGATAAAGAAGGGAAAGTCTGGGTAAACGAAACGGCACCGAGGCTGCACAATTCAGGCCACCAGAGCCAGGAAGGGAATGCCAATTCACAGTTTGAGCAGATGTACAGGGTGGTTAAAAATCTGCCTCTTGCCGATACGGATGCCATTATCTACAGCGGAATGCTGAACCTGGTGGGTGCAGAAGGCCATTCCGGGAAAGTGGTTTACGAAGGGATGGAAGACGTTTTAAAGTTACCTGAAACCTATGTTCACCTTTATGGAAAAACAGAAACCAAACCCGGAAGAAAAATGGGGCACATCAATGTACTGGCAGATTCCCGGGAAGAACTGATGGAGAAACTGGTGGCGGTGAAGGGAATGGTGAGGGTGGTTGCAGAATAAAATAGTATAAACCTTGTCAGGGTTCAAAACCCTGACAAGGTTTACTTATCTAAAAATCTTTTTAATTATATTCCCGATTTCCGCAAAATCATCGTGATTGCCTACCGAACGTTTTTCCTGGTCATTTTTATTAAGCTCTGAAAAGGGGAAAATCAGCAGGTAATTGTTGTTGTTCAGGCTTTTGTTCAGCATATCGGGGATCATCCTCATCCGTGGGATATAAGACTGCATGCCTCTTTTTGCCATGAACAGAATAAGCGCCTCGTCTTCCTTTATCTGGGAAGCGGTATGCTCACCGTCTTTCCAGGAATTCATAATGATGAATTCAGCTTCGATATTCGCTTTTTTTATAATCCTCTGCAGGATATCAAGAATGTTTTCCGAAGCATAGAAAACCAGGGTTGCCCCGGAATTCCGGGCTATATTCCATACCCTTAAAAGTGCATGGAAAAAACCGGCTTCTTTATGGGCTTTTTCAGGGATCATTACGGCATACCGCTTAATGGTTGACAGAGGCTGGGCTGCATGGTAAACCAGTACGTTTACATCATTGTTCTGCAGGTATCCGTTATAGAGGTTGTACACAAAAGAAGGGGAGAAGCCTTTCTCATCTTCCAGCCCGATGATAAGGTCTGTGATTTTCTGTTCCTTGATTACATTATTCACACCGTTGATAACATCATTGTCATATCTTTTAAGCGTTTTAAAATTTACGTCTGCAGAAGCAGCAGCATCGGTTGCGAGATGCAGCAGTTTTTCGGCATTTTTTACAGAAGATTCGTTTTTATCCTCATTGATGACATTGAGGGCGAACACATTATCCGTATTGGAGTGGGCTTTGATCAGTATTCCAAGATTCACCATTTTTTCAACTGTCTTTTCATAGTTAACGGCTAAAAGAATATTTTCTTCCTCATGATTATTTCCGGTAACGGTATCTTCATTATCGATCTCAGAAATTTTCTGGCCGCTCGCCATGGAAACAAAAGACGAAACCGTACATGAAATAAGAATAAGCAAAATACTTCCGTTAAGTACATGTTCATTCAATAATCTTACAGGCTCTCCGTTTTCGCTTTCAGAAAGGATGATGTTATATCCTACCATGACAGTGGCCAGCGTAGCGGCCGCAGAGGCAGAGCTCAACCCAAAGATCAGCGTTCCCTCTTCTTTTGTAAATCTGAAGGTTTTCTGTGCAACAACTGAAGAAATATATTTACCGCCAATAGAAGCCACCAGCATGATTCCGGCAACCTTAAGGGTTTCAAAACTCTTAAAGAACACGGTAAAATCGATCAGCATCCCGACACTGATCAGGAAGAACGGGATAAAAATGGCATTCCCTACAAATTCCACGCGATTCATTAAGGATGAGGTATGGGGAATCAGCCTGTTCAGGGCAAGGCCGGCAAAAAATGCACCGATAATGGCTTCCACGCCGGCAAGTTCCGCCAGTAATGCGGCAAGATAAATCATCACCAGCACAAAAATATACTGGGAAATCTTATCGTCCACTTTTTTGAAAAACCATCTTCCGATAACCGGGAATATTGTAAGCACGATAATACTGAAAAGAAAAAACGAAACAGATAGCTTTACCCAGAATGAGGTGCCTACATCACCCTGTACCATCCCTACAACAACGGCCAGAACCAGTAAGGTGGCGATATCGGTGATCATGGTTCCGCCTACAGTAATATTGACAGCACGGTTCTTGGCAATTCCCAGCTTGCTGATCAGCGGATAGGTAATAAGGGTCTGGGAAGAAAACAGACTGGCAAAAAGAACGGATGTAAGTATTGAAAAATCAAGCAGATAATAAGAGCCCAAAAAGCCCAGTATAAACGGGAAAATAAAAGCATAACCCCCGTAACCGAGGCTTTTCCATTTATTTTTTTTAAAATCCCCCATGTCTATTTCCAGGCCGGCAAGAAACATGATATAAAGGAGCCCGGTGGTTCCTGTTACAACAATGCTGCTGTCCCGGGAAAGCACATTGAAGCCGTTCGGGCCGATGACGGCTCCTGCAATGATAAGCCCTAAAAGATGCGGAACTTTTATTTTGTTCAGAAGAAGGGGAGCTGCAAGAATAATAATTAAAACCAGCAGAAACTTCAGGACCGGGTCTTCGATGGGAAGACTCAGGTTATGGATACTCAGTAAGATCATAGGTGTTATTTTGTGGTGCGTACCAGTTCTACAGAAAACTTTGCCATACAGCTGTTGTCAACAGCAATGGTCCGGGTACCTCTGATTTTATCTGGTGTGATGTCGTTCAGCAGAATATTCATTTCCACCTGTTTTTTGGAAGTGGAATCGGTCTTAAAGTTCAGTTTTGCCTCGTTATTTTCAAACTTGCCGGAATAGATTCTTACCAGGTTGTTATTGTTGATGATTTTGGTCATCAGCTGGGTAGAATCGCTGTCAAATTCCCAGGTATCGGTACGCTGGTCACCCACAACATAATCGCTGCAGTTGGATTCTGTACAGATTACTTTTCCTGTCCACAACCCGGCAACCGCTGCAGGCCAGTTCACTGCAGTTACGGAATCTTTTTTGGTGAATATACTGTCCCTCATTTTTAAAAGTACCTGATATTCAGATTCCTTCTGGGCAAATAGTTTTTCTTTTTCCAATAATTGTTTTTCCCTTATTTCAAGGTCATTTTCCTTTTTCTTGTCATTACAGCTGATTAAAAAAACTGAAACCGCAAGGACAAGAAACACTGTGTTTTTTAACATATTGTAGTTTTGGCCCAAACAAGATAGTAAAATCTGGGGAAATATGAAACAGAATGCCATATTTTACTGTTTACAATTACCTTAAATATAAGATACATCGCTATTAGCACGCAGAATTCAGGCTGGTACGTCAGAAATTTAAGTAAGAGCCGTATCAATAGGTATTGAACTTGATAAAAAGATTAAAAATATATTCTTGAGGCCCAGTATATTCACATTTATTAAAAAGCTGTATGATTACCCTGGCTTGAGGAAGTAATTTTAAATACCAGTGGAAATGTTTTTTTTCCGGGATACTTTTGCACTTACGGAATGCTTTTTTTCCTGAACATTTCACGGTTATAATTGATCACGAAAACCCCAAGAATAATCAGTACTGCAGCAAGAATAAATTTACCCGTTATTTCTTCATTCAAAATCAGCCAGCTCAGGAAAATAGAAATAACCGTATTTACATAAGCCAGTATGGAAACCTGAACCGGGGAAACTTTTGTCAGGGCATAATGGTACGCAAAAAAAGCAGCTACAGAACCGAAAATGGCCAGATAGACCATTGCAGACATACTTTGCAAGCTCCAGTTTTCAAAATTATAATGATCGGTAAGGGTAAAGGCAAACAGAAGCTGGACGATTCCGGCAAAAGCAAACTGGTAAAAGAGATTCAAAGAAATATTTTTACTCTGGATATTCATTTTCTTGGTGAAAATGGTTCCCGAAGCCCAGCCTGCGATAGCAATAAACAGCATAAATACGCCCATGGCATATTCCGGGTTTTTAAGGTCATCAATTCCGTCCCAGAAGATGAAGAGGATCCCGCTGAAACACAGCAGAACACCGGTCAGGGCTTTGAAGCTGAACTTCTGTAAGCCGAGAGCCACGCTGCCCAGAAAAACAACAATTGGCGAACAGGCACTGATGAGCGAAGTAAGGCTGCTGGTAACAGATTCTTCGGCCAGTGTGGTCATCCCGTTAGCCACAACCAGCATCAATGAAGAAAAAACAACCTGGTACCCTAAGTTTTTCCAGCCGATCCACTGGAACTGCCTGCGGTAAAGAAGGATACAGAGCATGATAATTGCGGCCAGAAACTGCCGGATGCCTGCTACAAACCATGCCGGAATTGTTTCTACGGCAATTCTTATGGATAAAAACGTAGTTCCCCAGACAATGGCAACGGTAAGGATTGCTAAAGTAAGTTTATAATCTTTCAAAATATCATCATGTAATTAACAAAGGTAGTCACTTTCAAGCCTCTCAAAGAATTCCTTTCCTGAATTCCTGATAGCAAAACAACTTTTGCGCCTTTTTGCATCGGGTGTATTAATTTTTTATCTTTGGCCATCTAATATAATGGAAGAATGGTAGGAATTATTATGGGAAGTCAGAGCGACTTGCCGGTTATGGAACAGGCTGCAGATTTTCTGAAATCGCTGGGCATTCCTTATGAGCTGACTGTAGTTTCAGCACACAGAACCCCTGAAAGGATGTTTGATTATGCAAAAACCGCAAAAGAACGGGGGCTGAAAGTGATTGTTGCCGGAGCAGGAGGCGCGGCACACCTTCCGGGGATGGTGGCAAGCTGCACCACGTTGCCGGTAATCGGGGTCCCGATTTTATCAAGCAATTCCATTGACGGCTGGGATTCCGTCCTGTCGATTCTCCAGATGCCGGGCGGGATCCCGGTAGCTACGGTAGCCTTGAACGGTGCCCTGAATGCAGGAATCCTGGCGGCTAAAATCATAGGGTCTGCAGACGCATCTGTTGCTGAGAACCTTCAGAAATACCAGGATTCCCTGAAAGATAAAGTACTGGGAACTGTAGACGACATCAAGGCAAAGCATCCGAATCATTTTGATCAGTAAGCCTGAAATTAACAATAAACTCATGAGCGCCTCACAAATTTTGTGAGGCGCTCATGAGTCAAAGGCTAAAAAACCGCCGGCCTTAATTTTTATATTATTTTTTAATAAATTTAAAATGATGCGCTCCGGTAGCGGTATTGATCTGCAGGATATAATTCCCCGGAACCAGGCTCTGGACATTGATCGGGTTATTCTGTGTATTGTTTTTTATCACAATTCTTCCGCTCTGGTCAATGACCATAAAGCTTTTCACTTCCAGGTTTTTTACATAAATAACATCGGTTGCAGGGTTCGGGTAAATTCCGGCTGCGCTTTCGGTATGCATTTCAGCAGTTCCTAAAGTGGACCGGCATTCGGCATCATAAGTATCTCCGGAAATGGTCCAGTTTTTTGAGGAAACCAGATAATTCCTCGCGGTTACTGCGGCAGGATGGGAATAGGTAAGGGGAGAAACCGGTGAAATATTGATATTGCCCGGGGTAGAAGGGTTCATGCTCCATCCTTGCAGCGTATCGTCATAGCTCTGGCAGCTCAGCGCAGTATTCTGCAGCATTCCTGCTGCCATCTGCAGAGAGCCCAGGTTCCACGATCCCAGATTCTGATTGAAGCTTAGTGCTCCGGTAAACATGTTGCCCATACCGGTGACAAGGCTGACGTTCCAGTTGTCAATATTCTGGTTGAAATTAACAGCATTGCTGAACATGCTCTGCATAGCGGTTACTTTCCCGGTATTCCAGCCGGATATGTTCTGATCAAATGCAGAGGCACCGTTGAACATATACTGCATATATACCACTTCGCCCACATTCCAGTTGCCTATAGCTTTATTAAAACTTGTCGCATTGGCAAACATGCCTTCCATATTCGTTACATTGCCTGTATTCCAGCTGCTGATGTCCTGGTCAAAAGCGGTTGCATTGTTAAACATCCGGTTCATTTCAATCACTTTAGAAGTGTTCCAGTTCCCGATAGGCTGGTTAAATTTTACCGCATTCGAAAACATAAATTCACAATCAAGATTTTTAGACAGATCCCAGTTTCCGATAGGCTGATTGAATTCACGGGCATTATTGAATGTGGCGGTCATGGTTTCTACTTTTGAAGTATTCCAGTTTCCGATAGGCTGATTAAATATTTTTGCCATAAGGAAGAGTGCCCCCATGTTAATTACATTTGAAGTATTCCAGTCTCCTATGGGTTGGTTAAAGAGGGAACATCCCTGGAACGTGCTCTGAAGATTGGTCACTGAAGACACATTCCAGTTGTTGATGGTGGGATTTCCGATAAGGTTCGAGCAGTTCGTAAACATAAATGAAAAGTCGGTTACTGCCGACAGCCGCGGAATATCAGTTGCGGTGACATCCATCAGCATGCATCCCTGGAATGCCTGCCTCATTGTGGTCCAGTTGATCTGCCCCCATTGCTCTAACGTCAGGATTTTATGAATATCGCCAATTATGCCGTTTCCGTTTGAGAAAAGATCCCAGTCTGTAAACCTTATTCTTTGGAACAGTCCGTTTCCGTTGCTTATTTTTACCCTGTAGGTAGCATTTGCAGGATCAGGATTCAAAGAAGTCCCGAAATCAACCAGGGTATGATAAGCTGACGTTACATTGGTCAGTACGCCGGTATGGGAAGGATAGCCTATTTCTTCCCATGCGATGGTATAGTCTGTTCCCTGAGCAGGGAGCCAGATCTGGGTATTGGTGGAATTCACAGTGATCCCCTGATAAGACTGGGTCTGCAGGTTGCCGGGTTTCCAGATGGTGATGAACTCATTCTGGGCATATGCCATATGGATAGCAAAAATGAGCATGAAAGTGGTTAGTAGTTTTTTGTACATGGTAAATATTTTGTAAAATGATGAAATAAGGAATATAAAATTAAATAAAAAGATAATAAATTCCTATAAAAAAGCAACAATTAACATCAATATATAAAAATTTTCACAAAAAAACCCTCCGGATAGGAGGGCTCTTATTTATTCCTGGTTCATCATATTGTCCCGGGTATTTTTCTGGACGGCAATGGCCCCGAAGAGTGCCAATAAAAAAGCAAACCCGTAAAAGCCTTTTTCGCTCGGCAGGATGGTGGCGTTCCATAACCCGATAGCCAGCAAAACGATGGATGATAAGGTGGCAAACCAGCAGATCCCGTAATAGATATCCGTTACCTTGATATTTTCCAGCCGGTCACGAACGGCTTTCTGCAGGGAAACCACAGCGAACAGGCCATACAGAAGAACGGTAAAATAATACCCTTTTTCGTTAAGCTGCATCTCTGCTCTGGCGAGACCCACGATAAAACCGATCATCCCTGCTGCCAGCGCAACCCAGGATGCCGCAATAAATGCATTTGATACATTTTGCTTTTTCATTGATTATAATGTTTTTGTTAAAGGCATCAAATATATCATTTTTTATTTGATTGCCTGCCACAACTGGAATGCGGATATTTTATTGTGCAGTGGCAGCCGGTGCCAATGCGTGATCCGTATTGATAAAGAATCTTTTTTGCGTACTAGAAAATAGGAAGCTTCCGGGAACTGTTGAAATAGTTTACTGACGGCTTAATAAAGAGTGACCTTCAGATGATAAAAAAGACGTACCGTTTCTTAGCCCGGATAGCAGCGGTTACCCCGCAATGGAAGGGATAAGCCGGGCATGAGGCGTATGAGCGGATAGCCGGAACAGGCTCCTGAAAATAAAAAAACTCCCCGGAAAACCGGAGAGCCTATATTTTTGCTAACAGCTAACAGCTAACAGCTAACTGCTATTAGTATCTGTAGTATTCAGGTTTGAACGGGCCTTTTACATCCACCCCGATATATTCTGCCTGCTCCGGAGAAAGGGTTTCCAGCTCAACACTTAATTTTTTAAGGTGAAGGGCGGCTACTTTTTCATCCAGATGCTTAGGAAGCATATACACTTCGTTTCCATATGCTTCAGAATTATTCCAAAGTTCAATCTGCGCCAAGGTCTGGTTAGAGAATGAGTTGGACATTACGAAACTCGGGTGGCCGGTTGCACAGCCTAAGTTTACCAGTCTTCCTTCTGCCAGGATGATTACTTCTCTGCCTTCTTCCAGCGTATAGATGTCTACCTGAGGCTTCACTTCAGATTTGGTATGGCCGTAGTTTTCGTTTAACCATGCCATATCGATTTCATTGTCGAAGTGGCCGATGTTACACACGATGGCTTTATCTTTTAATTTTAAGAAATGCTCTTTTCTTACAATGTTGAAGTTACCGGTAGTCGTGATCACGATATCTGCATTATCCACTACGGTATCCAGTCTTTTCACTTCATAACCGTCCATGGCAGCCTGAAGCGCACAGATCGGGTCAATTTCAGTTACCGTAACAATAGAACCGGCTCCTCTGAATGAGGCAGCGGTACCTTTCCCTACATCTCCGTATCCGCAAACCACCACTCTTTTTCCGGCTAACATAATGTCTGTTGCTCTCCTTACCGCATCTACTGCAGATTCTTTACATCCGTATTTGTTGTCGAATTTAGATTTGGTCACGGAATCATTTACGTTGATCGCCGGCATTACCAACGTTCCGTTCTTCATTCTTTCGTACAGCCTGTGGACTCCGGTTGTGGTTTCTTCAGAAAGCCCTTTGATCTCTTTCGTGAATTCAGGGTATTTATCAAAAACCATATTGGTTAAATCTCCGCCGTCATCCAGGATCATGTTCAGTGGTTTTCTGTCTTCCCCGAAGAACAGCGTCTGTTCGATACACCAGTCGAATTCCTCTTCATTAAGGCCTTTCCATGCGTATACCGGGATTCCTGCTGCTGCAATTGCTGCCGCTGCATGGTCCTGGGTGGAGAAAATATTACAAGAAGACCAGGTTACTTCAGCACCTAAAGCCACCAGGGTCTCAATAAGCACAGCAGTCTGGATAGTCATGTGAAGACATCCGGCAATTCTTGCCCCTTTCAGCGGCTGAGACGGCCCGTATTCTTCACGGATTGCCATTAAGCCCGGCATTTCTGCTTCTGCCAAGGTAATTTCTTTTCTTCCCCATTCTGCCAGGGAAATATCCTTAACTTTATAAGGAAGGTATTGTGTTGTGGTACTCATATGAATGAATATGTTTTTCTGTTTGTAAAATGCAAAATTACAACTAATAATTTATATATAAAAACGACATTTCCAGTTACGGTATATCGGTCTGATAGATGAGAGGAATGATTAATAAAGTTCCTGTCCGGCAGCTCAGGCTTAATTCCGTCCCAGATATTACATTTCTTTTTATTAATTTTATCGCTAAAATAATCCCATGCCGCTTTACCGTGATTTTTCTGATGACAATGCCACCATCCTCATATGGAAGTATGACGAGACGGAGGAGCTGGATATCCATCACCTTCTGGAGCCTGAAAATGCCGAAAAAGTAAAAGACTATCATCCGAAAAAGCTTCTTGAGGTTTTGATGGTGCGCAAACTGCTGAAAGGATTAAAACCGGATTCAAAAATTTTATACAAAGAGCGCGAGCCATTTCTTTCCCCGAAAGATGCGGAAATTTCCATTACCCATTCTTTTCCTTTTGCTGCCATTGCTGTTTCCGGAAATAAAATCGGGATCGATATTGAAAAATTCAATCCTAAAATCTTAAGGGTGATTGATAAGTTCACACATGAACATGAAAGAGGCTTTATCCCTTCTGACAATGAAGTGACGTATTACACCATTATCTGGAGCGTGAAGGAAAGCATGTATAAAATCCACCATTCCAAGCACTGGTCCCTGAAAAAGCATTATGAAGTAAGGCCTTTTGAGCTTAAGCACCTCCATCACATCAAGTGCAGGGTGCATGACGACCGGATCTCCGATGAATTGAAGGCAAGGGTGGAATTTTTCGATGATTTCTGCTTTACGATCGTTGAGGAGCAGGCTCCAGGGCTTCTTTAAGCTCCGACTGTGATTCGCTTTTGTATTTTTCGATTACTTTTCTCTGTTCTTTGGCTACGTCATAGATCAGTTCCAGGACATCATGGATGTTTTTCAGTTCGGTAACATGGGAAATCTTGTTTGGATCCCGGAGGTCATAGCTTTCATTTTCAATCAGCTCCGTCCTTCTTTTCAGGATCAGGTCATCAAGGGAAGAATCTTCCGGCTCAATGCGGCTTTCCATATTCAGGACCTCCGTGATCTTATCGCCGTTTAAGAGGTTTGCTACTTTCTGCATTTCCGCCTCTATTTTGCGGCTCCAGCCTTCAGCATCAATCTCAGGGTATTTTTCATTGTCTTTTACATATTGGGATAAAGATGCGGTATAAGCCGTGATCAGGTGTGAAGTGGCTACGAACTGGTGGACCACCTCCAGTTTTTTCTGCTGGTTTTTAGGTTCGGAAATCATCCGCTGAAAGTTATCCGAGAGATTGGCCAGGGAAATAATGGCGTTTTTACGCTTCACCTTATAGTCTTCCAGGTCAAAGCCTGTTTCCAGGAATTTGGAAATCACACTCTGGAAATACAGCAGGTTGGATCCTGCAGATTTTTTCATCAGGTCCAGGTTCTGGGTGTGTTCCCATACCGGCAGCACCACATAGGCAACCAGCGATGTAATGGCCGCGGCAATGGCCGTATCAACGATCCGGTCTCTGAAAATAATATTTACATTGCCCGGGCTTAAAAAATTGAAGCTCAGGAATACATAGATGGTCATGAACAGGACGGCCCAGAAATACTTTCCCTTCAGGAAGCTGAAGCACATGATCATGCTCAGCAGAAGAATGCTGAACAACGCTTCATTCACCTGGATGAAATGAAGGATGCCATAGGCAATCACGGCGCCTGCAATAGTTCCGTACAGCCTGAGCAGGTTCCTTTTCTTGGTAATGGAGTAGGCCGGCTTCAGGATGGCCACAATCGTAATTAAAATCCAGTACGTATGCCCGATTCCCAAAAACTGGAACAGGGAAAACAGGTATCCTATCAGCAGGGCAATGGTAACCCTTAAGGCATGCCTGAAATGGGAAGAAGAGAATGAAATATTGTTTTTTAAAACCCTGATGTTCAGTTTTTCTTCATTCGGCAAGAACTTTTTCAGGTCCAGGCCGGTGGAAAGGCTTTTTGCCAGTTTTACGTTCTGCGAGAAAACCTTATAGATCTCGTTGATTTCTTTTGTGATTTCATTGATGCGCATCAAGATCTGGCGCAGGACCATGAAATTCTCAAAATTATCAGGGGAAATGCGTTTGTTCCTGAGTTCGAAATAATGGTGGTTAAGGCTTCTCAGTTCGGTTTCAAGGTCGAATGTAGGCTTTGCCCTTGTCCCGATCTGTAATGAAATACCGATATTGGTAATTTCTTCGGCCAGAAGGTTCAGATAGTCATGCACCGTTACGAGGATCATGGTATCCCCGAAGCTCTGCTGTAATTTCTGGTAGTCGCTTTCCGAAGTCATCAGTTTTTCGTGAAGGTCCATGGAATTCAGGAACATCAGCATCAGCAGACGGCTGGTGGTGGTTGATTCATTGACAATCGTCCTTGTTTTAAATACAGTTTCCCGGGTTTCTTCCTGGAGGTTTTTTATTTCGATCTGCTTGGCGATCACCTGTGTGGTCAGCTTGTCAAAGTCAGGGTTCTTCTGGTAATAATTGGCTTTTATCTTTAAAAATTCTGCCAGCTGAAG
>JAAIGE0100028530.1_pt1 | contig 16318 bp, 11 predicted proteins | sample 6487951 | NCBI WGS metagenome assembly JAAIGE01 (sample SAMN13974128, study PRJNA590717) | phyllosphere metagenome | biome: tomato field; feature: multiple bacterial spot infested tomato fields; material: tomato leaves; isolation source: leaves from tomato fields | host: Solanum lycopersicum ... | reverse complement strand
TTTGGCGATAACCGCGACGGTTCGATCATGCGCAACAGCATGCCGGTGGTGCAGGGCCGCAACCTGAATGCCACCGCTGAACGTATCGAAGTGCTCAAGGGGCCGGCGAGCCTGCTCTACGGAATCCAGGACCCCGGCGGGATCATCAACGTGGTCAGCAAACAGCCGCAATTGCAGGCTGGCAATAGCCTGACGGCCCGTGGCTCCAGCTATGGCTCGGGCAGGAATGGCAGTGGCGTGACGTTGGACAGCACTGGCCCGGTGGGGGATTCGGCGTTGGCCTGGCGGATGATTGTCGATCATCAGGACGAGGATTACTGGCGCAATTTCGGCACCCATCGCGAGTCGCTGGTCGCGCCGTCACTGGCCTGGTATGGCGAAGACACCCAATGGGTCGCGGCTTATGAGCATCGGGAGTTTCTCTATCCCTTCGATCGCGGTACTGCCATCGATCCGGTGACCAACCACCCGCTGGACATTCCGGCCACCCGTCGTCTGGACGAGCCGTTCAACAACATGGAAGGGCGCTCGGATCTTTATCGTTTCGAGGCCGATCACGATTTCAATGAGCGCTGGAAAGGGCATCTCGGCTACAGCTACAACCGCGAAACCTACGATGCCAGCCAGGTGCGGGTCACCGCAGTGAATGCCGCCAACGGCACCCTGACCCGCTCCATGGACGGTACATCCGGCGCGCTGGCTACCGACCGCTACACCATCCTGACCCTGGCGGGCGATGTGCAGTGGGCGGGCTTGCGACATGAACTGCTCATGGGGCTGGACGACGAGTACCGCAAGATCTATCGCTCGGATCTGATCCGCCAGCGCAGCCTGACCACCTTCAGTTACCTGAACCCGGTTTACGGGCAGGAAGTGGAAGGCACTGCGGTCAGTGAACCGGACAGCGCCCAGAGCGATATTCTGCGCAGCAATTCGCTGTTCCTGCAGGACTCGATCCACCTGAACGAGCAGTGGATTCTGGTGGCTGGCGCACGCTTCATGACCTTCGATCAGGTGGCGGGCAGAGGGCGACCGTTCAGCGTCAATACCGACACCAACGGCAGCCAGTGGATACCCCGCGCCGGTCTGGTCTATCGCTACACCGATCAGCTGTCGTTTTATGGCAGCTACAGCGAATCCTTCAAACCCAACTCCAGCATCGCGCCGTTGACCGGTGGCTATGTGCTGGATTCCGGGACCTTGCCCGAGCGGGCCAGCTCCTGGGAGCTGGGTGCCAAATGGGATGTGCCGGGGGCCTTCAGCGCAACCGTGGCGCTCTACGATATCCAGAAGCGCAATGTGCTGGTGGCCAACTACGATGCGACAACTGCCAGTACCGTCTACAGCTCGGCGGGTGAAGTCCGTTCGCGAGGGCTGGAGCTGGACCTGAGCGGCCAGTTGAGCGAGCGCTGGAGTCTGATCGGTGGTTATGCCTTTACCGATGCCCAGGTGCAGGAAGATCCGTTGCTCAAGGGCAAACGACTGCAGAATGTCGCTCGCCACAGCGGCTCATTGTCGGCGGTTTATGACGTGGGCAGCGTGCTGGGAGGTGACCGCTTGCGGCTGGGGGCTGGCGCGCATTATGTGGGGCAAAGGGCAGGCAACCCGCTCAACGACTTCAGCCTGCCGGCCTACACCGTCGCCGACGCCTTCGCGACTTACGACACCCGTCTGGACGGGCAGAAAGTCAGGTTCCAGCTCAACGTCAAAAACCTCTTCGACCGCACTTACTACACCTCAAGCGTGAACCGCTATTTCGTTTCGATGGGGGATTCGCGGCAGGTGCAGATATCCACAACGCTGGAGTTCTGACCTGTGGATGGCTGTCGCCAGCAAGCTGCCTCCCACAGTAGGGTGAGTTACTACGGTTTGAAGGCCTGCCGGTATTCCCCCGGCGTTGCGCCGATGGCCTGGCGAAAACGTGGGAGGCAGCTTGCTGGCGACAACTGAGATTCAGGCATCGCTAAATCCATACCGCATCCCAGAGCGAATATTCCCTGATATTGCTGACCAAGCCCGCCCGCTCAGGGTTTGCAACGATGTAGCGTGCAACAGCAAGGATATCTTGCTCCCGGCGTATGGCTCTATCGTGATATCCATCTTGCCAAAGTCGGCCTGTACGCTTGCAGGATTTGTTCAAAGCTATTGCACTTCTGGACTTTACTCTTTGTATGACACGTGGCAATGAGTCTGTACGCAATTCAAACAGCCAGTGCATGTGATCGGGCATTACGACCCAATCCAGTGAATGGACAAGCTCCATTTCATGGGCGCGTCTTAGTTCATTCACGAGCAGGCGACCGAGAAGCCAATCCTTAAGTATCGGTTCTAGGCCGAGCGTGGTCGCAGTCACCAGGTAGAGTTGTCCTTTTGCCGAGACACGGCCTTTACGCAAGTTTTTTGAATGTGGTTTTTCAGGCATTCCTTTGCCCTTTTCTTGAACAGACAGATGCCGAATCTACTATCCAGAGATCTTTTTCAGGGGACTTATGGTTTAACTGTGTATGTCGAGGGTGTGGCTGTCGCCAGCAAGCTGCCTCCTACGCTTTGAAGGCCTGCCGGTATTCCCCCGGCGTTGCGCCGATGGCCTGGCGAAAACGGTTGCTGAAGTGGCTGGCGCTGGCAAAGCCGCAGGCCAGGGCAATGTCGCTCAGTGGCTGGGCGGTATGGCGCAGGAGGTGACGGGCATGGGACAAGCGGCGGGCCAGCAGGTATTGATGCGGCGGCAGGCCAAAGCTTTCGCGGAACATGCGGGCGAAGTGGTATTCGGACAGTGCACAGAGCCCGGCCAGTTGCCCGAGGCTCAGCGGGTCGGCCAGATGCATTTCGATGAAGTCCACCAACTGACGACGCAGATGCGGTGCCAGCCCGCCTTTGAGGCGCAAGCCGTCACGCAACCCCACCTGACCGAGCAGCGCATGGCTGAGCATTTCATGGGCCAGGCTGCTGGTGAGCAGGCGCTCGGCAGGCTCGGCCCAGTTCATCCGGATCAGCCTTTGAAAACGTGCAGCCTGCTCGGCATCCTCGATAAAGGTGCTTTCCTGTAACTGCATCTCCCGAGGCTCGCGATCAAGCAGGGTTACGCAACCCAGTGCAAACTGATCCGGGCTGACATACAAATGCGCCAGACGGATCTCGCCATTGATGACCCAGGCCGACTCATGCCCGGCTGGCAGCGTGCAGAGTTTGCCGGGCGCGCCTTTTTGATCCGGCTTGTCGCGGCGGAAGGTGCCGGTGCCGTCAGCGATGTAACACGACAGCGTATGGTGAGTCGGTGCGTGATATTCCTGGGAATCATGCCGGTTCTGCCACAGTGCAGCGGTCAATCCATCACCCAGCACGGCACTCTGCTCCAGTCGGGCATGGGGCGAGCTGTTCAAGGCCTGAAAGACCTGGATGGATTCGATGGGTGGCATGGCGACTCCTCTAGGTCTTGCATCCTACTCGCGCGCGACAAGGATGCCATCACCTGCACGATCAAATGCGCAAGATTGTGCAAGCGACGTCGAGGGCGCGGCAGCAGACTCAAGGCTCATTGAGGAGCTGCATCATGAATATCTCGCTGTATCTGCTGACGGTCCTGATCTGGGGCACGACCTGGATTGCTCTGAAACTGCAACTGGGCGAGGTCGCCATTGCAGTGTCGATTTTCTATCGCTTCGCGCTGGCGGCCCTGATTCTGTTCGCCATGCTCTTGCTCAGTGGTCGTCTGCAACCGGTCAATCGTCGAGGACAACTGATCTGCATGGCGCAGGGCCTGTGCCTGTTCTGCATCAACTTCATGTGCTTTTACACCGCCAGCCAATGGATCCCCAGCGGCCTGATCGCCGTGGTGTTCTCGACTGCGACATTATGGAATGCGCTCAATGCACGAGTTTTCTTCAAGCAGAAAGTGGCACGCAACGTACTGGCTGGCGGTGCCATGGGCCTGACCGGGCTGGCTTGTCTGTTCTGGCCTGAGCTGGCCGACCACAGCGCCAGCCGGGAAACCTTTATCGGGTTGGGTCTGGCGCTATTGGGAACCCTGTGCTTCTCGGCAGGCAACATGCTGTCGAGTCTGCAACAGAAAGCCGGATTGCGTCCCTTGACCACCAATGCCTGGGGGATGTTCTACGGAGCGACGATCCTGTGCATGTATTGCCTGTTCAGCGGTGCGACCTTCGCCTTTGAATGGAATACGCGCTACATCGGCTCGCTGTTGTATCTGGTCATTCCCGGTTCGGTCATCGGTTTCACGGCCTACCTGACGCTGGTCGGGCGCATGGGACCTGAGCGTGCGGCGTATTGCACCGTGCTGTTTCCGGTGGTGGCTTTGAATATCTCGGCGTGGGTCGAAGGCTATCAATGGACCTTGCCCGCCTTGTTCGGGCTGGGGCTGGTGATGCTGGGCAATGTGCTGGTGTTCAGAAAGCCCAAGGCCTCTTCCACAGTCATACCGGCCTCTGTGGGAGGGGCCTTGGCCGCGACGGTTTTTGTCAGCCCTTCCAGACCTGCGGATTGACCAGATCCTGCGGACGCTCGCCCAACAGCGCGCTGCGCAGGTTGTGGTACGCACGATCCGCCATGGCCTGACGGGTTTCGTGGGTCGCCGAGCCGATGTGCGGCAGGGTCACGGCGTTGCTCAGGCTGAACAGCGGCGACTCGCTCAGGGGCTCCTTCTCGTACACGTCCAGACCGGCACCGCGAATGGTGCCGTTCTGCAGGGCTTCGATCAGCGCCGGTTCATCAACGATCGGGCCGCGTGCGATGTTGATCAGGATTGCTCCGGGCTTCATCAGCGACAGTTCGCGACGACCGATCAGATGGCGGGTCTTCTCGCTCAACGGCACCACCAGGCAGACGAAATCCGCCTCGGCCAGCAGTTGATCCAGCGTGCGGAACTGCGCGCCCAGCTCCTGCTCGACTTCACTCTTGCGGCTGTTGCCGCTGTACAGGATCGGCATGTTGAAACCCAGGCGACCGCGACGCGCAATGGCTGCGCCGATATTGCCCATGCCGACGATACCCAGCGTCTTGCCATGCACATCGGTGCCGAAGTGCGGCGCTTCGATGCTGCGCTTCCAGTTGCCGGCCTTGGTCCAGGCATCCAGTTCGGCCACGCGGCGGGCGCTGCTCATGATCAGCGAAAAGCCCAGGTCCGCCGTGCTTTCGGTCAGCACGTCCGGGGTATTGGTCAGCAGAATGCCGCGCTCGCTCAGGTAGCCGACATCGTAGTTGTCGTAGCCCACCGAAATACTCGATACCACTTCCAGCTTCGTGGCCCCTTCAAGCTGTTCGCGACCCAGTTTGCGGCCTGCGCCGATCATGCCGTGGGTTTCTGGCAGCGCTTCGTTGAACTGGGCATTGAGGTCGCCCAGTTTCGGGTCTGGCACGATCACGTTGAAGTCTTGCGACAGGCGTTCGGCCATTTCAGGGGAGACACGGCTAAAGGCGAGTACGGTTTTTTTCATTGGGGCAGTCACTCTTGAGCGGTTGAATGAGTAGCACGCTAACATTCTTGCCCGTCCTTGGGCAGCCGCTTTTGCAAACGCGAAGGCTCAAGCCAGTGATTTCATCGAGTGAATATGCAGGTCGGCTTCGTCGGCAGCGAGGATTTCAGGCAGCGAACCACGCAGGTACTCGACCCAGGTCTTGATCTTCGCATCCAGATACTGACGTGACGGATAGATGGCGTAGAGGTTCAGCTCCTGGGAGCGGTAGTCGGGCAAGACCCGCATCAGGGTGCCGTTGCGCAGCCCGTCGATGGCCGAGTAGATCGGCAGGATGCCGATGCCCATGCCACAGGAAATCGCGGTCTGCATGGCGTCGGCGGAATTGATCAGCAGCGGCGAACTGTTGATGGTGACCATTTCCTGACCCTGGGGGCCGTCGAACACCCACTTTTCCAGCGGGAAAACCGGGCTGACCAGACGCAGGCAGGCGTGATTCAGCAAGTCGGCAGGGGTGTAGGCCATGCCGAAGTTCTTGATGTAGGCTGGCGAGGCACAAACGATGCTGTAGGTGATGCCCAGACGCTGCGACACAAAACCTGAATCCGGCAGCTCGCTGGCCAGCACGATGGACACGTCATAGCCTTCTTCAAGCAGATCCGGCACGCGGCTGGTCAGGGTCAGGTCGAAGGACACATCCGGATGGCTCTGGCGATAGCGGGCGATGGCATCGATCACGTAATGCTGACCGACACCGGGCATCGAATGCATCTTGAGCTGACCGGTGGGCCGGGCATGGGCATCGCTGGCTTCGGCTTCCGCTTCTTCCACCGACGCCAGAATCTGTTCGCAGCGCATCAGGTAACGCTTGCCGGCTTCGGTCAGCGCAATGCGGCGGGTCGTGCGGTTGAGCAGGCGTGTCTGCAGGTGCGCCTCAAGGTTGGAGACGGCCCGCGAGACGTTGGCAGTGGTGGTGTCCAGTTGTGCTGCGGCCGCCGTAAAGCTGCCCGCTTGCGCCACACAACAGAAGGCGCGCATGTTTTGCAGAGTGTCCATGGGCAGTTCTCGGAAGACATGGCAAATTGTGACATGAAGTTACTAGCACATGGCAAGGGATTATCACCGTTTCTGTAATAAAGAATCACACTTTCCCCAGCTTATCGCCGTTCCGGCCGCCCCCTAGAATCGCGCCATTCAATAGCGCTTCATTTCCAGTCGGGAACTCGCAGCAGTGCCGCGTCGCATCATTTGGAGTTTCAGGCTCCTCAGTGTCTGGGCTGTATCGTCAATCATCAGCGGCTGTATCGGAACCGACGGAATCACTTCACAGGGCCGTGTCATGCCCTTCGAAAGCCTGGCCACCGATCAGGCTATCCAGAGCGCCGAGCGAGACGCCCACTGGCCTGAAGCCCGGTGGTGGAATGTCTATGGCGACCCGCAACTCGATCGCTGGATCGAACTGGCGACCCTCGGCAGCCCGAGCCTGGCGATGGCTGCCGCTCGTGTGCGTCAGGCAAGAGCACTGGCCGGGATTGCACAATCCGCCGAAGGCCTGCATGTCGACAGTAGCGCCAGTCTGGCTCGCCACGACTGGCCGACCGATCAATTCCATGGTCCTGGCGAACTGGCCAATACTCGCACCTGGGACAACAATGCGTCGCTGGGTCTGAGTTATGCCTTTGATCTTTGGGGCCGCGAAAGCAGCGCCAGCGAACAAGCGCTTGACTTGGCGCACATGAGTGCTGCCGAGCAACGCCAGGCGCAACTCGAGTTGCAGGAGAACATCGTCCGGGCCTACATCCAGCTGGCTCTGCATTACGCCCGGCTGGATATCGTCGAAGCGACGCTGACCCAGCAGCAACAGATTCTGGATCTGGCCCGGCGGCGTCTCAAGGGAGGTATCGGAACCCATTTCGAGGTCAGCCAGGCCGAGACGCCACTGCCGGAAATCCACCGGCAAATCGATGAGCTTGAAGAGGCCATTGCGCTGGAGCGCAATCGACTGGCCGTGCTGGCAGGCAAGGGGCCGGGCGAGGGCGCAGCATTGCAGCGTCCGAGCCTGTCGCTGCACACCGTACTCAAACTGCCTTCGGCCTTGCCCGCGCAACTGCTGGGACAGCGCCCGGATGTGGTGGCCAGCCGCTGGCGTGTCGAGGCTCAGGCGCGTGGAGTCGATGTGGCCCACGCCGGTTTCTATCCCAATGTCGACCTCGTCGGCAGCCTCGGCTACATGGCCACGGGTGGCGGGATGCTGGAGTTCCTGACCGGCAGCAAGCTCAGCTACAAAGCCGGCCCGGCCATCAGCCTGCCGATCTTCGATGGCGGACACTTGCGTGCGGAGCTGGGTCAGGCCGTTGCCGGTCATGACCTGGCCGTGGCCCGGTACAACCAGACACTGGTGCTGGCCCTCAAAGACATCTCGGACCAGTTGATCCGGCGTGCCTCGGTGGACAAGCAACACCTGTTCGCCGCCGAGTCCGTCGCAGCGGCGCAGAAGACCTATGACATTGCCCTGATTGCCTATCAGCGTGGCCTGACCGACTACCTCAACGTGCTCAATGCCCAGACGCTGCTGTTCCGTCAGCAACAGATCCAGCAACAGGTCGAAGCCGCTCGCCTGAGTGCGTATGCCGGGTTGGTGGTTGCATTGGGGGGAGGCCTGTGACCCGATTCCCGCTATTCATAGGTGGTCCGGGGCACCGCCGTCGCGGCCAAGGCCCCTCCCACGGACTCAACGCGTTGCCCTGGCGGCGTGAATTCAACAACTGGGCGCGCAGCGACGGCGTGACCTGGATCTATATCTTCAAGGTGCTGATCGCCGCGTTCCTCACCTATTGGCTGGCCCTGCGCCTGGAACTGCCGCAACCGCGCACGGCCATGATTACCGTGTTCATTGTCATGCAGCCACAGAGCGGGCATGTGTTTGCCAAGAGCTTCTATCGCCTGCTCGGCACGCTGGTGGGTTCGGCCATGATGGTGCTGCTGATGGCCTTGTTTGCGCAGAACTCGGTGCCGTTTCTCGGTTGCTTGGCGTTGTGGGTAGGTATCTGTTCGGCGGGCGCGGCACGCTATCGCAACTTCCGGGCTTACGGTTTTGTACTGGCGGGCTACACGGCGGCAATGGTCGGCCTGCCCGCGCTGGCGCATCCGGAAGGGGCTTTCATGGCGGCGGTCTGGCGGGTCGTGGAAATCGCTCTGGGCATTGTCTGCTCCACCGCTGTGACCGCAGCGATTCTGCCGCAGAGTTCCGGTGCGGCAATGCGCAACGCGCTGTATCTACGCTTCGGTGTGTTCGCGCGTTTTGTGGTGGATGGCCTGCGCAGTGTCAACGAGCGGGCGGCCTTTGAAACCGGCAACGTGCGGTTTGTCGCCGAAGCCATCGGCCTGGAAGGGCTGCGCAGCGTGACGGTATTCGAGGACCCGCACATGCGGCGTCGCAACGGGCGACTCAATCGCCTGAACAGCGAGTTCATGACCCTCACCACCCGTTTCAATGCCTTGCATCAATTGCTTGAGCGCCTGCGAGCCGATCCGGCGAATGGCGTCATGCGCCGGGTCGATCCCGGCCTGAATCGGCTGATTCAATTGCTCGATACCTTTGCCGATCGGTCCCTGACCATTAACGATGCCGCGCTGCTGGTGCAACGACTGGAAGCCTTCAAGGCCGAACTGCCCGACCTGGTTCGCAGCCTGCGTGCCGAGCTTGAACAGAGCGGGCCGGATGACCCTGAGCTGCTGGATTTTCATACCGCTTTCGAGCTGCTGTATTGCCTGGTCAACGACCTGCACGATTACGCTCAGACCCACGCTTCGCTGGCCGATCACAACCATGTACGCGAACAGTGGGAAGAGTCGTTCGTGCCGCGTACCAGCTGGATGACCGCGCTGGCAGCCGGGGTGCGTGCGAGTACAGTCGTGGCGTTGCTGAGTACGTACTGGGTGCTGACGGCCTGGCCCAGCGGCGCGATCATGACCCTGGCGTCCGCCGCGACCGTTGCCCTGTCGTCCACCACCAACAACCCGCGGCGCATGTCGTTCCAGATGGCATGCGGCACCTTGCTGGGGGCGATCCTGGGCTTTGTCGAAACCTTTTTCATCTTCCCGCAGATCGATGGTTTTCCATTGCTGTGCATGGTGCTTGCGCCGGTGTTTGTGGTCGGCGCTTTCCTGGCCTCGCGGCCACAGTGGGCCGGTTACGGGCTGGGCCTGCTGATCTTTTTCAGCATCGGCTCGGTGCCGGACAACCTCACGCTCTACAACCCCTACACCTTTATCAACGACTACATCGCCATGGTCATCGGCATGCTGTTCTGCGCCGCCGCAGGCGCAATCATCCTGCCGCCCAACAGCCGCTGGATGTGGGATCGCCTGGAGGATGCCTTGCGTCGGCAAGTGGTATTCGCCATCAGCGCGCCTTTGCCGCGCCTGGGTTCCAGCTTTGAAAGCCAGACCCGCGACCTGATGCATCAGGCCTATGGTCTGGCAATCGGCAGGCCCGAAGTGCAGCGTGAACTGCTGCACTGGATGTTCACGGTGCTGGAAATCGGCCACGCGATCATCGAGCTGCGCCGCGAACAGGCCACCCTGCCGATCCATCCCAGCTACGCCGAGCATCAATCCTGGCGCATTGCGATCCGGGTCATGGGCCGCTCGCTGATACGCCTGTTCATCCAGCCCGATGCCAGCAACCTGCAGCGTTGTCTGGTGGCGGTCGATCACGCCATCAGCCGCGTGCAACTGACCGACGAACCCTTTGCTTCGCACTTCGATACCTCGGTGTTGCGGCGGGTCAAAAGTTACCTGCATTTCATCCGCACCTCGCTGCTCGACCCGCAATCGCCACTGGCTGCGCATGGCCGCCCGCAAGGAGTCGCCCATGCCTCGTGAAATCGCCTTTCACGGCCTGTACATGCCGACCATCACCCTGATGTTCCTGATTGCGCTGGTGCTGGCCTGGGCGCTGGACCGACTGCTGGCCGGATTCGACCTGTACCGCTTCTTCTGGCACCCGGCGCTGCTGCGCCTGAGCCTGTTTACCTGCATTTTCGGCGCACTGGCGCTGCCCTTTTATCGCTGATACCCGGTTCGAGAACCTCTGGATGAAAAAGCTCTTCAGTCTGATCGCCACCTTGCTGGTCCTGGCTCTGGCCATCTTCATCGGGCGGACCTTGTGGGTTCACTACATGGAAACACCCTGGACCCGCGATGGCCGGGTGCGGGCCGATATCATCAACGTCGCGGCGCAAGTGTCCGGCACCGTTATCGATGTACCGGTACGTGATAACCAGCAGGTGAAAAAGGGCGACTTGCTGATGCAGATCGACCCCGAGCATTACCGGATTGTCGTCAAGGAGGCACAAGCCTTACTGGCCTCGCGCAAGGCCACCTGGGAGATGCGCAAGCTCAACGCCAAGCGCCGCGCCGATATGGATAATCTGGTGGTCTCCACCGAAAACCGCGACGACGCCAGCAACATCGCCACCTCGGCCCTGGCCGATTACCAGTTGGCCCAGGCGCGTCTGGAAGCGGCTGAACTGAACCTGTCACGCACCCGCGTGCTGGCGTCCGTGGACGGTCATGTCACCAACCTCAACGTTCATCGCGGCGACTATGCCCGTGCAGGCGAAGCGAAAATGGCCGTGGTCGATATGAACTCATTCTGGGTCTACGGCTTCTTCGAAGAAACCAAATTGCCGCATGTGCATGTCAATGACCCGGCCGAAATGCAATTGATGAACGGCGAAGTGCTCAAGGGCCATGTCGAAAGCATCGCCCGCGGCATCTACGATCGCGACAACCCGCAAAGCCGCGAACTGATCGCCGACGTCAACCCGACCTTCAACTGGGTCCGCCTCGCCCAGCGCGTACCGGTGCGGATTCATCTGGATCAGGTGCCTGACGGTTTGCTGCTGGCGGCGGGGATGACGTGTACGGTGGTTGTTGCGCCAGGGTTGTAGCGAATCGGGCGGCGCTCCGCTCATTCGCGAAGAGTCGAGTGATACCCATTTGTGGGAGGGGGCTTGCCCGCGACAGGGCCGTGAATATTTATCCACAGCCTTGGCGTTATTACTCAGGCATTCTGTGATTCTTCAGCCTTCGGTTCACTCAGGTTGGCTTTGAAATACGTCATGAAGTCCTGCCCCCGGGCAAAGGCTTTTTCGAGGTCGGCGCTTTGCTGTTTGAGGGCTGGGCTTGGTGTGGCCCATTGTTCAGGAGGCAGCGGTTTTGACCAGTCGGCAATCGAGTCGGGCAGGGCTTTCATGGTGTAGCGCTGGTCCCATGCTGCGATCCAGTAGGGCACGCGCCACAAGGTGACGATATGAGTTAAATACCACCAGCCAACGCCCAGTGCGGAGCGTTCTTTATGTTGGTATTCCTCGCGCATATCTTCGCGTTCTTTGTCGAAGGTATGAGAGCCTTCGTGGGTGGCCTTGCCGGGACAGAAGTCCGGGCCTTTTTCCATGTAGACGCGAATGGCTTCCCATTTGGCCAGCCCATGCAGAGGCGTGGGTACGCCCTGTCTCAGAAAATGCACCTTGTCACCCACCGGATCGTCGATGGCCATGCCGAAGGTATAGGTGCTCATGACGCCAACTCCGGTAAAACCGGTGCTGACCGACACCCAGGCGACGGTGTCTTCCCAAGGCTGAATGACGGGCTCATTGGAACCGTCCGGGAAGTAACAGACTTCCCGGCGTTGACGGTTGAAACGTATCGGGCGAGTGCGGGCTTTGGCGCGTGTTGTGCTGACGATGGCGTATATACCAATGAGTGCTACCGCACCTCCTCCCCAAAGTGAAATCCATAGTCCGAGAGAAAAGAAGTTACTGAAGTAATACCAGAACGTTCTTCCGAATGGATTAAAGAATGTTCCTGAACCCGCTAAAACAGGAGCCACGATAAGACTTACGATAATCACGAACATGGGCATCATTACACATAGTCGAGCCTGATAAGACTTACCTTGATTGCTACTTCCCACGTCCAGATAGGCATCGTTGACCTCAAGAAAGCTTCCTCCGAGATCCATTGGAGGTTGTCCGGTAGGCACGGGAAGTGGTGACAGAAACACACTTTCGCCGGTAGCAAAACGACGTATTTCACCCGCCTTGGGGCGGTTGTGTTTCAGGTCCAGTTCGTCGGTTTGCTTAAGGTCGGTAGACATGGATATCTCATCAGTGCAGAGCTGCCGCCTTGCAAGCCTCTACAAAGGTTACGCCTTTTTTGTCCATAGCGTTTTGGACCGTCTGATTGGCTTTTACCAGCTCGGGGCTTGGTTTTACCCATTGTTCCGGTGGTAGCGGTTGGGACCAGGCTTGTACTTCTTCCGGCAGGACTGGGCGCCCTGCTCTGTGGCTCCATTCGGCCAACATGTAAGGCATTTTCCAGAAGCTCAGCACACGCCACATGTACCAGCGACGCAATGGCCATGGTGTGCGTTTGGGATAACCATAGTGCTCGCGTTCCTCGTCCGAAAGGCTGGCACCTTCGTCGTTCATGTTGCACATCCAGCGAGCGTCTTCACGTTCGATTTCAAAGGTGTGCAACCCTTCATAAGGTTTAAGGCGATCCCCGCTGGGAACTAGCCCCAATGCCGCATGCATCGGGTTGGGCGCATCCACTAACTGGCCGTCTTCCATGTAATTGCGAATTGAAGTCCACATCCCCAAGGCATGAGCATCGCTGGGTTGCGAGAGCAGAATAAACTGCACTTTGTCCTGCTCGTCATCTTCCAGCCCCATCCCAAAAGTGTACTGGCGTGTGGCAGCGTAACTGGTGACACCTTGGGTATTGGCAACCCAGGCCACCACACCCTCCCATGGAACGATCAGAACGCGATGGGTTTTGTCATCCACGTAACAGACTTCGCGGCGTTGGCGGTTGAAGCGTACGGGGTATTTTTTTCGCGAAAATATGACGTCGGAGAACATGCCGTAGAGGTAGGCGCCGATTGGAAGAAGGGCGAGAAGAGAGAGGCTAGTCGTTATCTTCAAAAACATTAACAGAACATGCCAAGGGTCACTAAAGTTTTCTGGATAAGAAATAGTTCCAAGAAGAACTACAAGGCTTGGTATTGCAAATGCAAAGAGTAAAACTAACCAAATTACGGCTGCTAATATTTTTCCTTGCTCAACCATGCCCCAGTTATTGCCCCCGAGCTCAAGAAAGGTATCGTTCATCTCCGAAAAGTTTCGGCTGGAACCTTGTGCCTGACCCGTGTAGACCGGTAAAGGTGAAAGGAACAAGATTTCGTTCAATCCCTGAGCACGAATCTCCCCGGCCCGGGGACGTTGATTACGTATCTCCGGTGCCGCATCTGTGGTGATTTTTTTGCGGTTGAACAGGTTTTTAAACATCGACAGTCGCCAATTCTTCTTTGTTGAAGGCTGAATGGCGACTTGCATGCAACCGTGTCTCAAGCATTCTGTGATTCTTCAGCCTTTGCCTCACTCAGGTTGGCTTTGAAATACGTCATGAAGTCCTGCCCCTGGGCAAAGGCTTTTTCGAGGTCTGCGCTTTGCTGTTTGAGGGCCGGGCTTGGTGTGGCCTGTTGTTCAGGAGGCAGAGGTTTTGACCAGTCGGCAATCGAGTCGGGCAGGGCTTTCATGCTGTAGCGCTGGTCCCATGCGGCGATCCAGTAGGGCAGGCGCCACAAGGTGACGATATGAGTTAAATACCACCAGCCAACGCCTAACGCGGAGCGTTCTTTATGTTGGTATTCCTCGCGCATGTCTTCGCGTTCTTTATCGAAGGTATGAGAGCCTTCGTGCGTAGCCTTACCGGGGCAGAAGTCCGGGCCTTTTTCCATGTAGACGCGAATGGCTTCCCATTTGGCCAGCCCGTGAATCGGTGTCATGACGACTTGCCGAAGAAAATGCACCTTGTCATTTTTCGGATCGTCGATGGCCATGCCAAAGGTATAACTGCTCATCACGCCCACTCCGGTAAAACCGGTGCTGACTGAAACCCAGGCGACGGTGTCTTCCCAAGGCTGTATGACTGGTTCATTGGAGCCGTCCGGGAAGTAACAGACTTCCCGGCGCTGACGGTTGAAGCGTATCGGACGAGTACGGGCTTTGGCGCGTGTTGTGCTGACGATGGCGTATATACCAATGAGTGCTGCTGCACTTCCTGCCCAAAGTGAACTCCATAATCCGAACACAAAAAAATCACTGAAGTAATACCAGAACGTTCTTCCAAATGAATTAAAGAATGTCCCGAAACCCATTATGACAGGAAGAATTATAACGAACGCGATGATCGCCAACATAGGCAACATTACACACAGCCGAGCCTGATAAGACTTGCCTTGATTGCTACTTCCCACGTCCAGATAGACATCGTTGACCTCAAGAAAGCTTCCTCCGAGATCCATTGGAGGTTGCCCGGTAGGAACGGGAAGTGGTGACAGAAACACACTTTCGCCGGTAGCAAAACGACGTATTTCACCTGCCTTGGGGCGGTTGTGTTTCAGGTCTAGCTCGTCGTTTTGATCGGGTTTGGAAGACATAGATTCAACCAGAAAATAGGCAAGAGGGATGGCTAGAGAACATCGTTGTTCACCAGTAGCCACGGAGCATCAGTGGTACGAGTCTTCAATACAGTAACCTCTGAAAGCAGCTTGTTATCTTTACCACCCAGCGAGGTGGTTTCAAAACGTTTCTCCCGGAAAGCCGCATCGCCGGGAACCGGGTGATACTTCAAGGCGATAGCCAGTCCATGCTGTGCATTGGCCTGGTTCTGAAATATTTCCAGGCCCAATTTGAGTGGGGCGTCGGGAGCACTCAGCAGATCGAGTTGGTACAGGAGCGGTTCACTCCAGGCTTCCCAATCATTGCGTTGACTGTTTTGCAGGAAGTAGGCGCTTAGGCCGAAGTTGACGTCGTTGAGTTCTCTGGCTGTCATCCCAGGCAAGTGCAGGATGAGCATGGGCTTGCTATCTATATGTTCTAGCGAGACTGTTGGTGAGGAGGTAATCTCGGCTAGCGACAGACGCTCTTCAGGCAAGGTTCGATTTTTGCTCTGTTTACCCCACGGGCTTTCCAGCAACCACTTATCAAGCTGGGTTTTATTGTTGCGGTTATACAGCCATTCTCCACCGAGCTGTAGACCTGTGAGCACCAGGCCAATCAGGTTGGCACGGGCGGCGACGCTCAGCAGTTTTCCACCTGCAGTCACCCAAGCAAGCGCACGCGCCTGGGTAACACTTGTCATCGCTCCATAGGAATATTGGGCGGTTCTGGCAGCCGCCCATCCATTGACAACCACTTGTCCAGAGTCGCCAGCCAGAGTCATGCTTGCGCCTGCCAATGTAGCGCCATTACCTGATCGCAATGCTTCTGACCAACGTGCGTATGACCCTTTTTCACCGGCGATGCTGAAGCCGGCTGCGAAAAGTCCAAAACCATAAGCAGAAAACCCCAAACCGCCAGTAAGCTTTCCTAGTTTTGCCGCCATTTTGATTTGCGCAGCCTTACTTGAATAATTTCCAATGGCAACGGTGAGGCTCGTGATTACAATACCTTGTGCAGCGGCAAAAGCACCTCCCATCATGGAAGAAAAAGCATTTATAAGCGCCAGTTTGTCGGAGGCGTTCACATCCTTTTTATTGAAGTACTCGCTAACCACAGTCGCAAAGTTAATTATCTGCAAAACCGCCGCCGCCGAAGCAAATAAATCGCCCCCAGCAGACGTGAAAACAGCGTTGCTGACCCCCTTGAAGGGACGCTTGAGCCGATAGTCGTCAACCATTCTCTCGAACTCAAGCAACTGAGCATTGTTAAGCCCGGCGATCTTGAAGCCCGCTTTGCCCGCTCCATCCCCGACGGGACTCATGGCCTGAGCAACGCTTCCTTCAAGAGGCAGGACAGCCTGTTGCAGGGCCTTGC
>JAAIGE0100541573.1_pt1 | contig 16334 bp, 18 predicted proteins | sample 6487951 | NCBI WGS metagenome assembly JAAIGE01 (sample SAMN13974128, study PRJNA590717) | phyllosphere metagenome | biome: tomato field; feature: multiple bacterial spot infested tomato fields; material: tomato leaves; isolation source: leaves from tomato fields | host: Solanum lycopersicum ... | reverse complement strand
GATCCCGCCGATCCCGACACGATCATCGTTGTCGATGGCGATCATGCGTTGCGCGACAGTGATGCGGTGATCGCTATCTATGCTGGGCTTGGCTGGCCGTGGCGTGTGGCGGCGGCGGCAAGGATAGTTCCCCGCGCGCTGCGAGATCCGGTCTACCGGTGGGTGGCGCGGCACCGCTACCGGCTCTTCGGCAAGCGAGCGACGTGCTGGCTTCCACATCCCGAGGATGCGGATCGAGTGTTGTGATAGTTGCGCCGCTCTAGTTCGCCGCCGGCAACGCCGCAAAGACCTTGACGAGGTTGAGAATGCCGTTGCCATAGACGGGATCGCGTCCGGGGGCACCGGCATCGGTCGTGTTGGCGAGCAGGAGCGTAACGATCTGGGCGCCGGTGAGATTGGGGCGTACCTGGGCAACCAGGGCGACCGCGCCGCTGACTGCGGCCGTGGCGGGCGAGGTGCCGTTGAAGGTCGCCAGGGACCCGTCGCGCGCCGTCATGTTGACGCTCTTGCCCAGGGCGGTGATGTACCAGGCCGCGGCGGAGCCGCTGCCCGCCTGATTGGAGCCGTCGAAATAGAAGGTGCCCGCCGCATCATGGCCGCCGACGATGATGACCCAGCCGGGGGCCGCATCGGCGAAGGACCGCGCCAACAGCAGGGGCTGCCGGCCATCGCCATTGTTGTTGCCCGCGCTGATGACGGTGACGATGCCCGCCGCGGCCGCGCGGCGGACTGCGGCGACCAGTTCCTCATGCGTGACATCGGCGCTGGCGGAGATGTTGATCACGCGCACCTTTGCCGCGATCGCGGCGTCGATCCCCCGGATCAGCATCTCGCCGGACAAGGGGCAATCCCCGCTTCCCCGGCACAAGCTGGGGTCGGCACCATTCAGCGACACCAGAACGGCCTCATAGGCCATGCCGTGCATGCCCCGCCCGTCACGCGCAGCCAGCGCTACCGAGGCCATCAGCGTTCCATGGCCATTGTCGTCCGACACCCCGCGCGTACCCGCCAGATCGGCGCTGGCGGGATCGATGCGGCCGTTGAACTCGCTCAGCGTGGGTACGACGCCGGTGTCGATCAGGGCGATCTTGACCCCCCGCCCGGTCGCGCCCGCCCGATAGGCGGCATCGGCATTGGCGGCGAGCGCCGAACTCGAACGCTGGTCCTCCAGCTGTTCGGCCGTGGCCGTGCCGGACGGGGATGGCGACGGGGTGGGCGTCGGCGTCGCATTGCCGCCGGGCAGGACGACGACGTTTCCCCCCGACGGATTTTCGCCGCTGCCGCCCCCGCACCCACCGACCAGTGCGACCCCGGCAAGGGCCAGCATCCAGATCCCGGACGAACGGAAAAGAACGCGCTTCGACATCATGTTTATTCTCCCGGGAATGGCGTGGCAGGCCGAGATTGCATCGTCATGGCGCAACGACGCCGTCCTGTGGCTGCGTGCTTTGGGTGGTCGTGCTGGCGGAGGCATAGCGACGCGCCCCGTCCGCCCAGTCGCTCCACGAACCGCGCGGCGCCACCGGCCCGATGCCCCGGGCGGCGGCGTCTCCGAGGATACCCAGATCGTCGGGATCGGCGCGGCCCATCAGCGCGAGCAGGTTGAAGGCGGCCACGTTGATGTCGCGCCGAACGCTCGCGGCGATGACATAGTTGTTAAACAGTTCGCGTTCGGTATCGAGCACGTCGAGCAGCGTGCGGGTTCCGATCGCGTTTTCCGACCGGGCGCCCTTCAACGCCTTTTCGTTGGCGGTGATCGCGATTTGCGCCTTGTCGAGATAGTCCTGTGCCGATCGCCAGGCCGCATAGGCCGAGCGGGCCTGGGCGACGATATCGCGTTCGATCGCGATCGCCTGTTCGATTGCGCCGTTGCGATCCGCCAGCGCCTGGCGAATGCGCGAGGCCGGGAGCCCGCCCTGATAGAGCGGCAGATCGAGTAGGACGCCGACCTGTGCCGATGTGCCGCGATTCTGGGGAGCGAAGATCGATCGGCTCTGCACCGAGTTCAGATTGTTGAAATAATTGCCCGAACCGATGGCGGACACTTGCAGCCCGCGCTCGCCCTCGAGCGACTTGATCCGGTAGCCGGCGGCATCGATGCCGATCCGCGCGGCCCTGAGCGTGCCGTTATTGGCGATCGCCTCGCTGACCGCGGCATCGACACGCTCGGGCAGCCTGGTCCAGGGCGCAATGTCGCGCAATTCCGCCGCCGGATGCCCGACGACGCGAATATAGCTTTCCCGGCTGGCGACCAGCTGCGCGCGAGCGGCCTGTAAGCTGCCCTCGGCCAGGGAGAGGCGCGCCTCGGACAGGGCGACGTCGGTCACCGTCATGTCGCCGATCGAGAACCGTCCTTTGATCGCGCGTAGATTGAGTCGCAGCGCGGTCACGTTGCGCTCGCTGGCCCGGACGATGGCCTCGTCGCGCAGGACGTCGCTATAGGCCTCGACGACTGCGGCGAAGAGATTGGCGACCGTCGCCCGAAATGTCTGGGTGGTCGCGTCGTAGCGCTCCTCGGCTTCCTTGACCGCATATCGGACGACCCCGGACCGGTAGAGCGGCACGCTGATCGACATGTCGGATCGCAGCGTGCGGGTCGGCGCCAGCGTGCTGTTGGTCGAACGCTTGATGAATTCGGTCTCGCTGGTCGACAGCGAGGCGCGGGGCCGACCATTGGCGCGGGCCTGTGCGATGGTCTCGCTGGTGGCCACGGTATCGGCCTGTGCGGCGGCCAGGATCGGGCTCGACCGCAATGCCTGGCGAAGCGCATCCTGCAGGCTCTCGGCATGCAGCGGCGTCGGCAACAGGGTCGCGGTGAAGGCGGCGACCAGAGTCGTCAACGGTGCCGTCCGCGCATGACGCCCCAGGCCGCCGCGCGACAGGGCGCCGTGCCACGGCCCATGCCGGTTTGCCGATGTCACGATGCGCTTCCCCCCGTCAGTCACCGCATCGTCGTAGCGGCAGGGCGGTTTCGCCTCCAAATCAAAGAGATGTCAGAATGAACATGATTTTCCGGACCTTGCGGACGAGAGCCGATCACGCTTGCCGCAAGATAACGGCGCATTTTTCTGAATATTCAGCAGCATAAATACCATTCAAAATGGCATTCTATAGTCCGGAGCGGCGCGTGACAGGCTGCGGACGATCACTCACATACCCTGCGTCAGGCTTTACGTCTTACCGGGGGAATGGCGATGCGACGCCTTATCAGGGACGATGATGTCGCACGACTGGTTCGTGCGGCGGAGCGCATGGCTCGCCTTGCGCAGGATATTTCGGAGCGCGGCAGTCAGGAAACGGATGCGTCGCCGGACGCGACTCCGGACATCGAGAGCCCGCCCCCTCTGCCGACGGAAAAGCTGCTCGATGCCTCCAGACAGGCCATCGCAGCGCATCTGGCACAGCCGGATTTTGACGCTCCCGCCATCTTCCGGAATCCGGAATGGATCCTGATGCTGGAACTGTTCGCGGCGCGCCGCACCGGCGTCGCCGTGTCGGTCAAATCCGCATCGCTGACGCTGGGCGGCTCGGCATCCAGCGCCAATCGGACGCTCCTGGATTTGGAGCGGCTCGGCCTGATCGCGAGTGGTAGCGATGAAAAGGATGCCCGTCGGCGCCTGTTGACGCTGACGGAGCGGGCCGAGGCCATGCTGCACGCATATCTGAGCAAACAGGCCGAACGGCGTCTGCCCCCCATGCGCCTGTCGCTCAAGCTTTCGCATGTCCAGGCCGAAGACGACGCCGCATTGGCGCCGTGTGATATCCATTCGCCCACGGATGCATCCACTCCTGGCATGGAAAGCATCTTACAATGACCGGGATGTTGCGCGATTTACCTTTCGTCACCTCGGCAAATATTGCCGAAGTCGACGACCACAGGGGAATTTATCCATGCGTCAACTTTCTGTCGTTGAACTCGAACTCATCGTCGGCGGCTATGACTCCGGCGGCGGCGGTGGCGGCGATTACAGCTATGGCGAATCCAGCGTGTCGATCAACGAGAACGGCGAATTCTCGGGTTCGCTGGCCGCAAACGACATGGCCAACGTCGAAGCCGTGCTGCACACCGCCGGCCTCACCATCCCGTCGATCCCCATTCCGTGGCAGATCGGCCCCTTCAAGGGGACCATCAAGACCCCGAAGGTCAAGATTTCCTGATCGGAAATCGAATGTGCGGGGCTGGCATTCCAGGGAGGGTGCCAGCCTCCATATAACGACCATCGGTTCCGCGGGAGGCCATGATGCCGCCCGCTGACGATCGCCTCGAAGCGTCGCCGCTCGGCCTGTCGACGATCGCCTATTCCGCGATCGTGAACCTAGCGCTGCGCGGCTTTTCCTATCTTCCCTATCGCCTGCGCCGGTCGAGCCTGCGGATGACCTTTGTCTGCCTGAAGCCCGTCATGGCGCGCTTCGTCAGCGACCGGATGGTGGACGCCTTTGCCACCATCCTGGCGTCGTCGCGACGCGAGAGCCGGCAATTCACCTATCGCAAGCTGCGCCACGACATGGCCGCGCTGATCGAATGGATGGCGCTGGGGCGGCGCAGCACGCGCGGGCTGACCAGGGACATCGGCCATCTCTCGACCGAGTCGGGCGACGATCTGGCATGGCTGGCCGCGCAGCGCGGCGCCGTCATCGGCACCTTGCATTTCGGCCCCTATGCGCTCGGCCTAGCCTGGCTGATCCGCCGCTATTTCAACGGCCACAAGGTCATCATCTTCAAGAACGAAGACAGTCAGGACGAAAGCAGGGCGATCGCCCGGCTGAAGGAGATCGGCGCGGACGTCGAGTTCGTCTCGCCCAAGGCGCTGGCCGAGCTGCCGCGTATCACCCGGGAAATCCGGCAGGGCGCGGTCGCGATCATCATGATCGACATGCCGCCGCAGGTCGGGCGCACTGACACGTTCGATCTGCTGGGCCGCCCCGTCGCCGTCGCCACGGGCGCGGTCGATCTGGCGGCGCTGGCCCGCGTACCGCTCATGCTGCTGCGCATTCGCGAATCGGGAAAGGGCGACCGGGTCGAGGTCGGCGAGATTTTCGACATCGCCCGCCAGGATGACGGATCGCGCGCGCGCGCCGCGTCACGGATCACCCGCTTCATCGCCGACACCATCCACCACCATCCCGAACAATGGCACATGTGGGAACGGTACGGCGAATATGTGCAGGACCAGCAGAGGATAGCCGCATGAAAAAGTCCGCTGCGGGGAAAATACCCTATCACATGCAATCGCCCGTGCTGCTGGCACAGCCGCTGCTGGACCGGGCCCTGTCGATCTTCTTCGGCGTCATCTTCACCGTCGCGATCATCTTCTGCGCGGTGACCCAATATTCGCGCACCACGCCGGCTCGCGGCGAGATCGCGGCCGCCAGCGGCTTCTCGGCGCTGGTCACCGAGGAAAGCGGGGTCATCGCCCAGGTGCTGGTCCGCCCGGGGCAGCATGTCGCCAAGGGCCAGCCGCTCGCCCGCCTCGCCCGCCCGCAGCTGGTGGTCGCCAATGGCGACTCCGCCAAGCTGTCGATCGAGCAGAGCCGGGCGACACTCCATAATATCGATCTGCAGCTGGCCGAGAGCGAACGCGCGATCGCCGCGACCGACGCGCAGATCGCCCAGATTCGCCGGGGCGCAGGCATCTCGACCGGCGTGGCGAGCGCGCGACGCGGCCTGACCGAACAGCGCAAGGACGTCGCCCAGAAACGCCTGGGCGGGCTGGAGTCGCTCGCCTCGGAGGGGCTCGTCACACAGATGGCGGTCGACCAGGCCCGGGTCCAGTCGATGCAGTTGCTGCAGGAAGCGGCGGATGCGGACATGACGATCAACGAGATCACCCGGGGCCGCGACGAGCGCATCGCCGCGCTCGACAGCCGCAAGCGCGACCTGCTTCAGGCCGCGCTGACGCTGCGCACCACCCGGCTTCAGGCCGAACGGCAGCTGATCGACCAGCAGGCGCGGCAGGAGCAGACGATCGTCGCGCCCGAGGCGGGGGTGGTTGCGGCCGTCAATATCCGGCCGGGCGGTCGGGTCGAAGCCGGGCAGCGGGTGATGGCGATCGCGCGCTCGGACGCCAGGCTGACCGCGGTGCTCCAGGTGCCCTCCAAGGCGATCGGCCTGATCGAGCGGGGGCAGCGGGTCTCGCTGAAATACGACGCCTTCCCGTTCCAGACCTTCGGCCTGCATTATGGTCGCGTCACGCGGGTCGAGACCGCCTCGCTCGACGGCGAGCGCAACGCCGCGGACGAGACGGCGGAGACCGACCGCCGCTTCCTGGTCGAGATCCAGCCCGATGACGGCTTCATCACCGCTTATGGACGCCCGCGCCCGTTGCGCGTCGGCATGATGCTGACCGCCGATATCGAGGTGGAACGCCGCAGCATCCTGGCCTGGTGGCTCGCCCCGCTTCTCTCCATCACCGGACGACTGACATGAACCTCTTCCAGTTCGGCCGGCGACGGCTGCCCATGATCCAGCAGGACAGCAACGGCGAATGCGGTCTCGCCTGCCTGGCGATGATCGGCCAGTGGCACGGCCACCGGATGGACCTGAACAACCTGCGCGCCTCCTATCCGACGACGAGACGGGGTCTGAGCCTGGCCAATCTGGCGATGGTCGCCGATCAGCTGCGCTTCGACGTCCGCGGCTACAAGGTCGACGATCTGGACGATCTCAAGCGGGTCCGGCTGCCGGCGATCCTGCACTGGGAAGGCAATCATTTCGTCGTGCTCAAGAGCGTGCGACGCAACCGCTTCGTCATCCACAACCCCGCCGCCGGGGTGCGTGTCCTGTCGCGCGAGGACGTCGAGGCGAGCTATTCGGGGTTCGTCCTGGAATTGCAGCCGTCGGAATCCTTCCGGATCATCGTGAAGGAAAAACGCTATCCGCTGGCGCGCATCCTGGAGTTGACCCATGGCCTGAAGGCATCGCTGATCCAGCTCGTCTGTGTCGCGGTGATCGCCAGTCTGGTGTCGATGACCCTGCCGCTGTTCGTCGAGGCGGCGCTCGATTCCGTGCTGCCGCAAAGCGACATCGACCTCCTCGGTGCGCTGGCGATCGGCCTGCTGCTCGTCTCGCTCACCACGGCCGCGGCCGGGTGGCTCAAGGCGCGGATCCTGGCCAATGCGGGCGGGGCCTTCTTCGCCCAGCTGACCCGCAACGCGGTCGGCCAGCTGTTCCGCCTGCCGCTACGCTATTTCGAGAGCCGCCATCCCGGCGATCTGGTCACCCGGCTGGAGTCGATCGATTTCGTCCGCACCATCGTCACCACCTCGTTCGTGACCGCGGTGGTCGACCTGATCATGATCCTGCTGAGCGGCGCGATCATGTTCTTCTATGCACCGTCGCTGGCGCTGATCGTGTCGTCGATCTTCCTCGTCGTGATCGCGATCCGCCTGTTGCTCTATCCCAAGATGCGCCAGCAGGGGGCGATCTCGCTGAAGGCGAAATCCGAAGAACGCTCGAAGATGATCGACAGCCTGCGGGCGATCGCAGCGCTGAAGACGAGTAACGCGACCATCCCGGCCGCCGCGCGCTGGTATGACAGCTTCGTTCGCTTCGTGAACGCCTCGTTCCGGATGCAGCTGACCGAGGCCAATTCGGTGGCGCTGGTCGAGATCATGACCGGCGTGGGCACCGCCGCCACCCTGTATCTGGGGGTCAGCGCGGTCCTGGCCGGGCAGATGACCGTCGGCATGCTCTATGCCTTCTTCACCTATCGGACGATGTTCTTCGACCGGATCGACAACCTCGTCACCACCATGACGCATATCTCGATGCTCGGCGCCAATATGACGCGGCTGTCGGACTTTCTGGAGATCGATCCCGAACCGGTCAGCCACATGGTCGAACGTCAGCTTCGCTCCGGCGTGGCGTTGCGCCAGGTGACGTACCGGGCGGGCTTTGCCGATACCCCGATCCTGAATGCGGTCGATCTGGAGGTTAAGGCGGCGACCGGCCAGACGCTGATGATCCTGGGACCGTCCGGATCGGGCAAGACCACGCTGCTCAAGGTCATGGCCGGTCTTTACCAGCCCACCGAGGGGGAGTTCGAGGTCGACGGCACGCCGCTGGGCGCCTGGGGCCTGGCCGCCTATCGACAGAATATCGGGTTGCTGCTGGGCGCCGACAAATTGCTGCACGGCTCGATCATCGAGAATGTCACCGCCTTCTCGCTGGAACCCGATCTGGCCAAGGTCCAGGCCGCACTGCGGCTCGCCTGCCTGGACGAGACGGTCGCCGACCTGCCGCGCGGCATCGAAACCGTGGTCAGCGAGGAAAATGGCGTCCTGTCGAGCGGCCAGCGCCGACGACTGATGCTGGCCCGCGCGCTCTATGCCGATCCGCCGCTGCTGTTGCTCGACGAGGTCACCGCCAATCTCGACGAAGCCACCGCGACGGCGATGCTGGCCAATCTGGCCGCGCACCCGGCGACCAAGGTCATCACCTCGCACGACCTGCACGTCGCGCGGATCAGCCACCGGGTGTTCCGGATGGAGGCGGGCGCGCTCACCGAAATCGATCGATCGACCATCTGGCCGGACACGGCCGAGCCCCAGGAGGCCCTTCATGCCCAATGACGTCCCCCATGACGATCTCGTCACCGCTATCGCCGACATGATCCGCCATATCCGTCGCGATGACGGGCTGGCGGTGGATCGCGATACCGACATCGCCGCGCTCGGCATCGACTCGCTCGATTTCGTCGACCTCGTTTTCACGATCGAGGAGAAATATGACGTGTCGATCGCATTCAACGCGAACACGGACGGCAGCTTTCCGTTCGCGACGGTGGGCGATGCGGCCGATGCCGTCGCCCTGTTGATCCAGCAGCGAAAACAGGCCGCATGAGGCGCGTCGCGATCACCGGCGCAGGCATGGTCTCGCCCGGCGGCCTGTCGGTGGCGGAAAGCTGGCGGGCGGTCCGCGACGGGCGATGGCTGCTGGCCCCCGCATCGGCCGGACAGGAGGAGACCGCCGGATTGATGGTCGCGGAAATCCGCGATCTCGATCCCGAACGCCATTTCGACCGACGCCAGCTCGTGGCGCTCGACCCGGTGGCGCAATATGCGGTGATCGCCGCGCGGGAAGCCGTCGCGATGGCGGGGATCGCGCTGGGCGACATCGCCCCCGAACGGACGCGGTGCATCATCGGCTCCGGCACGGGCGGCGAGCGCACGCATGACGAGGCTTCGCGCCGGGTCTATGGCGACAAGGGGCAGCGGCTTCATCCCATGACGGTGCCGCGGATCATGCAAAGCGGGGCGGCAAGCCATGTCGCACTCGACCAAGCGATACGGGGCGGCGTCTATGCCGTCAGTTCCGCCTGCGCCTCGGCCGCCCATGCGCTGGGCCAGGCCTTTGCCGACATCCGCGCCGGTATCGCCGATGTGGCGCTGGCGGGGGGCAGCGAAGCCTGTCTGTCGCACAGCTGCATCCGGGGTTGGCAGGCCCTGCACATCCTGTCCGACGATGGGTGCCGCCCCTTTTCGCTTGGGCGGCGTGGTCTGGTCCTGGGCGAGGGCGCGGCGATCTTCGTGCTGGAGGCCTATGATCAGGCGGTCGCGCGGGGCGCGGACATTCTCGCCGAGTTGGTCGGGTTCGGGATGAGTTCCGACGCCGGGTCGATCACCGCCCCCCATGCCGACGGCATGGCGCGCGCCATGCGCGGCGCGCTGGCCGATGCGCGCCTGTCCGCCGACGCGGTCGATCACGTGAACGCGCACGGCACGGGTACGCAGGCGAATGACGCGACCGAATGCGCCGCGCTCGCGCTGGTCTTCGGCGATCGACTGGGGCGGATTCCGGTCACCGCGAACAAGTCGGTTCTGGGCCATGCCTTGGGCGCGTCCGGTGCGTTCGAGCTCGCGATGGCGATCATGAGCCTGCGCGAAGAGGTGCTGTCGCCGACCGCGCATTTCCAGACCGCCGACCCGGCCTGTCCGGTCGATTGCATTCCGAACGCGGCCCGGGATGCGGCGGTATCGACGATCCTGTCGAACAGTTTTGCCTTTGGTGGGCTCAATGCCGCCCTGGTGGTGCGGCGTGTCTGATATCCTGAACCACTTCATCGAGACATGCCGGGTGCACAATCCGGCGGCGGCCGCCGGGGGCTACCCGCCCTTCACCGCCCCCTTCCGCCGTGAAACGCCGCTCAACAGCGCGCCCTATATCTTTCCGTTCGCGGATTTCCGCACGACCTTCGGCACCAATGCCCGACGTCGCAGGATCATCGCGGACGCCGAAGCCGCGCTCGACGCGCTTCGCCGCCATGGGCTGGTGTGGCACCTGCTGATCGTCGGGGGCAGCTTCATTCGGGACGAGGACCGGCCATCGGATCTCGATGCTCTGGTCGTCTATGCGCTCGACCCCGCCATGGCCGCGGATGCCGCGCCGGTCATTGCCGGCATCCCGCCGATCCTGCGGCGCCATCCGCATGTCGACTTCAAATTCTGTCCCATCGACATATCGCCGCTCATCCTAGTCAAGCGGCTGTTATTCTTCGCCAATCTGTTCAGCTACGACAAGGACACGCACGCCATGTCGCGCGGAAGCATCGTCGTGCTGCCCGAAACCCTTCCCGAAACCTTAAACGCTTCGGGTATTGAGGATGTCTGCGCATGACCCCCGTCATCCCCGATACGGCGCGGCCGCCAGTACCCCGCCTGGCCAAGCTGCTCGATCCCGTCAAAGCCCCCTCGCTGGTGCGCAGCAGCCCCCATGTCATGACGTTTCCGGACTTTGCCGCGACATTCGGCGGCTCACCCCAGCGACACCGGCTGCTCGTCACGGTCGAGGAGGAACTGCGCGTCCTGCGATCGCATGGGATCGTGGCCATGTGCCTTCTGATCGGAGGCAGCTTCGTGCGCGATGTCCCCGCCCCCAACGACCTCGACGCGCTGGTGGTGTACCGCCTCGAACCCGAAGCGACGAGCGATGCGATCGGCCTAATGACGCAACGCGTGCGCGATGGCCTGGACCTGCGTTTCGTGCCCGGCGATGTCGGGCCCCTGCCGCTGGTGAAAATGGCCTGCTTTTTCCATACGCTTTATCAGTCGCGCGATCGCGGCGGGGATCAGGCCAGCTATCTCGTCACGCTGGCGGATTGAGCGATGGCACCGCACCTGATCCGGCGATCCGTCACCCTGCTGGCCCTGGTGCCGCTCGTCCTGTCGCTGTCCGCCTGTCTGGGCGCACCGCTGATCCGCAAGTTCATCTATCTCCCCTCCGCCGTGCCTCCGCAGCCCGACTGGTCGGGTCTGCCCGCGCCCCAGCCGCTCGTCGTGCGAACGGACGACGGGCTGGAGATCAGCGGCTATCGCTGGCCCGCCAGCCAATCGCCGTCATCGACGCTGATTTTCTTTCACGGCAATGGCGGCAATCGGTACACGGCCGCGCTGATGGCGGCCCCGTTGCGCCGTCCCGACACGGAAATCATTATCGCCTCCTATCGCGGCTATAGCGGCAATCCCGGCCGTCCGAACGAGACGGGCCTCTATCGCGATGGCGCCGCCTTCCTGCGTTATGCACGGGCCGCGAAGCCGACCCATCTCTATCTGTTCGGCTTTTCGCTGGGCGGCGGGGTCGCGTTGCGGCTGGCGGCGGATCATCCGGTCGACGGGGTCGTGACACTCGGCGCCTTTTCGACGCTGGCCAGTGTCGCGCCGCCATGGGCTGCACCGCTGCTACCCGATCGGTTCGACAATCTGGCGGCTGTGCGGCGGCTTCACGCGCCGCTCCTGATCCTGCACGGCTCGGCCGATGATACGATCCCACTGGCCGAGGCCGCCAAGCTGCAGGCCGCCTCGGCCACGCCGTCACGGGTCGTCATTCTGCCAGATGCGCAGCACCATGTGAGTCTCGGGCCCTTTGTGCCGATGATATGGCACCGCATCCAGGCGATGACGCGCCGCGACCAGGGGGCCCCGTCCAATCCCCCGCAGGGTCGCTGATCGACCGATTCCCCCGGCCCGGTTGGGCGACGCGCGCCAGATTCTTGGCGCACCTGTACGACAGCAGCAATATGCCATAGAGATGTCACGAAAAGATCACATAGCCACGTCGGGGGCGTTGGTCGGATGCTGCCCGTGACATCTTATTCTGGGTAGCGCCGTCCTGATGACGTCTTTGGAGAGTTCCGCAAAGATCCTGTCCCTGAGCGACCGGCAGCGCGCCTATCTGCGCCTCGTCGGACAGGGCATGACGTCCAAGCAGATCGCGCTGCAACTGGGCTGCTCGCATCACACGGTCAATGCCGAGATCGGCTTCGCGGCCCGCACGCTCGGCGCGAAATCGCGTCACGAAGCCGCCGCCGCGTTGGAAAAGGCGGAAAATCGGCCTTCATATGAAGGATCATATGAACCGGTACCCGTTGCCGTCATCCCGCTCGGGACGGCACAAGCCCTTCACGACAAGGAGAGCAATGGCGCCGTGGGCTGGAACTGGCCGCTGCCGGTGGCGACGCCGGTACGTCCGATCAACACGCTGACCCCGTGGCAGTGCATCTGCTGGGTCCTGGGAAGCGCTGCCGGGGTGGCGCTGCTCCTGGGGGGATTGGTCAGCGGACTTGCGACGCTACTGACGGGCCTGACGCGCCTGATGTGATCCTTGTCGGGGAAATTTTGGGATCATTGGGGGGCATTGTGACCATGCGCTATGGACGCATCCTATCGTCATCATCGTCGGTGTCAGATCGTGACGTGCCTGCGCGCCGTACGCCGTAGCGGATTCGCTCGGCCAGGAACCGATGGCATGGCGCGTTCGCGCCGCGGGATCGCCTGACCGATAGGCTAGGGATCGGACGATCGGCGTCGCCACGGCTGCCGCCTGCATGGCACGTCGGGCCCGGCGGCACCGGCATGCACGGCCGGCCCCATCCCGGCTTCCTGCCAGACATTCACGCATTTTTCGGCATGCCCCTCAGGTCGCGGAGATATCGATCATCATGGGCAGCGGTCTTTCACCCAAGCCTCACCTGTCGCCCTTGCGCCGCCTGGCGTCGTCGGAGGCGGACTTCATCGGACCGGTCCGCTCCGCCCACCGCTTCGCCGCGTCGGAGCGGATGCGCCATCCGTCCGCGATCGACCTGCTCGCTGGTCCGATCGGGCATGACGTCGCGACGCCCGGCGAGGACAAAAGGTTGGAGGGCGTCGTCTCCGCACTCAGCCAGCTGGAACATGCCGTCCATAATCTGAAGGATTATGGGATCGGCAGGCGCCAGGTCCCGTTCCGGTTGGTGCAACGGGCACGCCGGCTCTACGCGATGCGACGCGATCGCGACCAATTGATGGGCGACCTGTTCGGCGAACCCGCCTGGGACATGCTGCTCGAACTCTTCGTCGCGGGGGCCGAGGACCGCAAGACGCCGGTCAAGAATCTCTGCCTGTCGGCCTGCACGTCGCTGTCAACCGCGATGCGTCGGCTGGATTGCCTGATCACCGCGGGCCTCGTGGTCAAGGCGGATGACGAAGGGGATGCGCGGCGTTCGCTTGTCGATCTGAGCGACCGTGGGTGGCAGATCATGCAGACCCTTCTCCAGCACCAGATCTGACGCCTCGCCCAGGCCGGTCTTACTGTGGCCGTCGCGTCCACCGATGCGATGCCGCCAAACAGAGCGAAACGCCTGTGCCCCCGCGCCGTATGGCCGGGACGACGGGGCGTTCAGGCCCAAAACAATTCACAGCGCAAATTTTCCGGGCGTATCAATCCATCTCTCATTGCGCCGACAGGGCCGCTATATCGTCGCCCGGGGCTGGGCAAATAAAGGTTTACCATACCGTGAGTGATGATCGCGCCAAGCGGTTTGACGCGTTGTCGGCGGGGCAGCGCGATTGTCTGCGATTGGTGTTCCAGCATTATAAATCGCACGACATCGCCCATCGGCTGGGAACCACCCCAAGATATGTCGACAAGCAATTGATGTTGGCCAAGAATATTCTTGGCGCGACAAGTCGGTTCGACGCCGCTAAGCAATTCGCAGAGTGGGAATCCGGGGTAGAATCATCCTACCGTGTCGATTTCCTACCTTCCCAAAATCCCGTCTGGCCCCTTCCATCCTCCCTGCCGACCAGTACCGCTCCGACCAACACCCTGACCTGGCAACAGGTCGCGATATGGGTCGGGCTGATCGCGATCATCAGTTCCGTGGCGCTGACCGCCGCGGCCATGGCGATCGTGGCGCTGATGCTGGTGTTCGGCGGAAGTCATGTCTGAACGGCGCATCGCGCTGAGGGAGAAGAACGTTGGTGAGCCTTACCGAAACGAGCAAAGTCATCGCCGCGGACCTGCGTCGTGCTGAACTGTCGATCAGCCAGGCGACGCGCGATGCCGCGCAGCTGATCATTTCCACCGTCGAGGCCACCATGGCGCATGGCATCTCGCCGGCCATGACGCACATGACGGTCAAGGCGTCGGTCAATGCGCTGAGCTCGCTGGTCGACAGCCAGGCGCACGTTGCCCTTCGCGCGCATACCTCTATCGAGAAGATCGGGCGCCGCCTGGGCATGGACGAGACGAGCTGGGGCGAATTGCTGCCCAAGCCGACGTCCGAGGAGGTCGAGGGCGCACTGGCGACCGCATAAGGGGGGATGGACGACATTGGCGATGATATTGGCTCTCGGCTTCTGGGCGGCGCTGATCGGGACATGCGTCTACGCATTCCTGCGCGGCGGTCGGCCGGAACGGATAGGTGCCGCGGTCAATGTCCTGGGGTGCCTGGTGACGCTTGTCGCCAGGCTGGCCTTGGCGTCCGCCTGGTTACCGGCGGCGGCCACCGTCCTGCTGATCGACCTGGCGGTCGCGGCCTGCTTTTTCTGGCTGGCGATCCGCACGATCCGCTTCTGGCCGATCTGGGCATGCGGCTTTGCCGTGGCGAACATCCTGATGAGCATCATGGCGGCCGTCGTTCCGCACATGGCGCTGTTCGCCTATCACACCGGACTGGGCATCTATGGCTATCTCGCCCTCGGAGCGCTGGCGCTGGGCACCTTCGGGCTGCGGGACAGCGTGGAGCCGGCCGTCAGGGACGGCTTTCGCCGTCGACGCGCGGTGGAGACCCGTTCGACTATCCTGACGCCGTCCGACGGCCGCCGCCCGTCCACCGACGCGCTGACGGTCCACGCCGCCCGCCCCTGACCTACCGGGCCGTACAGGCCCAGAATATCGATCAGGCCCTGCCGCGCCGTGGCATGATCGGATATGTCCAGGGTCGCGACGGTCAGGGCGATCGGCGCGCCCGATCCGGTCACGGTGAAGTCGACCGGCATCGCGCGGCCGAAACCGGCATGATGGGGATAGAGCAGCATCAGCCGGTTGCAGCCATAGACCCGGGCATAGGCCATGACCTGATAGATGTCCGCCTGGTCGATACACATCTTGGGCTCGTGCGCCGGATCGGCCAGACATTTCCACTTGGTGTCGACGATCATGGCGACCCGGCCGTCGCGCTCCAGCCGGAGGTCGGGTTCGATTTCGAACAGGCCGGCTTTCGGGGCGTTCTCGCCCGTCAGGCATGGCTTTCTGCCGCCCTGCGCGTGAAGCGTCCATCCGGCCTCGTCGGCGATCGGGGCCAGCAGCCGGGCGACATAGCGTTCGAACAGGACGTTCATGTCGAACAGCAGGGCAAAGCCGTCCGCCGATCCGGCCGTCGTATTCTGAAATTGATCGCCCAGGATCAGCCGGGCGAGCCGCAGCAAAGGCTGCCAGCGCGCATTGGCGCGGTCGGGGACGATCCGGTCCCAGCGTAGTTGCGACCGCGCGACCGTCGCGACATCGGCATAGACCAGGGCCAGCTCGCCCAGGCGTCGCTGATTGGCCATGCTCCGGGCCAGCAAGCGCAGGCACAGGATCGCGGCCTTCATGACCTGGTTGAGCGCGATATCCTCGGAAAACACGTCATAGCGGCAGGCCAGCCGCGACGGGTTGCCGGCCAGCGCGCTGAACTGCCGCACGGGGTCCAGGCGGCCTCGCAAGGCGGGAAGGTCGTCGGCATGCGCCACGTACAACCGGGGCATCCCACGCCGAACCGCATCCTCGGCCAAAGCGACAAAGCGCGTGATCAGAATCTCGAGCAGGGTCTGCTGCTGCGTATCGAGCAGCGTGGCGGCATCGTCGGCGATGCGCAGGTCATGCGCGACCGCCAACATGCCGATCAGCTGGCGCCGCAGGCTGGCGGGATGGGCCGGTGTCGCCTCCCGGTGACGTGACCCCCGTTTCTTCATCCAGGCGGAACTAGAGACCGGCCCCTCAAAGGGACGGACGGAATGAAGCGGAAGCAATTCTCGGAAGAGCAGATCATCGGCATCCTGAAGGAGGCCGAGGCGGGCGCAGTGGTGACGGAGTTGTG
>JAAIGE0101486707.1_pt1 | contig 16347 bp, 30 predicted proteins | sample 6487951 | NCBI WGS metagenome assembly JAAIGE01 (sample SAMN13974128, study PRJNA590717) | phyllosphere metagenome | biome: tomato field; feature: multiple bacterial spot infested tomato fields; material: tomato leaves; isolation source: leaves from tomato fields | host: Solanum lycopersicum ... | reverse complement strand
GGTACGCGACGCGCGCGTCTACGGACCGATGCCACGGCCGACATGGTCGAGGACGCTCTCGGAGTCATGCGGCTCTAGGCACCGGAGAGCCCACGTTTTGACTGGACGGGAGATGCTCTCCCGTCCATCATGATGACACGTCCGAAGACGATGGAAGGAGATGCGACGGATGACTGACGCCACGTGCCTGGCCGGGATGCTGATCGCATCCACCGCCGTCCTCGTCGGAGGCACCATCCACGCCGTGCGTACGCGGCTCGATGCCGTCAGCACCCTCGCCATCGCCGGAATGGCCGCATTGAGCGGTCTAATGACCGCGGGTGCGGTCAACGCCGCCGTCTGATCCCCATGACCGAATCCACCGCCGTCATCCATCACTCCGGATCCTTCTGCGTCTGGTCGCTGGCCCAGTCCAGACCCCTGACGACGGGAGAGGATCGGACATCCGTTCTCGGGCGCCTGCGCAAGCAGGGCATCGACGAGGAGAACGCCGAACGGATGCTGCGCGACGCTTCGATCCATGGATCCTCCGTTCCGTCGGAGGGTGGCGGTTTCGCCTCCGCATCGGAGGTCATAGAAGACAACGAGGCCGGCGCGTTCGGCGAGGAGATCCCCATGGACGACATCTTCCGCCACCTCCTGATCGACAGGCGTCCCCTCTGATGAGAATCCTCCAGTTCCTGCTCGGCGCCGTGCTCGCCTTCGGCCTCGTATGGCTCGGCGTGACCCAGTACATGGGACGCAGCATCTATTCGCCCATGCCGGCCATGCTGGACGATCTACCCTGGTCGAGCGAGCTCGAGCGCCCCGCCCACGTGCCGACCGCACTGCTCGTCAAGACCTGCGGTCAGATGACGTCCAACCAGGACCTCGTCGACTGCCTCGAGCGGAATGGAATGAAGACGGGAACCGCTCCGAACGGATCGTTCTGGGCGACGTACGAATCGGGCATCGGATTCTCCCCGACGCTGCACCGAATGACCTGGACCAGCGTCGACAAGGCGCTGCCGACACAGGTCGATGCCACGAAGGAAGGCTGAATGCACACGTTCGCATCCTCGGTGATCATCGCTGGCGTCCTGATCTTCGTGGGGGGTCTGCTCGCGCTCGGAGCCCAACGAGCGGGTCAGATGGGTGCGCCGCGATGGGTCGTCATGACCGCAGGACTCTCATCGACGCTCTCCATGATCGCCGCGATCGGGATCCTCGTGATGGGGATCTCGGCGCTGCCGGGCGAGAACGACGGTCCGAACACGGACGTCTTCATCCAGTAGTGGATGCTCCTGTGCCGGTAAGACACCGGCGGGAGAAGAAAGTGACCACACGACTGATCCGTCAGGACGAGCGGGGACCCTACGTGGTCGACGGCGGCGAGCGGTATCGTCCCGGACCGCTCTTCTATCCCCTGCGCGCCGGTCTCAGGAGCGATGCCGACGGCATCGTACCCGGCGCCAAGGTCCGGACGTCGCCCCTCGGATCCACCCCGATCATCCGTCTGCATCGGGACGACGGGGAGATCCTGTACTGGGAGAGCGAAGGATCCGCCGATGCCGCATCGGCACGGGGATCGCTTCCGGCATGGGATTGGGTGGACGGCGTGAACGTGCCGCGCATCCCCAAGGACGAACGCCGATGAACCATCCCCCCGTGGAGGTGGTCCTCGGGCTGCCCTACCTGTCCGGGGGTCCGTTGACCGCCACGGCGCGCAGGCTCGGCGCCACGGTCCTCCTCTCCGCATCCGCGTTCTCCCGGCACAGGGACCACGGTCCCGTGCCGGAACGCTGGCTCCCCCCTGAGGAGCGCGGAGGACGCATGCGCCGGATGAGGGAATGGTCCGGCTGGAACGTCGGGCAGATGCGTCACGCGGACGGACTGGCCGGTGTCGATCTGGACAGTGCGGGCTTCGTCGCCATGGCGCTGAACAACGGCTTCGAATGGAGCCCGGAACAGTACGTCTCCGGGCTATGCGCCGCCTATCCCTGGCGGCGCTTCTCCTCGATGGACATGTGCGTGGAGCAGGAGGTCGCCCGCGACAGGAACGCCGTCCGCGAACGGATCGCCAAGACCGTGGCGCTGAACCGCGAATGCAGGCTCGTGGCCAATGATCTCGGCATCGACGATCGTCTGATGCCGGTCATCCAGGGAGCCACGGCGGACGACTATCTACGCTGCTTCGACGCCATGTCGGCGTCCATCGAGGAAGGCACGATGATCGGCGTCGGTTCGATGTGCCGACGTCGCACCGCAGGCGACGACGGCATCGTCTCGATCGTCGACAGGCTCGATCGGGAACTCCCCCGCGGGATACGCCTGCATCTGTTCGGACTGAAGTCCGATGGTGCCGAGGCCGTCGCCATGCTCAACGCGAGAGTCGCGTCCATCGACAGCCAGGCCTACGGCGTGCGGGCACGGCGTCTCGCAAACGAAGAACGCCGACGCGATCCGTCCTTCTCCAAATCCAACGCCTTCGTCGCCGGCATCATGGAGACCTGGTGGCGCGGACAGACCACCCGCATGGCGAGGGGTTCGACCGCCACGCTCCAGACCTCGCTGCCGATGCCGGAGGCGCCAGAAGCGTGGCCGAGGACCGTATGGGATGCGCTCGAGCTGCGTGCCAGGGCGGAGACGAACGAACTCATCATGGCAGGGGAACTCGACGCCTCCGAGATGTGCGGGGACAACGACCTGATCGCGCACGTCCAGATGATGATGGAGAACCTGCCCGAGGACGTCCGTGCAGGCGATCCGTACGTAGGTCTCCATCAGCTTCCCGAATCGGCGAGGGAGAACTGGCCGTGCTGGGTGGAACCGATCGATCTGCATCCGGCGATCCGTCCGGTCCTCACCCAGGACCCTCCTCCCGGTCCGACCGGCAGGATGGCGGCATGAGCGAACACATGATCCTATGCTGCGACCCCTCGCTGAGGGAACGTGCGCGATACGCCGTCGAACGGGGATGGGACGCGATCAGACACGGTGATCTACAAACCGGAGACGGCGCATCGTCCTGGAACCTGAACCCGCCCTTGGGAGGTCCGGTCAGCGTCAACGTGGTCGACGGGGGGTTCTCCATCGACATCACCGCCCCGCACGGACAGGACCCACTGCGCGACATGGCTCTCAGCGTCCCCATGCCGGAGACCGTCCGCCATCATGATCGGGAGGCCGTCGAGTCCCTGATAGAGGATCTCGGATCCATGCTGAGCCGATCCCTGTCCCCCGACGATCAGAAGATCGTCGGAAGGACCGCGGGTCTGCGGAACATGGCGATGGACATGTCGGCCGTGCTCGCCGACGCCGGCATCGCCCACACCGCCGTCAGACTGCGCTGCGCGATGCAGCGCAGGGCCGCGGCGTTCGTAGCCGGCGGACGCCGCCCGATGCTGCGCATGGACGCGCCCTACGCCAACTGGAACGACGAACTGCAGAACTCCCCCCACGGCTTCGCCGAGATCCAACCGATGGGAGCCGGAGGCACCCATCTGATGATCGGAGGAGCCGTCGTCGACATCGATTCCATCGGATCCTCGACGATGGAGGTGCTCAGGCGACTGCCGGGCATAGCCCCGCACCTGAGGAAAATCATTTGACGACCAGGTCATCCAGATCGATTCCGCCCATCGTCTGCGACATCGATGCGGACGGGCTGACAGAAGCGGCCAGGATCCTGCGCGCCGGCATCGACGCGCTGTCGGATCGCGATTCCCTGAGGGGCTACGACTTCGACGACAACAGAGTGACGGGCATGTCCGTGACGTCGCAGAGGAACGGCTGGGACGTCCGCGTCACGACCGGAAGGACGACGAGCGTATCCATGAGCCTGCAGGGAAGCGGCCGGTCCGTGGACTTCGACTTCGACGAGAACGTCGTCCCCCACGTCGACGATCTCGACGCACTGGATCATGGTGCAGTCAGACGGATCAGGACCGCGCTGTCCATACTCGCACGGATTCCAACGCAGAACGCGCACCGCCTCGCCAAGGCCTCGGCGGTGCTGGAGGAGACTGCGAGAGCCGTTCTCGCCCATGCGGGTGCCAGCGGCCATCCGGACTCGACGATCGTTCTCGTCGCTCCCAGCGCCTTCGCACAGGGGCGATGCGACGTCCACAGCAGGCCGTCCTTCCACTCCGAGGAGGTCCAGGACTGGGCGCTGGACCGTCTGAGGCCCCTTCTGCACGCATTCTGTGATGAGGCCGGCACCTTGAGACGCTACCGCCTGAGACGCGCGTCGATCCAGAAGACAGCGAGCGGCCCGATGGACATCATGCGCGATCTGTCCCTGCTCCCGCAGGAACTGCGGCCGTGATGCGTTCTCACGCACGGATCCTCCATCCCAAGGAGATGACGCTTCTCGTCGATGGGATCGGGGTGGCCGTCTCCTCGCTGGACCGTCTCGAGCGCCCGCACCGGCCGCGCGCGAGATGGTCCGCGCAGGGCAGGGTCGCCAGTCAGGCCCTGGCGCGCTCGATGCTCCGCAGCCGGGGAGGGATGCTATCGACACGGTTCGTCGGAGGTCCCGACGGTCTCCGGGTCGAGATCGTCGGAACGGACAGCGGGATCGCCAGTCCGCTCCTCACAGTGAAGGAACGCACGCCTCTCGATCGCAATCCCACGTACCCCGACGCCGAGGAGATCGAGTCCACGATGCGTCGATGGCTCCGCATCGTGGAGACATCGGTGGTCCTGGATACCGACGCCCACCGTGGAGCGGCGTCCGTCCTGGGAGCGATGTCCGTCGCTGCGGGCGCCGATCCCTCGGTCGTCGAAGGCCTCGGGATCCGACTTCCGTCACGATACGAGGCCGGATTCCATCTGGCGACGGAGGATCAGATCGCCAGAACCGGTGCCGGGGCATACGTTCCGATCGAACGGATGCTGGAAGAGGAGCGGGAACGCATCATGGAGATCCATACCACCTCCGCGATCACGTCGCAGTGGTGGAACTACGGAAGCAGGAAGGTCCAGCAGAGGGTGCTGTTCGATCTCTCCGGCGTCATCAACACGACGATGCGCGTTCCGGATGCGGTCGAGATCATGCGGCTCATGGCCGCATGATCCGAGGGGATCAGGCCCCTCCGACGCGAGCGTAGACGACGTAGTCGCCGGCCGAGATCTGCGATGCGCCGGCATTGGTCCTGAAACACCCTGCGGGACGCTGATCCCCGCCGACGGAAGGATCGTACGTGGTCCCGGCGTTCAACGAATCACCCGAATTCATGTACCCGAGCATCCTCAGGACCTGACTGCAGACGCCGTTGTCCGTGCCGACCGACATGTAGACGAACTTCGGTGACCAAGTCCCCTGCTGCGCCGCCGGCGTGCTCGCATAGTCCAGGCCGTTGGATCCGACGATCTGCGGATCGCGACCGGAGATCACCGGATTGGTCGGAACGGAACGCAGATATCCTCCGTCGACCAGCTTCTGCGTGTTCTCGAGGCCGGGTCCGTAGCCGTAGCCGGTCGCCATCCTGAAGCTGCTGACCGCCGCCGCCACGCTGGACACCGCCTGCACGGAGGTGGATCCGAGGGACTGCGACTGCGCGTCCTCGAACCGGGGGCCGAGGAAGACCGCGCTGCCGATGGCGATGCCCATGAAGAGGGCGATGCCGATGATGCCGATCAGAACGCTGGACAAGTGTATTCCCCCTGCACGGACCCCTCCGTGCATCCATGGATACACGGAGCCCGGGCCGAGAGCAATCGCCGCTTTCAAAAGAGGATCGGAGAAGGCTACAATGATGGCCGGGGGGATCGATGGTGGTCCCGGACAGTGTTCAGGGACGAAAGATCATGCGCGCCTCCCCTTCCATGACCGATTGGCTCGACGCGAGAGCGGCCCTGCCGGGCCTGCTCTCGGAGATCGCCTTCGGCGACGCACCGCCGCGCCCGAGCATCGAGCGTGCCGCATTGGCGTTGACGGACCCGACCATCCGTCACCGCAGACGCCGTTGAATCCGGCGAACCGTGCCTCTCACGAGGCGGTCCTCCGCGCGCACGTATTCATGATCCTCGGCCCCGATGGGTGCAGAGCGGCCTGCCGGTGGACGGGGATCAGATGCACCAGGCTCGAATCCGGCTTCGAAGCGCTCCGTCCCGGTGCCGCTCCCGGCGGGATCGGCGATCTGGGCGTGCACGACCCGGTCAGGGGGACGTTCAGGCTGCCGGCCAGATGGGGAGCGGCCACGGCGACGATCGACGACGTGATCGATCGAGGTTCCGATTTCGACGTCCTGGCAGGCGAGATCGTCGTGGATCGGGGATTGGTTGTTCCGACCGAACTGGGTTAGGCGAACACCGCGTCACGAAAATCCGCCGGAACGGCGGTCGATGGAGAATCCCCATGGCAAGATCGAGCAAGCGGACCAAGCGTCCCTCCGCATTCTCGGGCATCCCGCAGAAGATCGTCGACATGTCGCCGCGCGAGTGGTCGGACGACAAGCGCGCCAAGTGGTGCCGCGCCTATCTGCAGGGTGCGGCCAAACCGAACGCACCCTGTCCGGCCCGCATGGATCGCGACTACATACTGGCGTACCGCGCCGGACAGACGTCGGCTCCGAAGCTGAAGAACGAGGTCGCCCAGGTCGCCGACGTGCGTCGCGCCGACGGCATCCGCCGCGAGCGCTACGAGAAGCAGCGCGAGCGCGAGCTGCTGCACAGCCGCCTCGACCTGCTCGGCCGCATCGACGGCCTCGAGCGGATGATGGGAGCGCAACGCGGCTTCGGTTCACCGCACGACGATCCGACCATGCTCGCACTGGCCGGCGCGGCGCTCGGCGCCGGCGCCGTGCTCGTTCCCACCGGCACGAAGGGCCGCTGACGTGCGGGTCGGCAAGGGTCCCAAGCGCTTCGGCGGTCCATCCAAGCAGTTCCTCGCCCGCAAGGCGGCGCTGAGCGCGGAAGGTCGCCCCGTCGCGGGACGGAAGCCGCCCAAGGACGGTCCCGTCAACGTCTTCCTCGACGACGAGCGTCCCTGCCCCGACGGCTGGACCCTGGTGAGGGATCCGCATGCGTTCGAGGAGCTCCTGGACGGGCTCGACGACGGCCGCATCGTCCGCATCTCGCTGGACTGGCATCTGGGAACCGGCATCGTCAACGGCGAGGAGATCGCACGCCGTCTCGTCTCGCGGATGCGCAGGACGCCGGCGCTGTTCTCGAACCTCGAAATGGTGCGTCTGCACTCCAGCGACCGGGGCAAGGCGATCGACATGATGCATACCATCGAGCAGCCGTTGCGCGAGGGATGGACCGAACTTCCCTTCTTCTCGACCGACCTGGGCCTTCCGGACATGCACGGTCGGGACCTGCGGAACGACCGTGATGCCTCCGCATCGCGCTTCGCGAAGAGGCGCTGAGCATGGACGCCTCGATGATCTCGATGCTGTCGATGGGCATCACGGCTCCGACGACGTCGCCAGACGACGGATCCCCGTCCTCGGGGAGCGACCCCACGCTCGGCGGATGGGGATGGGGCTTCGGAGACTTCGATCACGATCTCTCCGACATCCCTCCCGCCAAGACCTACGCCGACGATGCGGCCGGACGCCGCGAACGTCTCGACGATCTCGGGACCGAGATCGCCGCCGCCCGCGACCGCCTCGGAGACCTGCGTTGAACATCGAAGAACCGAACGGGATCGAACGGATGCCGGACGAAGATCTCGTCGACTTCTTCCTGAACGGCCACTGCGCCGCGTTCGCGATCGCGGCGACCCGCGCGATGCATGCCGCCGGACGGACCGGCGTAGGCATCTCGATCCTCGTGGACGAGGACGGCGAGCCCAACTCCCAGGACGACCGCTGCGTCTTCCACGCCTACGCCTCGTGCGACGGGTTCGACGCGGACGCCAAGGGCATCCGCACCGCCGGCGAGATGGAGGACGACTACGACGTCGGTCCCGTCGAGATCGACGGTCCCTTCGACGAGGAGGACTTCACGTCCTTCTTCTGCGGCGACGACGGTCTCGAAGCCGACCCCGTGTGGATCGGAGCGGCCGAGGACCTGATCGCCCGCAATCCATCGCTCATCACTCCATCGATCGAGAACGACCCCCGATGACCACCCAGACCAGCTACCGCATCCGGATGCGGACCCGACCGGTCGACGACATCGCCGAGGCGATGGCACCCATCTCCTCCCTGTCGACAACGGAGGCCCGCGAAACCAGACTGACGTGGTGGGACACGCCCGCGCTGTTCGGCCACATGCGGACGTTCGGCCCGCACGTTCCGGAAGGACAGCCCGAAGGTCCGGACTTCTGGTCATGGAACGACGGCGAGATGCTGCTCGCGTTCGACACGATCGGGATGGACCGGGTCGACGGGGTGGCGATAGCCACGCACGGACGCACGACCGTCCTGGACGTCCTGTCACCGCTCTGCGACGAACCCGAAGGAACGATCGTCGGCGGCATCCAGGACGAGCATTCCGACGATTGGAAGCCGATCATCCTCCACGAGGGACGGCTCCGCATCGGTTACGTCTCCGGAAGCCAACTCGGCGACAAGGAGCGCAGACTCGACGTGCAGCCCCGTGTCGTCGAGAGCGGACGCATCGGGACATCGGACGATCATTCGGTCCACGTCCACGATGTCGACTGAGCGCGCGGTCGAACTCGTCGTCCACAGATGGTGCGACCGACGGAACGCACGGTCCGATGAGTTCCGTCACGGAACGTGGTACGGCGTCGACCCGGCCGGCATCATGCGCTACCGGAACACGGATCCACGGATGCGCCTGGGAGGCGCCTCGCTGATCTCGGGAACGATACGAGCGGAGAACCCGTGCCGCATCGACATTCCGGCGCACCGCGTCCTGTACGACGCCTGGAACGTCCTCCCCTTCGGCGATCGCATCCGTGACATCGCGTTCGCCAAGGAGCGCCAAGAGATACGGCGCATCCTCGCGCGCATGGTCGAGGACCCGGAGGACAGGACGCGGTTCCGGGGAATGCCGTCCTTCGTGCTCAAGACCATGCTGGCCGAAAGAGCGGCCGCCGCATGGTCCAGAGCCGCCGGACACGATCTGCTGATCGTACGCGTCGACGGCATGATCTCGGAGATCTTCGATCACGAGGGGCTCTTCCGCCCGGAGGATCAGAACGGCATCCACGGATCCGAACGGATAGGAAAAGCAGCGTGAGCCGACAACACGACCCCATCCCGCTGACCGGCAGCGGCAACGACCAGGTGTCGATCCGGATCTGCCGGGCCGACGCCTACATGATGTCGCGCGCGATGCTCATCGCGGCGAACGCCTGCATGATGGGCGGCGACGAGATGGCCGAGAGACGTCTGCGGTTCTACCAGCAGCAGTTCCTCGAACTGGCACCTCCGGTATCGCAGATGCTCCGGCATCAGACCGACCTGTCGGGCATCGCCATCCACATGTCGATGAACCCGACCTGGTCCATCCATCGCATCCTGGAATGGGAGTGGTCCAAGGAGGGCCCGGTCGTCATCACCTGCGGCGATGCCACCTGGACCTGCAAGGACCATCAGGACGCCGAGGGCGTCGAACGCATCGCCGAGATGCTCGAGGAGGTCGCCCACATCGATTGCCGACGCGAGATCGTCCCGGACGTGATCGACGAGAGGAGACGTCGGCGATGAGCCCGTTCACGATCATCGCCAGCCTGATCCTGTGCGTCGTCGTGCTGCGCATCTCGTACCTGATGGTCGTCGACGTCCGGAAGCGGGACTGGAACAACCTGGCCATCCATTCGGTCCAGATCACCGCATGCGGACTCGGCCTGGTCCTGCTCGAAGCCATGTCCTAACGGACCCCATGACACCCCCTCCACGGCATGATAGCATACGCGCCTTGGGGAAGGGGATGGCCATGGATACGCCGAGCAAGGAATTCATCAGGGACGCTCTCAGGGCCCTCGGCCCCTCACGCATCCGATCCGTCAAGGCAAGGACCGGCCTGTCCGACGTCATGCTCTACTCGTCGATCCTCCAGATGGAGGACGAGGGCGAGATCCTCTCCAATCGCGACGTCGAGCACCGGCGCGGCGAACGCATCTACCGTCTTCCGGAACATGCGGCATGAAGGACGCGGACGTGGTCGTCATCGCCCGGCATCTGGACGACGTGGACATCCAGGGCTGGCGGGAACGTCTGAGCGAGGTGCGAAGCACGCTCGCGCACGCGACGCCCGGAGACGCCTCCTCGGCTTCGGACGGCTCGTTCGCGACATGGACGACGCCGAGACGGACCATCACCGTCGTCTCCGACCCTACCAGAGGCACGAGCATCATATCCGAACGCCAGGCGTTCAGAGGAGGCTTCACGCTCTTGGAGGCTCCTTGCGCCGCGAACGCGGGACTAGACGTCCGCGACCGCGCCGCGGTGACCGCCGTGCTGAAGCGCATCGACGAGACGCTGGGTGACGCCATTCCGGACGAAGGCGATGCCGACGCCCCGAGCGATACGTGGGGCGTGCTCTCGTCCAATCTCCATCAGTTGGCCGACGATCTGCTGTGCAAGGTGGCGGATGCGTACGAGAGGAACGATCCGGACGGCCTCGAGATGCTGTCCGAAGGACGGACCACGCTGCGTACCGGAGCACCCTGGGGAGACCCCTCCTTCACCATCAGGATAGACGGGGACGACGTACCTCTGCTCGCCGGCCACGGGATCGCCGTCATCGCCAGCATGATGCGCAGCGTCACCGGCATATCCGTCTCGGATCCCAGAACCCTGAAGGTCGGTCCGGTGTCCATCGAGAGGAAGCCCTGGCGGGACCCGGGGCCGGTCGCACGCATGCGGGGGATCGCCAGGTTCTCGCGCCAGCGCTGAGGGTCCGATCCTCGAGAACGGATCGGAAGGAATGCGCATGGATTGTGGAGGCATGGACCAGCACATTGAAAAGAACGGACCGCGTCTCCCGCTCCGCGAGGCACTACGCCTCAGCGAGATGCTGGTCGACGTGCAGATCCTCCTGAAGAAGACCTGCGAACTCGTGGAGGGCGTCGACATACGCATCCTGTCGGAGCCGAAGCACCTCGACCTCGAACACAGGGACTTCCGCGTCGTCGATCTGACCGGCGGCGGTGACCGGACGCTCTACGGCCCGGTCCCGTGCGCCCGTCTCGACGATCTCTTCGGCGTCGCGCGTGCGGGTTGCAGACGCTGGGTGCAGGCGCACGTCCAGCGCAGGAGCATGAGGCTGGTACCGCCCGCCGATGCGGACGTCCAGGAGGCATGATCCGGACTCCCGAACCCATCGGGAGGACGAAATGCGAACCGACGACATGAAGCACACGGTCTATCCGGCCGCTCTGGAATTCGACGGCGGCGAGATGGAGGTCTCGGAGACGAAGGAGGGCGTACCCTACATCGTCTTCCGCGACGTGACCGTCGACACGGGCTACGAGATCCAGCAACGGACCGTCATGGCCTTCGGAGAGGCCATGGAACGGGTCCGGGAACTCCGGACCCCGGGCGTCCGGATCACCGTCGACGTCTTCGACAGCGGACGGGTCATCAAGGTCGACGGAGAGGCGGCGAAGGCCGCCTGAAGCACTCGATCCGACGAGTTCCTCAGCCTCCGGCGGAACCCTTCGTACGCACCCAATCCATGTCGCTTGTCAAGCGCATTGATCCCCTTCACGCCGGGCACGGACGCGGCTACCACGGTGTGAGTTCAACACCCAGAGGGGGATGCCGACCGCCATGAATACGCCCGATCCGGTGCTGGAGTCCGTCCTGCGCCAGATGTCGAAGGAGACCGGACTCTCCCTCACGGTGATCCATCCCGGATCGCTGCGCGGCGAAGCCGCCAGGGAGGCCTTCTCGGGGCTGCACGACGGGCACGTCGAGCGGCTCGTCCAGGGCGAACCAAGCCTCTCCATGGAGAGCGAAGCCACCATCCGCGACATCGATCGCGAGATAGCCTGCATGGTGCTCGCCTCCATCGGCCGCTCCTCTCCCTGCGGCGCATGGGCCGCGTTCTTCGAACCCGACGGTTCGGTCGACGTCGTCCTTCCCAGATCGGGCGTCGCACGCATCCGTACCGGAGCCCCGGCATGACCACCGGGACCTGGGCCGTCTGGCCGGAGGGCATGCCCGAGGCGGCCCGCTTCACCTCCTTCCCATCCAGGGCGCTGCTGCTCCAGAACGCCATGATGCTCGCCCTGCTGACCGCGTTCGGCGTCCCGAAGCGGATCATGGTCCACTACGATCCGGCCGGAAGACCCGATCCCGAGGCTCTGGACGTCCCCTTCGCCACCATCGGCTAGGACGCCGACCGGGAACGGGTCTCCATATGGAGCGTACTGCATGTACGCGTCGGGACGACGCGCCCAGCGGAGTCCCTCGCAATGCTCGCCCTCGCCCCCATCGCATGGGCCGCCCTGGCGGCCGTCCTGGCCCTGGGCGGATCCTTCGCCTGGGCGTGGTCGATCCTCGAGGGCATCGAGATCTGCGACCCCGCCTGTCCGTTGCGACCGGCGAGGGGGATGCGCCTCGCCGCCACCCTGATAGCCATGATCGCCTCGCTCGCCGCAGCCTCGCAGGCATGGAGGACGGCGGTCGCCTACGATACGACCGTGGGCGCATCGGTTTCCCTGGAATCCGTCCCGTCCGGACCGCATCGCGGTCCCGTTGCGAAGTCATGATCCGCCCCGCGGGTCCGGCCTCGGAAAACTGATCTCCGGGATTTCCGGTGGTAGCCATGCTGATCTTCGGAGAACAAGAAAAATGGCTTCCGGCCTCGCCGCACTACTCGACGACGTATCCGCCATCGCACGCCTCGCCGCGACGTCCCTCGACGACGTGGGCGCCGCCTCGGCGAAGGCCGGTTCCAAGGCCGTGGGCGTCGTCATCGACGACGCCGCCGTCACCCCCCAGTACACCCATGGTCTGGATCCCGCCCGCGAGCTGCCCATCATCTGGCGCATCGCCAAGGGTTCGCTCTTCAACAAGCTCGTCATCCTTCTTCCGACCGCGCTGCTGCTCGGCGCGTTCGCTCCGTGGGCGATCACGCCGATCCTGATGGTCGGAGGCGCCTATCTCTGCTTCGAAGGCGCCGAGAAGGTCCTGGAGGCGCTCGATCTGCACGCCCACCACGAGGAGACGTCGCACGAGGACGAAGCGGCCATTAGTCCGGCGGTCCTCGAGGAGACGAAGGCGAAGGGCGCCATCCGGACGGATCTCATCCTATCGGCGGAGATCATGGCGCTGGCCCTCGCCGACGTCTCCGACCGACCCTTCGCGGTGCAGGTCGCATCCCTCGTGGTGGTCGCGGTGCTCATCACCGCCCTCGTCTACGGCGCGGTCGGTCTCATCGTGAAGATGGACGACGTCGGTCTGGATCTCGCCGGGCGCGGTTCCACCGCGGTCCGTGCGCTCGGCCGCGGCCTCGTGCGCGCCATGCCGATCGTGCTCTCCACGCTCGGCGTCGTCGGGATCGTCGCCATGATGTGGGTCGGCGGCGGCATCGTCGTCCACGGCCTCGAGCACTTCCACCTGACCCCGCTTCCCCGGATCCTGCACGACGCCGCACATGCCGCATCGGAAGCCGTGCCCTTCGCCTCCGATTTCGTCGAATGGTTCGTCGGGGCTCTCGGCTCAGCCATCGTAGGCTTCGTCCTGGGCAGCGCGATCGCCATGCTCATCCCGTTCGGACGCCGGATCGTCGGACGATGATCCCATCGAGACCGATCCCTTCCCGCGCACCGTTGAAGGTCGAACCGCTTCCGGACGTGATGGTCCTGAGAAGCATGGATGTGCACATGGTCCAGGTGATGCGGACGCGCATCGCCCAGGCCCGTGAACGGATCTCCAGGATCGATCCGTCCAAGAACATCGAGAACACGACGAGACAGTACGACCGGGTCACGTTCTCGTTGTCCTGGTACACCTCGTGCCGGGAGGGATTGTCGCTGGCGGAGACGAAGGACAACGGACTCAACCTATCCTTCAGCGCAACCTCCGAAGTCATGAACTTCTCGTTCCTCGACGAGACCGTCTCGGGTTCCAGGCCGAAGGACGTGGGAATCGACACGTCGCGCGGACTCGAGATGGTCCACGCCCTTCTCGATCGCTTCGAGGCGTTGGCGTCCCTTCCGCTGATCCGCATGGAGCAGACGCGGCGACGCCGCGGCAGCGAAGCCGACGGACAGCCGCTCGATCCCGCCGGCGTACGATACAGGGAGTCGCTGGACCGTATCGTCAGGCGGTACGAGATCCTCCACGACCAGTACGGCTCCAGGGACGCGATGCCGAAGAGGGTCCGTCTGACCCCTCCCTCTCCGATGAGACACGCCGACCTCATCGGCCCTCAGGAGAGGATCAGCATCCTGACCGCGGAAGGCCGGCGGAGGATCTCCCAGGACATCACGACAGCGCTCACGCTCAGGATCATAGGCGATCAGCAGTTCGCCATCGCCGATCCGGAGATCGATCACGACCAGATTCCGCTCGAACCGATCGATCCCATCAGGACATTGAGGGAGATCGGGGTCATCTCATCGGCGAAACGACCGGAGATGCTGCTGGCACCACGCCTGCGGCGACGGTGAGGCGGACGGTCCCGCAGGACCGACATGGAATGCCCGGTCGCGGATGAATGCGACACGAATCCCGAGGTAAGCGAGATGGCCAAGAGCAGAGATATCATCCACAGGCCGGCCGACCACGTCAAGCGGGCGACCGGACCGCTGATGTTCATGCACCGATCGGTCAGATCGGACCCGGCGGGTGCGATGCTGGTGACGGGCGCCGCGCTGTTCGCCGGTCTGGTGCTGACCGGCTTCGTGACGCTGATCGCCTGGTGCGTCACGTACGTCGCGACGACGGGTCCGATCGACTGGGTCGAATGGATGCTCTGGAGCAACGGCGTCCTCGGACCGCTGCTGACCTACATCGGCCTGACCCTCATGGCCTCCTCGTACGACACGCAGGCCTCCAAATCCTTCGACTCCCTGTCGAGCGAGGCCAAGCGCCGCCTCTCGGCCATCGATGCATCCCTGGGCGAGTCCCTGAAGGAGATGATGCGCGACGTATCCGACGAGACCGACGATCTCAGGCGCATCACCATGCTGCGCCTCGCCGAGACCCAGATGCAGTTCGCGGCCGCCGTTCGTCAGGCGGGCAGCGGGGACAAGACCCCTCTGATGGAGGTCCGCGACGATACGCTCAAGGCGATCGCCTCGTCTGCGATCATGGAGCACGAGGGCATCCGGCGCATCATCGACGAACGTAACGCGGACAAGGCGCGGACGGCGCTCATCGGCCTTCGCGCCGGGGTCTCCGACGCACTGTCCCTGGGCGCGGCATCGAAGCGAGCGGCCAGTCCGGTACCCTTCGTGTCGACCGGCAGCGCCCGTCACAACCTTCTCGTCCAGAAGGGTGAGAAGGCCCTGATGACCAATCCCGACCTGGTCGATTCGAACGGCGGTCGTCTGGACGAACTGCTGCACGTGCACATGCCGCGCATCCTCCAGACCCATGCCGAGTCGTCACGCCGCGCGGATCTGAAGAGCGGCCGGGAGGTGATCGAGGCGATGGCGCAGGCCGACGCGCGTCTGGACGCCGCGCTCGCCTCGATCGGACGCAGCATCCAGGAGGCCGTCGAGAGCCTCAACGACGAGAGCGGTCAGGCCCTCGCACGCGAGGTGCGCTTCCTCAACATGCGTCGCGGAGAGGCCGATGAACCGGCTCTGACCCTGTGACGGCCTTCTGGAACGCGCCGGTCGCCGACATCGTCTCCAGATCCAATCTGATCGACGACATAGCGATGGATCACGCACTCGACAGGATGATCCGGATGCGACCCGCGACGCACGGACTCCGTCTGGATCGCCTTCATCGGAAGGGCGATCCCCAATCGAACGGCAGCGACCTGCTTGTCGCATTCGAAGGAGAGAAGGGTTCGTTCTTCGAGGCGAGAGTCTCCGGTCCGGAGGTCCGGTGCTCGATCACGGGCGGACCCCGCGACGCCTCGGGGTTCATCCCCTTCAGCACGTCGTTCGTCTTCCCCAGCGACACCATCGAGGGGATGGAGGATCCGTCGACGCCGGCGAAGATCCTCGAGAGGTGGATCGACACGCTCTCGATCCGGACGACGCCGCTCCAGAACAATCTCGACCGGATCGGAGACGGGGCCGTCGAGATGGGCGGCCATGCCGAGCACTGCGCCGATGGTGAGAACGCCCGTGCCGCCGACGCCGGTGATGGCGATGTTGCAGGGCTCGGCAAGGCTCGGAAGGGTCGGTTCCGGTATCCCCGACAGATCGGGCGCGGCTTGCGCGGCCCGCGTCTTCGGCCGGGCGCCCTCCAGCGTCACGAACGAGGGGCAGAAGCCCTTGAGACAGGACGTGTCCTTGTTGCAGGTGGACTGGTT
>JAAIGE0101296866.1_pt1 | contig 16368 bp, 13 predicted proteins | sample 6487951 | NCBI WGS metagenome assembly JAAIGE01 (sample SAMN13974128, study PRJNA590717) | phyllosphere metagenome | biome: tomato field; feature: multiple bacterial spot infested tomato fields; material: tomato leaves; isolation source: leaves from tomato fields | host: Solanum lycopersicum ... | reverse complement strand
TTCTTTAGCAAAATGAGCATTAGATTTACCTCTATTAGATCCGGGCTTTGTCTCAATGAACCTATATGCACATACGCTTAAATGTAGACTAGAATTTGAATTAATCACTTCTTCGTACTTTTTCCCAACTATTTCTCTTGCATAGTAAGCATATATGTAACTATCTAAGTGATTTGCATAGTAAATCTGTCTTTCCTTAGCAGTAGATTTATTATTCACATAATCATAATGTGATCTTATAGTCTCTCCGTTTTCATTTTTCAGCTTCTTGTACCTCTTTTCCGTTACTACTTTATTTATTAAAGGGAAAAAGCCGTGTTTTATAATGTTGATTTCTTTGGAAACGTAGCTTTCTACAAAATCATAATCTCTACGATTAAAAGATGGGCTAAAATGTATATAGGCTTTAGGTTTATACCAATGCTTAGTATTCATCATTATAAATATTAGATTAAAAGGTTATCGCTTAAGACACCGTGGCATTATGGCTTTTCTATAATTTAATATAGCATTCTGCTTACAACCCATTGAAAAACAATGGTTCACTTCTTTATTCACCGTGCCACTTCTTGACTAATCAGCATGTTACCTTTACCTAAGATTCACTATGAACGCGAACCATCGTTTCAATCGGCAACGTAAGATCGACCGTTGTACCAAGCTCCACAACTCTAAGTACATAATAAATAAATTCAATGGAGGATTTGGAAATACGAAATCTTTTTCCCTCTAAACTATTAATTAGAGGTATCAGAAAAATTATCTGAGAAGCTAAAAGATGCAGAATGCGAAAATGTCAATACGCGATAACCTTTACTTCAAATATATAATAGTTCAGAATCAATTTATTTCAACTTTTATAAAAAAATCTAATTTTAAAAAACTATTACATACATAATATGTTATTATAAAATAATTACATATTAAAATTAAATAACATTTTAAGCTTAGCATTTATATTTCTATATATGTTATACGCGTTTAAATTGGCTCGTTTAATATGGTTATTAGTTTACCCTACTAACCGTATTCCCGTCACCTTTTCAATCGCGTCCCAGATTACGGTTACGGCGGCGTTCCAGGCTTTTTCGATCGTCACCTGAGCGACGCCCTGCAGCGTTTTCAGAAAGTTCAGTACCATATCCTGTAAACTGTCCAGAAAAAACTCCCGGGTTTCTTCCGTGATTTCCCCCGTCGCAATACCCGCCGTAATCAGGACCGACTGCTGGGCAATGGCTTTTAGCTGCCGATCCCGAAAACCTTGGATGGTGGTTACATCTTTTCCTAGTACCGCAGATACCGCCGTGCTGATGTCTTTCATGAGTTGCGTAATGTCCAGCTCCATGGGTACGTAGGGTTAGCGTTCAAGAAAGTTTTCGTACGTCAGGGCCTGATCCAGGTAAATTTTCACCATCCCTTTAAAGGCTTGGCTTTCGGTCAGGGTTAGCCCCTGCTTTTGGTCCGTATTCCGCATTTTCACGAGCGTTTCGTAAATTTTTCGCAGGGCCGTAGCACTCGGAATTTCGCCTTCCTCCAGTACCGGAATGCCCCGTTTCTGTAGGGCTTCATTTACTTTCGTTTTGATCTTATTACGGGGAACGGGCCGGGCATCGGCCTGAAGGGCCAGGGCGTCGAAATTACCAATCAGGCGATTATACTCGGGCAGTCGTTCGGGAAAACTGGCCGCTTTGGTTCCCCAGGCGTAAAAGGCAAAGAATTCCATCACCGCTTTATTCTGCTCCACTAAACCCGCGACTAAGGCTTGATTATGTTGGGGAGCTAGTCGCACGGTACAGCCCATTAGCCATCCCAAACTAATGCTCAGAATCAATACTATTCGTACGATTGACTTTCGACGTACGCTATTAAGAAGTAAGGCCATAGAGGTTCGTATTGACCAGGGTTTAGATAGACTAGCATTTTCTCCGCCAGCCCGGCTTCTAGGGTTGTTTATACGCTGCAGGCTAGCTCATTCATTTCCTGATTACTAAAATAAGACATTCCTTCCTTCATCTCCATCCATACCCCTGACATTTCCCTCCCTAAGTTACCCGCATTCCCAAATATCTTTTAACTTTCGCCGCTCTAAATCGTTTTGGATGTAATATGACTCATCAGTACGACTTCCTTGTGATCGGTTCGGGTATTGCCGGGCTAAGTTATGCGACCAAACTGGCTCGTTATTTTGAAAGCCGTCAGGAAGCGGTTTCCATTGCTATCATTACCAAAGTTCAGGCCGACGAAACCAATACTAAATACGCCCAGGGCGGCATTGCAGCGGTATGGTCCAAAGAGGATTCTTTCGACAAACATATCGAAGATACCGTGGACGCCGGTGATGGTCTCAACAAACGCGATATTGTAGAAATTGTAGTCAAAGAAGCCCCCGCCCGTATTCAGGAACTGATTGATTACGGAACGCGGTTCGATCGCCACGGCGAAGACTATGATCTGGCCCGCGAAGGCGGCCATTCCGATCACCGCATTCTTCACTTCAAAGATATTACCGGAGCCGAAATCGAGCGGGCTTTGCTGGAAGAGGTACAACGCCACCCCAGCATCCAGATTTTTACGCACTACTACGCCGTCGAACTGATCACCCAGCACCATCTGGGCGAAACCGTTTTGCGGTATCGGGAAGACATCAAGTGCTTTGGAGCGTACGTGCTGAATACGCAAACGGGCGAAGTCGATAAGTTTCTGGCGAAAACAACCATGCTGGCCACGGGTGGCATCGGGAACATCTACCAGAGTACCACGAATCCAACCATCGCTACGGGCGATGGTATTGCCATGGCGTACCGGGCCAAGGGGATTTGTGATAACATGGAATTCATCCAGTTTCACCCCACCAGCCTGTACCAACCCGGTAAGAAGCCTTCATTCCTGATTTCGGAAGCTGTACGCGGCTTTGGCGGTATTCTGAAAAACGCGGATGGTTCAACGTTTATGGAACAGTACGACCCCCGTCTTTCCTTAGCCCCCCGCGACATTACGGCCCGGGCCATCGACTCCGAAATGAAACGGAACGGTACCGATCACGTCTATCTGGACGTACGGGATGCCGATTACGAAAAGTTTCTGGAGCACTTTCCCAACATTACGCAGCATTGTCTGGACCTGGGTATTGATATTCGGACGGATATGATTCCGGTTGTACCCGCACAACACTATCTTTGTGGGGGCGTTCGGGTGAATGAATGGGGACAAACCAACATTCATTTCCTTTACGCCGCTGGCGAATGTTCGTGCACGGGGCTGCACGGAGCTAATCGCCTGGCTTCTAATTCATTACTGGAAGCCGTGGTATTCAGTCACCGGGCTTTTTTGCATACGATTGAAGAGTTGTCACAGGCTCTTATTCCGGACGATGTGCCCGACTGGGATGACTCCGGCACGACGCATCCGGAAGAACAGGTACTGGTCACGGAAATGACGCGGGAGCTTAACAGCATCATGTCCAATTACGTGGGCATTGTGCGTACCAACCGACGCCTACGCCGGGCTTACGAACGGGTAGAGTTACTGTATCGCGAACACGAACAATTGTATCGGGAATCAAAAGTTTCAGTACCGATTTGTGAATTACGGAACATGATTAACGTTTCGTATCTTGTGATAAAAATGGCCATGTCCCGCCGCGAAAACATCGGGCTCCATTACAATCTGGATAATCTAAAGTAAAAGCGTCTCTCTGATTTGGGCTGCATTGGCTCATCAACAACCCTGACATGAAGAATTTTCGTTTTCTGGTAAGTGTACTGGCGAGCCTCCTGAGCCTGTCGGCCCTTGCTCAAACCAACCTGGATGTCAATGCCTTTGAAGGCAAGCTTCCCGGTGCTACGCAGATTCTGGATGTTCGTACCCCTTCGGAATACGAACGCGGCTATTTACCCAATGCCCAGAACATCGACTGGAAACAGCAGGCTTCTTTTGCTGAGCAGGTAGCGAAGCTTGACAAAAACAAGCCCGTGCTGGTGTATTGCTACTCGGGCGGTCGAAGTGGACAAGCGGCTGAGTACTTGGCGAAAGCAGGATTCACGGAGGTATACAACCTCGATGGCGGTTACCTGAAATGGACCACCGCCAACAAGACAGTGGTTGCTCCGAAGGAACGCCCGGCCATGGTGGCAGCTCCTACCGGAAAAGCCGTACTCGATCAGACACTGAAAGACAACAAAGTAGTACTGGTTGACTTTTACGCCGTCTGGTGCGGTCCCTGCAAACAGCAGGATCCGATTCTACAAAAACTCAAGAAAGACTGGACTGGGAAAGTAGCCGTTTTAAAAATTGACGCCGACCGCGACCCGGACGTCGTGAAACAGTTTCGGGTGGATGCCATTCCTACCCTTATTCTCTTTAAAGACGGTAAACCCGTCAACCGCCTCGTAGGCTTCCAGGACGAAGCCCAGCTTCGTAAAAAGGTCGAAGGCGTATTATAATTTTTCTGGCCGATCGGAACCCCGCGTTTTGGTCGGCCTTCTTGTGAAGCTTCGTTTCTGCCCCCATACGGCTGGTTGTCTAATTACTTAACTTTGCGGCTATCAAGCCAACTTTTACATGGATCATAAACACCTGGACAAGGTGAGTGCTGCGGGGCTCCTGATTGCCCTGGGTATCATTTACGGAGATATTGGAACCTCTCCGCTGTACGTAATGCAGGCTGTCGTGGGTGAAAACCCCATTTCGGAACGCCTCGCTCTGGGAGCCGTTTCCTGCGTATTCTGGACGCTGACCCTGCTTACCACCATTAAGTACGTCATCCTTATTTTACGGGCCGATAACCGGGGTGAAGGCGGGGTTTTTGCCTTGTATACGCTGGTGCGGAAGCACGCCCGCTGGTTAACCATTCCCGCCATCATTGGTGGTGCGGCTTTGCTGGCCGATGGTATCATTACCCCGCCTATGTCGGTGGCTTCGGCCGTCGAAGGGTTGGAGATGCGGTATCCGCACCTGGAGCAGTATATCATTTACATTATCCTGGTGATCATCACCATTTTATTCCTGATTCAGGCACTGGGTACGCAGCTGGTAGGTCGTTCGTTCGGACCATTCATGTTCATCTGGTTTAGTATGCTGGGCTTTTTCGGGGTACTCTGGATCTCGCACGACTGGACCATTCTACGGGCCATCAGTCCCTACTATGCCTACGACATGCTGGCTCACGAGGCGGGCGGTTTCTGGTTGCTGGGTTCAGTATTTCTTTGCTCGACGGGTGCGGAAGCTCTGTACTCCGATATGGGGCACTGCGGTCGGGGCAACATCCGGGTATCCTGGATTTTCGTCAAGCTTTGTTTAATGCTTCAGTACTTCGGACAGGGAGCCTGGCTGATGGAACATACGGGCGAGTTTCTGCGGGGTCGCAAGCCCATTTACGAAATGATGCCCGAGTGGTTCTTACTGCCCGGTATTACGATTGCAACCATGGCAGCCATCATCGCCAGTCAGGCTTTGATTACAGGATCGTTTACGCTGATTTCGGAAGCCATTCGTCTGAACTTCTGGCCCAAGGTAAAACTTCGGTACCCTTCCAATGAAAAAGGGCAGTTGTACGTGCCCAGCGTAAACTGGCTGCTGTGGGCGGGCTGTATGGGTGTGGTGCTGTATTTCCGTGAATCGACAAACATGGAAGCGGCCTATGGTCTGGCGATTACGCTAACGATGCTGATGACCACTATGCTGATGGCGTACTACCTGTATACGCACCGCTTTCATTTCTACGGCGTCATTCTGTTCCTGGTCGTATACCTGAGTATTGAGTTCTCCTTCCTGCTGGCCAACCTGCTGAAATTTACGCACGGTGGCTGGGTATCCCTGTTGATCGGTACCACTATTGCCGGGGTAATGATTATCTGGTTACGGGCTTTCAACATCAAAGCTCGTCTGACGGAATACGTGAAACTTTCGGATTACACGGAACCACTGAAAGAGCTCAGCCGGGATATGTCGATTCCCAAATACGCTACCCACCTGATTTTTATGTCGAATGCTTCGCGGGTCAGTGAAATCGAATCGAAAGTCATTTATTCTATTTTCCAGAAGCGTCCCAAGCGAGCTGACATTTACTGGTTCGTCCACGTAGATACTGTAGATGATCCGTATACCATGGAATACAAAGTCAACGTAATTGCTCCCGATGATGTCATTAAGGTGACGTTCCGACTGGGTTTCCGCGTAGAACAACGTATTAACCTATATTTCCGGAAAGTAATCCAGGACATGGTGAAACGTAAAGAAGTGGATATTACCAGCCGGTACGAATCCCTGAACAAGCAGAATGTAATCGGTGATTTCCGCTTCGTCGTGCTGGAAAAATTCCTGTCTTTCGAAAATGATCTACCGTTCTGGGAGCGTATTACCATGCAGGCGTACTTCTATATCAAGGCATTTACCACTTCCGAAGACCGCTGGTTCGGTCTGGATAGTTCGGCCGTGAAGATTGAAAAAGTGCCCCTGATCATTCGTCCAGCTCAAAACTTTGACCTCAAGCGGGTTACGGATTAAGCTAGGTACTGAATTTCTATTATTCATCTTTTCATTTTTCAACCATTCCTGTGTTTAGGCTCGAAGCTGTCAGCCGCCGCTACGTCTTCAGGCAACAGCCTACAACCTCACGTATTATGAAAATTCTTATTACTGGCGGAGCCGGGTTCGTAGGTTCAGCCCTCGCCCTTAATCTCAAGAAAAATTATCCTTCGTACGAAATTTTTGCCCTGGACAACCTGAAACGACGGGGGTCTGAGTTAAATATCAACCGCCTGAAAGCCGCTGGTATCGAGTTTGTCCACGGAGATATTCGTTCCAAAGAAGATTTTGACGTGATTCCGGCTGTCGATGCCGTAATTGAAGCCTCCGCTGAACCGTCCGTACTGGCCGGGCTTAATGGCTCGCCCGATTACCTGATCAATACCAACCTGGTTGGTACCATCAACTGCCTCAACTTTGCTTTGAAGCACAAGGCTAATTTCATTTTCCTGTCGACCAGCCGTATCTATCCGATCAAGCCGCTGGAAAAACTGACGTATCAGGAAGAAGATACCCGGTTTGCCCTGACGGAAGAACAGCCGCTTCCGGGAGCCTCTGCTGCGGGTATTGCGGAACATTTCCCCCTCGACGGAGCCCGCTCGCTGTACGGTGCCACCAAGCTGGCTTCAGAGCTGATGATTCACGAATACAATGAATTTTATGGTCTGAAAACCGTGATCAACCGTTGCGGTGTACTGACGGGTCCCTGGCAGATGGGCAAAGCCGATCAGGGCGTAATGGTGTTGTGGGTAGCCCGCCATTTCTACGAACAACAACTGGCGTACATTGGCTTTAATGGTACGGGTAAACAAACCCGTGATATGCTGCACGTAGCCGACCTATACCGTTTGGTAGACTGGCAATTACATAACATCGATAAAGTAAACGGCGAAGTTCTGAACGTGGGCGGTGGCGTCGAAGTAAGTACGTCACTAGTCGAACTGACGAAGGTCTGCCAGGAGGTTACGGGCAAAACGATTCCGATCAAAGCCGTTACCGAAGGTCGTACGGCGGATATTCCGCTCTACATCACCGATAATAGCAAAGTAACCGAACTGACGGGCTGGAAACCCGAAATTTCCATTCGCCAGATCGTGGAAGAAGTACACGAGTGGTTACAGGAAAATGCGGAACAACTGAGCTACGTCCTCAAATAAACTTCGGCATACCGACGCCTGAGGGGTTAAAACGTTCGTGGGTACGTATGCCCTGAATGTTTTAGCCCCTCAGGCGTTCATAAACTCTGGTATGCGTCAAACTATCTTTTCGTTTTTGCTGTTCTCCTGCCATGAAAAAGTTGGTATACCTGCTGCCCCTGGTGCTTTTCTTTGCCTGCCAGTCACCACAACGTCCGGATGATTTTAAAGCTCCGTATTACGATTTAAAAGGATACATTGATGCCCAGATTATTGATTTAAATCGTACGAAACCGCTGGTTCGGAAAGACGCGATTGTCAACGAAGAAAACGAAACCTTAATTACACAAAAGATTGACTGGAGTAAAGAACTGGAATTGTTTGCACAAGCCGATATTAATAAACCAGCCTTTACCCAAAGTTATTTTGTGGATACACTTTCGACGCGTACCATCTCGTATCGTTTACGAAAAGGCGAAAATTTACCCGTTCAGTATATGGAAGTAATTACGGATGCACAGGGTAAACTGGAAAAGATTAAAGCCACACTTCTGGATAAAAATTATCTTTTTGAATCGGAGCGAATTCTTACCCTGGAAAGTAAAAACGGACGTCTTTCGGCGTATCAGATTGAAGGCTTTCAGCAGTTATTTATGGGCGAACCCAAGCCTTTTAAAGTAACGGCTATTGTACAATAATATCTTTTTCTTAGACATAATTAACGGTAAGTTTCGTAACATTGAGGCATAGTTCTTATTTGCCTATGCTACCTCTTACGGAATTACCATCCCAGTTAGCTGAAGTCATTACTCAGTTTCCGCCTTTTTCTGAATCGGCTCAACAGGCATTAATTCACCTATTTAAGCCGCTTACTTATCCTAAAGGTTCTCTTTTAGTAACGCCTGGTCAATCCAGTGATTACCTGTATTTTATTGAAAAAGGGCTCTTGCGGGGTTATTATTTCGAGGAGGAAAAAGAGATTACGTCCTGGATTTTAGCAGAAGGTGATGTAGGTACAATTAGCCATAGTTTTTACCAGCAAATTCCTTCTAATCAATACCTGGAAACGCTCGAAGAAAGTACGCTCTTTCGTCTCCATTATCATGATTTTATTCGATTACAAAAAGAGCATTACGAATACGTTCAGGTAGTCCTTCATTTTACGCAGCAATATTTTCTGGCTTACGATGCCCGCATCCAATTACTTTGTACGCGTTCGCCACTTCGCCGGTATCAGTTGTTTGAACAACAATGTCCCAACTTACGCGGACGTTTACCACAAAGCGTACTGGCCAGTTACCTCAATATGAGTTATTATCAAATCAGCCGCATTCGTACGCAACTTTCGCGGGATAAATAAAAAAACGTGTACGTACATTCGTTGCGAAAACGCAAGCCTTTTTTTGCGTTTTCGCAATGCTTAATTCGAGGGTAATTCAGAATTTTGTCGACGGAATAGCCTGTGTGCTGCTTGCCACAAAAGCTTCTTCGTTTAGCCTTCAACTACTTATCTAGTACCTGCCTGCTGGCTCTGCTGTCCAATCCACTCGCTACGAATGCTACGGCTGGGGTCTCCCCAGCTTCGTGTACGGGCCATCGCTCCTTTCGCTGGTAACTGCTGCTTCTTTCCCCGATTGATCGTATAAATGAAGTAATTCGTAACATCTCTGTACTTCAGTCGTTTGTTTTGTAGATTGGCATTCGCTCTCTAAACCTTTCGACAACCCAACGGTTGCTATGCAGTTACGCTTTACCCTGATTTTACTCTTTTTTTTCGGTATAGCTCAGGCTCAATCCAGCCGTGTCACCCTCAGTGGTTACGTACGGGAACAGGGTTCGGGTGAGCTGCTCCCGGGCGTATCGATTCGCGTAACGGAGCGGCAGGCGGGCACCACTACCAATGCTTACGGGTTTTACTCCCTAACGCTTCCTGCTTCGGATAGTCTGCACATGATCATTTCATCCGTGGGTTTTCAAACGGAAACCCGAACCCTGGTCTTTCGAAAAAGTACTGAACTGAATCTGACTTTACGGGCGGAGAACCGGCAATTACAGGAAGTGGTCGTTTCCGCCGAGCAGGTAGCCAAAGAATCGCAGACGGTTCAGATGTCTACCGTATCGGTTCCTATTCAGCAGATGAAGGCAGTACCGGCTCTATTGGGAGAAAAGGACATGCTGAAAGTACTGCAGTTGCTTCCAGGCGTACAAAAAGGCTCCGAAGGTAACTCCGGGCTGTACATTCGCGGAGGTGGTCCCGATCAGAATCTGATTATGCTCGACGATGCTCCGGTCTACAATTCGTTTCACCTGTTTGGCTTTTTTTCCCTTTTCAACGGTGATGCTCTTAAATCCGTCGAGCTGATTAAAGGCGGGTTTCCGGCCCGGTACGGCGGTCGGCTTTCTTCCGTTATTGAGATGCAGATGAAAGAAGGACACAAAGAAGCGTTTCACGGCGAAGGAGGGATTGGACTTATTTCCAGCCGTCTGGTACTGGAAGGCCCCATTAAAAAGAACCAGTCTTCTTTTATTATTTCCGGTCGGCGGACGTATGCGGACTTGCTGCTCAGGCCTCTCCTACCCCGCGAAAATCAGGCCGGTTATTACTTCTACGATCTTAATGCCAAAATCAATTATGATTTTGGCCGGCGGAATAAACTGTACCTGAGTGGATATTTCGGTCAGGATCGGTTTTCTTTCGCTTCCCGAATTGATGCCAACAGCCAGGGCGGCGGTTTAAACTGGGGAAATGCAACGGCTAGCCTTCGCTGGAATCACCTTTTTTCCGACCAGCTCTTTGCCAATACCTCCCTGATTTACAGTTATTACCAATTTCAGATAGACGCCCGTAGTTCCCAAACCTTCAATCAGGTTACGAGTCAGTATGTTCTGCAAAACGCTTCTTCCATCCGGGATTTTTCCCTGAAAAGTAGCTTTGACTGGTCGCCTTCACCCAGGCACGCAGTCAAAGCGGGCGTACTACTGACCTCACATCGATTTCTCCCACAAACGGTTACTCTCGAAAGTAGTATTGTATCCCAGAACGTGGCCCGTAGTCAGCCGCTAGACAGCTATGAAGGCGGCCTGTATCTGGAAGACACCTATCACCCTATAACTCCCCTGCGAATCAATGCGGGTGTTCGGCTAAGCTCGTTTACCACCGATGGCCGTACGTACATCCGGCCCGAACCTCGACTGGCTGTCGCCTATACCTTTCCCCACGATTGGGCCGTCAAGGCTTCGTATGCGACCATGAACCAGTACATTCACCTATTGTCAAACTCGGGGGTGGGCTTGCCGACGGACCTTTGGGTACCTACTACGCGGAATATTGCCCCGCAGCAATCGCGGCAGGTCGCTCTGGGACTGGTAAAGGATTACCGTCCCTTTTCTATAACGCTGGAAGGCTTTTACAAAAAGATGAATGGTATTCTTTCGTACAAAGAAGGATCCAGCTTTCTGGCGAGTACGGGTCTGGAAAGCCTGACGGAAGCCGATAGACAGCCCCGTTCCTGGGAAGAGCAAATTACGGCGGGTCAGGGATGGAGCTACGGAACTGAATTTTTGCTACAAAAGAAAACGGGTCGGCTTACGGGCTGGGTAGGCTATACGCTTTCCTGGATTCAGAATCAATTTGATGAGCTCAACAGCGGCCAGAAGTTCTGGGCCCGGTACGACCGCCGCCACGATGTTTCGCTGGTTGGGATTTATCAGCTCAACTCCCGCGTGACGTTTTCGGGAACCTGGGTGTATGGTACGGGACAGGCCCTTTCGCTCCCCCAAAGTACCTTTGAAATCAGAGGTCCAATCCAATCGGGTAATGTTTCCCTCTTCCCGGCTCAGGTTTTTGATTACAATCAGCGGAATAGTTTTCGGGCAGCCCCCTACCATCGGCTGGATTTGAGCGTACAGCTTCGCAAACAAAAACGCCGTCACGAGCGTACCTGGGAGTTTAGTCTGTACAATACCTACAGTCGGCGAAATCCCTTTTTCTATTACATCGATGATTCGGAAAGTACCGCTACTCAGCCGAAACGTATTCTGAAGCAGGTTTCCCTCTTCCCGATTATTCCCAGTGTTTCGTATGGATTTAAGTTTTAAGCCATGAAGATACTCGTCACTTTGTCTCTATTTCTAAGTTTGATCGGCTGCTTGGCCTGCGAGCAGGAAGTGGACTCGGTTTTGATTCCGTACGAGCGAAAACTAGTTCTGGAATGCTATCTTAACCCAAACGATCAGGTGATTCAGGTTACGCTACGTTCCAATCAGCCCATGCTAGGTACCGATAGTGGTGGATTTATTCGCAACGCGGTTGTACAGCTTTCCAACGGTCAACGAACCGTTACCCTACCGCCACGAGCTGATGTGTATCGCATTACGACCCGCCAAATGCCCTTAGTAGCTGGGGCCACCTACACCTTGACGGCTTCTGCTCCTGATTTTCCACGCCTCGAGGCCTCCTGTACGCTTCCGGCAGCGGCGAATGGCTTTAGCTGGCGTGACGAAGGGTTGAGTTATATCCAACGCCCCCTCAGCGTTACCGTATACCGATCCTACACGCTGCTCTGGAACGGAGCTGTTTCGGTAGAGCCGCAGTACTTTGCTATCGGGCGACAGTGGGCTTTCTCAGATAGCACAGCCGTAAGCGGACGGGATACGGTAATTAATGGCCTGGAAACGCGATGGGATTACTTCAAAACTGGCGAAGAACTTCGGCTTAATTCTCCAACCGTACGAGCTTATCTGGGACGAGTTTCTTCCCGGGATTCAGTCTTACGCTCGCCTCGTTCGACGGATCTGCTCATCCTGCAATGTGATCGCAATGCGTATGAGTTTTTAAAAGCCAGTGCTCTCCAATTGCAAAATGGAAATAACCCTTTTGCCGAACCGACCCTTATTCCCAGCTCGGTTAAAAATGGCTTAGGTGTTTTTGGAGCCATTTATCTGCGAAGACGAACGATTCCCTAAGTCCACAAAAAAGACCGATACTGACAGTATCGGTCTTTTTTTATATCGAAAATCAGTAAACACCTACGCTTCTACCGTTTCTTTATTCAGTAGCTCAACGAACTGATCGAACAGATAACGGGAATCGTGAGGTCCTGGAGCCGCTTCCGGGTGATATTGTACGGAGAAGGCCGGTTTATCCGTCCGACGAATGCCTTCGATGGTTTTGTCGTTCAGGTTAACGTGCGTTACTTCTACGTTCGGGTGGCTTTTGATTTCATCCGCGTTTACGGCAAAACCGTGGTTCTGTGAAGTAATCTCACACAAACCCGTAATCAGGTTTTGAACCGGGTGATTCAATCCACGGTGACCGTGGTGCATCTTATACGTGGAAATACCACTTGCTTCAGCCAGTAACTGGTGACCTAAACAAATACCAAACAAAGGCTTACCCGTATCAATCAGTTCTTTCACCGTTTCAACCGCATACTCCATCGCTGCCGGATCGCCCGGACCATTCGAGATAAAGAAACCGTCCGGATTCCAAGCCAGCACCTCTTCTACGGGCGTTTTTGCGGGAAAAACTTTGCTATAGCAATCACGCGTAGCAAAGTTATTGAGGATGCTTTTCTTGGTACCGTAATCCATTACCGCTACCCGATATTTTGCATCTTCATTCCCTACGAAATAAGGCTCTTTCGTACTCACTACTGAAGAAAGCTCCAGCCCTTCCATGGAAGGCAGCTTTTTCAGTTCAACCATCAGTTCTTCCGGATCAAGGATTTCAGAAGAAATAATGCAGTTCATCGCTCCACGCTCGCGGATGATGCGTACTAACTGACGCGTATCCACATCGCTGATTCCCACGATTCCAGCCTTTTCAAAATACTCCTGCAAAGATGAATCGGCTACATTACGGGAATGAATGGGTGAGAAAGAATTACAGATCATCCCTGAAATCTTCACACTATTCGATTCCTCTTCCGTATCCAGTAGGACGCCGTAATTTCCGATGTGTGCATTGGTATTGACAACCACCTGACCGAAATACGAGGGGTCTGTGTAGATCTCCTGGTAGCCGGTCATGCCCGTATTAAAGCAAATTTCGCCACCGTGCGTGCCAATTTTGCCTAATGCGGTACCACGAAACGTCGTGCCGTCTTCTAATAAAAGGAGGGCTTCCTGGGTTTGATTGCTCATGCCTGGTTCGTAAAGAAGCCCTTGCTAGCCGGAAAGACAGACAAGGGCATTATGTGCTATTAGTTCTTTTACTGTACAAATTGGACAAAGATACTTCTTCTAGCCGAAAAGCTTTAAAGCTAAGCTCTTTAAAAAAGAAACTTTTAAGAAAAATAGTTCAGATCGGTTTGATTTTGCCACTAATTACTACTATTCAAATATGGAATTGAAGAAAACCGCTACCGCCGGTTTAATCAAAATACTATTTCACCCACCCGGTGCATTTACGAATGAATATTCTCTATTTTTATTCGAAACGCCGATTCCATTCCAAGTATCTATTGAGATAAGTACGATAGCTATTCCAGTTTTCTCTCATTCAAAATGGTAGCGTTGCTAGTAATGTGAGTGGAAGGTAAGCTGTCTTTTCTTCCTCATGTATGATCTGATCTTTCCACTCCTATCGACTCAATTTCATCTCTCGTATGAAGAAGCGACCCTTTCTTACTCTTGGCCTACTTGCCCTTAGTATAGGTATCTCTCAGGCCCAATCCGATCTGCAGAAAGTCATTTCCAGCTTGCAGGACAAAACGGATTACTACGGAGCCATATCCAAAAAAATCTGGGATTATGCCGAAGTAGGTTACCAGGAAACGAAAAGCTCCGCCCTGTTGCAGGCTGAATTAAAGAAAGCAGGGTTTAGCATTGAATCAGGCGTGGCGGGTATTCCTACAGCTTTCATCGCTACCTACGGAAGTGGCAAGCCCGTCATTAGCATTCTGGCTGAATACGATGCTTTGCCAGGTCTGGCTCAGGAAGCTACTCCCGAACGTAAAGTAATCGAAGGGCAGCGAGCGGGTCATGCTTGTGGTCACCATTTGTTCGGTACAGGCTCATCAGCCGCCGCCATTGCGGTAAAAGACTGGCTGAAGCAATCCGGCAAAACGGGAACGATCAAGCTCATCGGAACGCCGGCGGAAGAAGGCGGTTCAGGTAAGGTATACATGGTTCGAGATGGCATTTTTAAGGATACGGACGTCGCTTTACATTGGCATCCGGGCGACGCTAATGCAGCCAATCCTTCTTCTTCCTTAGCTAACATTTCGGGTAAATTCAGATTTAAAGGGATCTCCGCCCACGCTGCTGCGGCTCCCGAACGCGGTCGTTCAGCCCTTGACGGCGTGGAAGCCATGAATGACATGGTCAATATGATGCGGGAACACATTCCGCAGGATACCCGCATTCATTACATTATTACGAAAGGGGGCGAAGCTCCTAACGTAGTGCCCGATTTTGCGGAAGTGTACTACTACGCCCGTCATAAAGACCGTAGTATCTTACAAAACGTCTGGAAACGCATCACTAAAGCCGCCGAAGGAGCCGCGTTGGGTACGGAAACCACGATGGAACTGGAAGTGATTGGTGGTGTATATAATTTACTTTCGGTAGAGTCACTGGCTAGCCTCATGTACAAAAACCTTGAACAAGTAGGAGGCTTCTCGTACACCGACGAAGAGAAGAAGTTTGCCGAAAAGCTTACCGAGAGCTTTGGAGCCTCCTTTGGTTCCCTACCTAAACCGGGTAATGCTCAACAAATAGCTCCCTATTCGGCCGCCAGCCTACTGGGATCAGCCTCTACGGATGTAGGGGACGTAAGCTGGGTCGTTCCTACGGTAGGCATGACGGCGGCCACTTGGGTACCCGGTACGGCTCCGCATAGTTGGCAGGCCGTGGCAGCGGGTGGTACCAGCATTGGTATAAAGGGAATGATGGTCGCTGCCAAAACCCTGGCCTTAACCGCAATCGATCTTTACAATGATCCAGCCTTAGTAAAAAAGGCGAAAAAGGAATGGGAAGAATTACGGGGTAAAAATTTCAAATACGAAGCTTTGTTGGGTGATCGAAAGCCCGCTCTAGACTACCGGAAGTAATAAAAAAAAGGGTACTCACGGAATGTGAGTACCCTTTTTAGACGTGAGAAAAGACTATTCTTCGTCTTTCTTTTCTTCTTCAGCAGCGGGAGCTTCAGGAGCCTGTTCTTCCGTTGCAGGAGCTTCCGTAGCGGCAGCAGCTACCGGCGTCGTTTCTACTACTTCAGCAGCAGGAACATCATCCGTAGTTTTTTTACCACCACGACGGCTACGACGAGTCGTTTTCTTTTCTTCTACTTCTTTCGCACTATAAACTTCGTTGAAGTCAACCAGCTCGATCAAAGCTACTTCCGCGTTATCACCCAAACGGTTGCCCAATTTGATGATCCGCGTGTATCCACCTGGACGATCAGCAACTTTCTCCGCTACTGAACTGAACAATTCCTTAACGGCTTCTTTGCTCTGCAGGTAGCTAAATACGGTACGACGATTGTGTGTCGTGTCTTCTTTCGCACGGTTGATCAGAGGCTCAGCGTACTTACGAAGTTCTTTCGCTTTCGCTAAAGTCGTTTCAATCCGTTTGTGCAGGATCAAAGAAATGGTCAGGTTAGCTAACAGAGAGCTACGATGCGAAGCCTGACGGCCTAAGTGGTTAAATTTTTTCCCGTGTCTCATGGGAGTCGTAAGTTGCGGTCAGGACACCAGTTTGCAGC